>JAESGM010000273.1_pt1 | contig 77331 bp, 70 predicted proteins | sample 9269721 | NCBI WGS metagenome assembly JAESGM01 (sample SAMN15720920, study PRJNA650825) | algae metagenome | isolation source: Komarekiella atlantica HA4396-MV6 and co-occurring heterotrophs from... | place: USA: Theobald House, Kauai, HI | collected 2009-07-29
ACTGCTGCTGCAGGACATCGATCGCGTCCATGGAAGCCATGATGTTGGCGATGTCACCATGCACCTGCAGACTTGCCGGCTGATGGCCCGGCGCCTTACCGATGACGACGGTCTGGACGAGGTCACGCACGATCGGCATCAGCCGCTGTTTGACCGCTTCGTCGGCGTTGTTGCGCGCCAGGAAGATCAGCTTGCGGATCCCCATCTCGATGTTTGCAGGATTGAACTGCGCCTTCCGCTTCTCGATCTTCCCCTGGAAATCTTCTGTAGGCTCCTCGACTGTCGCGAGTTCTCGGGCGAGTTGTTCGCGCTTTGCCTCGAGTTTGTCGAGTTGGTCGTCGAGGATAGTAAGCCGTGGCCGGCCTTCGGCATGCCGGTCCTGGATCTGCTGCATCAGGCTCGTTTGTGCCGCTTTGATCTTTGCGAGTTCAGCTTCCACTTGCGCCTTGCGGGAAGGGGCGCTCTTCAGTTTGCTCACCTCATGGGCGATCATCTTCTTCGAAATCCGGTCGAAGATGTCGACCGAGTAAAACGCGACGGGCAAGCAGTTGAGGACGCGCTCTTCCAGTTCATGGCGGGTGATCGTCTTGCTGTTGGTGCAGCATTCCCCGTCAAGCTCATCGATCGGCAGGCGCTTCTTGCGGTTGGTGCAGCTATAGCGATCCTTTCCGCTGATCGCGTAGGGCCCGCCGCATTCGGCGCATTGCAGCATCCGGCTGAGGAGATACTCCGGACGGTGCGTCGCGTTGAGACGGTTCGTCGGATGCCGATCGTATTCTTCCCGGCTTTCGGCCTGACGTTGCTTTGCCCGTTCCCACAGCTCATCCGAAATGATGCGCAGATCAGACCTGTCCACAAACATCCAATCTTCCCTGTCGTTTGCACGAGAGGTTCGCCGTTCTGTCGTCGGGTCTTTGCGGAAATTCTGCTTGTTCCAGACGACTTTCCCGACGTAGAGGGCGTTGTTCAGGATGCCGGTCCCATCAGTGACGCTGCCCCGGATGGTGGTATCGCGCCAGTATTTGGTACGTGCACCTGGGATCCCCAGGTCGTTCAGCTTCTGTGCAATGGCTGCCGGTGAGATGCCGTTGACATAGTCCTTGAAGATCCCACGCACGATCTCGGCCTTTACCGGATCGATCTCACTCAGCCCTTTGATGCGGTCGCCATTGGCATCGCGCTGCTGGGAAAGCTTGTAGCCGTAGGAGAGGCAAGTCGTTGCCTTCCCCTTGCGAACGGCTGTCTTCATGCCCTCGCGGGTGCGTGTCCGGCCCTGCTCGACGAGTTCATGGCTCATCGTGGAACGCATGTGCAGTTCCATATCGGTGACCGCCCGGCCGGCCTCGACGGTCCAGATGGCGCAGTCGTGGTAGTGCAGATCCTTCAGGATCTTCGAGGTGTGCTCGACATCGCGCGACAGGCGGTCGACGTTGACGCAGAGTACGACATCTATGCGTTCGCGCTTCACGTGCGCGAGGAGTTGCTGGATGCCAGGGCGAGAGGTGAACGAGGTTCCGCTGATTGCGGAGTCGGAGTAAGTCGCGACCAGCTTCCAGTCCCTGTCGGCAACAAACTTCTTGCCGAGTTCCGTCTGGGTCTCGATCGAGACCTCATTCTGGCGGTCGGTCGAGTAGCGGGCGTAGAACAAAACCTTCTTGGTCATTGGGTACTCACTGATGAATGTATGGCATATGAGCGACATGCTTAGCCTGGCCGGGACAGCTTGGGAGCCCCGGCCAGAGCCAGGTCGTCATGACCTGGCAAGGCCGCGTATCGGACGAAACGTCCGGTTTGGCTGTTGTCGTGAGGGGATCAGCAACGGTGAGGATCGTGGCAATTATTGCCGCGGTTCTGCGTGTCTGGGGACACTATGCGCCCGTTGCTCGAACGGCGCTTCCGGCCTTTAGCGGGGAAGAAGCCTTGTTGGTGAGGATGCCGTAGCGCACGTCGCGGATGGCATGCGTGCCCTTGTAGGCAGTCACGCCGGAAATCGACACGACGACGGATGGCCCTGAGAGGACCCGTTCGTCGATATCCCTTGCAACATAGCAGGGAGGGCGGGTCTGAGGCGTCCAGAGGGCCGAAATCGGGACCGGCAATAGAAGCCTTGTGATGTTCCCGAATGGCAGCCAGTGGGCTCGGGCCGAGGCTGTGCTGACGCGACTTTCCGACAAGGAGCGCTGGCCGAAAATGGTCGACTTGCGCAAATGGCTCGAAACGGAAGCCGTGCCGGTCCTGACCTGGGTGATCTCGAAGGATCGGAAAGCGAAGCTCACCAACCTCGACGTTACGGACGCTGTCGACGGCAATGACGATGTCGAAGGCCGTCAGAGGCTTGAGGCGATTCCGCCGCTCGATACGTCTGCACTGATCGAGATCGGGGACGAGTTTGAGGACGAAGACGACGTCGAAAAGGAAGATCTCGACGAGGTGGCCTCGCCTGTTATGTCGATGTGATCGGCGTCGAGATCGGGAAGGCGGCAACATCGCCTTCCCCCGAACCTTCCCTGGGGCCGATTGTCGGCCCTTTTTTTGTTTGGGTGCCTGACCGGCAAAAAACGAACTGCGCCATCGGCATTCAGTGACGGGCAGCGGCGTCTCGCGGGAGTTCGTGAGCCCGCTGTTAACCTTGTACCGGCTTCGTTCTCTTTTTTGGGTTCGGGGTCCTTGAGCCCGATCCCGGGTCCTGCCAGGTTAAGCGCGTTCCGATCACCGGAACAAGCGGCCCAAGCCAGTGTTTGCACCACTGACAAGGGCCTGACCCTCAACCTTGGTAAGAAGGAATCGGGCTATGAGCACGAATACCGCTTCTGTTCCCTATGGGGAAGTTCTCAACTCACTCGTCAGCACCACCGCAACGGCCATGTCAGGCTCCCGATCGCGTCCATTTGGCTTCGGCCGTAACGCGGTTGCCGCGTCGATCCGTGCACCCGCCGTGCTGCGCCGGCACCCACACTTCGTCCGCTTCGCCGACGTTGAGGCCGATATCGATCTGCTCGTCGACCGCGCCATCACCGCGATCATGGATGGCGAACCTGCGGAAGACGAAATCCTCGGGCATTATGTGAACATCGCCTCGCTCGTCCGGGCGGTCTCGTTCCGAGAGGGGAAACTGCTTGAATACGCGTTCGAGCGCGTGGCCCGGGCGAATCCGAATGTGTTGGTGCTGACCCAGTCGCTCAAACTGCCGCTGGTCAAAGCAGCGCTTGAAGCTGTGTCCGGCAATGATTGGTCAAGCCTCGACGGCATCAAGCTCGATTGCGAGTCACCGGCCAAAGGCAGCTATACGCCAGACCTCATCGTGGTGAACCGGGCGCGACACACGGCATACATCCTGGATCTGAAGCGCTCGCTTGCCTCGTATGGCGATACCAGCCGCCTTGAGGAACTCAAGACCAAGATGATGGCCGCGGCGATGGTTTTGCCCGACTGGCTCTACAAGACGCAAAAGCGTCTGATGGTCGATACCGTTGAAGTCGCAATCGTCGATGGGGCCAGCCGTCCAAGCGATCACGCTACCGGCATCTGGGCGCTCTCCGAAATCGATGATCTGCTGGAGATCGACGGTGCAGCCGAATGCATGGCCGAACTGCGGAGACGCTTCGGTGTTCGGGTGCAAGAGCTTCTCGAGGTCGAAGCGCGCAAGGCAATCGGGATCGATGAGAGGTTCGTCGCGACCGCGGACGATACTGCGGCACCGCTGATGGCGCCGAAGCCCCCACGGATCAATCTCAACGGACCGGGCCGATCATTCGAGGAAGAGATGGCGGCCCAGTCGTTCGACAAGGATCCGCTTCGCGACCCCTGGGACGAAGAGCGCTTCGAGCGGGTCGATACCATAGACGACGAGGAGCCGCGTCCCGTCTTCTTCCGTGTCGGCTATGCCAGGCGCCCTGGGGCGCACTGACCCGAACTGTTCGATGATCTAAGTTTGCTTAGGCCGCAACGGCTTTGCGCCCGCGGCTTTCCTCACCATTCCCCGTTCCCCGTTTGAGCTGGACCCTGATGCGGTCCGGCCAAGGAGTTCCCATGTCTTCTGACATCCGTTCGGAGGGGCTGCCGCGCATGCGTTGCGAAGCGGTCATCCCGAATACACGACCGACGACTCTCGATTGCCACCGCTCCCACGACGCCTTGCTCCGCACCCGGAGCGCACACTCCCATCGATCGCCGGCAGATGATCCTGCCATCGCGATTGGCCTCGCACTTGGGCACGTTCGAACGCAAGACGGACTGACCGGCACCGTGCCGCCACGCGTGATGGTGCACCTGCTTGTACACGTCGAGCGGGGCGACCCAGCGTGTGAGGTGGTCATGGACTGGCTCGCCAAGCGCAGCCACAACGCCGACATGCAGATCCAGCGTCGCAGGGTTCGCGAGCGTCCGCGGACGGAAACGGGCAGTCTGAGGAAACGCGCGTTGTGGGGGCGAGACCTTACCCGATCCGACTTGGCAATTATTGCCGAAACCGAGGAGGGCAAAAGCGATGAGTAAGATCGCCCGTCTGTTTGTTCATCGGCTCGAACAGCTTGCCCGGCGCGAGGCGAGGCGCAATGCGCTGCGCAATGGGTTGCTCGACGTGAAAGCCATCGAAATCGGCGGCTCCTTGGTGCGGCGCTACACACCCGTGTTTGATACTTCTTACCTCACCGGCGATCGGGAGAAGGACTTGGCATGGGTGCGGCGGCACTTTGGCGGCTATCTGCAGCCAACGGCTGGCTCGTTCGAAGGCACATCTGTACCCGCAGGTCTGCGGTCGGGATCTCGGCGGAAGTCCGGTTCCAAAACTGAGCGGCTGTCTGACGCCGATCATGCAAGCTGCGCCTATACCCTGAGCCTCATCGGTCAGGCAGGCAAAGCTCCGCTCGTCAGCAACATCATTGCTGCGATCGTCCTTGCGAGGACGATCGAGAGGGCCCGTGTCACCCTGGCTGCCGTGACGCGCGCGGCGGCGATGCCGGCTCCGGTGATCGCCTTGCATGCGCCAATCATCGGCTTCGAACCCGCTATCCGTCGGCTGATCGAAGTCCCGGCCTTTGTACCTGGTGGCGATCTTAAAGGTCTAGATGGTGAGTATGTCTATGACGACATGACCATCGCTGGCGACGAAGGCCCCGGACGAACCTACGTTCTGCTGCTCGGTCACCTCTTGCGCCGCGTGGCTGGCGGCAATCTGCAGCGTCGTCTCCTCAACGCGTTGCGGCGTGATTATCCGGTTGTTGCAATCTGTGAAGATGCAAAAGGGGTCCCGCAGGAGATTGCCATTGCCGCCGACATCAATCTGGAGGCCGGGCGACTGGACTATCCTTTCCTCGCCCTGATGCTCGAAGCCGTCTACGGTCCAACCGGCAGGTTGCCGCTCGATCGATGGACCAATGCTTATGATGTCCACTACCTCACCATCGACGACGTGGTGCTGGCCTTCAGGCCGGGCCGCAGTGCCGCCGAAGTCGTCGCGATCCTTGCGTCGCTGACAGAGCGCAACCGCGTCGCCGCGCGCGATGGGGAAAGTGATGACGATGAGGGCGACGGCTCTTCAAGTGGGTCCAAGGCGTCGACGCAAAAACTTGGCCGGGCAAGCCATGACACCTCTTCTTCAGGGCAAGACAGCAGCAGTGGCGGGTGGAAACGCGACAAGCCGTCCGGGGCCGAGGTCATTCAGCCGGAGCCTTGGGGTGAAGACGGGAGCCCGCCGAGCCTCGCGATCAAGACGCTGCCTGGATACGGCAAAGCCAAAACCTGGGCGCTTGATCTGAAGGCTGATCTTGATGACTACCGAGCCTCGATCCTCTCCTGGTCTGACATGAGCACTAAGCTGCTGCTCTCGGGACCACCGGGGACTGGTAAGACGACATTTGCGCGTGCGCTCTGCAATAGCCTGCAGGTGCCGTTGGTCGTCAGCTGGGTGTCGACCTGGTTGCAGGGTGCGCATCTGAGCGACGTCCTCAATCGTATGACCCGGACTTTTGCCGAGGCGCGTGCCCTAGCACCTGCGATCCTCTTCATCAACGAGATCGACGGCATCGGAAAACGCCAGCCGGCGGAGCGAGAATACGCGGACTATTGGAATGGGATCGTCAACAAGGCGCTCGAACTGCTTGACGGAGCGGTGAAGGGCGAGGGACTGATTGTCGTCGGCGCCACCAACAGGCCGGAGCAGATCGATGAGGCCCTGAAACGCTCCGGACGCCTGGAAACCCACATCGAAATCCCCAGGCCTGACACTGCGACCTTGGCCGAGATCTTCCGCCATCATTTGGGCGAAGATCTGAAGGTGCTGGTGGCCGCAGGGCAGGAAACAAACAAGGAGCGGCCTGCGATCGCCGAGGCGACTGCGGGCACCGGCGACGGCTTGAGCCAACAAACTACACCGAATGGAGGCAGCCAATGACGGATCAAGCCATGAGCAATACCGGATCAAGTAAGAGTGACGTTCAATCGGTTCTGAAGCGTCTAGGGACCCGCGCGATGGGGCTCACAGGGGCTGATGTCGAGCGCGTGGTTCGGGAGGCGCGGCAAGTCGCCCGAAGGCAGAAGCGTCCAATGCGCTATCAGGACCTTGAGGATGGCATTCGGATGCATCGACCGCCGTTGCCCCATGATCTGCGCTGGCGCTTCGCCGTTCACGAGGCGGGTCATGCGATCGTTCATCATGCCCTCAAGCTCGGCCCGATCGAAGGCATCACAATCGACATGCCCGACGGCGGGTACAATCTCCTATCGTTCCACAGGTCTGGCAGCGATACGCTCGGCTATCGGGAGGATCTGATGGCGATGCTAATGGCAGGGAGGGCGGCCGAGCAGATTGTCTTCTGCTCGGTCTCCGTCGGCTCGGCAGGGGCCGAAGACAGTGACCTCGCACGCGCGACCAGGCTTGCCCTGGCGATGGAGCGCAGTCTAGGTGTTGGGGCGGTGCAGCCGCTGCTCTACCGTGATGACAAGGATCCGACGCTAGTGCTCGATGCACATCCGGATCTTGCAACTCGCGTTCATGCCAGGCTCGAGCATGCGTTGGCGAAGGCGCTGGATCTGCTAAATGGGAATCGGGAAAAGCTTGATCGGTTGACGGCGGTGTTGTTCGAGCACCAGGTGCTCGACGGAGAGACGGTGAATGAACTTCTCAAGAAGGGGTGATGGTAAGAGACAGGCGCAAAGGCAGCTTTGCGCCGTCAAGTCGGTCGTTCGACACGCACGTCGCAAATGTAAGAGTTGTCATTCGGCTTCAGGTCGAAAGAGCAAGAACGAAGCTGTTAGCGGCCGCTCGTGCTCTTGCCTAGCTCCAGGGTCTGATCCACTCCGTCGCTAGCGGAAGCGTCATCGATCGTGCCATCCTTGATGATCTCGCTGATCTCCCCGAGATAGGCCGATGGAGAGAGATCCAGGCGAACATCGGCGAGTTCGACACTTTTCAGTACATTGCCCATCGTATGGACGAAGGGCGTTCCGCGCGTGGCTGTTTCCTGTGCTGCCTCGTAGAGAAGATGATGAGCCTTGTGGCGTCCGATCATCGGCGATAGCTGCATCATGGCAGCTTCCGACATGATCAGCCCCTGTGTGAGCTCCAGATTGCGGGCCATTGCGGCCTCGTTCACCTGAAGGCCGCCGAGCACGCGTTCTGCGGCTTCGGCGATCGATGCAGCGAGGATCGCCATCTCGCCGACCACGATGTCGGACACGTTGGTGGCGGAGGAATCGCCTTCATCCATGCGCACCATGCTCGACAGGATCAGCGGCATGCGCGCTTCCAGCAGGCGGCAGAGGCTGACAAGAACCAGGGCTGCGGAGGGGTTCCGCTTCTGGGCCATGGTCGAACTCCCAACCTTGCCCATGTGGAAAGCTTCCTCCACTTCGCCGATCTCCGTCCTCTGCAGAAAGACGATGTCGCCGGCGATCTTCTGAAGCGTGCCGGCGAGAACGGCAAACCCGGCCAGGTAATCCGCCACCCTGTCGAAGGATGAGCGTACGGGTAGCTTTGCCGGCGCAAGGCCAAGCAGTCGGGCGGCGACCTCTTCCACGGCCCGGCCCTTGCCGCCCATGGCCGCGAAGGTGCCGATCGCACCGCCGAAATAAGTGAGGAAAGCACCGTCCGCCCGGACCGCGAGGCGCTCCCGGCCACGACGCAGTTCCGCATGCCAGGCGGCCGCCTTGAAGCCGAATGTCATTGGCAGGGCGTGCTGACCATGGGTGCGACCGGCCTGCAGCGTTGTTTTGTGCTGATGGGCAAGCCGGCCAAGATGATCCTCGCATCGCAGAAGAACGCTGATGAGGTGCACATGGGTCTGCTTCAACTGCAGGGCGATCGCCGTGTCGAAGATGTTCTGTGTCGTCGCACCCCAGTGAATAAAGCCGGCATCCGGTTCGCCGCAGCGTTCCTCCAACTGCTTGAGCACAGGCACGAAGGGATGTTGCGCAAAGGCGATCTCGCGGCTCAGTCGCTCGTGATCGAAACCTTCGGCCCGGCAACAGGCGGCGATCCTGTCTGCCGCGCCTTGCGGGATTATCTTCAGTTCCGCCTGGGCGCGCGCCAGTGCGGCCTCGACATCCAGCCATGCCTGCAGCGTTGCATCATCCGACCAGATCGAGATTGCGGTCGGACTGAACCAATGCCGAGTGATGAAAGATGTGAACATGCCGACACTCATGCGGAACCTCAACGGAATGGCTAGGCGTAAAGATTCGGGCGCCCGACACAGATCGGGCGCCGCGGGCTTTTCATCTCACTCGACAACGATCTTGGCGCTATCGATCACACCTTTGTAGACGGTGCCCTGCTGGAGCACGAAATCCTTGAAAGTGGATGAGGAAAGGGGGGAGGCCAGGAAGCCGACGTCGGCGAAACGCTTCTGTACATCGGCGTTTGCCAGAGCATCGCTGATCGCCTTGTCGACGGCAGCGACGAAGTCGGCCTGCGAGCCGGCCTTGGCGAAGATGCCCTGCCATAGCGGCAATGCCAGTCCGTCCATACCGGGGGTTTCGGCCAGCGTCGGCACATCCGGCACCTGCGGAGCACGTTCGGTTCCGGAGACCGCGAGAATGCGGATCTTGTTCTCCTTGGCCAGTGGCAATGCTGTCGAAAGGGTCAGCACGGCAGAATTCAGCACGCCGGCCAATAGGTCGTTGGTCACCTGCGCCCCGCCGCGATAGGGGGCATGCAGCAGCTTCACACCTGCGCGCTGCGAGATGATCTCGCCGAGAAGATGCTGGGCAGAACCGATGCCCGGCGAGCCGTAGCTGATGCTTTCCGGGGCGGCCTTTGCGGCGGCCAGAAGCGCGCCCATGTCCTGATAGTCAGACTGTCCCGGAACCACCACCGCCATCGATGTGGTCGTTGTGCGACCGACGGCGATCGTGTCCGTCTCCCAGTTGACGCCCACCTTGGCATTGGTCATTGGCACGGCAACCGTGTCGAAGCCGCCATAGTAGAGTGTATTGCCGGCGGCTGCGCCGTTGATCAGCTTCTGAAGTGCAATCATGCCGCTCGCACCCGTTGCATTTTCGACGATGACCGTGCGGCCGATACGGCTTGAGATCTCGGGCGCAATGATCCGGGCAGCAAGATCCGCGCTGCCGCCAGCCGAGTATCCGACCAGCAATGTCAGTGGCGCATCGGACTGAGCCTGGGCAACCGGAGCGGCAACCCCGAGCGCAAGGGCTAGGCCCGCCAGTGCATTCCCAATCTTGTGAAACATGTTAACTCCTCCTCCGAGTGATACATATTGTATTATTAAGCCTGGTTTCGGCTTCGCGTATTTGTTAGAGATGACCTGAAAGTCAGGCAATAGTATTTCGATTGCGATGATGAAATACATTCTTGATGATACAAATTGTATTGTGATAGGAGCCGGGCATGGAGAAAATTGGGAAGCTGCAGGACTATCTGAAGTCGCTGGCGACGACAGCGCAGCCGGGAGACCGGCTGCCGACGGTTCGCAGCCTCATGCGCGACTTCAAGCTGGCGCAGCCGGGGGTGCAGCGCGCCCTGCAGGCCCTGAAGGAAGAGGGGCTCATTGACGCGCAGGTCGGCCGCGGGACCTTTTTCGTCGGCGGCAGTGCCGGTCACGGTGGCTCAGGCATGCGCAGCCTGCCACAGAAGGGCCGCAGCGTGATCCTGCTGCGCCGTCCGAGCGCCACGCAAAGGGCACGCCTCGTCATGGACCGTCTGCAGGCCATGGTCGCCGATGGCGGCGATATGACCCTGGAGGTCGGATACTCCGATGCTGATCATGCGCGCCGGGTGCTGCAATCCCTGCCGCGTTTCGATGCCTGTGTCATTCAGAATTCCTTCGAGCAGATGCCGGTCGAAATGCTGGCGGCGCTTCGGCGCAAGTCGGAGAACGTGATCGTCGATGGCGCCTGGCTGGTCGGCACGGATGTCGATGCGGTGGGCTTCGAATGGGGGCGTCCGGTCGAGCGCGCCGTCCGCCTGCTGTCGGCAGGTGGGCATCAGCAGATCCATTACATCACGACGGCAAACTCCTTTCTTGCCAATGAACTTGGCCTGCATCGCTACCGGCAGATGCGGGAAGAGGCCGCCGATGGCAGGCAGTTGCGCGCGCCGGACCTGCTACCCTCCCTGCCATCGCGCGAATTCGAACTGGCCGTGCTGGAGCGGCTGGCGGCCATCGCCCGCGAACCCGGTGGGGTGCGTCGCGGTGTTCTCGTCTGGGGCGTCGAGAGCGGGCAGCGACTGCGCGCCGGCCTGCATGCGCGCGGCATCCGCGTGCCAGAGGATATCTCCATCGTCCTTCTGGGCCGCAGCGACGTCGAGGCCGAGCGGGAAGGCTTCTTTCACCTGATCGGCTACAGCGCCCAGGAACAGGCCGAGGCGCTGTATGAGCGGCTGAAAAGCCGGTGGAGCGATCCGCACGCGCCTTATGGACTGACATTGATCACCATGCATGAGGTCGAGGGGCGCTCGGTGCTTCCGGCGGCGCATAACGCCCCGGAAAGCCCGTCGAACCCGGCTGAGGATACACCGGGAGGATAGGATGGCACTGAGAATAAGGTCGAAGAAGGAGTTTGGCAGCGCGCTGCTCTATGGGGCACTGGGCACAGCCGGTTTTGTGATCGCAGGCGACTATGGTTTCGGCACGGCCGGACGCATGGGGCCTGGATATTTCCCACGGATCATTTCCGGTCTGCTCATTCTGGTCGCTCTCGTATCGCTGCTGCGCAGCCTGCAGCGGGACGGCGATCCGATTGGCCAGATCAACTGGAAGGCGTTGTTGTTGGTGACTTCATCGGTCTGCCTGTTCGGCCTGTTGCTGACCGGGGCGGGCCTGCCGCTGGCTCTGACTGTGCTTTTGCTAGTGTCGGCCGCCACGAGTGAACGTTTCGGTCTGTCGGTGCGATCGCTCGCCGCTCTCGTGGCGCTGGTTGCTGTCTGCTCGCTGGTCTTCGTCAAGGGACTGGGCGTGCCCATGCCGCTTACCGGAAGCTGGCTTTCGCCCCTGTTCGCCTCCTGAGGACCCCCGCCATGGACATGCTGTCAAATCTCTGGATGGGGCTGACCATTGCCTCCTCGATCACCAATCTCGGTTATTGCCTTCTCGGTGTCTTTCTCGGCACGGCCATCGGCGTGCTGCCGGGCCTCGGCCCGGTGGCCACGATCGCCATGCTTTTGCCGCTGACCTTCGGTCTGCCACCGGAAACGGCGCTGATCATGTTGGCGGGCATCTATTACGGCGCCCAGTATGGCGGCTCCACCACGGCCATTCTCGTTAACCTGCCGGGCGAACCGTCGTCGGTGGTGACCGCCCTTGATGGATACCAGATGGCCCGTCAGGGCCACGCCGGTCGGGCGTTGTCGACTGCCGCCATCGGCTCCTTCATTGCAGGCACGATCTCGACGCTGCTGATCGCGCTCTTTGCGCCCGCGCTGGCGGTTGTCGCGCTGCAATTCGGCCCGGCTGAGTATTTCGCCCTGATGGTGCTCGGCCTGATCGCCTCCATCGTCATGGCATCCGGTTCGCTGTTGCAGGCCTTCGGCATGATCCTGACCGGTTTGCTGCTGGGCATGGTCGGCACGGACGTCAACTCGGCCGTTCCGCGTTTCACCTTCGATGTGCCCATGCTCTCCGATGGCATCAATTTTGTCGTCCTCGCCATGGGCATCTTCGGACTGGGCGAGATTGTCGCCAATCTGGAGGCAGAAGGGGAGCGCACGCTGCTCACCCGCAAGGTAACCGGTCTTATGCCGACTCGCGAGGACTGGCGCCGAATCATCGGCCCGATCGCCCGCGGCACGGCGCTGGGCTCGGTGCTGGGCATCCTGCCCGGCGGCGGGGCGGCACTTGCCTCCTTCGGCTCCTATTCGCTGGAAAAGCGCCTGTCGAAGGAACCGGAACGCTTCGGCAAGGGCGCGATCGAGGGGGTGGCCGGTCCGGAATCGGCCAACAATGCCGGCGCGCAGACCTCCTTCATCCCGATGCTGACCCTCGGCCTGCCGTCGAATTCCGTGATGGCCCTGATGATTGGTGCCATGCTGATCCAGGGCATTCAGCCTGGGCCTTCGGTGATGACCGAACAGCCGACCCTGTTCTGGGGCCTGATTGCCTCCATGTGGATCGGCAATCTGATGTTGCTCGTGCTGAACCTGCCGCTGATCGGCCTCTGGGTCCGCATGATCGCCATTCCCTATCACTTTCTGTTCCCGACCATCATCGCGCTCTGCGCCATCGGCGTCTTCAGCGTCAACAACAGCCTGTTCGACGTCTATGCCATGGCGCTGTTCGGCGTGGTCGGCTACCTCTTCCGTAAACTGGAGGTCGAGCCGGGGCCGATGCTGCTCGCCTTCATCCTCGGTCCGATGATGGAGGAATTCCTGCGTCGCACACTTCTGTTCTCCAAGGGCGACCCGAGTGTCTTCTTCACCCGACCGCTCAGCGCGGTCCTGCTTTCGATCGCAGCGATCATGCTACTGCTGGTTGTTCTGCCATCGGTCAGGAAGAAACGCGAGGAAGCATTCCAGGAGGGGTGATGGAGAAAGGAGGGATTGGTCAAAGCCGGCAATCCTCCGACATACACTCCCATGGATACACAAGGGTGCCGCGAGACGGCGCGCCCTTAGGCGGCAGGTGTCATCCCAGCTTATAGCTTCAACGAGATGTCCGCTTCACTGGTTCGACAGATCGAAGCGGACTGTCCCGTCACGGCCCCGAACCAGCCATTCCAGGATGCGGTCCTTTTCAAAGTAACAGAAGCCTTACAGCTCGTGAGCCTGGGATCGCCTGTTCAATCTCGTTGAAGGCGACCGCTTGTGAGATGTTTATCACAGTTCGACTTGCGCCAATTGTGAAGCATTGCTGAACTTTGCGATGCCAGTTATGGCCTGTTTAGCGTTTCGCGGGCATTCGGCTTCCTTCGACGGTGGTAATGGCGCCTTCAATTGAAGGCCGCTTCCGCACAGGCGCCCCCAAGACTATCTCTAACCGAAAGCAACTCGTCCAGGCCGCAATTGCCCTTTGTCAGATCCGCAAGCGTGACCATGTCCAACTCGTGGTAAAACGCTTCCACGGCTCGCGATACGAAGTTGCGCAGCCGACATGAGGCGGTTAGGGGACAGGTATTCGTGTCAGGCGAAAAGCACTCCGCGAAGGGCACACCCGCCTCGAAGACCCTGAAAACCTCGCCTATCGAAATCTTAGCCGGCGCGCGGGCCAAGCGAAGTCCGCCGTTGCGGCCGCGGATTGTCTCGACAAAACCATGGGCCTGCAGAGCTCCGACGACCAAGAGGAGATGATTGAGAGAGGCATTGCAGGCATCGGCAATCTCAACACTGCGCAGCGTTCTACCGTCGTTGACCGCGCAAGCCATCAGCACACGTGCTGCCAAATTGGTTTTGGTGGTCAGGCGCATTTTTGCTGTTTCCTCGGAAGTTACATTCCGAAAGTATACAGCGCCGGTTTACGGTCCTTGATTTAGATCACAGTTGGAGAGCAAAACCTACTTTAAGTCGCATCTGAGATTAAAGTTTGAGCGCTTTCATGGTCCCTCCTTCCCAACGAACTTCCGAGATCTCTGTGTTTCTAAGCCCGGGCCAGGACCGAGGACGTCGTGCTGCCAGTCTCTCGGTGCTGTCGGGGTTGATCTGGCCTCTGCAGGCAGCCTTGGTCGCCTGGGCTATCGGGGATCTACTGGCAGGCGACGCGTCATCGCCGCTTGTTGTCGGACTAGGCTTTGCCGGGCTTGGCCTTTTTCGTGCCGGGCTGGGATACTTCGCGGATTTGAATGCCCAAGCAGCCGCAGAAGCGGACATCGGAAAGGCGCGGGCAGAGCTGGTGGCAAGGGAGGCAAGCCGCACCAGTGACAGTGCCTTCGGCGGCGCAGGCAGCATTGCGGCCCTGGCCAGCGAGAAGCTCGAACTGCTGGGGCCCTACGTCTCGCGCTATGGCCCGGCCCGGGCGAGGGTCATGGTCCTGCCGCTGGTCATTTTGGCGCTGGCGTTCTGGCATTCCTGGGCGGTCGGGATCGTACTTCTGATTTCCGGCCCATTGATCCCCGTGTTCATGGCGCTCGTCGGTATGGCTGCCAAACAGGCCAGCGCGCGCCAGATGGTCGAAATCGGGACCCTCAATGACTTCCTGGTGGAGCGGCTCTCGGGCTTGATCGACATTCGCCTGCTGGGTGCCGGCCCCCGAGTGCTCGAAGGCTTTTCGCGAAAGGCTGGTGATCTCAGGCGTCGCACGGTTGCTGTGCTCGGGGTGGCTTTCCTCTCCTCGACGGTTCTCGAACTGTTTGCGGCCATCGGCGTTGCCATGGTGGCCGTCTATGTCGGCTTCTCGCTTCTAGGAGAGTTGCAGTTCGGTGCCTGGGGCGCGCCTCTGACGCCGGAAGCGGGGATATTCCTGCTTCTGCTGGCGCCAGAATTCTATCAGCCGCTGCGCGACTTGTCGGCCGCATGGCATGACAAGCAGGCGGCCATGGCAGTGACGGACGAATTTGCGGCTTATTCTTGCGAGCCACATGCAAAGCTTCCAGGAGCGGGCGCCACTGCAGTACGACTGCCTGGACCTGCGAGCGTGGCCTTGCATGGCTGCTGCACGCCGACAGGCAAACAGCTCCCCGACATCGTAATCGCCGATGGAGAACGTGTCGCGCTCGTGGGACGCAGCGGCTCGGGCAAGACGAGTGCGCTGCGTCTGATGGCGGGTCTGGAATTGCCAAGGCATGGATCTGTCATCGTCGCAAATCAGCCATTGACGGCCGAGAACGCCGACAGTTGGCGCGCGCGGTTGGGCTGGATGCCGCAGGCGCCGCATTTTCTGGGCGGCAGCTTGCGCCAGAACCTGACGCTTGGCCGCGGCGGTGACGTGAGAGCCGCTCTTGAAACCGCTGCAATAGCCGAAGTCGTAGAGGCCTTGCCGCAGGGGCTCAGGACGCGGCTCGGAGAAACAGGCGCTGGCCTTTCGGGTGGTGAAGCCCGCCGGCTGACGCTTGCCCGGGCGGTGCATGGACGGCCCGACCTGCTTCTGGCAGATGAGCCGACGGCGGATCTGGATGCGGAGACGGCTCGCATGGTCATTGAAGGGCTTCTGGCGCAGGCGGCGCTGGGTGCGACCCTGGTCATCGCGACCCACGACAAGGCCTTGGCTGCTCGCATGGATCGGGTCATTGACTTGGGAGATGCGACGTGAAGCCGCTCTGGACTATCTTACGGCTGATTGTGTTGGAGCAGCGCACGGCAATGCTGCGCGGTGCAGCTCTCAGCCTTCTCGTGATCATCATGGGGGTTACCCTTCTGGGGCTTTCGGGCTGGTTTATCACGGCAGCCGCAGCCGCAGGTCTGGTAGGAGCAGGGGCGGTGTTCGACGTGTTTCGTCCCTCGGCCATGGTTCGTTTCCTCGCGCTTGGTCGGGCCGCTGCGCGCTACGGAGAGCGAATGCTGACCCATGATGCTACCTTGCGTGCTTTGGAAACACTTCGTCTCAGACTTCTCGCTAGCCTTCTGACCAGCAGCTATAATCGCATGATCCGGATGCGGGGCGCTCAGACGCTCAACAGGCTGACTGCCGATATCGACGCGCTGGATGGGGTCGCGCTGCGATTGGTTCTTCCGCTGCTTGCGGGTGTCTCGGCTCAGATCGTGGCGCTCGTCGCGCTGTGGCTCCTCGTCTCGCCTCTGGTCGCTCTGTGGGTTTTTGTCGGCTACATGCTCGGGGCGGGATTAGCCTTCGGATGGGGCGCACGCGCGACGACGCGAATGTCACGCCGGGCCGAACTCGCGGCTCAGGCTTTCCGTTCGCGTTTGATCGACATGATCCGGGCGCGACGTGATCTTGCGGTCTACGGCTTCCTGGGTTCACAGAGGCGCGCGGTCGAGGATGCCGAGTTTCGACGCCTGCAGCATCGCTGGCGGCTGGACGCAGCAGAGCGCCGTGCAGGCGCCCTGTTGGCTGCCGTGACGTCCGTCGTCGCGGGTGGTTCGCTTGGGATCGGCATGGTGCTGGTGCAGTCGGGGGAGATGGAGCCTGCCTTCGCAGCCCTCGGTTTCTTTGCCGCGCTTGCCCTTTCGGAGACCCTCGCACCTTTGCGCCGTGCCGCGGCAGATTTCGGTCGTATGGCTGACGCCGCCCGCCGGGTTGGAGGCGATCTGGCCCGGCCCGCTTCATCGGATGCTGACGAGGCGCCCGGATTTGACAGCCCACCGTTGTGCCTGGAGCGCCTTGTCCTCCATCGCCCCGGTGGAACGGAGCCTCTCATGCGGGAAACGTCGTTTTCTGTGGCGAGCGGTGAGACAGTGGCGATCACCGGGGCCAGCGGGACGGGAAAATCGACTTTGCTTCTGGCAATTGCCGGTCTCCACCCCGTAGCGGCCGGCGAGATCGTCCTCGGTGGGCGAGCAATTGCCGATTGGCCGGAGACCGTCCTTCGTCGCCACGTCACCCTATTGCCCCAGCGCAGCAGCCTCATGGCAGGGACTTTCGCAGATGCGCTGGAGCTTGCAGGGCCGGTCGCGGAAGCTCGTTTGTGGGACGTCCTGGCAGCGACGCAACTCAATCACATCGTGCAAGAGCGCGGCGGGCTCTCAGCCCGCATCGGTCCGCGGGGAGATGGCCTATCCGGTGGGGAAGCCCGCCGCCTCGTCCTAGCGCGGGCATTGTTGCGATCTCCGCGCGTCCTGCTGCTGGATGAGCCGACAGAAGGGCTCGACGACGCCACAGCCTATGCTGTTCTTCTGGGTATACGGCGTATCCTGCCGGAGGCGGCCATATTGATTGCTGCGCATCGGCGGATCGAGACTGAATTTGCGGGGCGGATGGTGGCTTTAGAAAAAAGTCATATCAAGAATACTGGTTATTGATCTGAGTCAAAGCTCCCGGGCGCGAATTACGCGATACATATACGAATTCGAATATGTATCGCGGGCCATTCGCCCTCACCACTGGAGCCAAATCTATGGAATTCGGTATCGTCGAGCTGTCACGGCTGCAGTTTGCCATGACCGCCATGTATCACTTCCTCTTCGTGCCGCTGACCTTGGGCCTATCGATCCTAGTCGCGATCATGGAGACGGTCTATGTCATGACCAACCGTCCCATCTGGCGACAGATGACCAAGTTCTGGGGCACCCTGTTCGGGATCAACTTCGTTCTCGGCGTCGCGACCGGCATCACCATGGAGTTTCAGTTCGGCATGAACTGGAGCTATTACAGCCATTATGTCGGCGATATTTTCGGTGCACCGCTCGCAATCGAAGGCCTGATGGCCTTCTTCCTTGAGGCGACTTTCGTCGGGTTGTTCTTCTTCGGCTGGGACAAGTTGAGCAAGGTTGCGCATCTGACGGTGGCCTGGTTGGTCGCTATCGGCTCGAACTTCTCGGCCTTGTGGATCCTGATTGCCAATGGCTGGATGCAGAACCCTGTGGGAGCGGAGTTCAATCCGCAGACCATGCGCATGGAAATGACCGACTTCTTCGCCGTGCTGTTCAACGAGGTGGCGCAGGCCAAGTTCGTTCATACCGTCTCTGCGGGATATGTTACGGCTTCCGTCTTCGTGATCGGCGTGTCCGCCTGGTATCTCTTGAAGGAGCGTCACGTCGAACTTGCCCGTCGGTCGATCACCGTGGCTGCCGCCTTCGGTCTGGCTTCGGCATTTTCCGTCGTGCTGCTCGGCGACGAGTCCGGATATTCTGCAACCCACAGCCAGAAGATGAAGCTGGCTGCCATCGAGGCCATGTGGGAAACCCATGAAGCCCCGGCACCGTTCAATCTGGTCGGCTTCCCCGACCAGGATGCCCGCGAAACCCACTATGCGATCGAAATTCCGTGGGCGATGGGCCTGATTGGTACGCGTTCGCTAACGACTGAGATTCCCGGCATCAACGATCTCGTGGCACAGGCCGAAAGCCGCATTCGCAGTGGCATCATCGCCTATGACGCCCTGATGCATATCCGTGAAAAGCGCGATGCTGCCGATCCGGCCATCATGGCGACGTTCGAAAGTCATTCGGCCGATCTGGGCTTCGCCTTCCTCTTGAAGAAATATGTCGAAGATCCGCGGCAGGCGACGGAAGAGCAGATCGTCGCAGCCTCGAATGACACGGTGCCGACCGTCTGGCCGCTGTTCTGGGCTTTCCGGATCATGGTCGGGCTCGGCTTCGGCTTCATCGCGACCATGGCCTATTTCTTCTACCGCGCCTCCTTCAAGGGCATGAACTATCCCCGTCCGGCCCTCTGGCTCGCGGTGCTCATGATCCCGGCCCCCTGGGTTGCAGCCGAGATGGGTTGGTTCGTTGCCGAATTCGGTCGCCAGCCCTGGACGGTTGACGGTGTGCTGCCGACAGCCATGTCCGTCAGCGCCCTATCGATCACTGAAGTCGCGCTGACATTGGCCGGGTTCATCACCTTCTACACGATCCTCTTCGTCATCGAGATGGGGCTGATGCTCAAATACATCCGCAAGGGTCCCTTCCAGGATGTGTCCGAAACCGACGCCTGGGTTGTGCGTCACAATGATCGGCTGGCCGGGCGACGCAATGCCGACGCCATTGCCATGCCTGCGGAGTAACTGCCATGATCCTGCATGAATTGCTGAGTTACGAAATCCTGCGTGTCCTCTGGTGGGGGCTGCTCGGGGTGCTGTTGATCGGGTTTGCCCTGACGGATGGCTTCGACATGGGGGTGGGGGCGCTCCTGCCCTTCGTCGGCAAGACTGACCTCGAACGTCGGGTGGCGATCAATACCGTGGGGCCCGTCTGGGAAGGCAATCAGGTCTGGTTCATCCTCGGCGGCGGAGCGATCTTTGCTGCCTGGCCGCCGCTCTATGCCGTGAGCTTCTCGGGCTTCTACCTCGCTATGTTCGTGGTACTCGCAGCCTTCATCGTTCGTCCGGTGGCATTCAAGTACCGCTCCAAGCGGGATGACCCGCGCTGGCGTACCGCCTGGGATTGGGCGCTCTTTGCCTCTGGTGCCGTGCCCGCGCTTCTGTTCGGCGTTGCCGTCGGAAATGTGATCCAGGGCGTGCCATTCCACTTCACCGCCGACCTGCACTCGATTTATGAAGGCGCCTGGTACATGAAGTTCATCGGCCTCCTCGATCCGTTTTCGATCCTGGCCGGTGTGGTGTCGCTCTCGATGCTCGTCATGCATGGAGGAGCCTGGCTCACCCTCAAGGCTGATGGCGTGGTGCAGGGCCGCGCACGGACCATCGGTTCGGTTGCGGCACTGGTCGCGGTCACGAGCTATGCTTTGGCGGGCCTTTGGATGGCCGTGGGCATCGAGGGGTATAAGATTGTTGGCGACTACGCCGTTGGTGGCCCGTCCAATCCACTGCATTTCGAGGTAGAGAAGACGGCTACGTGGCTCACAGCCTACGCTGACCGCCCGTGGATCGCTGTGGCCCCGATCATGGGTATTCTGGGTGGTGTGCTGACCTTCTTCGGTCTGCGTGCAGGTCGGGAAGTCTCCACGCTCCTGTTCTCGAAGATCGCGATCCTCGGCGTGATTTCTTCCGTGGGCCTGACGATGTTCCCCTTCATCATGCCGTCTTCGTCCGATCCGCAATCGTCGCTGACGGTGTGGAACAGCTCTTCGTCCCATCTGACGCTGTTCATCATGCTGGTGGTGACCGTGATCTTCATGCCGCTGATCCTGATGTACACGGCCTGGGTCTACAGGGTCCTGTGGGGCAAGGTAACCGAGGCCGACGTCACCGACAACTCGCACTCCGTTTATTGAGAGGACTGAACATGTGGTACTTCGCCTGGATCCTCGGCCTCCCGCTGGCGGCCATCTTTGCGGTGATGAATGCGATGTGGCTGGAGATGAAAGAGGATGAAAAGAAACTGAATCACCACGGTTCCTGACGGCACATCCGTCTGACCACGTGATCGCTTCACGGCAAGGCGCGAGTTTACCTTCGTCTCGCCGTTCCATCTCTCCACTCGCAAACGGACCGAACCGATGACGTCTGCAGACACCTCCTCTGCCGCAACGATGCGGATTGCTCACTACCCTGTCACGTTCTTTGCCGTGGGGATGGGGATGATGGGACTGGTCCTTTCAATCAGAGCGGCCGAACACGCTTATTCATGGAGCAACACGGGTTCCACGGCCGCCTTGTTCCTGGCGGTGGCCATGCTGCTGGCGGTTGCCATCGGCTATCTTGCCAAGGCTCTCAATCACTTTGCCGAAGTCAAGGCTGAGTGGAACCATCCCGTGCGGATCGCCTTTTTCCCGGCGATCTCGATTTCGCTGCTGTTGCTGTCGGCTGCGTTGCTCGACCAGATGCCACAAATTGCACACGCTGTCTGGCTGTCTGCCACCGCGCTGCAAGGGGTTCTGGCCCTTTCGGTGATAGGCGCCTGGATCGGGCATCGTCCTTTCCAACAAGGGCAATTGACGCCGGCATGGTTCATTCCGGCGGTCGGCAATGTCATCGTGCCCCTGGCAGGTGCCAGGCTCGGCTACATGGAGGTATCCTGGCTGTTCTTCTCCGGCGGGCTCATCTTCTGGCTGGTGCTCCTGACGCTGGTCATGAACCGCCTGATGTTTCACGATCCCTTGCCTGGCCGTATGGTGCCGACGCTGATGATCCTGGTCGCGCCGCCCGCCGTGGCCTTCACTGCATGGCTGAGGTTGACAGGAGATGTCGGCCATTTCGGGCATTTCCTCCTCTCTGTGGCCTATGTCTTCGCGCTGCTTGTAACGACCCAATTACCAAAGTTCCGGACCATGCCCTTCGCACTCTCCTGGTGGGCACTTTCCTTCCCCCTCGCGGCCCTGTCGATCGCAAGCTTCGGCTATGCCCAAGCCATAGGTTCGGACGCCCATCGTCACATCGGGTTGGGACTTCTTGCGCTTCTGGTGGCCGTCGTCGTCGGGCTGATCGCACGGACGGCACTTGCCATCAGGGCCGGCGCGATCTGCGTGCCCGAATGAAACGTCCTGCCAAACTGCGATGGCATCACCGATGCGGTCGTTGGTTGGTCGGGAACGCCGGACGGGCAATTCACGACACATTGCATTTTTTGAATGTGTTTGATCTTTATCAAATGCTGGCCGGCAAACCTGTAGCACGGATACGACAAACCTCGGAGGAGAAATCATGGAATTGACCGGTCTACCGACTTCCCGCCGCGCCTTGCTCGGCCTCGGTGTGGCGGGCTTGGCTGCCGCAACAGTTGGCCTTCCGGCGCACGCTGCCCGGATCACGACGAAAGCCCGCATTGTCATCATCGGGGCGGGGGCTGCAGGCACCGCTCTTGCCAATCATCTGGTGGCACGGCTCGATGGTGCCCAGATTACGATCGTCGATGCGCGCGCCGAGCATCTTTATCAGCCCGGTCTGTCGCTGGTAGCTGCCGGTCTGAAGCCTGCCAGCTATACACTGTCAAAAACCACCGACTGGCTGCCGGATGGCATCACCCTGATCGCTGAGCACGCGGCTCAGATCGATCCGGTCGCGAAAACCGTCGCAACCACGGGCGGGCAGAGTCTGGTTTACGATTTTCTGGTCGTCGCACCCGGGCTCGTGCTGGATCATGATGCCATCGAGGGCTTTTCATTGGATCTCGTTGGCCAGAACGGCATCGGCGCGCTTTATGCAGGCCCCGATCATGCCGCCCGAACATGGCAGGCAGCGTCGGAGTTCACCGAGAAAGGCGGCATTGGTCTGTTCACGCGGCCAGCCACGGAGATGAAATGCGCCGGCGCACCGCTCAAGCACACGTTTCTGATCGAGGACATTGCCAGCCGCGGCGGTGCGGCTAGAAAATATGAGATGCACTACGCCGCCCCGCAGCAGGCGCTGTTCTCCGTGCCGATCGTGCATGAAAAAGTCCGTATGCTGTTCGAAGAGCGAGGCATCACCTCGCATTACGGGCACAGGCTTAAATCCATCGAGCCGGGTACGAGACGCGCGACTTTCGTGGAAACGAAACTCGACCCCGTCACCAAGGTCGAGGTCCAGTCCGAAGTCGAGATGCCGTACGACTACCTGCATGTCATCCCGCCGCAGCGGGCGCCTGATGTTATCCGGCAATCCGGTCTTTCCTGGGCGGACAAATGGACCGATCAGGGTTGGGTCGAGGTCGACATGAAAACCCTGCGTCATCTGCGCTATCCCGAGATCTTTGCCCTGGGCGATGTGGCTGGTGTGCCGAAGGGAAAAACGGCTGCCTCGGTCAAGTGGATGGTGCCTGTCGTCGAAGACCATCTGGTCGCGGCCATAGAGGGGCGCGAGGGCACTGCGGTCTATGACGGATATACCTCTTGCCCCCTGATCACCCGCGTGGGTCGCGCCATGCTGGTCGAATTCGACTACCATAACAATCTGGTCCCCTCGTTTCCGGGCGTCATAGCACCGCTGGAGGAGCTATGGATCAGCTGGCTCATGAAAGAGGTGGCCCTTAAGGCGACCTATAACGCAATGCTGCGCGGCAAGGCCTGAGGAGGACGCCATGAAAGAACTGACATTCGAAACCCTCATTGCCGTGTTCGAAGAGATCTTCAGCCCCGGCCTGTTCTGGGCCATGGTCGTCGCCGCGATCGTCGTGACACTGGCTTATCTCTATGTCCTGATCCGCGATCGATCGATGTCGATGCGCAAGTTCCTCCTCGCACAACTCGCCATGCCCTTTGGTGCAATTGCGGCCGTCGTCTTCGTGCAATCTGTGACAAATTCCCATCTGCGCGACATCGGTGGGCCTGTCGACGTTATCGTATTGTTGGGTGTGGCCGTAATGGGGGCCGTGGGGGCGGCGATCCTGGTGTATACGGCCCAGTCTCTGTTCTTCAGAACGAAAAGCGCCTGACATTTTACACCCGACCTGGGACATCAGCCGAAACTAAGGCTGAAAGCGTGACGGACCAATCGGATGGTCGCGACACGCTTGTCATCTTGATGCCATGGGTTTTGCTGCGACCCTCTGATCCGGTCGGGCGGCGGTTCAATAGAAGGCGACCTCGCTCACGCTTATGTCGGCATCATGGTTGCGACCAAAGGCGACGATACCGATCGATGTCAGGCTTCCGGCGCTCGGAACCTTGCGCAACAATGCGCCGGAGGGTGCAAATTCCGTGAAAGGGAGGCGGACTTCGGCCCAGGTGTTCGTGACCTCAAACCCGGCCTGGTAATACTGCCAAGGCAGGACCGTGCCTGTGGTGCGCAGATGAACGAAGTAGCGTTGATCGTTGCCTCGCACAATCAAGCGAACGCCGACTGTCCCTTCGGGCGGTGGACTGGCCAAGTCCATCCGCATCTGGATGAAGCCGCCGTTGTTTTCGATGCTGACGCGACCGGACATCTGCGCGTGTCTGCGCCCATCTTCGGTGACGAACCGGATTTGCCCAGATGAGATCCCTCCCATCACCGTATCTGCGAAGAAACGCCAGCGAGTTTCGGGCTGAACCTTGAAATCCTCGATCATCATGGCCCCCGCAAGCGCTTGGGAAACACCCCAGAGCGCAAGCATTGCCACCGTGGTCAATCTTGTCAAAGCACGCATCGGTTTTTCCTAACTGTTTGATATCAACGCCGGTCCGGCAATCAATCCTGCGGCAACGCTTCGTTGGAATTCGGGGCGTTCTCAGGCTTCCGGTTTGCGCGCGACGATATAGGGGTTCTGCCGATACTTGCCGAAGACGCGTTCGTCGATGATCTCGAAACCCGCATCGAGAAGCGATTGCCGAAATTCTGCGACGGTGTGTTGCTTGACTGCAGGAAACAGACCGACAGTGCGCAGCACGCTGAAAAGCAGGCGGAACCTTAACTTAAGTTCGGCGAAACACCAGGTCTTAGAGATGAGCACGCCGCCGGGTTTGAGATTGGCGAAAATCTGCGCGAGCGTCGTCGGCTGATCGTCTACCAGATGCAGAACGTTGAAGGCGCAGATGACGTCGAATGGACCACCATCATAGGCATTCTCAGCGTCCGCAATCTTGAAGGTCAGGTTGGCGCCCGCAGGTTTGTCCTGAGCAATCTTGATCATCTCAGCCGAGAAATCTGTCGCCGTCCAAAGCGAAACATGGGGCGCAAGCCGGATTGCCGTGCCGCCGGTACCGCAGCCGAGTTCAAGGACGTGATCTCCGGGTTTGAGACGAGACGCGACATCGCCGATCATGGCGTCATACGCTGCGACATCCTTGAGTGGCCGTGCTGCATAACGCCCGGCAACGCGGTTCCAGAACTTCTGCTGCTTCGACACGGTCATCTTTAAAGCCTTCACCAGAGGGGCAGGATCGCAGCGCTGCTTTTGTACAGGACATAAAATGCGACGACGATGATCAGCACAGCAAAGATCCGGTTGAGGAGGTTTCGCCGTGCCGACAGACGGGTCGCCAGCAGCATGCCGCCGATGCCGCCGATCACGCCGCCACCGATGAATTCGGCCGCGATCGTCCAGTCGATCAGGCCAGAGGCCGCGTAGTTGATTGCAGTGGCCAAACCAAAGGTGCCTACCGCGAGAAGCGAAGAGCCGACCGCATTGATCATTGGCATGCCGGTCGCTAGCATCAGGCCGGGCACAATCAGGAAACCACCGCCAATACCGAAGAAGCCGGAAGCGGCGCCTGCGGCCAGTGCGACCGCGGCCGTCTTCCAGCATGTGAGGCGATCCGTCTTGACGGTCGTTGCCACGCTGGCGGTTCGGGGTCGGAGCATGAGGCCTGCCACAACCAGCATCAACAGGCCGAACAGGAAGAGCAGCTTCTCGCCGTCAAACGCCTTGCCGAGGCTGGAGCCGGCAAGGGCGCCCACCGTCCCGGTGGCAGCAAAGACGAAGGCGCAACGCCACCAGACATGCCCATTGCGGGCATGGCCGATGAGATTGACATAGGCATTGACCGACACGGCCAGAGCACCGGTGCCGATGGCGATATGCGGCTGCGAGATGCCAACGACATAAAGGAGCAGGGGCGTTGCCAGAATGGAGCCACCGCCACCGATGAGGCCGAGGGTAAAACCCACCAGGCCGCCGGAGCCGATCGCCGTCAGGGCCTGGGTGACGAGGTCGTTCATTCCCAGGCAGTTCCTGCAAGCGCGTCGAGCGGGATCTTCAGATAGCGCTTGCCGTTCGCTTCCGGTTCTGGGAGGCGTCCTCCGCGGATGTTGACCTGAAGCGCATGCAGGATCAGCTTCGGCATGGGCAGTGTCTTGTCGCGTGCCTCGCGCAGCGCCACGAAGGATGCCTCATCCTTGCCGGCGATGTGCGGATTGCTCCGTTTCTGTTCGGCGACCGTGCTTTCCCAGAGAGGCTCGCGTCCGTCCGGCTGATAATCGTGACCGGTGAACAAACGCGTTTCATCCGGCAGCGACAGGATTTCCTCGATCGAGGCCCAGAGCCGCTTCGCGCTACCGCCCGGAAAATCAGCGCGCGCCGTGCCGCTGTCGGGCATGAACAGTGTATCATGGACGAAGGCGGCGTCGCCGATCACATAGGTGATCGAGGCAAGCGTGTGGCCAGGTGAGAAGAGGATGCGGCCATTGAGTTCACCCAACGAGAAGGTGTCGCCGGCTTCGAACAAGCGGTCCCACTGCGAACCATCGGTTCGCAGATCCGGCCAGTTGTAAATGTCCTTCCAGAGCTTTTGTACCTCCACGACATGCGCGCCGATCGCGGTCGGCGCACCAGTCTTTTCCTTCAGATACCGAGCGGCGGAGAAGTGGTCTGCATGGGGATGGGTGTCGAGGATCCACTCGACGCTGAGGCGCTTTTCCCTGATGTAATCCAGAATCGCATCGGCATTGCGGGTCGCGGTTGCGCCCGATTTTTCGTCATAGTCGAGCACCGGGTCGATGATCGCGCATTTTCCCGTTGCCGGATCGCTGACCACATATTGGATGCTGAATGTTCGCGCGTCGAAAAAGCCTTTCACATCTGGCTTGCCTGTCATCGTCTCGACCCTCCTGTGAAATGGGGCAGGCGGGACACGGCTCCCGCACTCATTATATGTTCAGACATATATATCTTCATATTAACGAAATAAAGGCGCAGGCTGCTCTTCGGTCGCTCGGCTCAGTCGGATTGAGTTCGGTGTGGGCACGGCGTTGCCCGATGTGCAGATGAGCACCGGATTATTGCGGCCCTAGCAGCACGTTCATCTGAGCTTCGTTCGACATTCCGGCGAAGGCGTCGGTGCGATATGGCTTCTCGCTGCACTTTTGACCTATCGCATCACGCAGCGCGAGGTTGAACGCGCGCTCCACGCGCGCCTTCGTGCATCCGAGGGTGCGGTCGCGGATAAATGACTTTGCTCAGCCGAAGCTCGACGTGACCCAATGGACCGCAGAGAACACGAAATTGCTTCGTGTCTTGAATGTGCAGGGACCCCGGCGGTTTTCATCGTAGAGACAGCGCAGGGAAAAGAAGTTCCGGGTTCAAGGACCGTTGCTGAGTTCGGCATTGACAATCTGTTCGGTCGGCTGGAAAACCCGCGTCAGCTTGACCCTACATTCCAGGAGAACAGCGACTAAGGATCGCCTGATCCGTCACCCAAAGCGAGGATGCGGTTGCCCGCAGGCTCGGGCAGCCGTCTTAAAACTCTCGCGGACGGACTTTGTCCCATCCGGCCCGATGCGGCCTTGGAAGCGGCAGAGGTAGGCGAGGTTGAAGTCTGTGCAATTTTCAGTGCGCCGCGACCTTCAATTTGGCCTGTTCGAGTGACCAGTACTCCATATCGAAGAGGTCTGCCTCCCCAATCGGTGTGAACTTGCCGTATGCCTCGGCTGCATTGATTGCGCGTGTTGCTTGCTCGCAGAGGTCTCCGCCGATCCTTGCCGCTTTTTGCGTGCTTCCGAGGGCGTACATGCCCTTGTGGCGAACAATGATCACCCGTGGATAGACGTCGAGCATCTGCTTCGGCTCGGTTTGACGTGCGGCATTGCGCTCGAAATACGATTTGTAGCGGTCAGCGTAAGCATCGAGTGCCTTGCGGATAGCTGCGTCATCTGCGTCTGCCTCGATGATCATCGGCCAGGGCTTGATCCGGATGACGTGGTCCGGTGTCACCGTGCCTCGCCGCGCGATGTCCTCAAGCCGGTCGTTGGCGACATAGTCTCTGATGGCAGATGTAGAGCGATAGTCCAGGAAGACGGCTTTCTCGAATGGTGAATTCGACTGTGACAAGGCGCGTTCCAACCGAAGTTTGAGAGCCTGATCCTCTTGGCCATCATTGCTCTGCGGCCCGGTCAGCGTGACGCCTGCACGCTCGAGTTCTTGCTCTGCCATCGTCACGAATTCGATCATCAGCTCATAGGACGTACGAGCGTCGTTCGCGAAGGTGAAAAGCCCGTGGTTTTCAAGCCATAGCCCCTCGCAGCCTTGATTTTCCCGATAGATGAGGTCGCCCGCAATAGAGAGGTCAAATCCCGGCATGACGTAAGGGACATAAGCGACGCGGTTGCCGTAGATGCGCTTTACGGTTTCGCGCATGTCCGGCTGGTCGGCCAGCGAGAGAATCGCCGTCGCGTGTGTGTGATCGACAAATGTGAAGGGCAGGAAGGCATGCAGCAACGCTTCGACCGATGGGTTCGGTGCATCCGCTGCGATCAGGTTCCGGCGTAGCAGCGCGACCATGTCGGGATCGGAGAGCTTTGGCCCGTCGCGCACCTCAAGCATGGGAGCGAGCTGCACAGCTGGAAGTCCTGGCGCTTCGATCGTGTCGAGATCCCATCCGCTGCCTTTGATGTGCATCACTTCCGAGCCATCCTCGGCGACAACTTTCACGGATGTGTTGCCGCCGCCATGGAGGACGAGATCAGGATCACCACCGATGATGCGGGAGGAATAGATCCGAAGGCCGAGGGCATCACTTTGTCCGGCTGCACGTGCGGCTTCCACATAGCGGTTTGCGTCTTCGTCGTTCCAGCGGCTTTGCATCGGCATATCCTGTCTCTTGAATGAAGTCGGCGGGCAGCCAAAGCAGCCCGCCGGAAGTTCGTCGGCTAGTTAGAAGTCGAAGTTGCCGATGTTGTCCTTGGTAAAGACGGTCCGCTCCGGAAGGAGGATGATGCCATTGCCCTCCGCCTCGTAGTCGTAACCCTGGACGCTGTTTGCCGAGACTTCGACAGTGCCGACGCCTGGGATTTCCAGCTTGTCGCCAACCTTCATCGGTCCGTTCTTCAGGACGTGATCGGCGACGTAGACTGAGATCTTGCCCTGTTGCGTCACGTCCCAAAGGCCGAAGCGCTGGATCGTGCCACGCTCGATATAGGGGCGCATGACATTCGGCGTGGAGAAGCCGACAATCGTCACGCCTTCGGCACGATTGAGGTTTTCGGCGGCCTGCGCCGCAGCAGGAAGCGCATTGGCGTCAGGCGCGATGATCGCATCGAGGTCGGGATAGGTCTGCAGAATGCTTTCGGCTGTCTGCAAGGACTTCTGCGCATCATTGTAGCCATATTGGGTAGTGACGATCTCCCAACCCGGGTGCTCCTTGGCAATCTTCTGCTTTGCCGCTTCCGCCCAGGCATTCTGGTCGGTGACTGTCGGGCTCGAGTAGAAGAAAGCAACCTTTGCCTTTTCCTTCGTCACGCCCTCGGCTGCCATATCGACCAGCAGGCTACCGAGCTGCTCCGGCGTTCCCTGGTTGATGTAGTAGCTCCGGCAATCCGGATTGACGTCGCTGTCCCAGGTCATGACCAGAACGTCGCGTTCCATGGCGCGCTTCAAAGCGGGGCACAGACCGTCAGGCGAAACCGATGATACGATCAGTGCATTGTATCCCTGGTTGACATAGTTATTGATGAACTGCACCTGGCCCGAAACACTCGGCTCAGTCGGACCGTCATAGGTCACCTTGGCGCCAAGCTCTTCGCCGGCTTTAACGGCACCTGCGCCACCCGAGGTGAAGAAGCCGACACCGACCAGCTTGGGGATGAAGGCAATCTGGTTTTCGGCATTGGCCGAGCCTGCGCCCAGCATGGTTCCGGCAGCAAGAACGCTCGCCAGAGCGCCTGATTTCAACATGCTCTTGATCATTTACTTTCTCCTCCTGAAGTGACCGTTGCCGTAGGCTTTTTCTGTTGCCGGGCAACGGCGATGAAATCGGCCAGCATTGCGCTCCCATGGCGCAATGCGACCGCGACAACCAGCAACCCTCCCGAAAGTGCGCTGGAAATCTGGCTGGGAACCCCGGCTGCCTGCAGACCCTGCTGCAGATAGCCGATGACGAATGTTGCAAGGAGCGTGCCGAGGATTGAGCCCTGGCCGCCATAGATCGATGCGCCACCGAGGACGGCCGCGGTGACTGCCGGCAGCAGCGTCGAAGAGCCCAGATCAACGCGGGCGGAGCCGAAATAGGCTGACATCACGAGACCGGCGATCGCGGCTGAAAGGCCTGTGACCACATAAGTGATTGTCTGAACGCGTCTGACGGGAATACCGGCGAAGCGTGCCGCGTCCTCGGACTGACCCGCAAGGAAGACGGTGCGACCGAAACGCGTGAAATGCAGCAGGACAACAAGAACGAAGGCGAGCGCGAGGAAGAGTGTGAGCGACGCAGGCAGCCCGAGAAACTCGGCATATCCGAAGGCGTTGAAAGCATCGGGGAAGTTGCCAATTCCCTCGTAGCCACCAGCCCCGACAAGTCCGGATGCAACTGTGGCCGTGCCCTGGAACAGATAAAGGCTTCCCAGTGTGACAACGAGCGGCTGGATTTTCGACAGGTGAATAAGCGTCGCATTGAACAGGCCACAGATGCCGCCCGTTGCGAGTGCCAAAGCAATCGCCAGCGGTAAAGGGACGCCGTAGAATGTAGCAACGCCGAAGATGATGGCGGCCAGGCCGATCACCGAAGCGAAGGACACGTCGATACCTCCGGCTATGATGACCAGCGTAAGCGGCAGGGCGACCATCCCGATCTGGATGAAGTCGGAGGTGCCGTAGATCAGGTTGGCGACGTTCAGGAACCTCGGATTGATCATCCCGAAGACCGCGAGTTCAACAACAAGCATGGCAAGGAGAGCGGTCTCCCAGCGAAAGAAGAGATTCTTCATCGGGCAGCCTCCGCAGTGCGTGCTATTTTCTGTTCGGGAGATGGCGAGCGTTCATGGACCGCATAGCGGCGGGCACGGATGCGCCGATCAATGAGCTGCCGGATCCGGCCATCAAGCAGCAACACGCTCAAGAGCAGTGCGCCGGCGATGAAGTCGTTCCAGTAGGCGGGAATTTTCAGGAAGACGAGAGCACTGTCGATCGAGGTGATGAAGATCACCGCGGCAAAGACGCCAGCGACCGAGCCTGTGCCACCAAGGAGGCTGACGCCGCCGAGCACGTTGACGGCAATAGCCTTCAGCTCGATCCCGTTGCCGGCCTGGTTCGGGATAAATCCGATCTGGGCTGCAAAGACGAGGCCAGCGAGAGCGGAGCATATGCCTGTCGCCGCGAAAGCTGCAAACTGGACACGGCGCACGGGGACGCCCAGATGGTGAGCGGCTGCCTTGTTGTCGCCTACAGCGTAGAAGAAGCGACCGAACCGTGTCTTGCGAAGGCCAATCCAGGTCAGAACGACGAGCGCAAGGACGACGACCGTAAGAGAAGAAAAGCCAAAGCCGAGATTGGCAGCCAGTGCCTTCAGGCCTTGCGGGAGGTCTTCGATCCACCGACCGCCCGTCATGACCAGCATGATGCCACGGTAGAGGCCAAGCGTTCCAAGTGTCGCGACGATGGAGGGGATGCCGAGATAGGCAACCATCAGACCGTTGAATGCGCCGGCGAGGGCGCCTGTCAGAAGGCATGCAGCGATCGCCAGCGGCAGGCTCATACCAGCATTCAACGAGAGGCCGAGAACGGCTGCGCTCAAACCGAGGATCGAGCCACTCGAGACGTCGATGTTGCGCGTCAGGATGACGATCATGGTGCCGAGCGAGATCAGCATCAGGACAAGGCTGCTCGAAAGGACAGAGGAAAGCGTGGCGCCTGAAAGATAGCCCGGTGCCACAGCGCCGATCGCGGCATAGGCGAGGGCAAGAACGAGAATGAGGGTTGCGACGCGGTTTTTGGCGAAAAGGTCAAGCATGACGGACCTCCGAAGCGCCGAAGGCAAGCCGCGCGATCGCATCGACCGAGATGTCGTCCTTCAGTTCGCCACCTTGCCGTCCGAAGGCCATGACTTCCACCCGGTCGGCCAATTGCTCGATTTCGTCGAAGTCTGAGGAGATAAGGATGATCGCCACGCCTTCGAGAGCGAGTTTTTCGATAAGATTGTAGATGTCGTTGCGCGCCGCCACGTCGACGCCACGTGTCGGTTCGTCGAGGATCAGCACCTTCGGTTTTGCTGCAAGGCATTTCGCCATGAGCACCTTTTGCTGGTTGCCGCCCGACAGGCCGCGCGCCTCCTGGCCGGGGCCGCTGCATTTAATGCCCATGGACTGACGAAACGCCTCAAAGCTCTTTTTCTCTGAGCCTGGCCGCAGGAAGAAAGGCAGGCAATGCACGAGATAAGAGGAGACGTTCCAGAAGAGGGGGGCTTCGAGGAAAAGCCCATGCTGCTGGCGATCCTCCGGCAAATAGACGAGCCCGCGATCGATACAGATGCGCGGAGACCTTTTTCTGAGCTGCTGTCCATCAAGTGTGACTGTTCCTGCCGACTGATGTCTCAGGCCGAAAAGGGTTTCGGCAAGCTCTGTTCGTCCCGCGCCAACGACGCCGGCAAGCCCCAGGATCTCGCCACTGCGGACCTGAAGACTGATGTCCTGAAATCCTTCGCCACTCAATCCGGACACGGAAAGGCGAGGCGCGTCAGTGTTGTCTGCGACGCGTTGCTCTCGAATCCTTGAAGGTGTCGCGCCGATCTGGACCCGGCTCATCGCTTCGACGATGGCTGCATCGGTGTAACTGTCGAGAGAGCCTGAAAGCACGATAAGGCCATCCCGCAAAACGCTGATCGTCCCGCAGATCTCGCGGATCTCACGCAGCTTGTGGGAGATGAAGAATATGCCGACCCCCTGCGCCTGCAGTTTACGGACGCGGTCGAACAGTGCGCTGGTTTCGAACGGGGTCAGCGCCGATGTGGGTTCATCGAGAATGAGGACGCGTGCGTCGCGAACAAGGCCGCGCAAGATTTCGACAATCTGTCGTTCCGCGATCTCCAGGGCTGCAGCCTGCCCATCGAGATCAATCGTTACGGAGAGCTCGGCGATGAGTTGCTCGACACGGGGTCGGAGGGTCCGTGGCGAGGGCCGGAGGCCAAGGCAGATGTTCTCCAGAACAGTCTGGTTGGGTAGGATGTGCGCTTCCTGCGGCACGAGATAGAGACCGAGTGCCTGAGCCTGGGCGGGCGATGCATGCGTTAGTGCTTGTCCGGCGATCTCGATTGAGCCTGAATTGGCCGCGATCACACCAGACATGATCTTCATAAGTGTCGATTTGCCTGCGCCATTGCCGCCGAGGAGGGCGTGAACCTCTCCGGCTTGCAAATCGATCGAAACGCCTTTCAGCACGGGGATTGCGCCGTAGGATTTCCAGATTTCGGTGAGCTTCGCGACCCTCCCGGTCGTCTGGCTACCTGTCATGCTGCACCTGTTCATATGTATGTTCTGGCAATCAAATGATCACAACGTCTTAGGTTCGTCAACATGTTCGCGAGAGCGGGTCGGCTCCTGACGTCGCGATGTCGCGCTGCAAATGATGATTATTTGGCGAAAATCAAATGATTAGGCGTGAGGCAATTTTTTCTGCCGAACTCCGCGTTGACGGATCAAATGTTTGTTTGATATTCAAATGATCAATTGAGGCCAAGGGAGCCCTGACGCGATGGCATCGGAAAATGGTGAATGGAGTTATGCGGACGCAGATGAGGAAATCCTCACGCGGATCGCATGGTACTATTACAACGATGGCCTGACGCAGAATGAGATCGGCGACAAGCTCAATATGTCGCGAATCAAGGTGTCCCGTCTCCTGGAAAGCGGGCGGCGATCCGGGATAATCCAGGTGCGCATCAACTCGCGCTACCAGGGTTGCCTTACGCTCGAGCGGCAAATCAAGGAACGTTACGGACTGCTGGAAGCCTATGTTGTTCCGCAGCTCCCCGATCAGGATCCGAGTGATCGCCTTGGTCAGGCTGCTGCACAATTTCTGATGCAAAGGCTTCAGACGAATGATCTGCTCGCCGTCGGATGGGGGGCAACGGTTTCGAACACGATCCAGCGTCTCGGACACCTGGCAAACGAGCGCAATATCGGCCTGGTCAGCCTGACCGGGGGTGTCGGTACCTATGTCGACGGCATGCGCACGGCCAACTGGGGAAGCAGCGTCCACCTTGTTCCCGCGCCGCTTGTCGTTCGCGATCCTGATGTTGCGCGCAATCTTTCTTCCGAGCCTGCGGTTGCCAATCTCCTCGATATGGCGCTCAACGCGAGCTACCAGCTGGTGGGTATTGGTGAACTGTCCGGAGCCTCGACAGTCGTGCGCTCCGGCTATGTGAGCCCGGATGAGGTGGAGCCTCTGCGCCGGAAAGGTGCTGTCGGCGATATCCTGTGCCAGTTCTACAATGAACGTGGCGAGCCGCTTGATCTGCCTCTCCATGACAGGGTTATCGGCGTCAAACTGGCCGCCTTGTCACGCGCCGAGAAGGTCGTGGCGGCAGCTGGTGGTACGCACAAGGTGCAAGCCATCCACGCCGCATTGCGTGGCAAATTCGTCGGCATCCTGATTACCGACGAGACTACGGCTGCCGGCCTGCTTGAAATGAAGGACTGAAATCATGACCACTTCCTATTTGCTCGCAGTCGATGCCGGAACAGGCAGCGGGCGCGCCGTTGTGTTCGACGAGAACGGAAACCAGGTCGCGAGTGCACAGCAAGAATGGTGGCATAAGGCAGATCCGCGTTTTTCCGGCTCCATGGATTTTGATGTCGAGGGGAACTGGTCTCTTCTTTCGCATGCGATACGGGCGGCCATCGCAGAAGCCGGTATCAAGGCTGGTGATATCAAGGCTGTCAGCGCGACCAGCATGCGCGAGGCGATCGTTGCCTATGATCGCAGCGGCCAGGAGATCTGGGCCTGCGCCAATGTCGATAGCCGCGCGGTCAATGAAGTGCGGGACTTGAAAAGGGAATTCCCTGAACTGGAGCGAGAGCTCTATGAGAAAAGCGGACAGACTTTTGCGCTTGGGGCTTTGCCCAGACTTTTATGGCTCAAGCGCAACCTGCCGGAAATCTTTGGCCGCATTCATCGCATCAGCATGTTGTCTGATTGGGTTCTGGCCCGTCTCTCCGGTGTCATCGCCAGCGAGCCCTCCAATGCGGGAACGACCGGCCTATACAGTCTGACGGCGCGCGACTGGCTGCCAGATGCCATGGCCAAGGCCGGCCTGCGCGAAGACATCTTTCCAGAGAGCGTCGAGCCGGGAACCATGATCGGTCGGGTGACCGAAAAGGCCGCGCTGGAAACGGGACTGGAGGCGGGAACACCCGTCATCATGGGCGGTGGCGACTGCCAGACTGGTGCGGCGGCAATCGGCGTTGTGCGGGAAGGGGACTGCGCCGTGCTTGGCGGCACGTTCTGGCAGCAGGTCGTCAATGTCGGTCTTAATGTATCCGATCCTTCGATGGACCTGCGGATCAATCCGCATGTGGTGACCGGGCTTAACCAGGCCGAGGCGATCAGCTTCTTCGTGGGCGCCGTCATGCGCTGGTTCCGGGACAGCTTTGGTGCGGAAGAAATAGCCGCTGCCGGACCTGACGCAGACGCCTACACGCTGCTGGAGCAGAAGGCAGCATTGATTCCGCCTGGCGCCTACGGGATCATTCCCGTGTTCTCGGACGTCATGCACTACGGCAATTGGTACCACGCTGCGCCTTCCTTGCTCAACCTGTCGATCGATCCCGAAAAGTCCGGCAAGGCGGCCATCTTCCGGGCCTTGCAGGAGAATGCAGCCATCGTCGCTGCACGCAATCTCGCCGCCATTTTCAGGCTGACGGGGAAGACACCCGGAAGGATCGTTTTTGCTGCGGGTGCGTCGAAGTCTGCCCAATGGTCACAGATCCTGTCTGATGCCACGGGGCTGCCTGTCGTGACACCCGTCGTGAAGGAGGCAACCGCCCTTGGCTGTGCTGCTTCTGCTGCAATCGGCATTGGCCTCAGACGCGATTTTATCGAGGCTGCGGAAAGCTGGGTTCGCTGGGACAAACAGTTCGAACCAAATCCAGCGCACAAGGCCATCTATGATGACGCGGGCGACCGATGGGCACGCGCCTACGCATTGCAGCGCCAGCTCGTCGACGAGGGCATCACCACGGCCATGTGGAAGGCACCCGGCCTCTGAATTTCAAGACAGAACAACAAGTCAGGATTAAAGATATGCTCATTCAAATGGTCGCGATTCACGTCAAACAAGGCCATGTCGACGAGTTTCTCGATGCTTTCCGGATCAACTATGAAGGCACCCGCCGAGAGCCGGGAAACCTTCGCTTTGACGTGCTACGCAGCCCCGAGGATGACCACAGCTTTGTCATTTACGAGGTATTCAAGTCTGCAGAGGCGCTAGATGAGCACCGCAAGACCGCGCACTATTTGGAATGCGTCCGTCGCATTGATCCCATCATCACGGGGCCGCGCACAAAAACCTTCTACAATGCCGAGATGGCGGATTTCCTGACGGCCTGACCCATTCGGTTAGCGCGACCTTGCAATCGGATGGTATGTCGTGCTTTTCGGCGAACGAATTTCGGACGGACATATTGAATGCCCGTCCGTTTCGTCTGCTCCTGCTTCAGATGGATCTGATGGCACCGCCATCCACGCGGATCTTGCTTCCCGTGACATAGGAGGCTGGCTCGGAGGCCAGGAAGATGGCAACGGCGGCAAATTCCTCCGGCCGTCCATAGCGTCCGGCCGGAATGCCGGCTGCGGATTCGGCGGCGACCTCCTCGACACTCTTGGCTGAACGGCTGGCTGCAGCAGCGTCGAGTTCGTCCACCCGTTGGGTGTGGATGCGCCCCGGAAGAACCACGTTTACAGTGACGCCGTCTGAGGCCACTTCCGCAGCAAGTGTTTTCGACCAGCCGATCAAGGCCGAGCGGATGCCGTTGGACAGCGCCAACCGTGCGATTGGCTGCTCCACGCCGGAGGAAGCGATCGATATGATCCGACCCCAGCGTTTTTCCCGCATGCCGGGCAGGAGACTGGTGGTGATATGGAAGATGTTGGCGGCCATGGTCTCGAAATGAGTAAGCCAGTCCGTTCGTTTCGCATCGATGGCTGCAGCCGGCGGCGGGCCGCCAGAATTGTTGACGAGGATGTCGACGCCCCCATCTGCTAAGAGCGACTGGACGGCCCTGTTCACGTTGTCGATATCGGAGAGATCAAGCTGCAGCGGGATGACTTTACCTGACGTCGGCGCGAGCTCGGAAGCCCATGCCGAGATGGCCGAGGTGTTGCGGGCGGCGGCATGGACCGTCACCCCTTCTTCCGCGAGTCCTCGGGCGATCGCGGCACCCAGTCCGCGGCTTGCACCCAGCACGAGAGCGGTTTTGTTTTTCAAGCCGAGTTCCATCAGCCGAGCTCCTTCAATCGCCTGTCCTGTCGCGCAATCAGGCGCTCAATCTCGCTGATATCAGCGGGAGACAGGGCTCCCCCCGGTTTGCGCAGGGCCGGCGTGGCAATCGCGCCGCGTTTCGCCATGATGTATTTCCGGATGGAAAGGCCGAGGCCCGGTTGCTGTTCGTAGCGAGCAAGCGGAAGATAAGCGTCGAAGATGTCCTGCGCGCGCTCCGGATTTCCCTGCTCGCTATAATGAACGACGTCGCGCATCATTTCGGGATAGGCAAAGCCTGTCATCGCACCGTCTGCCCCGCGCGCCATCTCTTCCGGCAGGAAGACGCCGCCATTGCCGCACAGGATTGATATGCGTCTCTTGCCGGACGTCTCCGAGGCTGTCCTTAGTGCGGTAATCTTGGACAGGCCGGGCCAGTCCTCGTGTTTCAGGCAGACGCAGGTTGGGATCTGATCGATGATCGTCTGGATGACGGAGACGGGGATGGTGACGCTCGTGACGAGCGGGAAATCCTGCAGCACGAAAGGCGTATCGCCGATAAACTCCGCCGCCTGCTTGTAGTAGGTTACGATCTGCTGATCGTTGCGCAGGGACGAGGGGGGAGCGATCATCACACCTGCCGCACCGTCATCCATGACCATCGACGTCAGGGCCTGCATCTGGGCAAAGCCTGCAGCAGAAACACCTGCAACCACCGGAACGCGGCCATCGACCCTGCGGAGGATACGGCGGACATAGGTCTGAGATTCCTCGATGGTGAGCTTCTGCGCTTCGCCCATCATCCCAAGCACGGTCAGTCCCGTTGCGCCGCGCTCGAGGTAGAAATCGACCATGCGGTCCGTGCTGTCCAGATCGAGATCACCCGTCTCCGTGAAAGGGGTGAGGGCTATGACGTAGATGCCTTTTGCCTCTTCATTCAGCCTCATCATTGGCTGTCTCCTTGATGTTTCGGATATCGTGCATGGCCAAAAAAGCCTTCGGGCTGGCCGATCATCTCCTCGAGCCCCATCCGCTCGATCAGCAACCGGGCTTGTCTGTCGGCTTCTGCGACGACCTCATCGAGGTCGGTCAGCAGGGGGCGGCCACCTTCAAGCAGGATCTGCCCGTCGATCACGACGGTGTCGACGTCATTGCCATTGGCGAAGTAAGCCAGGCGGAAGATCGGCATATGGTGGGGCGCGAGGTGGGGGCGCTGCATATCGACCACCACGATATCGGCCTTCTTGCCGACTTCGAGGGAGCCAAGGTCCCGGTCGATCCCCAGGGCTGTCGCGGCATCTATCGTCACCATTTCAAGGGCCTTGCCCGGAGGCAAAACTGAGGGATCGCGGAAGTGGGTGCGGTGGTAATGCATGCATTGCTGCATGTGCCGGAACATGTCCGCCGACCGGTCCGGCGCAGTTGCATCGGAACCGATGGCCACCACAGCACCGGCCTCAATCAGTTCGATCGCCGGGCATCGACCAAGAATGGAGGCGATCGCGCTCGGATTGTGGGCAATGCGGGTGCCGGTGTCGGCTATGATGCGGATCTCTTCTGGCGTGACGTCGATGGCGTGGGACAGAAGCGCGTCTGGTCCGAGGATGCCGAGCTTTTCGGCGCGGGAGATTGAGCCCTTCCAGTGACCATCCTGGGTGAAGACCACGCCCGCTTCGCGCGAGAGCGCCCGTACGGCCTTGGTTTGGGCGACTGCGGCTTCGTAGTCTGCGGCTGAGATGTCGCGCTGATGTTCGTCACGCAGGACGGGGGTGAGCAATGCGATCTTCAGGCGTCCGCGCCCGTGCCACATATCAAGCAGTTTCCGGCTGACGGCAAACTGCTCCTCGAAGGTTACAGGACGTTCTGACGCCTTGCCATCGTGCCACGATGCATAGGTTCGCGGATGCGGAGGGCGGGTCGGTCCGACGGCGACGACCGAGCGCGTGCCGACGGCTGCGACGCCCTCGCAGTGGGCGCTCCCATACGCAACGTCATCCGTCCGCATGATCGTGTCGCCGCCGCCGAGAAGCGAAACGCCGGTGGTGACGCCGAAGCGCAGCCGCTCGAGGGCTGCAAGCCGCGCCTCCGCAAACCAGAATTCCGGTGTCGAGCCAACGGTATAGGCAGCGTTGCAGATCTCTTCCCAGTGATTGCCTTGCTCCATGCCCATGGTCTTGATCAAGCCGTGGCCGGCATGGGCATGCACGTCGATCATGCCGGGCATCACCACCTTGCCGTGGGCGTCGATATGGCGCTCGGCCTGGTATTCATTCGCGATCTCGTCCGCGTGCCCGACCGCGACGATGCGATCGTCGAGAACGGCGAGCGCACCCTTGTCGAGAACGCGGCGACTGCCGTCCATGGTGAGGATGGTTCCGCCGCTGATGATCAGATCGACGCGCCTCATGCTGCTGTCTTCCCGGACTGGAAGTCAGGGAGCCGGGTCACGTCGATCACGCAATCCTGTCGCATGCGCCAGTCCGGCCAGGACCCGGACAGGCCTGTCACCCTCAGGGGATTGTAGAGATAGAGCCATGGGGGATCCACTTGCAGCGCGCGGAAGGCCTTCTCGAAGATCTCCGCACGTTCACGTGGATCAACAGTTGCCCGCCCCGCGTCGAGCAAGTCTTCGGCCTCGGCATTGTGAAAGCCCAGCCACCAGGAGCCTTGGGCTCTGTGATCGATCTTCTCGGCTAGGATGCGGAAGGTGCTCAAGGGGCTTGAATCGAAGACGCACATGTCGCGCACCTGCTTCAGGCGGACACCATGCGCATAGGCTTCGCGGTCTGTGTGGCGGTGAACGTTCAGCGTCACACCAATTGGGGCAAGCTGCTCCGCAAGAGCGGCCGTTAGCGCCTCGGCCTCATCGGGAAGGCGTGTCGGGCAATCGACCTCGATGGTCATGCCTCCGCTGAACCCTGCTTCGGCAAGCAGTTCTTTCGCCTGATCCTGATCAGCGCGCAGATCCTCCGATGGCATGCTGCCGAAATGTGCGGGGCTGACGAAGCCGGTCAGTGGCTTTGCTGCACCTCTCACCACCCGATCGATCAGGGCCTGGCGGTCGATCGCCAGATTGAGAGCGCGGCGAACGCGGCTGTCGGTAAGCGGTCCTTTGAAAGCATTGAAGAGATAGATGATGGCGACGGGCACGAGCGATGTGACGCGTGTATGCTTAGCCGTTTCTTCGAGCGCCTTGGAGGCTTCGAAATCGAGGCTGTTTGCCACCTGCGCCTTGCCGGAGATCAGCATCTCCAGCCGCGCTTCCCGGTTTGGCTCCAAGCGGAACGTTAGTTCAGCATTGGCTGGTCGTTCGCCATGCCAGCCATCGAAACGTTCGAGGTGAAGGGCTTGGCCGGGTTCGTAAGAAACCAGACGATAGGGGCCCGTGCCGACCGGCTGCGATGTGTCTCCCGCCTCGTAGCGGTCCAGTGCTGAGGGGGCGACCACGTAGCCGTAAACCAGGATGTCGAGAAGATCGGCGATCGGCTTCGACAAGCGGATGGTGACGGTCAGGGGACCGACTGCTTCGATCTCCGCGTCTCCGAGATATTGATGCCAGACCCCGGGCGCCCCGAGTGTGTAGCCTTTGTCAGGACGGGCCATGCGTATCAGCGATTGGCAGACGGCCGCCGCATCGCAGGGCGTGCCATCATGAAAGCTCAAGCCTTCCCTCAGCTTGAACGTCCAGTGTCGCGCATCTGGTGTGACATCCCAGGAGCTTGCCAGTGCCGGCACGTAGCCACCATCCTTGCCGTAGCGCACAAGCCCGTCGAACAGGGCGTCGAAGACGGCCAGCATGTCATTCGCATCGGTGCAGTCATGCGGATCTTCGAGGGAAAGGCGGGGTTGGACAATGACGACGGGCGAACTCACTGGCTTTTCCTTTCGGCATCATTCCGATCGTGGAGGTGGCATGCAACAGCGCTGCCATCCGGCTGGGGCGTCAAGACAGGACGCTCGATCGCACACCGATCGAAGGCCATGGGGCAGCGGGTTCTGAAGCAGCATCCGGAGGGTAGGCGCAGTGCGCTTGGGACTTCGCCAACGATCTCGATCTTCGGCTTAGCCAATGACTTGTCGATGGTCGGGGCAGCCGAAAGCAGAACCTGCGTGTATGGATGTTTCGGTTGGCTGAACAACTGGTCGCGGCTGGCCGTCTCCACCATGAAGCCGAGATACATAACCCCGATCCGGTCGGCGATGTGGTGAACGACCGAGAGGTCGTGCGAGACGAAAAGATAGGAGAGGCCGAACTCGTCGCGCAGGTCCATCATCAGATTGAGGATCTGTGCCTGGATCGAGACGTCGAGTGCCGAGACGGGCTCGTCGGCGATGATGATCTTTGGCCGAACCGACAATGCGCGTGCGATGCCGATCCGCTGCCGCTGACCTCCAGAAAACTGATGCGGGTAGCGTCCAGCCTGTTCGGCGTTAAGGCCGACCTTTGCCAGCAGCGCGATGGCCTCGTCATGCAGTTCGCGCCGGCTGAGCTTGCCGCCGGCCTGAGCGCGTCTCGGCTCCATCACGATGTCCCTGACCCGCTGCCGCGGGTCGAGAGAGGCATAGGGGTCCTGGAAGATCATCTGCAGCTTGCGGCGGATGGGGCGCATTTCGCGAAACTGCATCCGGGAGATGTCTTCACCGTCAATCCGGATCTCGCCTGCGGTCGGCTCGTAGATCCGAGCTATCGTCTTTGCCACAGTCGACTTGCCGCAGCCGGATTCTCCCACCAGCGCCATGACTTCGCCAGGCGCAATCGACAGGTCGACGCCGTTCACCGCCCGCAACTGCTTTTGGGGAGCGAGAAGCTTTCCCTTTCCGAACTGTAGACGATCGAAAAGACCTCCTACAGGAAAGGCTTTGACCAGGCCTCGAACATCGAGCACGGGGGTCGTCATGTCGCCGTCTCCTCCAGCGGGAAGTGGCAGGCTGCATCGAGCGAGCCGCGCACGGGGGTGAGCGCCGGCGTTTCTGCCGAGCAGATGGCCTGGGCCCGGAAGCACCGGTCCCTGAAGCTGCACCCCTCACCGAGCGTGCGGATGTCAGGGACTGTGCCAGGGATTTGGCTGAGGCGTGCCCGCCGATCGGTGATCTTCGGAATGCTGTCCAGGAGCCCGCGCGTATAGGGGTGGGCGGGGGATTGGATGATCTCGCTCGTGAGCCCCCTTTCCACGACCTTGCCGCAATAAAGCACAACCACCCGGTCCGCCATCTCGGAGACGACGGCGAGATCGTGCGTCACGAGGATCATGGCGGATCCGCGATCGACGATCTGACGACGCATCAGCTTCAAGATTTGGGCCTGGACGGTGACATCGAGGGCCGTGGTCGGTTCGTCCGCGATGATCAGGCGGGAGCCAGCCAAGAGCGCGATGGCAATCACGACGCGTTGGCGCATGCCGCCGGAAAACTGGTGCGGATAGGCGTCGAGGCGGCTGGCGGCCTCCGAGATGCCGACATCCTCTAGCATCTCGATGCAACGTGCGCGTCGCGCGCTCTGGTCGAGGTCGGTATGCAGGCGCAGCATTTCGTCCATCTGGCGCCCGACCGTGTAGACCGGGTTGAGCGACGTCATGGGGTCCTGGAACACCATGGCGATCTCGCCGCCCCGCACCGCGCGCATCTGGTCCTCGCTCTTGCGCGTCAGGTCTTCGCCGGCAAAGACAATGCTGCCTGCCTCGATACGGCCGGGTGGGTCGATCAGGCCAAGAATGGAAAATCCGATCACGGATTTGCCGCCGCCGGACTCGCCGACAAGGCCGACCACCTCGCCTGGGCGCACGTCGAAGCTGACGCCGTCGACGGCTTTCACCACGCCGCCGAATGTATGGAAATGAGTCTTCAAATCCCGGACTTCGAGAAGTGGTTCGCCCATGGTCGCTGTCTCCTTCGTCATCTCAGGCGCGGATTGAGTTCGTCCCGCAGAAAGTCGCCGAACAGGTTGATGCCGAAGACGAGGAACATGATGAACAGCCCCGGAAAGGCAGAGGTCCACCAGATCCCTGAGAAGAGGACATCGAACCCCTCCTTGACGAGCAGGCCGAGCGAAGGCTCTGTGATGGGAACGCCGACACCGAGGAAACTGAGCGAGGCCTCGATCAGAATGAAGGTGCCGACCTGGATCGTCGCAACCACGATAAGCGGCGTCATGACGTTCGGCAGCACGTGGCGCAGGATGATCTCGCCGTTTCCGAGCCCCGCCACCTTGGCCGCCTGGATATATTCCTTCTGGATCTCGCTCAATGTCGATCCGCGAACGGTGCGGGCGTAGACCACCCAGCCAACGGCAGTGAGCGCGATCAGAACCATGCCGATGCCCGTCCCGAAGGCCGACATCAGGAAGAGCGCAATCAGCATCGAGGGAAATGACAGCTGGATGTCTGCGATGCGCATGATGATGCTGTCCACCATACCGCCGTAGTAGCCGGAAATGAGCCCGAGTGCGGTCCCGATCACGCAGGAGCAGATCATGGCGGCGAGGCCGATGAAGGCGGAAATTCGCGCGCCGTAGACGATGGATGCAAGCACGTCGCGGCCCTGGCCATCCGTCCCGAGCAGATATCTGCTATCGCCACCCTCCAGCCATACCGGCGGTTTGAAGCTGTCCATCAGCTCCAGTTGGGACACGTCGTAGGGGTCCTGTGAAACGAGAAGTGGCCCGAGCGTCGCAAGCAGGGCGAAGAAGGCGAGCAGTGCGCTTCCGAAGACCGCCGGCAGGTTTCGGCGGTAGTGAAAGAAGAATTCCGAAGAGAAGAACCCGGTCATGCGATCCTCACTTCACGGTAATGCGCGGGTCGATCAGCGTGTAGACGATGTCGACGATGAAATTGATGGCAACGAAGATGAAGGCTGTCAGCATCAGGTAGACGACGATGACGGGGCGATCGCCGCGGTATATGGAGTCGATCAAAAGCTTGCCGGTCCCGGGCCAAGCGAAGATGGTCTCGGTGATCGTTGCAAAGGCGATGAGATCACCGAGCTGCAGGCCGAAGATCGTGACGACCGGAATGAGTGCGTTCTTCAGGCCGTGCCTGAACAGGATGTTCTGGCGGGATGCGCCTTTGGCACGAGCAAACCGCATGTAGTCTTGCCGCATCACCTCCATCATGCCCGCACGGGTCATGCGCAGCATGATCGCGAGGGTGGCAAGCGCCAGTGTCACTGACGGCAGGATGATGTGTGACCAGCCATCCGCCGTGAAGATGGATATGCGCATCCCGAGGACTTCAACTGTATCACCACGTCCGGACGAGGGCAGAAACTGGTAGCGGACGGAGAAGAAGAAGATCAGCATCATGCCCACCCAGAATCCGGGAAGCGAGATGCCGAGCAGCGAACCGGCCATGATGCCGCGAGACACCGGCTTGTTCGGATTAGCCCCGGCATAGACGCCGAGCGGCACGGCGATCACTGTCGCCAGCATGATTGCGACGAGCACCATCTCGATCGTTGCCGGTAGACGCTCCAGGATGAGGTCCATGGCGGGCTGGCGGAACACATAGGAGCGTCCGAAGTCGCCCTGCAGCATGTTGCCGATGAAGATGAAATACTGGCTCATCAGGGATCGATCGAGACCCAGGAGACGGCGGGCCTGTTCGATCTCGGCGGTGGTGGAATCGATCGGGATCACCATGAAGACGGGATCGCCGGTAAAGCTCATCATCAGGAAGACGATGACCGATACGCAAAAAAGTACCAGCACCATCTGCAGGAGCCGCTTGATCGTGTAACCCAGCAAGGCAGTGTCCCGTCATGAAGAAGTGAGAAATTCGGGACTGTCTCCCTCAAGGTCGACAGTCCCGCGCTCGTTCGGGTTGGGGCTTATTCCTTGACGTCGATCTCGTAGGCCCAGAGGAACTTGTCCGCACGCGGTGTCATCTCGACACTGGTCTTTGCGGCGTAGAGATCCTGTTCGTAGTGGATCGGGATCATCGGAATGTCTTCCATCAGGATTTTGGTGACTTCCTGCAGATAGCCGTCGCGCTCTTCGAGCTTGGAAGTCGCGTCGGCCTTGTCGATCAGCTCGTCCACCTTCGGATTGGAATAGGATCCGCGGTTGACCTGGCCATAGCCTTCCTTTTTGTCGCGCGAGTAGAACATCACGCTGTACATCGAGCCGCCGTCACCGGAGGGAACGTCCCAGCCGCTCATGATCATGCTCGACTTATCGCTCGGCACGCGGATGTAGCCGAAGAAATTGGACTTCGGCATCAGGTTGAGCTTGAGATCGATCTTGATCTTGCCGAGCATGGACGCAAGCGCCTGAGCGATCTGCTGGTCGTTAACATAGCGGTTGTTGGTGGTGTCGAGCGTCACCGTGAAGCCGTCTGCATAACCGGCCTCAGCCATAAGAGCTGCCGCCTTTTCAAGATCGAAGGGATACATGTCGCGGAAGCTTGCACCTTCGACATAACCCGTGTGGGAAGCAGGGACATACTGCTCCGACGGTGTCGACAGGCCGTTCATGATGATCTTGTTGATCGCATTGACGTCGATTGCGCGGACCATGGCCTCACGCACACGACGATCCATCATCGGGTTCTTGTCAAGCGCGATGGTGGGACTCTTCTCACGATGGTCGATCGAAACCACGACGTTGAGCAGGCTCGGTTTGCTCATCACCTTGTAGCGGTCATCCGACTTGACGCGGTCGACGTCGCGAACATTCAGATCCTGGATGACATCGACTTCGCCGGTCAGCAGGGCTGCCGTACGGGTGGCGCCATTGGTGATCGGACGGAACGTGACCTCTTCGATCTTCGGCGCGCCGGCGAAATAGTCAGCATTGGCGGCAAGCGTGATGTGATCTTCCTTGATCCATTCGACCAGCTTGTAGGGACCGGTGCCGACAGGCTTCAGGTCCAGCTGCTCGTCGCCCACTTCCTTCGCGTACTTCTCGCTAAGAATCAGGACAGCTGCCAGATCGTTCGGCAGAACCGCATAGGGCTTGGGCGTCTTGATCTCGACCGTGTAGTCGTCGACTGCCGTAAAGGACGCGATGTTGGCGCCGAGATTGGCCATCAGCGACTTCTTCAGCCGGTCGAGAGTGAAGACGACGTCCGACGCCTTGAAGTCTTCGCCATTGTGGAACTTGACGCCCTGGCGCAGCTTGAACACCCAGGTCGTGTCATCCTTGAGCTCCCAGCTCTCTGCAAGGCCGGGTCCGAAGGACAGATCGGCATTGCGGCGGACCAGGGGATCGTAAATGTGGTAGAAGAGGATGTTGCTGGACAGTTCCTCGCCCGCCTGGGGGTCGAGATTGACGGCGTCCGACGTCAGGCCGACGGTCAGTTCCTTGGCCTGGACAAGGCCTCCCAAGGCCGTCGAGCTCAAGAGGACGAATGCGGCAAGCGCCGCGATACGTCCGGATTTCATGCGAAGATTCAGCATTTTTAGTTCCCCTTTTTTGGTATGCCGACACGTTTGCATGCGCGTTTTCACCGAAGTACGGATTGCACCTCGATCTGGTAGCCTTCCGGGTCCTCCAGCACGAAGGCTCGAATTCCCAAGGAGACGCTGTCCTTTGGTTCCGTCAGCCCGATCACGCTCTGGCTCGAGAGATAGCGATGCCAGGCATCGACATCGGGCACGCGGATGCAAAGCTGCACGGGCTTGATTGGATCGGCGCGATGCATGCCGCGGGTCTCGTCGACAAGGCCGACATAGGCATGCTCGGCAATCTTCAGGATCTTCGACCACCCCTGATCAATCTCGAGTGGGAAGCCCATGACCTCTGTGTAGAAGCCGAACGCTCTGGGTAGGTCGACATAGTAGAAGAAAGTGATCGCCTTCTCGACGATGCCGTTATCGGGCCGGGTGGGTGCCTCAGTCATGTTGCGAGATCCTTTGGAAACCATGTACTTTCGCCGCGGCGCAGATAGCGTCCGTTGCCGGGCGTGTTGAGGACCGATTGGCCGTCATAGGCGAGCCTGCCCGCGTGATAGGTCGCGGTAACCCGGGCGGCGAAACGCCGTCCGTCATAGGGGCTCCAGTTGAGGCCGTCCTGGGCACGGCTCGCGTCCCAGACATCGTCACCTTCGGCGAGGATCGTGATGTCGGCATCACCACCGGGGACCAGTGCTCCCTTGCGGGGATAAAGACCGAAGAAGCGGGCTGGGCGTTCTGCGAGATACTCGGCGCAGAAATGCGCGGCATCGACGCCGCGCTGTTTTGCGACGGTGTAGAAGGCAGGCAGCAGCGTCTCCATTCCGGGCACGCCCGCTCCGGCATCGAAGATGCTGTCGGTAAACTTGTTGTCGATCGGCCAGCTGGAATGATCGGAGCTGACAAAGGCAATCCGGCCTTCCACGAGTTCCTGCCACAGTCGATCGATCTGGCCAGGACGAATGGGTGGATTGACCTTCATCCGCGCGCCGAGTTCTTGACCGTCGCGTTCGGGATCGAACCAAAGGTAATGAACACAGAGTTCGCCGGTCGCCCTGAAGCCCTCTCGTGCATAGTTGTCGACCAGCCTGAAGCCGCGCGGCGTGCTGATATGGACGATATGCGCATGTCCTCCGGCACTTGCGGCGAGTTCGAGGAAGTGCACGGTCGATGCCAGTTCCGCGACTTCAGGCCGGCTCGGCGAATGCGCGGTGATGCCGTTTTGACCCTCGGCCCTTGCGCGCGAAACCCGTGAGCGCACGATCTCCTGGTCTTCGTTGTGCAAGCCAAGCGGCAGGTCGGTTGCGGAAAGCGCCTCCAAGAGATCGAAGGCGAGGGCCGCATCGATCCTGGGAAAACGGGTGGGGCTGCTTTCGAAGGCGGAGATCTTGAAGGCGACGACGCCACCATCGGCGAGCGATTGCACCTCGTTCAGGGATTGCCCGGGCATGACCGTGCCGTAGAGCGCGACATCGCAATGGGCGAAGCGTTCGACGGCTTCGACCTTGGCGTCCAGATGCGCCCTTGCGCTCAGCGGGGTCGGGTTGTCGTACGGCATATCGACGATTGTCGTGACCCCGCCGGCAATGGCGGATCGGGTGGTCGGCTCGATGCCAGGGAGGCCGAGATAGCTTCCTGCATGGGTCTGGCCGTCGACGATCCCCGGCAGGACGAAAGCGTCTCCGGCGTCGTGCACGGTGGCGGCCGCAGGTGCTTCGCCTTCACCGATCGCGTGGATGAGCGAGCCTGAGATCGCGACCCAGCCGTCGGAGATGGTCATCTGAGGCGTAACGATCCGCCCACGAATGACGAGATCAATGCTCAAAACGCCCTCCTTCGATAGCCGAGATCAGCCTGCATGCAGGCAAGGGCGACGCCGGCCTGAACCGGGTCAATGACGGGCAAGCCCAGTTCTGCCTGCAAAGCCTCCCGATAAGTCCCGAGGCCGGCGCAGCCGAGGATCACTGCCTCGGCACCATCCTGATCGCGAAGCACGGAGGCGACGCGCGTGACGGGAATGACCGCGTCCTGGGCGATGAGTTCAGCGACGGTCATGTCGATAGAGCGATCGCCTGCGAGCCTGCCGGCAATTCGCAGGGTCTCGAGGTAGCGCCTGTGGCGGTCAATCGAGGACGGGCCCATCGACACGATCCCGAAACGCTGTCCAAGCCCGAGCGCCGTCAAATAGGCTGCTTCGGCAATTCCGATGACCGGAGCATGCGTGGAGGCCCGTACGGCCGAAATGCCGGGATCCGAAAAGCATGCGATGACGATCGCGTCTGCCTCGGCCGCCTTTACAGCCCCAATCAGCAGCGGCACGACTTCGGCCACATGGGCGTCCGTTTCGATACCAACAGGCGCGCCTTCGAGCTCAGTGCAGTGGATTTCGTGGCCATTGCCTTCGAACGGCTGCAGGCACGCCTCCATGGAGCGTGTGACGGCCTTCGAGCTGTTCGGATTGATCACCAGGATCTGTGCCACGGTTCCTCCAAAGACGGCTCTCCCAAGTCGTCAAACTGTGATATGTATCGTAATATACTACGAAATATCTCATGTCAAAGGCTGGCCGTCTTGCGAAGTCATAAAAAGTGGAGGAAGACAGAAAGGGGCGCGAAGCCTTATGATCTACGACCGGGTCCAACAGATCCCACGAGCTTGGAGAGAAGCCGTCTTGCAGAGCCTCAGCGTCGAAAGTGATACCTCGCCGGCCCGGCAGAAGAAGATTTCCCTAACGGAGACCGCCTATGTCTCCCTGCGTGCGCGGGTCCTTTCCGGCTCTTTGAGGCCAGGGGCCGAGTTTTCGGAGCTTGAGCTGGCTGACCAGCTTGCCATGAGCAAGACGCCGGTGCGGGAAGCGCTCGGTCGATTGGTGGCGGAAGGACTGATCGAAGCCTTTCCGAGGCGCGGCTACCGGGTTACGCCCGTGACTGTAAAGGACATCAACGATCTCTTTGCTATCCGCGCGATGACCGAAGGCACGGCCGCCGCAATGGCCGCGCTCAATCTCTCGGCTGCCGACCTCGATCGGCTCGAAGCACTGGCGGAAGCCCGTTACGACCCGCAGCAGGGCGAGAGCGTCCAGTCCTTCGTCAAGGCCAACCGCGATTTCCACCTGGCGATCGCCGAGGGCGCGAACAATGCGCGGCTCCTGGCGCTGGTTGCCGCGCATCTCGACGAATGCACGCGTCTCTTCTATCTCGGCGCCGTTAGTCGCGACGTCAATCCGGAAACCAGCGCTGATCATCGACACATTGTCGATGTCTTGCGCCTGTGTGACCCGGACCTTGCCCGAGCGGCGATGGTCGAACACAGCGAGCACACACAGAAGGGTATTCTGAAGGCTCTGATTTCTAGCGACACCACAGCGCTGACGCTCTAGTGAGAGGCGGCGCCTGATGCGCCGAATGCCGGGGTTTGTGGGCTAATGGCATTCTAATCGATCACACTAATGGTGTGGGCGAGGTGGTTCCTCAGGGATTGAGCACAAAATGCTGCAAGATGTGAAAGCTTGCGGTCCACATTCCAAGCTCGCAGTAGTCGCAGCTCATTTTTGAGCAGATTGACGGGCAGCGTTGAATGGCCAGACATAAAAAACGAAGCCCCCGGAGTGATCCACTCCGGGGGCTGTCGGTGAAGCGCAGGCTAGGCCGATACTCGTTCCCGCTCAGTCATGCCCCTTGGGCTGCAGCGAGATCTGCCGTGCCAGCGCGAGCGAGATCAGCGTGCAGACGGCCCCCGACAGAAGGTAAAGGCCGGCGGCAAACAGACCGAACCAGGTCGACAGCAAGAGGGCCGCCAAAGGTGCAAAGCCTGCCCCGAACATCCAGGAAAGTGCCGAAACCACGGCCGAAGCGGTGTAGCGATTTCGGCGGTCGAACAGCGAGGCGATTGTTCCGGAGGACTGGGCGAAATTGAAGCCGAGAATGACGAAACCAACCATCATGTAGGCGACGACACCGGCCTGGCCGCCGTTCAACAAGAGGGGAGCTGTCAGGGCAAACGCACCGATGGCCCACGCCCCCCACACCAGAATTCGTTCCCGGCCGATACGATCAGACAGCCAGCCGGAGAATAGCATGGCGAGCACGCCGACGGCAGCGCCGGCCGCTTCGATCAGGAGGAAGGTCCCCGGCGCTTCGTCAGTGTAGAGGAAAATCCACGAAAGCGGGAAGACCGTGACCATGTGGAACATGGCAAAGGTTGCGAGCGGCACGAAGACGCCAAGCAGAACGGTGCGTCCGTCCTGCGACATGGTAGCGCGCAATCCCGTCGGGGTCAGTTCGTTCGTCTCGAAGAGTTCCTTGAATTCGGGCGTGTCGACGATGCGCAGACGCGCAAAGAGTGCGACGACATTGATCGCGAAGGCGACGAAGAACGGATAGCGCCAGCCCCAGTCGAGGAAGTCGGCTGCCGACAGCGTCATGACCAGGTAGGCGAACAGCACGGCCGCGACGGCAAGACCGACCACAGCGCCGAGCTGCGGGATCATGGCATAAAAACCACGCTTGTCCTTCGACGCCGTGATGGCCAGCAGTGGTGCGAGGCCGTCCCATGTGCCGCCAAGCGCCAGACCCTGGCCGATGCGCAAGAGCGCCAGCATGGCGATTGCCCACCATCCGGCCGTTTCATAGGACGGAACCAGCCCCATGGCGACGGTGGAAGTTCCCAGCAGGAAAAGCGCCACTGTCAGCTTGGTCACGCGGCCATGCCTGCGGTCGAGGGCTGTGAAGATCACAGTGCCGAGCGGTCGTGCTACGAAGGCAAGCGCCACCAGCACGAAGGACCAGAGCGTCCCGGTCAGCGGATCGAGAAACGGAAAGATGCGCGCTGGAAACACGATAACGGACGCGATCGCGAATACGAAGAAGTCGAAGAACTCCGACGTGCGCCCGATGATGACGCCGACAGCGATATCCGACGGGGAAACGTGATGGTCATCTTCTGAAGTTGTGCGGCCGTTCTGTGCGGCCGGGGGTGCAGAACCGGTCATGCTCGCCATTTCGCGGGATCACTTTCTCGATTGTACTGGGCGGGCGCACATCGGGGATACAGCCTGCGCCTTAGTCTAACATGCTGAAATGAAATGCCGTAGGTGCGGCCAAATTGACAGGTGACAAATTGTCGTATGTGCTGCACCGCAAAACCCAACTAACTACCTTGGCGAATATCAATGGTCGTCGAGTGGTGTTCGGGGGGGACCCCTGCTCTGTGACCCGCCAGCGTATCAGGGTAAGAGATGCAAGAGCTTCGCCTCCCGAAAATACTGGCCGCCTTGGTGGCGGTCCTTTTCCTCTCCGCATGCAAGGCTGAAGTCCTTGCTCCCACCGGCGACGTCGCCGCCCAGCAGCGTGACCTTCTCGTCATCTCTACGCTTCTGATGCTGATCATCATCATTCCGGTGATGGCGCTCACCTGCTGGTTCGCCTGGCACTACCGTGCATCTAACAGTCAGGCGATCTACAAGCCGAACTGGTCCCACTCGACCAAGCTCGAGCTGATCATCTGGGCGATCCCCCTGATGATCATCATCTGCCTCGGTGCGCTGACCTGGGTCGGCACCCATCTTCTCGACCCCTACAGGCCACTGGCGCGCGTGTCTGAGGAACAGCCACTCGATCCGCAGCAGGAGCCGCTCGAGGTTCAGGTTGTAGCACTCGATTGGAAATGGCTCTTCATCTACCCGCAATATGGCGTCGCGGCCGTCAATGAGCTTCCGGTTCCAACCGATCGCCCGATCCGTTTCTCGCTGACCTCGTCTTCGGTGATGAACGCCTTTTACATCCCGCACATGGCCGGCATGATCTACGCCATGCCCGGTATGCAGACGACGCTGCACGGTGTGTTCAATGAGGAAGGTACCTTCCAGGGTCTCGCATCGCATTATTCGGGTGCCGGCTTCTCTGGCATGCGCTTCAAGGCTAAGGCAACCGATGCTGCCGCCTTCGAGGCCTGGGTTGAACAGGCCCGTGCGGGCAGCGACAAGCTGGACCGGGCGAAATATCTCGAGCTCGAACGTCCCACCGAGAACGTCCCGCCGATCACGTTTGCCAGTGTAGATCCGCAGCTCTTCCCGCGCGTGGTCAACATGTGCGTGGAAGACGGTAAGATCTGCATGGCCGAAATGATGGCCCTCGACGCCCAAGGCGGAACGGGTCTCGCCGGAACGGTCAACATGAGCGCCCTGATATACGACAAGCATGAACGTCGCGGCACGCGCGAGCCGGTCTTCGGCTGGGAACCCTTCAAGGTTCTGGGCTTCTGCTCGGCGGAAGAACTGGAGCAGATGCTCGCCGCAAAGCCTGCTTCTTACAACGACCAGCCCGTCGTTTCGGGTCCCCTGATGGGACACAACATGCCGCAGCCGGCATCGCCTTTCGGCGGTGAGGCCGAACGTTTTCTCACGCTCGTCCGGCAGGCATCCGGCAATGCGCCGCAACTCTGACAGGAATTTGGCATGGCTACGATAGACCATTCCACCACGCTTCTTCTCGGTCGCCTCAACTGGAGTGCGATCCCGACGGACCCGATCGTGCTCGCGACCTTCGTCGTCGTGGCCATCGGCGGCGCCGCAACGGTGGGCGCGCTGACCTATTACCGCCTATGGGGCTACCTCTGGCGGGAATGGCTGACCTCTGTCGATCACAAGAAGATCGGCATCATGTATATAATCCTGGCCTTGGTCATGCTGGTGCGCGGCTTCGCCGACGCCATCATGATGCGCCTGCAGCAGGTCTTGGCCTTCAATGGGTCCGAGGGCTATCTCAACGCCCATCACTACGACCAGATCTTCACCGCCCACGGCGTGATCATGATTTTCTTCGTGGCGATGCCCTTCGTCACGGGCCTGATGAACTACGTCGTGCCGCTGCAGATCGGCGCGCGAGACGTCTCGTTCCCCTTCCTCAACAACTTCTCCTTCTGGATGACCGTCGGCGGCGCCGTGCTTGTCATGGCCTCGCTTTTCGTCGGTGAGTTCGCGCAGACCGGCTGGCTTGCCTTCCCGCCGCTGTCGGGCATCGGTTACAGTCCTTGGGTCGGGGTCGATTACTATATCTGGGGCTTGCAAATCGCTGGCGTCGGAACGACGCTATCGGGCATCAACCTGCTCGTCACCATCGTCAAGATGCGTGCCCCGGGCATGACGCTTATGCGCATGCCGGTCTTCACCTGGACGGCACTTTGCACGAACGTCCTGATCGTCGCCTCCTTCCCGGTGCTGACGATGACGCTGATCCTCCTGACGCTCGATCGCTACGTGGGAACGAATTTCTTCACGAATGATCTCGGCGGCAATCCGATGATGTATATCAACCTCATCTGGATCTGGGGTCACCCGGAAGTCTACATCCTCATCCTGCCGCTCTTCGGCGTCTTCTCGGAGATCACCTCGACCTTCTCCGGCAAACGGCTCTTCGGCTATAGCTCGATGGTCTATGCCACCGTCTGCATCACGATCCTGAGCTATGTCGTCTGGCTGCACCACTTCTTCACCATGGGCTCGGGCGCCTCGGTGAATGCCTTCTTCGGCATCACCACCATGATCATCTCGGTGCCCACAGGTGCCAAGATCTTCAACTGGCTCTTCACCATGTACAAGGGGCGGGTCCGCTTCGACCTGCCGATGATGTGGACGGTCGCCTTCATGCTGACCTTCACAATCGGTGGCATGACCGGTGTTCTTCTGGCTGTTCCGCCGGCAGACTTCGTCCTGCACAACTCGCTCTTCCTGGTAGCGCACTTCCACAACGTCATCATCGGTGGCGTGCTTTTCGGCTGCTTCGCCGCGATCGCCTACTGGTGGCCGAAGGCCTTCGGCTTCCAGCTGAATGTCTTCTGGGGCAAGGTCTCCTTCTGGACATGGGTCAGCGGCTTCTGGCTTGCCTTTATGCCGCTCTATGTCCTCGGCCTGATGGGAGTGACCCGCCGCATGCGCGTCTTCGATGATCCGGATCTCAGGATCTGGTTCATTCTGGCTGCCCTCGGCGCCCTCCTGATCGCCGTCGGCATTGCTGCCTTCTTCATCCAGATCGCAGTCTCGATCTGGAACCGGAAGGACAATATGGACGTGACTGGCGACCCCTGGGACGGCCGCACGCTGGAATGGGCGACATCCTCCCCGCCGCCGGCCTACAACTTCGCCTTCACGCCTGTGGTCCACGATCTCGACGCCTGGCATGACATGAAGCAGGTCGGCCAGAAGCGTCCGAAGGCACCCTATCTGCCGATCCACATGCCGCGTTACACCGGCACGGGCGTGGTCATCTCAGGACTTGCCACGGTCTGCGGCTTTGCGCTGGTCTGGTACATCTGGTGGCTGGCGGCCCTGGCCTTCCTCGCGATCATCGCCGTCTCGATCGCCCATACCTTCAACTACGACCGGGACTATTATGTCCCCGTCGACGAGGTCGAGCGCGTCGAAAAGGCGCGTGACCGCGAACTGGCAAGCGTAGGAGCGTAAAGATCGTGAGTACCGTCACCCACACCGATACGCCTGCCGTCTATTGGGAAACCGAGCCGCATCATCACCCGGAAGGCGCGTCCACGCGGCTCGGCTTCTGGATCTACCTGATGAGCGACTGCCTGATGTTCGCAGTCCTCTTTGCGGTCTTCGCCGTGGTCGGCCAGAGCTATGCGGCTGGCCCCGGGCCCAAGGCGCTCTTCGATCTGAACCTGATTGCGATCAACACCGGCTTCCTGCTGGTCTCCTCGATCACCTTCGGCTTCGCCATGCTCGCCATGTACGAGGGCAGGCAGGCTCGCATGCAGATCTGGCTCTCCGTCACCCTGCTGCTCGGCCTCGCCTTCCTGGCGCTCGAGATCTACGAGTTCCATCACCTGATCGAGCTCGGCGCCGGTCCCCAGCGTTCGGCCTTCCTCTCGGCCTTCTTCGCGCTGGTCGGGACCCACGGCCTGCACGTGTTGTTCGGCTGCATCTGGCTCGTCACGCTGATGGTGCAGATCAATCAGAAGGGTCTAATCCCGGCAAACACCCGCCGCATGGAATGCCTGAGCATGTTCTGGCACTTCCTCGATGTCATCTGGATCGGGGTTTTCACCTTCGTCTATCTCCTGGGGATGATCTGATGTCGCAACATTCCATCAAGCCTCATGCCCATCACGAACCGGGTCATGACAATACCGGTCATGATCATGGCAGCTACCGGTCATACCTGACAGGTTTCGTGCTGGCCGCGATCCTGACGATCATTCCCTTTGCCGTGGTCATGAGCGGCGGTTTCGAAAGCCGCGTCTTGACCGCAGTGACTGTCATCGCCTTCGCGGTCGTCCAGGTTCTCGTTCATATGGTCTACTTCCTCCACATGAACACCCGTTCGGACGAAGGCTGGACCATGCTGTCGATGATCTTCACCGTCATCGTGGTGGTCATCATGATCGCTGGCTCCGTCTGGGTCATGTACAACCTGAATACCAACATGATGCCCTCCATGGATCATGAAAGCTTCCAGGGTTTCGGCTCCTGAAACGGAGAGATGATATGACGCGAGCGGGCCGACCATGGTGGATCATCGCGCTTGGCACGCTCGCCATCGCCCTGCTCCTCGGTCTGGGCGTCTGGCAATTGCAGCGTCTGCAGTGGAAGACGGCCCTCATCGAACGCGTCGAGGCGGGGCTTCTTGCTCCACCGGTCTCTGCACCCGGTCCGGCTGACTGGGCTGCGGTCTCCTTCGACACCGCGGAATATCGCCGCGTCGAGGTGCAAGGCCGCTATCTTCCCGGCGACGATATCCTCGTCAAGGCCGTGACGGCCCGTGGGTCGGGCTTCTGGATCATGTCGCCATTTGAAACGCGGGAAGGATGGCGGCTCTTCGTCAACAGAGGCTTCGTTCCTGATGGCAGGACTTCGGTGGCCGACAGGCCGAGACCTGAGGGTGAGCAGAGGGTCACAGGCCTGCTGCGCTTAACTCAGCCGGGAGGTGCCTTTCTTCGCGACAACGACCCTGCGGCCAACCGCTGGTTCTCGCGCGACACCGTCGCGATGGCTGATACGCTTAGATTGGGTGAGGTCGCGCCCTACTTCATCGACGCCGATGCGTCGGGTGACGGCCTTCCCATCGGCGGGCTGACCGTGGTCTCTTTCCCCAACAAGCACTTCGGCTACGCCATGACATGGTTCGGTCTGGCTGCAGTCTTTGCTTATCTGCTTTACCGCGCGACGAGATCCGGCGAAGCTCAGCGATGAGGTCCAACAGCCGGTGCCGCCAAATGCTCAATACGAGCTTTCCAGGCTGTAGCGGCTGCCCGGATAGAGAAGCCTGACGGATGTCACAAGCCGGTCGCCGGACCAGGTCCGACGCCTGACCTGAAGGCAGGGTTCGGATCGTGCGATCGCCAGCAACCGGCATTCCCATGGCTGCGGCAACACCGCCTCGACGAACTGCTCGGCGCGAGAAATCGGCGCGATACCACTCAGATAGGCATTCGGCGTGATCTTCCGGAAGTCCTGATCGAGATAGGCGGGCGCCAGTTCCGCATGGACGAAACGATCCTCGAGCTGAATCGGCAGGTCGTCTTCCTTGTGCACGATGACCGAGTGAAAGGCTGATGTCCCGGCCTCCACTTCCAGCCTATCAGCCAGATCGTGATCGCAGACCTCCGCCTGCATCAGCACCATCTCGACGGAATGCTGGCCGCCGCGCTCGGCAATTTCCTCGGCGATGTTGCGCACGTCGCTAACATTGGCACGCCGCTTCTTCGATGCAACGAAGGAGCCGCGCCCCTGGACCCGCACGATGACGCCTTCGCTGGCGAGTTCCCGCAGCGCCCGATGCGCCGTCATCCGGCTGACCCCGAGCATCTCGACGAGCTCGTTCTCGGAAGGAATGCGGTAATCGATCGGCCATTCGCCGCGCTCGATCCGCGCCTTGATCTCGGCCTTCATCTGCTCGTAGAGCGGCGTATCGTGACCTTCGTCGGGAAGCGCAAATCCTGGTTGATCATCGGACATGCTGGTCGATCCTGCTGGTGGCGATGCGAACGTGGTGTCGCGGCGCGGCGGTCAATTCCTTATCGGCTAAGGCCTTGTCGAGGCAACTGGTTCGGAACCGGATCCCTGATCGGTCACCGCAGCCACCTCGATGACGTAAAGAGCACAATCTGCCCCGAGCGGCTCGACGGCGAGCTCGAATGGAATCTGCTCGCCAATGAGGACGTCACCGAGACCGACATCCGATCGCATACTATCGAACTTAACCGAGGCATCGCCGCGAAACACGATCGCGACGGTGTCACCGGACACGGAATGCGTTTGCGCGGTTGAGACGGCGATCTTCGTCATGCGATGGACGAAGATCCCGCGACGGCTCATGACATTGAGATCGAGCGTTTCGCCGCCAAGACAATCAGCCTGAACCTCCGCATCGCCGAAAAAGGTGAAGGGAGGCGATGCCACTCGAAGCGGAGGCTCCCGTCTCCCGTCGACCGTCAACTGCATACCGTCGCCCTGGAGAACGGCGATCGTCCTGTCGATCCCGGCAAAGACCGAGAACGGACCGGATGCCCCGACGGTTGCGAGACTGATCCGCCATTCGAACCCACCCAAGCCATCCGAAGCCGGTTGGGAGATCACCTCGCGGGTGATCCCCAGTCCGTTCTTCCAGGGCATCTTCAGGTGCTCGTCAAAGCGCTGGATGCGGACGGACATGGGTGTTTCCTGCTCCCCTCAATTGCCGAGAATGCCGGGCAGACGAAGGCCCTTTTCCTTGGCGCAATCGAGCGCGATATCGTAGCCCGCATCGGCATGGCGCATGACGCCGGTCGCCGGGTCGTTCCAGAGTACCCGTTCAAGCCGGCGGGCGGCATCGTCCGTGCCGTCGGCGCAGATGACCATGCCGGAATGCTGCGAAAAGCCCATACCCACACCGCCACCATGATGCAGCGAGACCCAGGTCGCACCCGAGGCGCAGTTTAGAAGCGCGTTCAGAAGCGGCCAGTCGGATACGGCGTCCGAGCCATCCTTCATCGCCTCCGTCTCGCGGTTCGGCGAAGAGACCGAACCCGAATCAAGATGGTCACGTCCGATAACGACTGGTGCCTTGAGCTCGCCGCTGCGCACCATCTCGTTGAAGGCAAGGCCGAGCTTGTGGCGATCGCCGAGGCCGACCCAGCAGATGCGCGCCGGCAGGCCCTGGAAGGCGATGCGCTCGCGCGCCATGTCCAGCCAGTTGTGCAGATGCTTGTTGTCGGGCAGCAGCTCCTTCACCTTGGCATCGGTCTTGTAGATATCCTCCGGATCGCCCGAAAGTGCTGCCCAGCGGAACGGGCCGATGCCGCGGCAGAAGAGCGGGCGGATATAGGCCGGGACGAAGCCGGGGAAGGCGAAGGCATTCTCGAAGCCTTCTTCCTTGGCGACCTGGCGAATATTGTTGCCATAGTCGAGCGTCGGAACGCCCATATTCCAGAAGTCGACCATCGCCTGCACATGGGTCTTCATCGAGGCGCGGGCGGCAACTTCCACCGCCTTCGGGTCACTCTCCTGCTTCGCCCGCCATTCGGCAACCGTCCAGCCGACCGGCAGATAGCCGTGGATGGGATCATGGGCAGAGGTCTGGTCGGTGACGATGTCGGGGCGCACGCCACGGCGCACCAGTTCCGGGAAGATCTCGGCGGCATTGCCGACCAGGCCGACGGATTTCGCTTCGCCCGCCTTGGTCCACTGGTCGATCAGGGCAAGCGCCTCGTCCAGCGTATGCGCCTTGGCATCGACGTACCGGGTGCGCAGGCGAAAATCGATGCGGGTCTCGTCGCATTCGACGGCAAGGCAGCAGGCGCCGGCCATGACGGCCGCCAGCGGCTGCGCGCCACCCATGCCGCCGAGGCCACCGGTCAGGATCCACTTGCCCTTGAGATTGCCGTTATAGTGCTGACGCCCGGCCTCCACGAAGGTCTCGTAGGTACCCTGCACGATGCCCTGCGTGCCGATATAGATCCACGAGCCGGCGGTCATCTGGCCGTACATGGCCAGTCCCTTCTTATCCAGCTCGTTGAAATGATCCCAGGTCGCCCAATGCGGTACCAAGTTGGAATTGGCAATCAGCACGCGCGGCGCATCCTTGTGCGTGCGGAACACACCGACCGGCTTGCCCGACTGGACGATCAGCGTCTCTTCTTCGGTCAGCGTTTTCAGCGTTTCAACGATCCGGTCGAAATCATCCCAGGTGCGCGCAGCACGCCCAATGCCACCATAGACGACCAGCTCATGCGGCCGCTCGGCAACGTCAGGGTCGAGATTGTTCATCAGCATGCGCAGCGGCGCTTCCGTCATCCAGCTCTTGGCTGAGAGTTCGGTTCCGGTGGCGGCGCGGACGTCGCGGATATTGTGTCTGGGATTGCTCATAGTCCTCGCTCCTCAGCGTTTCAGTTCGAGCGCGATGGCTTCGATTGTTGTCAGAATGTCCTTGAGTTGGTGTCGCAGAGCCTCGGCCTTCCCGGCGTCATAGGCGAAGGGCGGTGCTTCAGTGGCCAGGTGCGTGATCTGCGCCAGTTCCATCTGAATAGCGTGCACGCCGGTGTCGGGCCGCCCGTAATGCCGGGTCGTCCAGCCACCCTTGAAGCGGCCGTTGACGACAGACGTGTATCCCTCGGTCCGACCGGCGATCTCGGCGGCGGCTTTCTCGATCCTGGCATCGCAGGTGCGGCCCATGTCCGTGCCGATGTTGAAATCCGGCAGAGGTCCTTCGAACAGGAAGGGAATGAGCGAACGGATCGAGTGGCAGTCATACAGCACCGCCACGCCATGGATCGCCTTTACGCGCTCGATCTCGGCTTTCAGCGCCGCATGATAGGGCGCATGGAAGCCTGCCAGCCGTTCGGCGATATCGTCGCTCGTTGGCTCTTCCCCGCTTTTCCAGATGGCGACACCGTCGAAATCGGTTTCCGGCACAAGGCCCGTCGTGTTCTGCCCTGGATACAGGCTCACGCCATCAGGGTCGCGATTCGCATCGATCACGTAGCGATGGACGGTCGCCCGGACTGTCGTCGCATCCGGCAACAATCCGGCATAGAGCTCATGGATGTGCCAGTCCGTATCGGCCAACAGTCTGCCGTTGTCGTTCAAACGATCCCAGATCGCGGGCGGCACATCCGTGCCCGTATGTGGGAAGGCGAGAATGACGGGGGAGGTGCCTTGGTTGACTTCGAAGACGGCCATGTCAGCCCTCCAGGCCCGGCAACAGGCCGGAGGAGACCGCCGAAACCAGTGTGCCATCCGCAACCAGGCGACCGGCGGCCTCCAGATCGGGGGCCATGTAGCGGTCCTCCTCAAGGGTGGCGACATGGTAACGCAAGGCGGAGATCACATTTCGCAGTTCCGGGCTCGTCGTCAGGGGCGCGCGGAACTCGACGCCCTGGGCGGCCGTCAAAGCCTCGATGCCGATGATCGAGAAGAGGTTGTCGGTCATCTGCAGCAGGCGCCGCGCGCCATGGCAGGCCATGGAGACATGGTCCTCCTGATTGGCGGATGTCGGCGTCGAATCGACCGACGCTGGATGCGCCATCTGCTTGTTTTCGCTCATCAGCGCAGCCGAGGTGACCTCGGCGATCATCAGACCGGAGTTGAGCCCGGGTTTCTTGGCGAGGAAGGCCGGCAATCCGTAGGACAGGGCCGGATCGACCAGCAACGCGATACGCCGTTGTGCGATCGCGCCGATTTCGCAAACGGCGATCGCGATCTGGTCGGCGGCGAAAGCCACGGGTTCGGCATGGAAGTTGCCGCCGGAGACGACGCTCATGTCGGAAAGAACAAGCGGATTATCGGTGACAGCATTCGCCTCGATTTCGAGCGTGCGCCCGGTCATCCGCAGGAGGTCTAGGCAGGCGCCATCCACCTGCGGCTGGCAGCGGATGCAATAGGGATCCTGCACCCGCTCGTCGCCTTCCAGATGGCTTTCCCGGATGACGGAACCGGAAAGCAGGCCGCGCAGAGCTGCTGCCGTATCGATCTGGCCCTTGTGGCCGCGCAGCGTGTGAATGTCAGCCGTGAAAGGTGCCGATGAGCCCATGGCTGCGTCGGTCGAGAGCGCACCGGTAATCAATGCGGCCTGCGCCGCTCGATGAGCGCGGAACAGGCCGGCCAGCGCCAGCGCGGTCGAGGCCTGCGTGCCGTTGATCAGCGCCAGACCTTCCTTGGCCGCGAGCACGACGGGTGTCAGCCCCGCGCGCTTCAACGCCTCGGCGCCGGAAAGCCGTTCGGCCTGATAGAAGGCCTCCGCCTCGCCCATCATCACCGCTGCCATATGGGCAAGCGGTGCCAGATCACCGGAGGCGCCGACGGAGCCCTTTTCGGGAATAAGCGGGGTGACGCCCTTGTCCAGCATGCCTTCGATGAGCCGTACCAGTTCGAGGCGGACACCGGAGGCGCCGCGACCGAGCGAGATCAGCTTCAGCGCCATGATCAGGCGCACGATATTGGCGCTGAGCGGCTGGCCCACGCCGCAGCAATGCGACAGGATTAGATTGCGTTGCAGTGTCTCCGTGTCAGCCGCATCGATCTTGATCGAGGCGAGTTTGCCGAAGCCGGTATTGATGCCGTAGACCGGTTCGTTGCCGGCCGCGATCTGAGCGATCCGGGCGGCAGCCTTCTCGATGCCGGCATCGAAGCTGCGATCCAGCACGGCGCTTTCGCCGCTCCAGTAGATCTCGGCGAGTTCGGCGAGAGAGACGCGGCCGGGGTGAAGCGTAATGGTCACGACAGAATTCCTTTGGCGATGTGGCCGTTCCAGATGCGTAGGTAGAGCGGATTGAAGCCGATGCGGTAGACGAGCTCCGCCGGGCTCTCGACCGACCAGATGGCAAGGTCGGCCTGCTTGCCGACCTCGATGGTGCCGACCGTATCGAGACGTCCGAGCGCGCGGGCGGCATTGCGGGTCACGCCGAGAAGGCATTCCTCCACCGTCATGTGAAACAGCGTGGCGGCCATGTTCATGGTGAGCAGCAGGGAGGTCAGCGGCGAGGTGCCGGGATTGCAGTCCGTGGCAAGCGCCATGGCCGTTCCGTGTTTGCGGAAGAGTTCGACCGGCGGCTTCTTCGTCTCGCGGATGAAGTAATAGGCGCCGGGCAAGAGCACCGCGACGGTTCCGGCCCGGGTCATCGCGGAAGCGCCGTCTTCATCGGTGTATTCCAGGTGGTCTGCCGAGAGCGCCTGATATTCGGCTGCCAGCGCTGCCCCATGGAGGTTCGACAGCTGATCCGCATGCAGCTTGACCGGCAGTCCGAGAGCTCTCGCCGCATCGAAGACAAGCCGCATCTCCTCAGGAGAAAACGCAATGCCTTCGCAAAAGCCGTCCACCGCATCGACCAGTCCCTCCGCATGAGCCGCCTTCAGACCTGGCAGCACAACCTCTTCGATAAACGCGCGATTGCGTCCCTTGTAGTCGGCAGGCGTTGCATGGGCTCCGAGATAGGTCGTGGTAATGGCGACCCGACGCTCGTCTCCGAGCTGACGCGCAGCACGCAGCATCTTCAACTCGTCATCGACCGTAAGCCCATAGCCGGATTTGACCTCGATCGTGGTCACACCCTCGGCGATCAGCGCATCCAGCCGGGGAAGCGTTTGCGCGACAAGATCCGCCTCGCTCGCCTCGCGCACCTGCCGCACCGACGAGACGATGCCGCCGCCGGCGCGTGCGATTTCCTCATAGGAGGCGCCCGCAAGGCGCATCTCGAATTCACGTGCCCGATTGCCGGCATGCACCAGATGCGTATGGCAATCGATGAGGCCCGGCGTTACCCAGCGCCCCTCGCAGTCGATCACCTCGGCGCTACCGCGGATCGCAATCTCGTCCGCCTCTCCGACGGCGATGATCCGTCCGCCCTCGACCACCACCCTGCCGTTCTCAATCATGCCGAGCCCGGGCCGGTCGGGCGACATGGTCGCCAGTCGTGCATTGGTGAGGATAGTCGTCATGCGCCCTCGCTTTCGGGCCAGGCGGCCGTCGTTTTCAGGAGTGTCCGGATCTGCTGGATGTCGCCGTTCATGGGCCGATCGTCCCGGTAGAAGGGCACCGTGTGACGAACCCGCTCATAGATCCGTTGCGTCATCGCAGCCTTGGCCGCCTTGGAGGATTGCAGGTCATGGGCCTGCGCAGCGGCGGTCAGTTCGATGGCAAGCACCGTCTCGAGATTGTCGAGGATGGCGAGCGCCTTGGCCGCAGCCGGCGTCGCATGGGTCAGGATGTCTTCCTGCAGGCCGGAGGTGATGCCACCGTCGAGGCTTGCCGGCATCGCGAGCCGGCGGTTTTCCGCGACCAGCGCTGCCGCAGTGTATTGGATGATCATGAAGCCGGATTCGACGCCGCTACCGGAGGCGAGGAAGGCCGGCAGGCCGCTCACCAGCGGGTTGACCAGCCGGTCGATCCGCCGCTCGGAAATGGCGGCGAGTTCGGCCGCCGCCGTCGCCAGATGATCCATCGCAAGCCCCAGGGCGGCACCGACCGCATGCGCCTGCGAATGCACTTTCGGGTCTTGAGGTGATCCGCTGACGGCGGGGTTGTCGGTGACGCTCGCCAGCTCCCGATCCACGACCGCACGCGCCTCCACGAGCACATCGCGCACCGCGCCATGCACATGCGGCACGGCCCGGAGGCTGAGCGGATCCTGCGTCCGCTTGCCCGCAAATTCCGCCAGAAGCGCGCTTCCCGCCAGCAATCTCCGCAGGTTTTTTCCGACCTGCTGCAGACCATCGGACTTCCGCAGGAAAAGCGGCATTTCCGCAAATGGATCGGTCTGCGCGCCGAGGTTCTCATAACTCATCGCCGCTGACGCATCCGCCCAGTCGACGAGATGCGCGAGCCTGACGACGGCGAGGGATGCCAGACCGGTGGCGCAGGGTGTGCCGTTGATCAGGCTCAGACCTTCCTTGGCCTGGAGCACCAGCGGCTTCAGACCGAGCGCTGCAAGCGCGTCCGCGCCCGACACTCGCTTGCGGTCATGACGGCATTCGCCGGACCCGATCAACACGAGCCCGATGGCCGCGCCATGCGTCAGGTAACCGACAGAACCCCTCGACGGGATCACCGGAAGCATATCGCTATTGAGAAGCGCAATCAGCGTCTCGACGACCTCAAGCCGGATGCCCGAATAACCATGGGCGAAATTGGCGATCTGAGCCGCCATGATGGCGCGTGTTTCCACCCGCCCGAGCGGCTCACCGACACCACAGGAATGGCTGAACAGCAGATTGCGGGAGAGTGACGCCTGCTCCTCGCGATCGATGACCACGTCGCAGAGTGCGCCGACACCGGTATTGATGCCATAGCCGCGGATACCCTGATCGACCAAAGCATCGACGATCGCGCGGGCATCGAGAATCCGCTGCCGCGCCGTTTCGCTCAAGGCCAGCCTTCCGCCCTCGGCAATGGCAGCGATCGCATCGGATGTCAGAACCGTATCGAGAGTGATCATCGGCGCCATCAGGCACTCCATTCGCTAAAACAATTTGCCGGCTAATGAAACTCATTGCAGGATCCTCCGCAGCGCGCGGGCGAAGTCGCTGTCGATGCGTTCCTCGGCCCGGTGGCGACCCTCCAGGACCACGAATTCTCCACGAACCATCACGTCGCGGACGGCCTCGCTGCCCAGTGCAAAGATCCAGCGATCGAGGATCTCGTCGTCCTTGGCCGTGGCGATGAAGGGCTTAGCGCCGTCGAGCACGACAAGATCGGCGCGGGCGCCGACGCGAAGACCGCTCGCCTTGAGACCCGCAGCCTGGGCCCCGCCGGAGAGGCTGGCGTTGATCAGCGTGCGGCCGACCGAGGCTCCGGGACCGGACACAAGCCTGTTGCGGCGCCGATCGCGAAGCCGCTGACCATATTCCAAAACGCGCAGCTCCTCCGCCACGGAGGTTGCGACATGGCTGTCCGTGCCGATCCCGAAACGCCCACCTTGGGCCATGAATTCCGTTGCCGGAAAGATCCCGTCGCCGAGATTGGCTTCTGTGGCCGGGCAAAGACCCGCAACCGCACCGGATTTCGCCAGCCGGACTGTCTCCTCCGCCGTCATATGCGTCGCATGGATGGCGCACCAGCGCTCGTCGACCGCGAACTCATCGAGCAGATAGCTGACCGGTCGCCGTCCACTCCACGCAAGGCAGTCCTCCACCTCCCGTTCCTGTTCGGCCACATGGATATGGATAGGCCCGCCAGTCTGCTCCGCGGACAGCACCGCGCGCATCTCGTCCGGCGTCGCCGCCCGCAGCGAATGGATGGCCAGACCAAGGCGCACATCGGCAGTCGCGCACGCGGGCGCCAGCCGATCGAGGAGAGCCAGGAAACTGTCGACTCTATGAATGAACGGGCGCTGCCCCGCCTTGGGCTCGAGCTCTCCGAAGCCGGCATGGGCATAGAAGACTGGTAGATGCGTCAGACCGATCCCGGCCGTCTCTGCCGACTGCAGGATGCGGTTCGACATTTCGAAGCCATCGGATTTGCCGACCTCTGCGAGTGCATGGTGGAAATAGTGGAATTCGACGACATGGCCGAAGCCACCTTTGAGAAGTTCACTATACAACTTCGTCGTCACCGCCTCGACATCATCAGGCGACATCTGTCCGACCAGCCGATACATGGTGTCACGCCATGTCCAAAAGCTGTCATCGGTCGAGCCGGCGATCTCGGCGAGACCGGCCATTGCCCGCTGAAAACCGTGGGAATGTAGGTTTTGCAGAGCCGGAACCACGGGTCCGGCCACCATGGTTGAATCTGGCCCATGCACCGTGCCGCGTTCGATGGTGGCTATCGAGCCGCTCTGATCGATCCCGATTGTCACATCGCTTGCCCAGCCCTCGGGCAGAAGCACGCGCTCACAGAACAGACTTTGAGAAGCTTTCATCTCGAAACCTTTGAAAGTTGTATAGGCAACATGGCAGTTTCCAAGCGTCGGCGCAAGGGGTCGCCAATGCGCCGTTCAGATCCGATATTCTGGTGACCGCATTCGGCTGACGCCGAGCCTCTCCAGGACGGCTGGGATCAGATGGCCAGGGAGATGGCGTCCGGCACTCTGGCCTGGGGGTTCGCTAGAGCGGCAAGTTCCTCGCGATGCCGCATCATGGCTTTGAGCAGTGCGTGATCTCGCGCGAGTGCCTGTTGCCGCTTCGGCGATGGAGGAAAGTGCCTCATGGCATACCGCATCCGGCTCCCCGCTTCCGCAGACGTCGAAAAGGCGCCGGCGGCAACAGCCGCATGCAGTGCGCAGCCGAGAAGAACGGCGTCGCACTCGGACGGCACGAAAACATCGCAGCCGGTCGCATCGGCATAAAGTTGCGCCAGAAGCGGATGGTCGGCCAGGCCGCCGCCCAACAGAACCTGTTTCGGGGCTCCCGCACGCCGCGGCTGATGCTCGATAATATGGCGGATACTGCAGGCAAGCGCCACGCAGCTTCTCCAGTAGAGCCTGAGCAGGGAGCGCTCGCTGCGGTCGAGATCGAGCCCCGCGATGGTCCCGGTCAGCATCGGGTTGGACACGGGTGAGCGTGTACCATGCAGGTCCGGCAAGACAGTGATCGGCAGACCGAAATCTGGGCCTTCGCTTGCCAGGCGCTCGGCGATCCCGTCGAGGATTGCCCGATGGCGTGCCTTCATGGGAATTCCGCCTGCCGGATGTTGCGTCACGATGTGGTCCAGGAAGGCACCCGAGGCCGACTGCCCGGCCTCTGTCAGCCAGAGACCCGCGGTCGCTGCATCACGAAACGCGCCCCAGCAGCCGGGCCCGGAGACAGGCTCTGTCGAGAGCCGGACGATACAGCTTGACGTGCCTGCGATCAGAACAGCTTCTGCATCGAGCGGTACGTTCGGCCGTTCCCCTGCGGCAAACAGGCCCACAGTTCCCGCATAAGCATCGATCAGCCCCGGGGCGACAAGGCACTGCTCGTCGAGACCGAGTTCCCTAGCACTGGTTCGGGAGAGGCGGCCGATCGCCTGATCTGGCTGCTGCGAAAGCGCGGGGAGCCCTGCTCGTTCCATCACGTCGCTGAGTCCAACTTTCCGGTAGTAGTCGAGCGGTGGCGCGCCTGGCGCCTCCGGCGTATAGCCCCATTTAGCGGCGAGCGCCGAATGGCTACGTTTTTCGGAGCCGGTCGCGCGCCAGGTCAGGAAATCGCAGAGATCGAAGATGTGTGCGCTTTCGGCCCAGAGGTCCGGTCTGTGCCTTTTGAGCCAGAGAAGTTTCGGTATCTGCATCTCGACCGAGAGCCGTCCGCCAAAGCGTTCAAGCAGCGGATCGGCAATCGCGTTGCAGTATTCGGTTTCTTCGAGCGCCCGATGGTCCATCCACAAGATGGTGTCCAGATTCGGGGAGCGCGTCTCTGAGACGGAATGTGGGCGTCCATCGCGATCTCGCACGACAAGCGAACATGTGGCATCGAACCCGAGGGCTAGGACTTGGGCAGCAGAGACGCCGCTTTCGGCAAGAGCTGCCTTTACAGCGCTGCAGACCGCCGCCCAGATCTCTTCGCTGTCCTGCTCCATATGCTTGGGCAGAGGCTGGTGAACGCAGATTGGTACGACACAGCGGGCAAGTTGCCGACCGCTGAGATCAAACACCCCGGCCCGTGCACTGCCAGTGCCAACATCCACGGCCAAGAGGTGCTCACGCATCAGTCAGATCTTCCGGTCTCCTCGCTCCAAGGACAAAGTGGAGCAAATTCTCCATCGCGTCAAACTGGCCATCCGGCGCCAGCTGCGTGAGAGCTCTCTGGTAACTGGCATTCCCGGTATGGGATCCCCCGGTAAAGGCAATGACTTTCATGCCGGCGGCTTGTGCCGCACGGATGCCAGCGGGGCTGTCCTCAATCACGAGACACTGCGACGGCGTAACACCCATTTTGGCGGCGGCATGCAGAAAGAGATCGGGCGCGGGCTTGCCCCGTTCGACCATTGTAGCGCTGAAGATATGGGGACTGAGACGGGGAAGAAGCCCGGTGACTGAAAGGGAAAGCTCAATTCGTTCCCGCTGGCTGGACGAGGCCACACAGCAGGATACCTGCGTGGCCTTGAGCGATTCGATCGCTGTCGCGACCCCCGGGAGGGGTTCCAATTCCGCACGAAACCGCGCGTAGAGCTCGTCGCGCATGCCAGCCAGGAAAGCGGGATCGATTTTGACGCCAAACTCGGACCGCACCACCTCTGTCAGCGAGCCAAGGCTTCGCCCAAGGAAGCGCTCTGCTGCCTCGTCGGTCGTGAGCATGATCCCCTTTTCGGCCAGCGCTTCCACCAGAACCTCAAGCGCAATGCCTTCGCTGTCGACGAGGACCCCGTCACAGTCGAAGATCACCAGGCGGATCGGCTGCGGGTCCATGGTCACTCAGCTTGCAAGGGTTCCGTCGAGATAGCGCTGGAGCGTAGCGGCAGCACCTTGGCTCCGCAAGCTTGCGATCGCTTCACCGAATCGCTCCTGGAACTTCGGATTGGCTCCAACGGAACCGAAAATGTCGCTGATCCCAATGAAAGCCATGGGATCGTTCCGGGAGGCAAGCGCTGCCGCGTGCAGCCGCTCCGCACTCGGATCGTTGAAGGCGATCGGCTTTCCGCCGTCGCTCGTGCCTTCGAAGTAGCGGCACCAGAGGGCCGAGACGAGTGCGAGGCCCTGCACGTCGAGACCTTGGGCCAGACGATCGGCCGTCGAGGGCAGAATGAACTTGGGCTGGCGGTTCGAGCCATCCTGCGCCAAGCGTGGAATGGTGTCGCCGATCTTCGGATTGGCGAAGCGGTTTTCGATGAGCGCGAAATAATCCTGCAAGCTGGTATTCGGCACAGGCGGGACGACCGGGATGATCTCATCGTTTTCGAGCTTCGCCAGGAAGGCCCGGATCAGCGGGTTCTCCATGGATTCATGCACGAAATGGATATCCATCAGCGCTGCCGGATAAGCGATTGCCGCATGGCCGCCATTCAGGATCCTGAGCTTCATCAGTTCGTAGGGCGCCACATCCGGCACAAAGGTTACGCCGACGTCTTCCAGCGCAGGGCGTCCCAGCGGGAACTTGTCTTCGAGCACCCACTGCTTGAAGCCCTCGCAGAAGACGGGCCAGCCGTCTTCGATTCCGTAATACTCGCGCGTGATATCGATTTCACGCTGTCCGGTTGCAGGCGTGATGCGGTCCACCATGGAATTCGGAAAGGCGACGTTGTGGTGGATCCAATCGGCGATCTCGGGATCAGACAGCCGGGCGAGACCGCAGATCGTCGCTTCTGTCACTTCGCCATTGCCGGGAATATTGTCGCAGCACATGATGGTGAAGGGTGGAATGCCCGCAGCGCGGCGCGCCTTGAGGCCGGCGATGATCAGTCCGAAGACCGTCTTCGGCGCAGCCGGGTTCTTCGCGTCGGCGACGATCGCGGGATGATCGGGATCGAACTTACCGGTGGCCGCATCGATGAAGTATCCACCCTCCGTGATCGTCATCGAAACGATCCGGATATCGGGGGAAGCGAGCGTCGCGATGATCCGGTCGAAATCCGGTGCCGTGATGACATCCAGCATCGGCCCTGTGATCGTCGCGGCCGACCGGTCAATGTCCTGTTCGACAACGGTCGTCAGGAAGTCCTGGGCCTTCAGCGTGTCACGCATCCGCTGATCGGAAGCCATGACACCTGCGCCGATGATGCCCCAATCAAGATCGCGACCGCTATTGAAGAGTTCATGCAGGTAGATCGCCATATGGGCGCGGTGGAAATTGCCGACGCCGAAATGCAGGATCCCGGGACGGATGTCCTCGCGGTGATAGGAGGGCAGGGACGCCCGGTCACCGATATCTGCGAGAGTTGCAAGCGAGAGTTTGATCGTCATGGGTGCATTCCTTGGCTGGGGGCCGCACGAGCCGTCAGCTCATCCAGTTTCCGCCGTCGACATTGTAGGTCTGGGCGACGATGTAGTCGGCTTCTGCCGAGGCGAGGAAGACTGCCATACCGGTCAGATCTTCAGCCCGGCCCATGCGGCCGAAGGGGACCGCCTCGCCGACAAGTTTCTTTTTTTCACCAAGTGGGCGGTTTTCGTATTTTGCAAAGAGCGCGTCGACTTCGTCCCACATCTCGCTGCCAACAACGCCAGGCGCGATCCCGTTGACGTTGATCCCGTGCTTGATGAGGTCGAGCCCAGCCGATTGGGTGAGCGAAATGACAGCAGCCTTGGAGGCGCAATAGACGCCGACCAACGGTTCGCCGCGTCGTCCGGCCTGGCTCGCCATGTTAATGATCTTGCCACCACGCCCTTGCGCGATCATCTGCTTGGCCACAGCCTGCATCGTAAACAGCGTTCCGCCGACATTGATGTCGAAAACGCGCTGATAGCTCTTGCGGGAAATCTCGACGATCGGGGCGAGATCGAAGATCGCAGCGTTGTTGACGAGGATGTCGATGCCGCCGGCGCGTTCGACACAGGCAGCAATCGCTGCGTCGATCGATGCCTGATCGGATACGTCGATCCGGACCGCATAGGCCGCCGTACCGATCTCCGTTGCCGTTGCCGAAGCGCGGTCGAAGTCGATATCGGCGATAGCGACTGCTGTCGCACCCTCGCGAAGATAGGCTTCCGCAAAGGCGCGACCGATGCCGCGGGCCGAACCCGTGATCATTGCTGACTTGCCGCTCAATCTGCCAGTCATGCTGCCAGTCCCTTGTCATTGAATTTGTGCAGTCGATTGAGATCCGGTGTCACATAAACAGTGTCGCCGTGACGGACCGGGAATTCCCCGCCGGTGCGCGTGGTGATCGTGCCGACACCGTCTACCTCGACATGCAGGAACGTGTCGGAGCCGAGATGTTCGGCGACCGTGACCAGGCCACGCCACATGCCGCTGTCGAGCGAGAGCGTGATATGCTCCGGCCGAATGCCGATCGTATGGGCGCCGTGGGCGGAAGCAGCCTGGCCGGAAATCAGGTTCATCTTCGGCGAGCCGATGAAGCCGGCAACGAAGAGATTGGCCGGGCTGCGATAGAGGTCGAGCGGCGATCCGACCTGCTCGATACGGCCCTTGTTGAGGACCACGATCTTGTCGGCCATGGTCATGGCTTCCACCTGGTCGTGGGTCACATAGATCGAGGTTGCCTTGAGCTTCTGATGCAGCTCGGTGATCTCTAGACGCATGGCGACGCGAAGCGCCGCATCAAGGTTCGAGAGCGGCTCGTCGAAGAGGAAGCATCGCGGATTGCGCACGATGGCGCGGCCAATGGCGACGCGCTGACGCTGGCCGCCGGAAAGTTGTCCGGGCCGGCGTTCCAGATAGTCGGTGAGGTTCAGGATGCGTGCGGCCTCCTCGACCTTGCGGTTGATCTCGGCCGGATCGACCTTCGCCATCTTCAGCGGAAAGCCGATATTCGAGCGCACGCTCATATGCGGATAAAGCGCGTAGGACTGGAACACCATCGCCAGCCCGCGCTGTGCCGGCGCTGTATGCGTTTGATCCTTGCCGTCGATCACGATGCGCCCGCCGGTCGCGTCTTCGAGGCCGGCGATCAGCCGCAGCAACGTGGACTTGCCGCAGCCGGACGGTCCGACGAAGACAACAAATTCGCCGTCATTAATTTCAAGGTCGATCCCCGGGATGACCGCATGCTCGCCGAAAGACTTGGAGAGCTGTTCGAGTTTGATGCTGCCCATGGTCGGGTTTCCTTACTTGACGGCGCCGAAAGTGAGGCCGCGCACGAGTTGTTTCTGGCTGAACCAGCCGAGGATCACGATCGGCGCGATCGCCATCGTCGAGGCCGCCGACAGCTTCGCCCAGAATAGCCCCTGCGGACTGGAGAAGGAGGCGATGAAGGCGGTAAGCGGCGCTGCATTGGTGGTGGTCAGCCGGATCGTCCAGAAGGCCTCGTTCCAGGCGAGAATAATGTTGAGGAGAAGCGTCGAAGCGATTCCCGGCAGGGCCATGGGCGTGAGCACATAGACGATCTCGTTGAAGAGGGAGGCGCCGTCCATCCGCGCAGCTTCGAGGATCTCGCCCGGGATCTCGCGGAAATACGTGTAGAGCATCCAGATGACGATCGGCAGGTTGATCAGCGTCAGCATGATCGTGAGGCCAATCCGGGTGTCGAGGAGGCCGAAATCGCGGAACAGCAAGTAGATCGGCACGAGTACGGCAACCGCCGGCATCATCTTGGTCGAGAGCATCCACATCAGGATGTCCTTGGTCCGCTTGGTCGGCGAAAACGCCATGGCCCAGGCGGCCGGGATGCCGACGAAGAGTGCGAGGATCGTCGAGCCCACAGACAGGATGACCGAGTTCATGAACGGTTTCATGTAGTCACGCTGTGTCTGGACCGTCACGTAGTTCTCGAGCGTGAAGGTCGGAATCAGGTCGAAGCCCTGGATCGCTTCGCTTTCTGTCTTCACGCTGGTGATCAGCGTGTAGAGGATCGGGAAGAAGATCACGAAGGCGATCGTCCAGGCGATCGCTGTAAAGATGATCTTGCGCCGGGTTGTGACGTTGCGAGCCATGGCCTTGTCCTTACCGGTCGAGATTCTTGCCGACGGCGCGCATCAGGAAGATGGCGACGATGTTGGCGAGGATGATTGCGATGATGCCGCCTGCCGAAGCGCCACCGACGTCGTAACCCAGGAGAGCCGTTCGGTAGATCAGGAAGACGAGGTTGGTCGAGGCATAGCCCGGCCCGCCATTGGTAGTGACCAGAATCTCCGCATAGACCCCGAGCAGGAAAATGGTCTGGATCAGGATGACCACGGTAATCGCGCGCGCAAGATGCGGAAGGGTCAGATAGATGAACTGGTTAATGAAATTCGCCCCGTCCATCTCGGCGGCTTCCTTCTGCTCGACATCAAGCGACTGAAGCGCGGTCAGCAGGATGAGCGTCGCAAACGGCAGCCACTGCCAGGCGACAATGATGATGATCGACAAAAGCGGATATTGCGCGAACCAATCGACCGGGCTGAAGCCAAGCGCCCGGTTGATATCGGCCAGCACGCCGTAGCCTGGGTGCATGATCATGTTCTTCCAGATCAATGCGGCAACCGGCGGCATGACGAAGAAGGGCGAGATGACGAGGATGCGAACGATCCCCTGGCCGAAAATCGGCTGGTCGAGCAGCAGCGCCAGCAATGTTCCGCCAACAATGGTGATGAACAACACGCCGCCGACGATCAGCATCGTATTCCAGATCGACTGGAAGAAGGCCGGGTCCGTATAGAAATAGCGGTAGTTGAAAAGGCCGGCGAAGCTGACATTGGCAGGGTTGAGCAGGTTGTAGTTCTGGAACGAGAACCACAGTGTCATCGACAGTGGCACGATCATCCAGATCAACAGGAGCCCGACGGACGGCGCCATCATCAGACGGGCCAGGGTGCGTGTGTTTTGAGTAGCCATGATGAAGCTCGCCTGATGGCCATGTCGGAGACGAGTCCGCAGGCCCGTTGAAGGCTGGGAGGCGACGACCGGCATTGGCCGCAAACGGTCGAAGCCTGTCCTGCCCGGATCGCAATCCGGGCAGGTAGTTCGGGAGGGTGGATTACTTGATGTAGCCGCCGCGGGTCATTTCGCGCTCGGTCAGACTCTGCGCCTGGGCAAGTGCATCATCAACCGACATCTGGCCTGCAAGTGCTGCCGAGAAGAGCTGACCGACAGACGTGCCGAGGCTCTGGAACTCGGGGATAGCCACGAACTGCACGCCGACATAGGGCACCGGCTTGACGGTCGGGTTCTTCGGGTCAGCCGCGTTGATCGAGTCGATCGTCATCTTCGCGAAAGGCGCCGCCTTCTGATATTCCGGGTTCTCATAGAGAGAGGTGCGCGTGCCCGGAGGAACATTGGCCCAGCCTTCCTTGGAAGCAACGAGTTCGGCATAGGCCTTGCTGGTTGCCCAGGAGATGAACTTCTCGGCCGATTCTGCCTTCTGCGAGCCAGCCGGGATCGCGAGGTTCCAGGCCCAGAGCCAGTTGCCGCGTTTACCGAGACCGGTGTCAGGAGCAAGGGCGAAACCAACCTTGTCGGCAACGGTCGAGTCGTTTGGATTGGTCACGAAGGATGCAGCAACCGTTGCATCGATCCACATGCCGCACTTGCCCTGCTGGAAGAGCGCCAGATTCTCGTTGAAGCCGTTGGACGACGCGCCCTGCGGGCCGGCGTCATTCATCAGCGTGACGTAGAAATCGAGCGTGTTCTTCCATTCCGGCTGGTCGAACTGCGGCTTCCAGTTCTCGTCGAACCAGCGTGCGCCGAAGGCGTTGGACGTGGCCGTCAGGAAGGCCATGTTTTCGCCCCAGCCGGCCTTGCCGCGCAGGCAGATGCCGTTGATGTCGTTGGCGCGGTCGGTCATCTTGCGGGCGGCATCCGCGACGAATTCCCAGGTCGGAGCGTCGGGCATGGTAAGCCCGGCCTTCTCCATCAGGTCCTTGCGGTACATGATGAAGGAGGACTCGCCGTAGAACGGCGCGGCATACAGCTTGCCGTCTTCGCCGGTCAGACCCGAACGGATCGCCGGCAGCAGATCGTCGACGTCATAGTCCGCGCCGAGGTTTTCGAGCGGCAGCAGCCAGCCCTGTTTGGACCAGATCGGGACTTCATAGGTGCCGATCGTCATGATGTCGTACTGGCCGCCCTTGGTGGCGATATCAGTCGTCACGCGTTCGCGCAGGACGTTTTCCTCGAGTGTGACCCACTCAACCTGAATGTCGGGATTGGCCGAGGTGAATTCCGAGGTCAGGCCCTGCATACGGATCATATCGCCGTTGTTGACGGTGGCGATCGTGAGGGTTTCGGCCGAGGCCATGCCGGCAAGCGCCAGCGCCGAGCACGCGCCCAGCAGAATCGTCTTCAATGTCATGTCTTCCTCCCAGAAGAAAAATGAGCATTCGCTTTGCTCATGGGCAATTACTCAATCGTAGAGCAAAAAATGTCAATGCGGATTTCATGCTGCACTGCCGCATGAAACAGCTAACAGATTGTTCTAGAATTGAAATTTTATAGAGGCCTAGCTTGCCAGAAGGTGGCGAGCAGCGTCCTCATCCGTAATCAGCCCGTTAATATGCCCACCCCGGACGGCCGCAAGGATGGCCGGATGCTTGCGCCGACCCCGTGCGAGCCCGATCACGGTCGAGGTTTCCCGGGAGGGAATTTGTAGGCTTGCGACCCGCTCATTGACCGGGTGGGTCAGAAACTCGCCGTTGTCCCCGAAGATCCAGCCGCAGATCTCTCCAACCGCGCCGGACTGCAGCAGATCTTCCATCTCGTCGGCTTTCAAAAAGCCATCGACAAGAAGCGGCGCACGCATGTTCATCTCGCCGATCCCCACAAAAGTGACGTCCGATCGCTGCGCCAGTGCAATTGTTGGCGCAACCAGAGGCTGGTCATGCAGCAACTGCCGTTCGGCGGGAGACGAGACGATAACCGGCAGCGGCATAGGGAAGTGCGGAGCCTTCACCGCATCGGCCATGGAGAAGATGACGTTGAAATAGGCAGCCGATCCGTCAGGGCTGATATTGCCCGTAAGCGAGACGATCTTGTGCTGCGGACATTCCATCGGTGAGAGTTGATCGATCATCGAGCGGAGCGTTCGGCCCGTTCCCATCGCAATGACCAGTGGCTCGGACTGCTTCAGCCAGCGCTCAAGCTGTGCTGCGCCGGCTTCCGCAACTCCCACCGTCGCGGACTCGGATCCCGGATCGGTGGGAACGATCTCCACCGCCTTCAGGTCGAATTTGTGTTTCACGGCTTCGGCAAGCTCCAGACATGCCGCGATGGGATGATCGAGCCGGACCTTGATCAGCTTTTCTGCGACCGACAGCGAAACGAGGCGCTGGGCGCTTTGTCGGGATATCCCCATGGCAGCCGCGATCTCGTCCTGGGTTTTGCCGGCGACATAGTAGAGCCATCCCGCCCGTGCTGCATCATCCAGTCTCGTCTGCCCCTCGCCACGACGTGCCATGCGGTCTCCTCTCCGTCTGGAAACACTGCTGCCAATTTTGCTCTCTCCTGTCAAATCCGGCCTCTCTACACGTCCCTATGATGGAACGGTTCCAAAGCTGACGGGTTCACCTTCCAACCCGCAATTCAAGGAGAACCATCATGATACGCTCCATTTCGCTCGCAGCCGCAACTGCTCTCTGCCTTGGTTCCACGGCGATGGCCCAGCAGGCCGCACCAATCCAGCAGTTGCCGACTCCAGAGGCTTCGGCCGAAACCAAGGCATTGGGCCCGGCTGAGTTCGCAAAGCAGGCCGCCGCGACCAACGAGTTCGAAATCCTGTCTGCGGAACTTGCTCTGAAGCGTAGCGAGGACGAGCAGGTAAAGGCTTTCGCCCGTACCATGCTGGATGATCACAAGCGTGCGCAGGGACAATTGACCGAAGCCGCCGAGGCCGATTCGATCGCGCTGGTTCTGGAACTGTCGATGGAACAGAAGCAAACGCTGACCGCGCTGGAGCAGGCCGAGGAGAGCCAGTTCGACGCCGCCTATATGTCCTCCCAGATGAAGGCTCATGACCAGGCCATCAGGCTGCTGGGCGCCTATGCCGATCATGGACCGGCCGGTAGCCTGAAAACCTATGCGACTGCCAATTACCCGCTCGTTCGTATGCACAAGGTCAGAGCGCAATCGCAGACCAATCCGTGATCGGAGGGCCTAGATGCGGAGAACATGGCAACTCGCCGCCCTCTTGGGCGCAATCTAGTCGCGATCGTGATGCTGTTAATGGCTGAATTTCAGCAGGACGTGACGATGACCGCTCCCGCACGTCACGCGCCCGTGCTGGACGTGCCGCCGAGCGCAACAGGGTACATCAGCACGCCATAACGCTTGACGGGCAACGTAGAAGGAAGTTGCGCCACCCAGAGAACATCCCATAAGGAGCAAAAGCTATGTCCGGACCAGTTCGCCTAGTGGCGCTTGTCGCCGTCCTCGTGATCCTTGCTGCCAGCTTTTATGCTCTGGGCGGCGGGGGCATCCAGGACAATGAAGACACCAAGGATTATCCTCCCCACAGTGTTCAGCAATAGACCTTCGGCAGCCGCTCCTGCGGGGCTGACTCCAGCCAGTCCCGCGGCAGCGCGTCGAGAGAGTCTGGTTGAAAATCCA
>JAESGM010000274.1_pt1 | contig 76782 bp, 72 predicted proteins | sample 9269721 | NCBI WGS metagenome assembly JAESGM01 (sample SAMN15720920, study PRJNA650825) | algae metagenome | isolation source: Komarekiella atlantica HA4396-MV6 and co-occurring heterotrophs from... | place: USA: Theobald House, Kauai, HI | collected 2009-07-29
TGGTGTCGACCTGCAGGAACTCCTGCTGCGGATGCTTGCGCCCGCCCTGCGGCGGCACGGAGGCGACGGTGCCTTCCATGATCTTGAGCAGCGCCTGCTGCACGCCCTCGCCCGAAACATCCCGCGTGATCGAGGGATTGTCGGACTTGCGCGAGATCTTGTCGATCTCGTCGATATAGACGATGCCGCGCTGCGCCCGCTCGACATTGTAGTCCGACGCCTGCAGCAGCTTCAGGATGATGTTCTCGACGTCCTCGCCGACATAGCCGGCCTCGGTCAGCGTCGTCGCGTCGGCCATGGTGAAGGGCACGTCGAGGATGCGGGCGAGCGTCTGCGCGAGCAGCGTCTTGCCCGAGCCGGTCGGCCCGATCAGCAGGATGTTCGACTTGGCGAGCTCGACGTCGTTGTGCTTCGTGGCATGCGACAACCGCTTGTAGTGGTTGTGCACCGCGACCGAGAGCACCTTCTTGGCGTGGTCCTGGCCGATGACATAGTCGTCGAGCACCTTGCGGATCTCGCGCGGCGTCGGCACGCCGTCCTTCGACTTCACCAGCGCGGATTTCGATTCCTCGCGGATGATGTCCATGCAGAGCTCGACGCATTCGTCGCAGATGAACACGGTCGGTCCCGCAATCAGCTTGCGGACCTCGTGCTGGCTCTTGCCGCAGAAGGAGCAGTAGAGCGTGCTCTTCGAATCGCCGCCGCTGACCTTACTCATCGTCCATCTCCATTCCCGGAGTCGGTGTCCACACCAGCCGAGGCGGATGCAGGCGTCGTCTCTCCGTCATAATAGGGCGCTCAGTTCACGATTATTAGGTTAACGTCGCGGATCGATACATCCGACCCCGAAGGCTGACCCAAAACCGGACCGTCAGCAGCGCCTGTCCGCTCACCCGATTCCCTCATGCAAACATGGGGCCGATCCCCATGCAATATGGGGCGTCCGGCAAGCCAAGCCAACCCACAGGGAACGGGGCCGGTGGTCGCAGCCCTCAGGCCGCTTCCTCCGGACGCTTGTCGATGACCTTGTCGATCAGGCCGAACTCGCGCGCGGCCTCGGCGGTCATGAAGTTGTCGCGCTCCAGCGCGGCCTCGATCTCGTCGTAGCTGCGGCCGGTATGGTTGACATAGATCTCGTTCAGCCGGCGCTTGAGGTTCTCGACCTCGCGGGCGTGGATCAGGATGTCGGTGACCTGGCCCTGATAACCGCCGGACGGCTGGTGCACCATGATCCGCGCGTTCGGCAGGGCAAAGCGCATGTCCTTGGCGCCGGCGGTCAGCAGGAGCGAGCCCATCGAGGCGGCCTGGCCGACACACAAGGTCGTGACCGGGCAGCGGATGAACTGCATCGTGTCGTAGATCGAGAGACCCGAGGTCACCACGCCGCCGGGCGAGTTGATGTAGAAGGAGATCTCCTTCTTGGGATTCTCGGCCTCGAGGAACAGGAGCTGCGCCACGATCAGCGAGGCGGAATAATCCTCGACCGGGCCGGTCAGGAAGATGATGCGCTCGCGCAGCAGGCGCGAATAGATGTCGAAGGCCCGCTCGCCGCGGCTCGATTGCTCGACCACCATCGGGACGAGATTGTTGTAGGTCTCGATCGGATCGCGCAGCATGGGACTATCCTTGAGGTCGCGGGCGCCGGGAATCAGCGGATTTCGTGAGAGCCATCCACATAAGCACGCGGATCGCGGCTGAAAAGAGAAGCGCCGCCCAGGTCTTTGCCGGGCGGCGCCGAATTTCGGATCAAGGTTTCCGGAGACCTCAGTCCGCCTTGGCCTCGTCGCTCTTGGCGTCGGCCTTCTTGGCCTTCTTGGCAGCCTTCTTCGGCTTGGCCTCGCCGGCCTCCTCGGCATCGTCCTCGGCGTAGAGAGCCTCGCGGCTGACTGTCTGGTCCTCGACCTTCACCTGCTCGAGCAGGTGGTCGACGACCTTCTCCTCGAAGATCGGGGCGCGGATCTCGGCCAGGGCCTGCGGGTTCTTCTGGTAGAACTCCCAGACCTGCTTCTCCTGACCCGGGAACTGGCGGGCGCGCTCGACCAGGGCCTGGGTGACCTCGTCATCGGAGATCTGGACCTTGGCCTGCTCGCCGATCTCGGCCAGCACCAGGCCGAGGCGGACCCGGCGCTCGGCGATCTTGCGGTACTCCGCACGCGCCTCGTCCTCGGTCGTGCCCTCGTCGGCGAAGCTCTTCTTCGCCTCCTTCATGTCAGCCTCGACCTGGCTCCAGACGCTGCCGAATTCCTGCTCGACCAGCGTCGGCGGCAGCTCGAAGGTGTATTTGCCGTCGAGCGCGTCGAGCAGGCTCTTCTTGATCTTGCGGCGCGACTGGGCGCCGAAATCGCGGCCGATCTGCTCGCGGATCGCGCTCTTCAGCGCGTCGAGCGATTCCATGCCGAACGCCTTGGCGAGCTCGTCGTCGATCTTGACCGGCTCCGGCGCCTGGACGTCGTCGACCGTAACCTCGAACTCGGCCGGCTTGCCGGCGAGCTCGGTCGCCGCATAGTTCTCCGGGAACGTGACCTTGACGGTGCGCTTCTCGCCCGTCTTGGCGCCCTCGAGCTGGTCCTCGAAGCCCGGGATGAACTGGCCGGCGCCGAGGTCGAGCGGGATGCCCTCGCCGGTGCCGCCGTCGAACTTCTTGCCGTCGAGCGTGCCGACGAAGGAGATCATCAGCCGGTCGCCCTTGGCGGCCTTGGCCTTCTCGCCCTTCGAGGCGAAGCTGCGGTTCTGCGAGGCCATGCGCTCCAGCGCGGCATCGACGTCTGATTCCGGCACCTCGGCGACGGGCTTGGTCAGGGAGACATCCGACAGGTCGGCGATCTCGATCTTCGGCAGGACCTCGAGCGCCACCGTGAAGGCGAGGTCGCCCTTGGCCTCCATCGCGGCCTCGATCTCGTCCTTATTCTCGGGGAAGCGGATCTGCGGCTCGAAGGCGAGCTTGAGACCGTTATCGGTCACGATCTTCTGATTGGCCTCGTTGACGGCGTTCTGCAGCACGTCGGCCATGACGGAACGGCCATAGAGGCGGCGCAGATGCGCGACCGGCACCTTGCCGGGGCGGAAGCCGTTGATGCGCGCCTTGCCCTGCAAGCCCTGGAGGCCGTCATCGAGCCTTGCCTTGAGGTCGGTGGCGTTCAGCACCACCTGAAATTCGCGCTTGAGGCCCTGGGACAGGGTTTCGGTCACGTTCATCGTTTCGATCCGCCAACAGCTCGTTACTTCAAAAATCCAGTGCGCCTCGCCGGGTTCCCCGCCGCCGCGCTTGCGAAATCAGGCCAAGTCTGGTGCGGGCGGAGGGACTCGAACCCCCACGACTTTCGCCGCTGGAACCTAAATCCAGTGCGTCTACCAGTTCCGCCACGCCCGCCGACCCGATGCGCTGCGTGCGAGCAAGCGCAGCGCCGCCATCGTTTGGGCCGCGGTGCTATACGCATTTCAGGCGCGCCATGCAGCAAAAAAATGCGACGTTTCTGCGAAGGCCGGCAATCGTCCCGTCCGTAGACGGGATGAAGGCGCCTCCCGGCAACCTCCTCTCGCCAGATCGCGCGGCTCGGATTATGCCGCTTGGCATGACAGACAGAAGCGACCGCCTCCCGCACAGCCCATCCCGTCACGCCGCCTCGCCCCGGCTGACACGCCGTGCTGCCTTGGCGGGGCTGGGCACTGCCGCGACACTGATGCTTCTGGATGAAGCCTGCGCGCAGCAGCCCGGAACCGGCAAGCCGGAAGCAGCGCCGGAGGCGAAGGCAGGCCTGGCCGAGCCACCGGCGCGCCCACTCGTCGCGAGCTCAGCCAAGGTCCGGCTGCGCCCCGCGCCGGCACCGGAGACCGAGATATGGACCTTCGACGGGACCGCGCCCGGCCCGGTCCTGCGCATGAGGCCGGGCGAGACCCTGAGGCTGAAGCTTGAGAATCGCACCGCAAGCCCGCTCTCGCTGCATTGGCACGGTCTGCGCGGTGAGGCCGGGATGGACGGCGTCGGCGGCTTCAGCCAGGCGCCCGTCGCGCCGGGCGCCAGTTTCGAATACCGGCTGACGCCGCCCGATTCAGGCACCTTCCTCTACCGCCCGCTCGTCGTCGGCGGCGCGGTCGAACCGGCCGATCGCGGGCTGAGCGGGCTCCTGGTGGTCGAGGAGGCCGATCCCCCGCGCGTCGATCTCGACCTGCCGGTGGTCGTCGACGACTGGCTGCTGGGCGACGACCAGACGATTCGCCCCTTCGACGCCAAGGGGCCCGAAGCCGCGGCCGCAGGCCGGCTCGGAAACTGGGTCACGGTCAACGGCATGGCGCCGCCGCAGCGGATCGCGATCGCGCCGGGAGCGCGCGTCCGGCTCAGGCTCGCCAATGCCTGCAACGCGCGGATCACCCGGCTGCGTTTCGACGGCATAAAACCCTTCGTCATCGCGGTCGACAGCCAGCCGACCGACAATTTCGAGCCGGTGCGGGCGCAACTTCCCTTCGCGCCGGGCACGCGCTACGACCTGATCTTCGACATGCCGGACGAGGCCGGCGCGACCGCGATGGTGACGGCGCTGATCGGTCCTGGCCTGCCGCTCGTGCGGCTCGTCGCCGAGGGCGGGAAGAAGACTGCCGCCGGGCCGATGGCGGCGCTGAAGCCGAACCCGGCTTTGCCCGCCGCCGTGCGGCTCCAGGATGCGCGCCGCAGCGAGATGGTCGTCGCCGGCGGCGCAAAGGTCACGGCCGACGCGCGGCTCGATCTCACCGGGCTCGACATGGCCCGGCCCTGGTCGATCAATGGCGCGATTGGGAGCGCGGAGGCGAAGCCGCTCTTCAGCGTCAGGCGCGGCGCGCCGGTGGTGGTGGCGATCGATAACCGCACCGCCTTCATCCAGCCCTTTCATGTCCATGGCCACAGCTTCCGCCTGCTGCACCCGCTCGACGACGGCTGGGAGCCCTATTTCCTCGACACCGTGCAGATTCCGGAAGGGCGCAAGCTGCATATCGCCTTCATCGCCGACAATCCGGGCCGCTGGCTGATTTCGTCGACGGTGCTCGAGCGCTTCGATCTCGGTTTGTGGACCTGGTTCGAGGTGACGTGAACCTCCGTGGCTTGACCGCGGATATCGGCGCGACCTAAGCCCCCCGCAGATCATCAGTGCCGGAACCCGCCATGACCGCAAACGCCATCGTCACGATCGGCGCCGACCTCGCCAGGCCGGTCCGTTTCGGCAACGCCCTGCCGCTCGCGCTGATCGCCGGGCCGTGCCAGATGGAGAGCCGCGACCATGCGCTGGAGATCGCGCTTGCTCTCAAGGACATGGCCGAACGGCTTGATATCGGCCTCGTTTTCAAGACCTCGTTCGACAAGGCCAACCGCACCAGCGTCAAGGGCCAGCGCGGCATGGGGCTGGAGGCCGCCCTGCCCGTCTTCGCCGAGATCCGGGCACGCACAGGCCTGCCGGTGCTGACCGACGTCCACGAGGCCGGCCAATGCGCTGCGGTCGCCGAGGTGGTCGACGTGCTGCAGATCCCCGCCTTCCTTTGCCGGCAGACCGACCTGCTCGTCGCCGCGGCGAAGACCGGCCGCGCCGTCAACGTCAAGAAGGGCCAGTTCCTGGCACCCTGGGACATGGTCAATGTCGCGGCCAAGATCACCGAGAGCGGCAATCCCGACGTGTTGGTGACCGAGCGCGGCGCCTCTTTCGGCTACAACACGCTCGTCACCGACATGCGGGCGCTGCCGATCATGGCGCAGGGCATCGGCGCGCCCGTGATCTTCGACGCCACCCATTCCGTGCAGCAGCCGGGCGGCAAGGGCTCCTCCTCCGGCGGCCAGCGCGAATTCGTGCCGGTGCTGGCGCGGGCCGCGGTCGCGGTCGGCGTCGCCGGCGTCTTCATCGAGACCCATCCCGATCCGGACAACGCTCCGTCGGACGGGCCGAACATGGTGCCGCTGCAGGACTTCCCTGCGCTGATCGCAGAGCTGCAGGGCTTCGATCGCCTTGCCAAGGCACGGGCCTTGCCTACGCTGGCGCATGACTGAGCCTCCATCCGGCGCTGCCGAGCGCGCCTCGCTGCGTCCGCTGATCCTGGTCCTGGGAGCCTGCGGCTTCGCATCGACCTTCACCATGCGCATCCTCGACCCGCTGGTGCCGACGCTCGCCGCCGAGTTCGGCCGCAGCATCGCGCAGGTCGCAGCCGTGGCGACCGCATTCTCCTTCTCCTACGCGATCGGCCAGCCCTTTCTCGGCCCCGTCGCCGATTCGATCGGCAAGCTCAGGACGATCGTCACCTGCCTCGTCCTACTCGCCGTGCTCTCGGTCGCAGCCGCCTTCGCCTTCTCCTTCGACATGCTGACGGTGATCCGGGCCTCGACCGGCATCGTCGCCGGCGGCGTCATCCCGATCGCCATGGCGGCGATCGGCGACCGCGCGCCGATGGCGGAGCGCCAGATCATGCTCGGGCGCTTCCTCGTCCTGATGATCGTCGGCCAGATGGCCGGGGCGGCCTGTTCCGGCGTCATCGCCGAGCATGTTGGCTGGCGCGGGGTTTTTGTGATGGCGGCGGCGCTCGCGGCCTGCGCGGCGCTGCTGGTCACGCTCGTGCTGAAGCCGCGCCCGGACGCGGCACGCCCGCCGCTCAGCTTCAAGGGCGCGCTCGCGAATTACGCGGCGGTCTTCGCCAATCCGCGCACCAAGCTGCTCTATGCGCTGGTCATCACCGAAGGCAGCCTGATCTTCGGCATGCCGCCCTATGTCGCCGCGATCCTGCAGGAGCGCAACGGGCTCGGGCCTTCGCTCGCCGGGCTGGTGATCGCCGGAACCGGCCTCGGCGGCATCATCTACGGCATCCTGACGCGCATCCTGGTCGAACGTCTCGGACCGGCGCGGATGACGACCGTCGGCGGCCTGCTGATGGCGGGCGGCTATGGCCTGTTCGCCCTGCCCTTCCTGCCGTGGTGGAGCGCGATCGCCTTCTTCATCGTCAATGGCTTCGGCTTCTTCCTGATGCACGGCACCTTCCAGGCGCAGGCGACCGAGCTCGCGCCGACCGCGCGCGGCTCGGCCGTGGCGCTCTTCGCCTGCGCCCTGTTCTTCGGCCATGCCATCGGGCCGGTCGCGATGGGGATCGCCTTGCACCTGCTCGGCACGACCGGGGCGATCCTGCTCTTCGCCGCCGGGATCGGCCTGCTCGGCATCCTGACCCCGCGGATCCTGCCGCTGGCCGGCTCGCGAACCTGATCAGCGTCCGCGATAGGGCGCGACGCCCTGGTCCGGCAGCCAGAGCCCCTTCGGCGGCTCGCCGGTCTGCCAGAATACGTCGATCGGAATGCCGCCACGCGGATACCAGTAGCCGCCAATGCGGAACCATTCCGGCTCCAGCAGCGCGACCAGCGTCTTGCCGATGCCGACCGTGCAATCCTCGTGGAAGGCGCCATGGTTGCGGAAGGCGCCGAGATAGAGCTTGAGCGATTTCGACTCGACCAGCCATTGCCCCGGCAGATAGTCGATCACCAGGATCCCGAAATCGGGCTGGCCGGTGACCGGGCAGATCGAGGTGAATTCCGGGCAGGTGAAGCGCGCGAGATAGCTCGTGCCGGCATGCGGATTGGGCACGCGGTCGAGGCGGGCTTCCTCCGGCGAGGCCGGCAGCGCCGTGGCGTGGCCGAGTTGCAGCGTCGAGGCGTCGATGGTCATCTCACATAGTTCCCAAGAAATCGCGGTCAGGCGGCGTGGCGCTTGCCAGTGAGCTCGAAGCCGATCGCCTTCAAGACTGCCAACGTGGTTTCTAGCGTGGGGTTACCGTTTTCGCTGAGCGATTTGTAGAGCTGTTCGCGAGCGAGCCCCGTTTCCCGGGCGATCTTCGTCATGCCCTTGGCTCTCGCGACGACGCCCAGCGCCTTGGCGATGTAACCCGCATCGCCTGTCTCGAAGGCGTCGCTGAGGAAAACCTCAACGGCTTCGTCCGTCTTCAGCGCATCGGCGGGGTCGTAGTCGTAGATTTTTTCCGCCATTTCATTCATCCCACTGTTCGGCAAGTTTCTTCGCCAACGCGATGTCCCGCTCCTGCGTGGCCTTGTCGCCGCCGCAAAGGAGAATGACGAGTTCCTGCCCCTTCTGCCGAAAATAGACGCGGTATCCCGGACCATGATGGATGCGTAGTTCACTGACGCCGCCACCCACCGGCGCGACGTCGCCAGCCAGCCCATTCGCGAGCCGAAAAAGGCGTGAGGCGATCGCCGCCTTCGCTCTCTGATCCTTCAGCCGTCTCTCCCACTTGCGGAAGGTCTCGGTCTGTTTGAGTTGGATCATATCCCATCCGTATTTTATAAATTACATATTGTCAAAGCCTCGCCCCTTCCCGACAGGCCTCCCCTTGGCTAGAAGCGCGGCATCCTTCCGTCTCGCTTATCCCGGAGCTTTCCATGACCGCGATCATCGACATCATCGGCCGCCAGATCCTCGACAGCCGCGGCAATCCGACCGTCGAGGTCGATGTCGTGCTCGAAGACGGCTCGATGGGCCGCGCCGCCGTTCCCTCCGGCGCCTCGACCGGCGCGCATGAGGCCGTCGAGCTGCGCGACGGCGACAAGAGCCGCTATCTCGGCAAGGGCGTGCTGAAGGCCGTCGAGGCGGTCAATGTCAGCATCGCCGAGGCCCTCGTCGCCATGGATGCCGAGGACCAGGCCGCGATCGACCAGGCGATGATCGAGCTCGACGGCACCCCCAACAAGAAGAAGCTCGGCGCCAACGCCATCCTCGGCGTCTCGCTCGCCGTCGCCAAGGCCGCCGCCGAATGCTCGGGCCTGCCGCTCTACCGCTATGTCGGCGGCACCTCGGCCCGCGTCCTGCCGGTGCCGATGATGAACATCGTCAATGGCGGCGCCCATGCCGACAACCCGATCGATTTCCAGGAATTCATGATCATGCCGGTCGGCGCGGATTCCTTCGCGGAAGGCCTGCGCATGGGCGCGGAGGTGTTCCATACGCTGAAGAAGGCGCTGCACGACGCCGGCCACAACACCAATGTCGGCGACGAGGGCGGCTTCGCGCCGAACCTGAAATCGGCCGAGGCGGCGCTCGATTTCGTCATGCAGGCGATCGAGAAGGCCGGCTACCGGCCGGGCGAGGATCTCGCGCTCGCACTCGACTGCGCCGCGACCGAGTTTTTCAAGGACGGCGCCTATGTCTATGAAGGCGAACGCAAAACCCGCGATCCGAAGGCGCAGGCCAAATATCTCGGCAAGCTCGTGGCGAATTACCCGATCGTCTCGATCGAGGACGGCATGTCGGAAGACGACTGGGACGGCTGGAAGGCCCTGACCGATGCCGTCGGCGCCAAGTGCCAGCTCGTCGGCGACGACCTCTTCGTCACCAATGTCACGCGCCTGTCGCGGGGCATCAAGGCGAAGACGGCGAACTCGATCCTGGTCAAGGTCAACCAGATCGGCACGCTGACCGAAACGCTCGCCGCCGTCGATATGGCGCAGCGCGCCGGCTATACCGCCGTGATGTCGCATCGCTCGGGCGAGACCGAGGACGCGACCATCGCCGATCTCGCGGTCGCGACCAATTGCGGGCAGATCAAGACTGGCTCGCTCGCCCGCTCCGACCGGACCGCGAAGTACAATCAGCTGCTGCGCATCGAGGAGGAGCTCGGCGCACAGGCGATCTATGCCGGCCGGAACGCGCTGAAAGCCCTCGCCTGAGCGGCGAGAACCGGGCTGCTCACCAGCTCGGCACCAGCGCCGTCGCGGCCGAGACCGTCCAGGTTCCGGCCGCGCCGACGCGATCGGCGATGCCACCCAGCGTATCGCCCGCCAGCGTGACGCCCTGCGAGACGGCGCGCCCGACAGCGCCCGGCAGCGGGCCCGGGGAGGCCTGCTCCTGGCTCACGGCAGCCACCTGAACCGGCGGCGAGATCGGCAGCGGGCGAAGCGGCGGGTTGACCCGAGCCGGCTCGCGCGCAACGGTTTTCGCCACCATCACAGGCGGGGCCGAGTGCTGTTCCGCGACCGCCAGGACGGGAGCAGCCGGGGCCGGCGCGGTCCACGCGATCGACAGCGGCATCATCAGGCTCGCCGGCAGCGCGAGCGCCCGCCGGCTCGACGCCGCATCCTCGCCCTCCGCTTTCAACTGGCTGAGATGCCGCTCCAGGAACTTGCTGGCTGCCGAAGCTGGCAGCTCTGCCGACGCCTCGCTCGCCGAAATCTCGGCCGCCGGCACGCTGCCGGGTCGGCTGAGCAGCAGATCGGGAAAGGCCAGCAACCCGGCGGTGGCCGCCGAGACCGCGAGCGACATGGCGACCTGGCCGCCGAAATTGCGCAGAAACCGTCCGATGCCAGCGGGCGTCATGTCGTCATCCATTGAACGAGCCTTCACTCGCGCCGATCAGAGCCCGGCAGAGACGGCGACAAAATGGCGCAGCCGGGGAGCAATTGCGGCTCCCTGAGAAATTTCTGCCCCTCCTGCGACCGGCGCGGGCGGGTCATGCAGGATCGGGAGTATCGCCATTGTGCGATGCGGGATTAATCGAGCGATGGAACAACGGCTCGGCCACCCTCCGCTCGACGACCGCAGAACCCGGATACGCTGGCGGTTCGCCGTCGTCGGCATGCTGTTCAGCGTGCTGATGTTCGGCTCGAATTTCGTGATCAGCCGCCACGCCGTCCTCCACGGGCTGAGCCAGCACGACCTGCTCGCGTTGCGTTTCGCGACAGCGGGGCCGCTGCTGCTGCCGATCTTCCTGAAGGGCGGGCTCGCCTCCTGCGGCGGCGTCGGCTGGGGGCGCGGGTTCTGGCTCGCGGTCACGAGCGGTTTTCCGATGACCTATCTGATGCTGACCGGGCTGACCCTCGCCCCGGCCGCCCATGGCGCGACGATCGGGCCGGGAACCGTGACGCTGATCGGCATCGGCGGCAGCGTCGTGCTGTTCGGGGCGGTGCTCACGCGCAACCTGGTGATCGGCGTCGCCGGCGTGCTCGCTGGCCTCGCCTGCCTGGGCATCGCCGGCAGCACCGGCGCGACCGCCGGCACCTTGCGCGGGGATCTCTGCTTTCTCGGCGTCGGCCTGCTCTGGGGCTTCTACCCGCTGCTCGTCCAGCTCTGGAAGGTCGACGGGCTGAAGGCTGCCGCGATCGTCTCCGTCCTGTCGATGGTCTACCTGCCGTTCTATTTCCTGTTCTTCTTCCGCGGCTTCGATATCGCGCCCTGGTGGGTGCTGCTGCTTCACGCGATCAATCAGGGCGTGCTCAACGTCATCCTCGCCTTGTGGATCTGGGGCTGGGCGGCGCATGTGCTCGGCGCCTCGGTCGTCGGGCGCTTCCCGCCGCTGATCCCGGTGATCGGCACGCTGCTCGCCATTCCGATCCTGGGAGAGATCCCGGGCCCACTCCAGGTGGCCGGGTTCGTGCTGATCATCGCCGGCCTGTTCGTCGCCTCATGGCGCCGGCCGACGCGTGCGACGTGACAGGCGCATCAGGACGAGGTTCCAGCTCACGCAGAAGGCCAGGCCGAGACCGAGCGCCGGCCATGATCCGAGCGGCTCCGCCGTCAGGTGGACGAGGCCGAGCGCAAGGCCGAAGCCGAGCAGGCCGAGCGCGCTGTTGGCGATGACGGCGGCCGTGGCCGGGCCGCCGATCCGCGGTTGCAGCATCGCGATCAGGCTGGAGAGCACGATCGGGAACGCCGCGAGCACGCCGGACCAGCCGGCGCCGACCCTGGAGCTGAGCGTGGTCACGGTACCGGCCAGCAGCGCTACGCAAGCGGCGCGCAAGGGGATGACGTACCATGGCCGCCCGGGAGGCCCGTCTGGCCTCACCGCGAGATAAGGCCGGAACAGGATGTGAAGGCCGGCGAAGGTGATGACCGTCAGCCCGGCCATAACCAGCGCAGGCGGCATGGACCGCGTCACCGTGAAGGCGATGGCGAACCAGGCCGCGAGGCCGCAGGCGAGGCTGACGGCGGTGCCCAGCCGCTGCGCCATCAGGACATAGACGAGCGACAGCCCGCTATTCGAGAAATTGGCGGCCATGCTGCCCAGCGCGCCGGCGGCGATGAAGGCCGGATCATGCTCGAGCGCGAGGAAGACATAGACCGGTCCCGCCGAGATCGGCAGCGTCGCGATCAGCGCCGCGACGAGCGGCCCGGCCCGCTCCGCCAGGAGCGAGCAGCCGACGACGATCGCCGCGGCAACCGCCATCTTGAGCAGCAGCATGCCGAGCCAGGGATCGATCATGGCCAGGGATCGATCATGGTCGCTTGGCGATCCCGGCCGGAATCATGCCGCTTCGCCCCGCTCCCAGCCTTCCTTGGTCTGGGCGATGAAATCGGCGAGGCCGCCGGCTGCGATCGCTTCGCGCAGGCCGGCCATGAGATCCTGATAATAGGCGAGGTTGACCCAGGTCAGCAGCATCTTGCCGAGCATCTCGTCGGCCTTGACGAGATGGTGGAGATAGGCGCGCGCATAGGAATTGGCGGCGGCGCAACCCGATTGCGGATCGATCGGGCGCGGATCGTCGGCATGTTTGGCGTTGCGCAGGTTCATCCGGCCGAAGCGGGTGAAGATCTGGCCGTGCCGGCCGGCGCGCGTCGGCATGACGCAATCGAACATGTCGATGCCGCGGCTCACCGCCTCGACCAGATCGTCGGGCGTGCCGACGCCCATCAGGTAGCGCGGCCGCTCCTTCGGCAGATGCGGCTCGACCGTCTCGATCATCGCCAGCATCACGTCCTGCGGCTCGCCGACCGCGAGCCCGCCTATGGCATAGCCCTTGAAATCCATCTCGACGAGCGACTTCGCGCTCTCGACGCGCAGGCGCGGCACCGCGCCCCCCTGCACGATGCCGAACAGCGCCCTGCCCTCGGGATTGCCGAAGGCCGTCTTGCAGCGCTCGGCCCAGCGCAGCGACAGCCGCATCGCCTTCTCGGCGACCTTGTCCTCGCAGGGCAGCGAGACGCATTCGTCGAGCTGCATGACGATGTCGGAGCCGAGCAGGTTCTGGATCTCGACCGAGCGCTCTGGCGTCAGCATGTGGCGCGAGCCGTCGATATGGGACTGGAAGGCGACGCCCTCCTCACTCAGCTTGCGAAGCTGCGCCAGCGACATCACCTGGAAACCGCCGGAATCGGTCAGGATCGGGTGCGGCCAGTTCATGAATTTGTGCAGGCCGCCGAGGCCGGCGATGCGTTCCGCGCCCGGGCGCAGCATCAGGTGATAGGTGTTGCCGAGCACGACATCGGCGCCGAGCGCCTTGACCTGCTCGGGATACATGCCCTTCACCGTCGCGGCGGTTCCCACGGGCATGAAGGCCGGTGTGCGGATCACGCCGCGCGGCATGCGGATCTCGCCAGTGCGGGCCGCGCCGTCCTGAGCGTTGAGATGAAAGCTGAAATCGGTGGTCATGAGGCAGGCGCTTAGCCCAGCCGCAACGCCGAAGGAAGTGCGCGGCGCGCGGGGCGCCCATCGTCACGGCACCGTCATCGCCGCATCCTAGCAATCGGCTCGTGCCGGAAGATGCCGTCGCGGATCGGCCGGTCTTGGGAGACGATCATGAAGCCGCTGACTCTGCTCGCCACTGCTGGCCTCCTTCTCGCGCATTCGGTCATGCCGGCCCAGGCCGAGCCGATCAGCGGCGCCGGCTCCAGCTTCGCCTTTCCGGTTATCGGGAAATGGGCCCAGAGCTACCGCGTCGCCAAGTCGGACGGCGCCGAGATGACGCCGCTCGACATCGGCGTCGATTACGAGCCGGTCGGCTCGCTCGGCGGCGAGGTCCGCGTCACCCAGCGCGCCACCGATTTCGGCGCCTCGGACCGGCCGCTCTCGTCGCAGGAGCTGGAGCGCTCGGCGCTGATTCAGTTCCCGATCGTGATGGGCGGGATCGTGCCGGTGGTGAATATCGAGGGCGTCGGCCCCGGCCAGATCAGGTTCACCGGAGCGCTGCTGGCCGGGATCTATCTCGGCAAGGTCAAGACCTGGTCCGATCCGGCGATCAAGGCGCTGAACCCCGATCTCAAGCTGCCCGACGCGGCGATCAACGTCGTCTACCGCTCCGACGGCTCGGGCACGACCTTCAACTGGACGGACTATCTCGCCAAGGCGAGCCCGGAATGGCGCGAGACGATCGGCGTGAACACGCAGGTCGCCTGGCCGACCGGCGCGGGGGCCGAGCGCACGCAGGGCGTCGCCAGCGCCGTCGCCCGCATCAGGAACGCGATCGGCTATCTCGAATACGGCCAGGTGCTGCGCGCCTCGCTCTCCTACGGGCTGGTGCAGAACAAGGCCGGCAATTTCATCAAGCCTGAGCCGGCGAGCTTTGCCGCCGCTGCGACCAGCGCGGAATGGGCCACCACGAAGGACTTTTCCCTGCTGCTGACCGACGCGCCGGGCGCTGAGGCCTATCCGATCGTCGCGACCACCTTCGCGCTGGTGCCGAAGCCTCTGACCAGGCGCACTCAGGAGGTCCTGGACTTCTTCCGCCTCTCCTTCGAGGCCGGCGCAGCCGATGCGGCCGCGCTCGGCTATGTGCCGCTGCCAGCTCCGCTGGTGAAGCAGGTCAAGGACTATTGGTCGGCCAGCATGAAGAGCGGGAGCTGACCGGTCAGGTCACGCCGCGACCTTGAACGCTGCCGCATAGATGTCCGGCTTGAAGCCGACGAGGCGACGATCGCCGAGGTCGAGCACCGGGCGCTTGATCAGCGACGTGTGCTCCTGCATCAGCGCCACCGCCTTGCGGGCGTCGAGCCCCTGCTTGTCGGCATCGGCCAAGGCGCGGAAGGTCGTGCCGGCGCGGTTGAGGACCACCTCCCAGCCATGCTCCTTGCACCAGCTTTCGAGCAGCGCCTTCGTCACGCCCTCGCTCTTGTAGTCGTGGAACCGATAGGCGACGCCGTGCTGGTCGAGCCAGCTGCGCGCCTTCTTCATCGTGTCGCAGTTTTTGATGCCGTAGATCGTGATCGCCATGACGCCCTCTGCCTTGCACTCCGGTTCTAGGCAGGCAAAGGCCGAGGCTCAACCGACGCGGGCCTTCTCCCCCAGGAAATCGAGCAGCGCCCGGACTCGCGCCGGCAAGGGGCCGCCCTGCCCGAGATAGACCACATGGACCTCCTCGAGATCGCCGGGATTGCAATCCTCGAGCACGGGCCTCAGCCGCCCGGCGCGGATATCCTCGCGCACGGTGAAGGTGGCGAGCCGGGCGAGGCCGGCGCCGGCGACCGCGAGATGGCGCAGGGCCTCGCCGTCGCTGGTCTGGGTGCTGCCGAGGACCGGCACCATGACCGGCTCGCCGCCCTGCAGCAATGGCCAGCCCTCGATGGTGCGCGTATAGCAGAGGCCGATCCGGTTATGGGCATCGAGCTCGGCGACGCTGCGGGGCTCGCCGAAGCGCTCCAGATAGGCGGGTGCGGCCACGATCATCATCCGGGTCGCGCCGAGCTTGCGGGCGATCAGGTTCGAGCTCTTCAGCGGCCCCGCCCTGACTGCGACGTCGGTGCGCTCCTCCATCAGGTCGATGATCGCATCGGTCTGGACGATGTTCAGCGTGATCCCGGGATAGCGCGCCAGAAATTCCGGCACGACGGGCGCCAGGATGTGGGTGCCATAGGACGCGTTGGTGTTGAGGCGGATGCGTCCCGCGGGGTTCTCGCTGGCCGAGGCGCTGCGTTCCGCCTCGTCGAGATCCGACAGGATGCGGATGCTGCGCTCATAGAAGGCCATGCCTTCCAGCGTGAGCTGGAGCTTGCGCGTCGAGCGGTTGACGAGCCGCGTGCCGAGCCGGGCCTCCAGCCGCGCGACCAGCTTGCTGACCGCCGAGGGCGTCATCCGGAAGGCGCGCGCCGCAGCCGAGAGGCCGCCGAGCTCGACGACGCGGGCAAAGACTTCCATCTCGCCGGAGCGGTTGACGTCGAGGCGGCCCATGATGAATTCAACTCACAGATGATTTGACCAGCGGCAGCCTAACGCAAGATACTGCTCTGCACCATCTTGCCGGGAACATCATCCTTCCCCGGACATCGCATCATGCCTATCGCACTTTACGCCCTCACCGCCGGCGCCTTCGGCATCGGCGTCACCGAATTCGTCATCATGGGCCTGCTGATCGAGGTCAGCGCCGATCTCGGCGTCTCGATCGCCGCGGCCGGCCTGCTGATCTCCGGCTACGCGCTCGGCGTCGTCGTCGGCGCACCGCTGATGACCGCCTTCACCGCGCGCTGGCCGCGCAAGACCGTGCTCCTCGGCCTCATGGTCATCTTCACGCTCGGCAACGCCGCCTGTGCGCTGGCGCCGGACTACGGCTCGCTGATGGCGGCGCGGGTGCTGACCGCCTTCGCGCACGGCACCTTCTTCGGCGTCGGCTCGGTCGTCGCCACCGGCCTCGTGCCGCAGGACCGCAAAGCCTCCGCCATCGCCATCATGTTCACCGGTCTGACCATCGCCAATATCCTGGGCGTGCCCTTCGGAACCTGGCTCGGCCAGCAGCTGGGCTGGCGCGCCACCTTCTGGGCCGTGACGCTCGTCGGGCTCCTCGCCCTCGCCATCATTGCCGCCTTCGTCCCCAAGGACGAGGCCGCGCCGGAGGCCAGCGACTGGCGGGCCGACCTCAAGGCGATGGCGCAGCGGCCGGTGCTGCTCGGCCTGGCGACCACCGTGCTCGGCTTTGCCGGCGTCTTCGCGATCTTCACTTATATCGCGCCGATTCTGACCAAGGTCACCGGCCTCGGCGATGGCCTGGTCTCGCCGGTCATGCTCGTCTTCGGCGGCGGGCTGATCGTCGGCAACCTGGTCGGCGGCCGCCTTGCCGACAAATACCTGGTGCCGGCGATGATCGGCAGCCTGCTTGTGCTGGCGTTGGTTCTCGGCTTGATGACCTTCGCCATCCATGACGGCATCGCGGCCACGATCTTCGTCGGGCTGCTCGGCGCCGCCGGTTTCGCCACCGTGCCGCCTTTGCAGATGTGGGTGCTGGAGAAGGCCTCGGGCGCCGGCCAGAGCCTGGCCTCCAGCCTCAACATCGCCGCCTTCAATCTCGGCAATGCGCTCGGCGCCTGGGCCGGCGGCGCGACCATCGATTACGGACCGGGTCTGACCGCGATCCCCCTCGTTGCCGCGCTGATGCCGATCGGCGGCCTGCTGATCGCGCTTTGGAGCCTTCGCCTCGAACGCCGGACCGCCCTCGCCGCGCCGGCCCTCTGCAACTGACAGGACCGCTTGCGAGGCTCATCCTCGCGCCACTCCCTTCGACCACGGAGACATCACCATGGACTATCGTCACCTCGGCAAATCCGGCCTCAAGGTCCCGGCGCTCAGCTTCGGCGCAGGCACCTTCGGCGGCTCGGGCCCGCTCTTCGGTGCCTGGGGCACGACCGACGCCAAAGAGGCGCGCCGCCTCGTCGATATCTGCCTCGAAGCCGGCGTCACCCTGTTCGACACTGCCGATGTCTATTCCAACGGCGCCTCCGAGGAGGTGCTCGGCGAGGCGATAAAGGGCCGGCGCAACGAGGTGCTGATCTCGACCAAGACCAGCCTGCCGATGGGCGACGGGCCGAACGATGCCGGCTCCTCGCGCTCGCGGCTGATCAGGGCGGTCGAGGATGCGCTGCGCCGGCTCGGCTCCGACCATATCGACCTGCTGCAGCTCCACGCCTTCGATGCGCAGACGCCGATCGAGGAGGTGCTGGCGACGCTGGGCGACCTCGTGCGCGCCGGCAAGCTCCGCTATGTCGGCGTCTCCAATTTCGCCGGCTGGGAGCTGATGAAGTCGCTGGCGCTGGCCGAGCGGCACGGCCATCCACGCTATGTCGCCCATCAGGTCTATTACTCACTGGTCGGCCGCGACTACGAGTGGGAGCTGATGCCGCTCGGCCGCGACCAGGGCGTCGGCGCCTTGGTCTGGAGCCCGCTCGGCTGGGGCCGCCTCACCGGCAAGCTGCGCCGCGGGCAAAAGCTTCCCGAAGGCAGCCGCCTGCACCAGACCGCTGAATTCGGGCCGCCGGTCGATGACGAGCACCTCTACAAGGTGGTCGACGCGCTCGACGAGATCGCCGCGGAAACCGGCAAATCGGTGCCGCAGATCGCGATCAACTGGCTGCTGCAGCGGCCGACCGTGTCGAGCGTCATCATCGGCGCCCGCAACGAGGAGCAGCTCCGGCAGAATCTCGGCGCCGTCGGCTGGTCGCTGAGCGCCGAGCAGATGACGCGGCTCGACGCCGCGAGCGCCGTCACGGCGCCCTACCCCTACTTCCCCTACCGGCGTCAGGAGGGCTTTGCGCGGCTCAACCCGCCGATCGTGTGAACGGCAACCGCAGGCGAGCCCTCCTTCAAGGCAGGCTCGCCTGCCGGCGTTGCTCATGCAGCGTCGCGCAAGGGCCAGCGTCCCTGGATGACATAACGGCCCTTGCCGACGAGGCTCTGCACCAGCACGAAATCCAGTGCCGTCCAGCGGATCGGATGTTCGAGTCCGATGCGCGGCACGGGCTCTCGGCCGTACAGCGTCGTGACGTGCGGCGTGGCACTGGCCTGCCCGCGGGGCTTCAGCCCGACGGTCTTCAGCGCCAGGTCGATCTTTCCTTGCAGGGACGCGATCTTCGGAAGGTCCTCTCCACAGGTCAGCACGAGGGCATGCTGGTCACGGACGAGGAAGCTCATGACCCAGTCGAGGCTCACCGGGAACGAGGCGCAGTCAACCATGCCGCCGGCCCGCCTCGCAGCCTCGATGAGCCCGCCCCGCGGCCGGAAGTCGGCATCCACGGCACTCAAAGAGACGTGAAACAGCTCGATCGGGCGCGGTGAGCCGGACAGCTTCATCTCGCCGCGCAGCCGGTCGGTAATCTGCCAAATGTCATTCGCCGCCGCCTGATGCGGCATCAGCGCGAAGAAGAAGTTCAACGGCTCCGTCATGGATTCCGGCGCATCCGGCGATGATCCGAAATCGAATGACATCTGGCCGGGCATTACGAAGCGAGGCATCACGCGACTCCTGTCTTCCTCAGCCTTCCATGGCCGACACGCTCCATATGTTCTCTATTTGTTCCATCGAAAACCCAGATTGCGGAGCTTTTGTGGCCGCGCTGCACGGCTAGGTCTCGCCCAGCGCCTCTGCCTGTTCGGCGAGGCCACGCGCCAGGTCCGGCGATAGGACTTGCGCCAGCCTCGTCTGCGCGGCGCGCCAGACCGGCAGCGCCGCCTCCAGCCGGCGGATACCGGCCTCGGTAAGCCAGACGGCGCGACGGCGCAGGTCGCTTTCGACGATTGCGATCTCGATCAGCCCCTCGCGCTCCAATGTGCGCAGATTGCGCGACAGCGTCGATTGCTCGAGGCCGGCGCGCTGGGCGAGCGCGCCCAGCGTGTCGTCGGCGATGACGGCGATCTGGGCCAGCAGGCCGACCTGCGCCGCGCTCAGGCCGAGCTTCGCCATGTCGCGGTCGAGGGCGGCCGAGATGCGGCGCGCCGCCAGCCGGCTGTTCCAGCCGGGGCAGGCATCGACGAGGCTGCGCGCCTCGTCCCGGATTGTCCTGCGTGGTTGCGTCGGGCTTGTCATGAGTCTATGTATCTACATTAGATGTATATGCATGGAAAGTGGTTTCGGGGCGAAGCGGCCTTCCCACGCAGAGCAATGGAGTGCGCCGGTGCATCGGTTCAGGCTGAAACGCGTCTACGATCCACCGTCCGCCGAGGACGGAAGCCGGATCCTGGTCGACCGGCTCTGGCCGCGCGGTCTGTCGAAGGACAAAGCCCGCATCGACCTCTGGCTCAAGGAGATCGCGCCGAGTGATGCGCTGCGCAAGCGCTTCCACGGCAAGCCCGACGATTGGGAGGCCTTTCGCGACGCCTATGCCGCCGAACTGCAAGGCGACGCGGCTCAGGCGGCCGTGAACGAGTTGCTCGAGCGGCTGCGCGAGGGCCCGGCGACCCTGCTTTACGCAGCGCGCGACGAGCAGCGAAACAATGCTCTCGCGCTCGAGATGTGGCTGGAAGGGCAAGGCATCCGATGAACGCGCCGCAGCGAACGGTCCTGGACCTCATCGGCGGCACCTCGCTGCTGCCTTTGCGCAAGATTGCACCGGTCGATGGCGGCCGCATTCTGTTGAAGCTCGAGAGCGAGAACCCGACCGGCAGCATGAAGGACCGGATGGCGCTCGCGATGATCGAGGCCGCCGAGGCGGATGGCCGGCTGAAGCCCGGCGGCTCGGTCGTCGAATATACCGGCGGCAGCACCGGCGTCTCGCTGGCGCTGGTCTGCGCGGTGAAGGGTTACAAGCTGCGCATCGTCACCTCGGACGCCTTCGCGCGCGAAAAACTCGACCATATGCGGGCGTTGGGCGCACAGCTTCAGATCGTACCGAGCGAGGACGGCCGCATGACCGAGAAGCTGACCCGCGACATGATCGCCGCCGCCGGCGAGATCGCGCGCGAGACCGGAAGCGTCTGGACCGACCAGATGAACAACCGCGACCAGCTCGCCGCCTATCGCAGGATGGCGGCGGAAATCTGGGATCAGACCGGCGGCGAGATCGACGGCTTCGTCCAGAGCGTCGGCACGGCCGCATCGCTGCGCGGCACTGGTGAGGCGCTGCGCGAGCGCAACGGGCGGATCAGGATCGTCGCCGTCGAGCCGGCGGAATCGCCCGTGCTGTCGGGCGGCAAGACCGGCGCCCACAGGATCGACGGCATCGGCGCCGGCTATGTCGTGCCGCTCTGGCGCGCCGGGGCGGCCGATCGCGTCGAACGGGTCTCGACCGAGGAAGCCGCCGCCATGGCGCTGCGGCTCGCCCGCGAGGAGGGCTTGTTCGGCGGCACCTCGACCGGGGCCAATGTCGTGGCGGCGCTGCGCCTCGCCACCGAACTCGGACCGGGAGCGACCGTCGTCACGCTGATGTGCGACACCGGGATGAAATATCTCAGCCGGCGGTGAGCGCCCGCTAGCGCGACTTCGGGTCGGCAGCGTCGCGCAGGGCGTCGCCGAGGAGGTTCAGCGCCAGCACGGTCAGCAGGATCGCGATGCTCGGGAACACCGCGAGCCACCAGGCGTCGAGGATGTTGTCGAACCCCTCGCGGATCATGCTGCCCCAGGTCGGCGTCGGCGGCGGCACGCCAAGGCCGATGAAGCTGAGCGAGGCCTCCGTGCGGATGGCCGAGGCCATCCAGAGCGAGCTCATCACCAGAACGTCCGAGATCATGTTCGGCACGATATGGACGGCCATGATCCGTGTCCGGCTGCAGCCATAGGAGCGGCCCGCCTCGACGAAGTCGCGCTGTTTCAGCGTGATGGTCGGCGCCCGCGCCACCCGGGCGAAGGGCGCGATCTCGGTGACCGCGATGGCGATGATCAGGTTCTCGAAGCTCGCCCCCAGCATCGCCGCGATCATCAGCCCGAGCAGCAGCGTCGGGAAGGACAGCATCACGTCGAGCAGCCCCATCACGAACTGGTCGAACACGCCGCCGACATAGCCCGAGACGATGCCGAGCGCGGAGCCGATCAGCATCGCGATCAGGATGGCGATGAAGCCGACGCTGAGCGAGATCCGAGCGCCGTAGAGCAGGCGCGAGAGCACGTCGCGGCCATAGCTGTCGGTACCGAGCCAGAACTCGGCCGACGGCGGCTCGAGCCTTGCGACGAGGTTCTGCTCCAGCGGGTCGTAGGGCGCGAGCAGCGGCGCAAAGAGCGCGATCAGCACGATCAGGGCGAGCAGGCCGAGCCCGATCCAGGACAGGCGGTTGCGGGTGAAGGCGAGCCAGAGCCCTCCCGGGCGCGCGAGCTCGGTGGTGATGGCGTCGGTGCTCATTCGTATTTCACCCGTGGGTCGACGAGGCCATAGGCCAGATCGGTCAGCGTGTTCACGGCGATGACGCAGACGGCGAAGATAATCATCAGCCCCTGGAGCAGGGTGTAGTCGCGCGCATTGAGCGCCCCGAGGATCAGCTTGCCGAGACCGGGCCGGTTGAAGATGATCTCGGTCAGGACCGAATTGCCGATCAGCGTGCCGAAATAGAGCCCGACCACGGTGATGATCGGGATGAGGCCGTTGCGCAGGGCATGGGTGACGACGAGCTTCATCGGCCCCACGCCCTTGGCCCGCGCCGTCCGGATATAGTCCTCGGTCAGCACGTTCAGCATCGCCGAGCGCGTCACGCGCATCACATAGGCCGTCATGATGATGCCGAGATTCAGCGCCGGCAGGGCGAGGCTGCGCAGGCGCTCGGCCAGGCCGCCGCCGCTCCCTGTCCCGCCGAGCACGGGGAACCAGCCGAGCTGGATGGCGAAGACGATCAGCATCAGGATGCCGGAGACGAAGGCCGGGAAGGACAGGCCGACCAGCGAAACCACGCGCGAGACATAGTCGATCCAGCTGTTGCGCCGCACGGCGGCGGCGAGGCCGAGCGGCAGGCCGAAGACGAGGCCGATCACGATCGCGGCGAAGGCGAGCTCGATCGTCGAGGGCAGCACCTGCGCCACCTCCTGCAGCACGGTGCGCCCGCTCGACAGCGAGCGCCCGAGATCGCCGATCAGGATGTTGCCGATGAAGCTGAGATATTGGACATGCACCGGCTGATCGAGCCCGAGCCTGGCCCGCAGCGCCTGCAGCGAGGCGGCATTGGCCTGATCGCCGAGGATGACCGAGGCCGCGTCGCCCGGCACCAGCCGGACCAGGACGAAGATCGCCGTCAGCATCACGAACAGGGTCGGGATGGCGAGCAGCAGCCGCCTCATCGCATAGCCGGTCATGCCGCCTCCCTCGCTGGCATCAGCCGCTCCGGCCTGAAGGCGCCGATCGGGCGCTGGGTGCCGCCCTCGACCACGAGGTCGCGGATGATCGCGCCCGCCACCGGCACGAGCTGAAAGCCGTGTCCCGAATAGCCGAAGCTGTGGAACAGGCCGGGCGCGGTCGGCGACGGGCCGAGCACCGGCAGGAGGTCGCGCGTCTTCGCCTCCATCCCGGCCCAGCTGCGCGCGATGCGCACGTCCCTGACCATCGGAAACAGGTCGGTCGCCGCATGCGCGCCCTTGGCGAGCTCGACGAAGTTCACGCTGGAGCGCTGCGCCGCGATATCGGCCGAGCCCTGCAGCCCGCCGCCGATGACCAGAGTGCCCTGCCCCGACTGCTTGAAGGACAACGACCGGCCGACGACGCTGACGACCGGATCGAGCAGCTTCTGCAACCGCTCCGTCACGATCATCATCGAGGCCTTGTAGCCGAGCTCGATCTCCTCGCCGGCCATGGCGGCCAGTCGCGAGGCCCAGGCGCCGGCGGCATTGACCAGCGCAGGCGCGAGGAAGCTCCGCTCGCCGCAGCGCACGCGCCAGTCCGCGCCCTTGCGCTCGAGCGCCTCGACGCCGCAGCCCTCGTGAATGGTGACGCCCTCGGCCTCGCAGCTCCGGCGATAGGCTGCGAGCGTCCTGTGTGGGTCGGCGGCGCCGTCATCGCGCACGATCAGCGCGCCGACGCAATGTTGCGCCAGCGCCGGCACGAGCCGACGCAGTTCCGCCTGGTCGATGATTTCCTCATGGCGGTAGCCGAGCGCGGCGGTCTTGGCGGCCCGCTGCTCGAGCACCGGCATCTGCTCGGCGAACTCCGCCACCCTGATCTGGCCATGGGCGTGGAAGCCGCAATCGCCATCGACGATGCTGCCGATCCGGCGCCACATCTCCATCGATTCCAGCGAGATCGGCAGCTCGGCGAGGTCGCGGCCCAGCGTGCGCACGCCTGCGGCCGTGGCGCCCGAGGCGTGGCGGCCGACCCAGGATCGTTCCAGGATCGCGACCTTGCGCTTGGCCCGCGCCAGGTTCAGCGCGGCGGAGAGCCCGTGCAGCCCGCCGCCGACGACGATCACGTCGAATGCCGTTTCGCTCATGCCGCATCGTCCCTGCGGTCGAGCGAGGCGAGCTCGCCGAGCGTGACCGGCTTCAGCGGCGGCCTGACGCGGTAGAAGCCGACCTCGTCCACCGGGCGTTTCTCGGCGGCAGCCAGGATCTGGCTGACCGTATAGCCGCATTGCCGGCCCTGGCACGGACCCATGCCGGCGCGCGTGAAAGCCTTGACCTGGTTCGGACCAGGCCGACCGACTTGCGCGAGCGCCCTGACCTCCCCGGCGGTCACCTCCTCGCAACGGCAGACCAGTGTCTCGTCGGCCGGCGCGAAAACCTGGGCGCGCGGCGCGTAGAGCGTGTCGAGGAACGGCCTGAGCGCCAGCTCGCTCGCCAGCTTGCGGCGCAGCGGGCCGGCGCGTTCCTCGGCGGCAGCCGCATCGAGCCTGCCGGCAGCGAGCGCGACCTTGATCCCGGCCAGAGCGCCACGCAGTTCGGCTGCCTTGGCGCCGGCGATGCCGGCCCCGTCGCCGGCGACGAAGACGCCCGGCACCGAGCTTTCGCCCCAGCTATCGAGCGTCGGCACATAGCAGGCCTGCGCAGCCGACCAGTCCACCGCGCAGCCGAGCGCGAGCGCCGGGTGGACGCTCGGGATCACGCCCTCATGCACCAGGAGCAGCTCCGCGGGAACGCATGCCTCCGCGCCAGAGGCGGTGCGGTAGCGGATCGACTCGATGCGCTCGCTGCCCTCGGCGGCGAGATCGGCGACATGCCTGACGGCCTTCACCCCCGCCCGCCGCAGCGCCAGGCTCCAGCCGGCGCCTTTGACGAGGTCGCCCGCCTTGCCGAGCGCACGCGGCAGGTGCGGCAGCGCCGCCAGCAACCGGCCGGGCTGGGTGGTGTCGAGGAAGCCGGCGATCTGGCCACCGGCGTCGAGGAGCTGCTTCATATAGAGCAACGGCAGCGGTCCGCTGCCAGCGATCCAGACCGGCTTGGCCGGAATCTGGCCGGAGGTCTTGAGCAGGATCTGCGCAGCCCCGACCGTCAACACGCCCGGCAGTGTCCAGCCCGGGAACGGCACGGGCCGCTCCTGTGCCCCGGTCGCCAGCACCACCGCCCTCGCCTCGATCGTCCGGGCCTGGTGATCCTGCGTGACGAAGGCGCGGAAACCGGGCTCGATCTGCCAGAGCTGCGCGCCGGGCTCATAATGCGCGCCGCAGGCGCGGAAGGCGGCGGCGCTCGCGGCGCCGGCTCTGAAGGCCTCGCCGAGCACCGCGGCGCGCGGGCCGACCGCAACCATCTCGACCGCGCGCCAGATCTGGCCGCCGGGCGCGGGCTGGTCGTCGACGACCGTGACCGAGAGCCCGGCCTGGCGCGCCGCGACCGCGGCCGCCATGCCGGCGGGGCCAGCGCCGACGACGAGAAGATCGATCGGGCTCATAGCGCCAGGCTCCGCTTGCCGCGCTGGCGCTCGACGCGCATGCCGGCCCGCACCGGGGTCAGGCAGGTCTGCACCGAGGCGACGCCATCGACCTCGGCCAGGCATTCGAAGCAGACGCCCATCATGCAATAGGGCGCGCGCCTGGCTCCGGAGACCGGCGTGGTACGGGCCCAGATCTCGCTCTGGCGCAGCAGCACGGCCGCCAGCGTCTCGCCGGCCTCGGCCGACGCGGGCACACCGTCGATATAGACCGTCACGGCCTCGGGGCCGGGATCATGCAGCTTTCGGAACATCGAAACGTCTCTGATGGAAGGGAGCGAGATCGGCCGGCAGGTTGCCGGCCAGGACGGCGTCCGCAAGCGCCTCGGCATGCAACGCCGCCAGCGTCACGCCGGAATGGCAGAGCGCGACGAAAGCGCCGGGATGGCTCTGGGACTGGGCATAGACCGGGTAGCTGTCAGGCGTCAGGATCCTGAGGCCGGCCCATTGCCGGACGAGGCGGACATCGGCCAGCGCGGGCACGAGATCGACGGTCTTGCGGCTGAGCTTGGCGGCGGCTTCGCCGGTGGTCGAGACATCGAAGCCGGTATCCTCCTGCGTCGCGCCGATCATCACCGTGCCCTCGCCGGTCTGGCGCAGTCCGCTCGCCGGCAGCGGCAGGAAGGGCGCGAGCCGCTCGGTCACCAGCACCTGCCCGCGCTGCGGCCTGACCGGCACGTCGAGCCCGACCTGTCGGGCGAGCGCCTGCGAGCCGAGGCCGGCGGCGATGACGACGCGCGGCGCCGTGACCGCCTCCTCGCCGAAGCTGACGCGCAGCTCCTCGCCGTCACGGGCGATCTCGCGCACGCTCGACCGGCTGCGCACCGTGCCGCCGAGGGCCACGACCGCCTTGTGCAGGGCAGAGAGCAGGCGCAGCGGGTTGGCATGGCCATCGCGCTTGCCGAAGCTCGCGCCGCTGACAGTGGGTCCGAGCGCGACCCTGGGCAGAAGGCGTGTGAGCTCCGAGTGGTCGAGCATCTCCCAATCGGCCTCGTCATGGCCGAGCTGGTTGTGCAGCCGCTGCAATTGCAGCCGCCGCGCCTCGAACCCCTCCTCGCCGAAGCAGAAGGCCAGCCCGCCATTGTGCTCGTATTGAAGGTCGATGCCGCTGGCCTCAGTCAGCGCCATCTCGAAATCCGGCCAGAGTGCGATGCTCCGGCGCGTCAGGCGCTGGTATTCCGGCATGCCGAGGCCTTTGCCCTGCAGCCAGACCAGCCCGAAATTTGCGCGGGCGGCACGGAAATCGCCGTCGTCGCCATCGAGCAGCAGCACGCGAAGCTTCCGCCGCGCCAGCCCATAGGCGATGGCGGCGCCGACCGTTCCTCCGCCAATGACGATGACCTCTGGCCGCATCGCTTTCCCTCTTGCCGGCTGGGACGTTAGAGACCCATTCTCCATTTCGTCAAAGTCGCATTTTTCTTGAGTCTATTCTCAGAGGTTATGGAATGCCGAGACATCTGAACCTGCGTCAGATCGAGGCCTTCAAGGCGGTGATCGAGCACGGCACGATCAGCCGCGCCGCCGAGATGCTGCACATCTCGCAGCCGGCGATGAGCAAGCTGATCGCCCATCTCGAGGACGACACGCGGCTGAGCCTGTTCGACCGGGTGAAGGGCCGTCTCGCGCCGACGAGCCAGGGCATGCGGCTCTATGAGGAGATCGACAAGATCTTCACCGGCGTCCGGCAGATCGAGAACGCGGTCGACGCCATTCGCCGCGATGAGCAGGGCCGGCTCATGGTCGGCGTCATGCCCGCGCTGTCCGGCCCCTTCATCCAGCAGGTGACCAGCGCCTTCCTGGCCGGCAATCCCAATGTCTTCTGCTCGGTCCTGGCGCGCAGCTCGCAGCTCATCGCTGACTGGCTGGTCGCGCGAAAGCTCGATGTCGGGCTGGTCTCCTCCCGGATCGGCAATCCCTATATCGCGACCGAACCGCTGATGGAGCATCCGCTCGTCTGCATCATGCCGCCGGACCATCCTTTGGCCGGAAAGAGCGTGATCGAGCCGCCGGATCTCGCGGGCGTGCCCTTCGTCTCCTTCGATCCCGAAAGCCATACCGGCCAACGGGTCGCGACCGTGTTCGAGACCTACCGGATCCAGCCTCACACGGTTCTGGTCGCCAATATCTCGCCGACGCTCTGCGAGTTCGTCGCCTCCGGCCTCGGCGTGTCCCTGGTTCATCCGCTGCTCGCGAGCGGTCTGCAAAACCGCCTGGCGATCCGGCGTTTCGAGCCGGACGTCATGTTCGACTTCCAGCTCTGTCGCTTGCGCGAGAGCCGCAATGCCCGCCTGGTCGATGCCTATCTCCACGAGACCCGCGAGACCGCCCGGCGCATCTCGCGCACGATCCTGCACGAGGACTGAGGCGCGGGGCACCTCGAGGAAGGGCGAAGACCGGAGCCTAGGCGGCCTGCGCATGCTGGCCGAGCACGAGCGTCGCCAGCACATGCTTCAGCGATACGATGTCGCCCGCCCTGAGCCGCGCGACGGCTGCGAGGATGTGCTGCTGCTGGTCCGGCGTGGCGATAAGGCGGCTCGCGACCAACAGCTTCTCCTCCAGCTCCTGCCAGGAGGCGGGCGCGCTCGCCTCGCCATGCGGCGCGGTCGCCGGCGATTCATGACGCTCCCCACCATGCGTCACCACGAGCCGCGCCAGGGTCTCCGCCGGAAAGCGGCCGTCGAGCGCCGCATCGAGATGCAGGCTGACCTTGCGGGCGAAGGCCACGGCGTCGGCGCGCCCGAAAGCGTCCGGCGTCAACGGCAGCAGCGTCTCCGGTCCGTGCAGCGCGACGAGGCCGAGGCAATAGGGAATGCTGAACTGGACATCGACGAAATTGGCCGGCTCGGGCGGATTGGCGAGCCGCAGCGCGCCGCTATAGGTATGGACCTCGATCGCCTCGATCCGCGCCGGCTCGAGCTCGTGGCGCGCGATCAGCCCGCGCAGCGCGTCGACCGGCGGATGGATGTGGCGGCAGCAGGAATAGAACTTGAAATAGCTCCGGCCGATATGCAGCCGCTGGCCTAGCCCTGCGAGCATGTCCGCGACGGCGAAATGTGCCTCCGAGTCGAGCAGGTTCTCGGGGCCGGTATGGCCGGCCTCCGCCAGGGACACCGCCTGCAGCGCCGTGACGGTCGACCAGGGAATGCCCTCCTTGACGTCGCTGCCGATCGGGAAGGGCTGCGCCGGCCCGCCGCCGACATGGAGCTGGTTCGGCGCGCTCATCCCGGCGATGGCGAAGGCATGGGCCAGCTGCGCCGGCGGCAGGCGGCGCAGCGCCCCGGCCGCGGCGACGACGCCGTAGCAGGTCCACATCCCGCTATTGGCGTAGAAGCGCCGCGCCGCGCCGACGGCGATGCCGACCTCATAGCCGATGGTGATGGCGCTCAGCAGCTGGTCGAGGGAGGCGCCCCGCTCCTGCGCCACCGCGAAGGCGGCCGGGATGATCGCAGCGCCGGGATGGCCGCGGGCGAGCCTGTTGCCGTCGTCGAGATCGAGCGCCGCCGCGGCGGCGCAATTGGCCCAGACGGAGCCGATCAGGCTGCCGCTCTCCCCAGTGAACCAGAGCGGGAATTCGCCTGCGCCATAGCTGGCTCTCGCCACCTGCCGGACCGCCGCGACGCCCGGCACGCCGACGCCGACGGCGGTCGCGGCGAGAAGGTCGAGGATGCAGCGCAACGCCGCCTCGCGCGCCTCGGCCGAAAGCGGCTCATCCCGAGCGGATGCGACATAGTCGGCAAGGTGCCTGACCGCCAGCATCGCTTGCTCCCCTCGCCTCGCCTCAGCGCGGCTTGACCGTGGTCGCCTCGGTGATCGGCGGGGCGAGGTTCATCGCGCCCTTAAGCTCGTAGCCATAATCGACCCGGTCGCTATGGACCCAGACCTGCCGCAGGTCGAACAGCGGCAGCGCGCAGACATCCTCGAAGATCTTGCGCTGCGCCTCCTTCCACAACGCCTTCTGCTTGGCGGCGTCGGGTTCGCGCCGCGCCCCTTCGATCTCGGCATCGGCGACCTCGCAATGCGAGAAATTCGTCGCGGCGGTCGGCTTGCCGACGATCGCGTTGGAGTGGAAGAACTCGCTCAGATAGGTGTCGGCGATCGGGAAGCGCGCGGCGCCGTAGAAGACGAGCCCGCTGACATCCTTGCGGATCTGGCTCTGATAGGTCGGGTGGTCGACCACCGACATCTCCAGCTTGATCCCGGCCTTGGCGAGCTGGGCCTGGATGATCTCCATGAAGGGCTGCTGCGCCGAGATGTTCGAGACCACCGCCTTGATGCTGATGCCGTCGGGATGGCCGGCCTCGGTCAGCAGCGCCTTGGCCCTGGCGAGGTCGAACTTGTAGCTGCCGGCCGAGCAGTCCTCGCCGAGATAGCCGGGCGGCACCACCGAGCAGCCCTTGGGGCCGACATCCTTGCCGACATAGCGCACGAGGTCGTCGACATTGACCGCCGCCGCGATCGCGCGGCGCACGCGGATGTCGTCGAGCGGCGGAATGCTGCGGTTGATGTGCAGGATGCGGAATTCGCCGGGCTGGAAGATGTCGACGTTGAAGCCGCGGCGCTTGCGCGCGGCGTCGACCCAGCGCTGCTCGCGCTTGCCATACATCACGTCGAGCTCGCCCGAGGTGAAGGCCAGCTCACGCGCGCTGTCCGACGGGATCATCCGCGACATCACCGTGTCGATCTTCGGCTTGCCGCGGAAATAGCCCTGATGGGCCGCGAGCTTCACATATTGCTGGGTGACATGCTCGACGAAGGCGAAGGGCCCGGTCCCGACCGGGTTGGAGCCGAACCTGTCGCCCAGCTCCTCGGCCGCCTTTTTGCTGACGATGTTGCCGCCGTGATAGTTCGAGACGCGGCCGAGGAAGTTCGCGTCGGGATATTTGAGCGTCACCCGGACGGTGTGGTCGTCGACCTTCTCGAGCTTGTCGATGCCGGCGAAATCCGAGGAGAAGGTCGAGCGCTTCGGATCGGCCGAGCGGGCCAGCGAATAGACCACGTCATCGGCGGAAAGCTCGCCCCATGTGCCGTGGAACTTCACGCCCTTGCGCAAATGGAAGGTCCAGACCTTGCCGTCGGGCGAGGTCTCCCAACGTTCCGCCAGATCCGGCTCGATATCCTTCGGATCGGCGCTGCCCGGCTTGAAGCGCACGAGCCCGTTATAGATCCAGCCGACCAGCGCCTTGTCGTTGGTCGCGCTGGCGCGATGCGCGTCGAGCGTCGAAATATCGGCGCTGCCGGCGCTGATCTGCAGGACACTCTCCTGCGCCTTGAGCGAAAGCGGCATCGCCACAGCGGCAAGAAGCCCGAGCGCGAGCGCGCGAGAGACTGACGGCATCGTTCCCACCTGTTGTTGTTTCAGTGACTTATCGCAGCGTGGGCGCCCAGAACTTAATCTGTCAAAGTCAAAATCGGCGGCACCTTATTCGCACGGGTTATGCCCGCGCCCCCCGGCGCTGCCCTGGGTCCGGGTCCGGCACGAATTCCGCCACCGAGACGTAGCTGATGCCGAGCCCGCGGATCCTCCAGTAGCGCAGGACGCTCGCTCGCCGAGTTGACATGCAGTAATATGACTGCATAATCCCGAACGTGCAGGACGACCAGATCGACCTCGTCTTCAAGGCAATGGCTCATCCGGAGCGCCGCCGCATCCTGGCCTCCCTGCACCGGCGGCCCGGCCAGTCGCTGTTCGAGATTTGCGCCTCGTCGCTCGCCGAGAACGGACAACCGCTGTCCCGGCAAACCATCTCCCAGCATCTGGACGTGCTGGAACAGGCTGGCCTGATCGAAACCTCCTGGAAGGGCCGGACCAAGGCGCATTCGATCAACCTCGAGCCGCTGCGGGCAGCCGCCGCGCTCTCGATCGATCGCTTCCTCTAGAAAGGAAACGTGCATGCGGATCTATGTCACGAGCGTCCTTGTCGACGACCAGGCCAAGGCCCTGGACTTCTATACCGGCAAGCTCGGCTTCCAGGTGAAGCACGATATCCCTCTGGGCGAGCACCGCTGGCTGACCGTCGTGTCGAAGGAGCAGCCTGACGGCACGGAACTGTTGCTCGAGCCGAGCAGTCACCCGGCGGTCGCGCCCTTCAAGTCGGCGCTGGTCGCGGACGGGATTCCCGCGACCTCGTTCCAGGTCGACGATGTCGACGCCGAGTTCGAGCGTCTCAAGGGTCTTGGCGTCAAGTTCACCCTGGAGCCCATGGATGCCGGGAACGTCCGGATGGCTGTCCTCGACGATACCTGCGGAAACCTCATTCAGCTCATGCAGGTGACCCGCAAGCAGCCGTGACGCAGGGTCATTCCCTCGGCGGCATCCCGCCGAATTTGGGCAAGGCCGGATCGAGATGATCCCAGGCGTGGCCGCTCGCCGTGAAGGTGACCACCTGCGGCTTGTATCGGCCCGGATCGTCGAGACTGGCGGCGTGGATCGTGAACAGGTCCGGTGCCGCCGAGAAGGTCAGATGGACCGGCGTCCCGCAGCCCGGGCAGAAGGCATGCGTCTTCACATTGCCGTTGTCGGCCGCGATGTCCCAATGCCGCGCCTCGCCCTCGATCTTCACCGCCTTCCGGCTCGGAAAGGTGATGTAGGACCCGTGCCCCGTGCCGCTGCGTTGCTGGCAGTGACGGCACTGGCAATCGTTCATGAAGATGGGCTCGTCGGCGATTTCGTAGCGGATCGCCCCGCACGCGCAGCCGCCGGTATATGCGTCGTTCATGGTCTTCCCTCCTCGAGGTTTGCGTTCCGCCGCCGCGCGGCCAGCCGCAGCCAGGGCGTGCAGTGAAAGGCGCTCATCAGCAGGTACATCGCGGTCATCCCGCTCAGGGGCGAGGCGCCCGGCGCCGAGCAGAGGACCTCCGGCCCGCCATCGAAGGCGGCGAGCAAGGCCATCGCCGCGAAGGTCGGGGCGGCCGCCAGGCTCAGCCAGTCGGCCGGGCCCGAGACGCTGTTGCCCTGGATGCGAGTCGTCACGACAGCCTCACTTCGCGACGTATTCGTCATGGCGGCGCCACCACGGCCCGCCCGCCTCGTTGCGTCCCTTCGGGGCGCGGTCGAGCCAGGGATACATGCTCCAGATCGCGTCCATGCCGCGGCCATAGGAGGAATAGGTGTGGTAGATGACGCCGTCCTCCCGGACGAAGGCGCTCATCCCCGGCTGCTCGCGCTGATAGCCGGGCACGTCGGTGCCGGTCATCGCGGCGAATTTGGCCTCGGCGCTGTCGCCGCTGCCCTCCTGACCGCTCCGCCAGCGCCAACCCTGCACCGGCTCGCGCCGGTAGTTGTAATCGATGCCGTCCTCGCGCTGCTGCTTCTCGGTGAAGGAGACGCCGAAATCGAAGTTGAACTCGCCGCCGGCGGAGGAAGCCCAGGGAAAGCTCCAGCCCATGCGCTTCCTGAATTCCAGCAATTTGGCGAGCGGCGCCCGCGATACGGCCGTCAGCGTCACGTCGTGATTGGCGAGATGAACGAAGATGCCGTTGAAACCGTCGGCGATCGCCGAGCAGGACGGGCAGCCGGCCTTGTAGTCCGGCCCGAACATGAAGTGGTAGACCAGCAGCTGCGAGCGCCCTGCGAAGAGGTCCGCCAGCGAGGCGCTGCCGGCCTCGGTCTCGAAGCGGTAATCCTCGTCCACTCGAACCCAGGGCAGCGCCTGGCGCTGCTGCGCCAGTTCGTCGCCGCGCCGCGTGAACTCCTTTTCCGCCTGCAGCAGCTCCAGCCGCGCCGCCAGCCATTCCTTACGTGTTCCGGTCGGGTGTGTCGTCATCGCTCTTCACTCCTGTCGTTTCGTCTCCTTCGCCGCTCGTTTCGCGCTCGATGCGACGTCCCGGTTGTTGGTACTCGCCGGCCGTGAGACGGTGGGAGTGACAAGTTTGGCGGGATTTGAATGGACTCGATGATCACGGCCGCGGCGCGTGCGCTGGCGGCGGGCGATCTCCTTGGCGTGCTGAACCGCGTCGCGCTGCGCGAGGACCCGCCCGCGCTCGCCCTGCGCGGCATCGCGATGGCGCGGCTGGGCGATCTCGCCCGGGCGAAGGCGCTGCTGCAGAAGGCGGCGCGCGCCTTCGGCCAGAAGGAGGCCATGGCCCGCGCGCGCTGTGTCGTCGCCGAGGCCGAGATCGCCCTGGTCTCGCGCGATCTCGGCTGGCCCGCCAAGGCGCTCGACGCGGCGCGGGCGACACTCGAACGGCACGGGGACCGGCTCAATGCCGCCCATGCCCGGCATCTCGAGGTCCGGCGCCTCGTCCTGATCGGGCGCCTCGACGACGCCGAACGCGCGCTCGCCGAGATCGATCCCGCGCCCTTCCCGCCCGCTTTGCTGGCCGCGCACGAGCTCGTCGTCGCGGGTATCGCGATCCGGCGGTTGCGGACCAAGGTCGCGCGTGCGGCGCTGGCCCGGGCAGAGAGCGCCGCGCGTCAGGCCGCAATCCCCGCCTTGCAGGCTGAGGTCGACAGCGCCGCGCTGCTGCTGAGCACGCCGGCGGCGCGGCTGATCGAACGCGGCGGCGAGCGGCTGCTCCTGCTCCATGAGGTCGAGGCCCTGCCGCAATCGGGCGCGCTCATCGTCGACGCCTGCCGGAATGCCGTACGGGACGCGAAGGCGGCGGTCTCGCTCGCGACCCGGCCGGTCCTGTTCGCGCTCGCGCGCACGCTGGCCGAAGCCTGGCCCGCGGACGTGCCGAGAGCCGAGCTGCTGGCGCGCGCCTTTCGCGCGAAACATGCCGATGAATCGCATCGCGCCAGGCTGCGCGTCGAGATCGGACGGTTGCGCGCCGAGCTTCGAGGGCTCGCCGATATCGGCGCCACCGCTGACGGGTTCGCACTGGCGCCGCGTCGGGCGAGCGGGATCGTGGTGCTGGCTCCGCCCGTCGAGGAACGGCACGCGTCGGTGCTCGCCCTCCTCGCCGACGGCGAAGCGTGGTCGAGTTCGGCCCTCGCGCTCGCGCTCGGGGCGAGCCCGCGGACTGTGCAGCGCGCGCTCGATTCGCTGGCTTCGGGGGGCCGGGTGCAATCCTTCGGGCGCGGCCGGGCCTGCCGCTGGATGACGCCGCCCGTGCCGGGCTTCCCGACAACCTTGTTACTCCCGGCTCCGTTGCCAGCTGGCTAGCCTGCTACTGCCGGCGCCATTGCCGGGCGATAGGAGCAACGACATGAAACGATCAGCAGCCGAGATCATCCACGAATACGGCCCCTTTCCGGACGTCGAAGGCGTGCACGGCGTCACTTATGACGGCCAGCATGTCTGGTTCGCGACCGGCGACAAGCTGAACGCCCTCGATCCGGCGAGCGGCAAGACGGTGCGCTCGCTCAACGTCGCCGCCGATGCGGGGACGGCCTTCGACGGCCGGCACCTGTTCCAGATCGCCGAAGACCGCATCCAGAAGATCGACCCGGAGACCGGCCGCGTGCTCGCGACGATCCCCGCCCCCGGCGGCGGCGATTCCGGGCTCGCCTGGGCGGAAGGGACGCTCTGGGTCGGACAGTACCGCGACCGCAAGATCCACCAGGTCGACCCGGAGACCGGGGCGATCCTGCGCACCATCGAGTCCAACCGCTTCGTCACCGGCGTCACCTGGAACAATGACGAGCTCTGGCACGGCACCTGGGAGAACGACGAAAGCGAGCTGAGGCGGATAGACCCCAAGACCGGCGCTGTGCTGGAGCGGATCGAGATGCCGGCCGGAACCGGCGTCTCCGGCCTCGAATCCGACGGCGGCGACCGGTTCTTCTGCGGCGGCGGGCGCAGCGGCACGCTGAGGGCCGTGCGCCGGCCGAGCCAGAGCCGCAACTAGGCAAGCGTGCCGATTTTGCGCGGAATCACCGCGTCATTCCGGGGTATTGCGCAGCAATGAGCCCGGAACCCAGAACCACTGTGGGTCATCAAGTTCGATGCAACGCGCCGCGCATCTTCATGAGAAGCCAGCGTTTCTGGGTTCCGGGCCCGGCCCTGCGGGCCGCCCCGGAATGACGGCGCGCTTCCGAGCAAGATCAGCTTGCTCCAATACGAGAGGATGCGCCCGCCGGCCCGGGTTGGCGGATAGCGCGGACCGGTCCCGGGCAGGAGCTCAAACGGCGCGCATGCGGAACTGACGCCAGAGGGCGAACAGGCCGAACGCGGCCAACTGGCCGGCGACCAGCACGAACGGCCACTCGAAACTCCCGGTCCGGCTGACGACGATGGCGAAGGCCAGAGGCCCGCAGATTGAGCCGATGAAGCCGAACAGGCTCGCGCCGGACGTGACGTCGCCGATGAGCGCAGGCGGCGAGACGCGGGCAAGCTCGGCCATGTGCACCCCGTTCCACCCCATGGTCGTGGCTCCGACCAGCGCCATGCAGCCATAGACCAGCCAGGGGCTCGCGCTCGTCGAAATGACGAGCAGGACGATGGCGCTCGCCGCTCCGAGCGCCAGCAGCGAAAGCAGCAGGAGCCCGCCGCCCATGCGATCGGCAAGCCACCCGAAGAAGATGCGGGCGATCGTGCTCGCCGCCAGCAGCACGGCGATGTAGTGCCCGGCCTGCGCCAGGGTCTTGCCGTGCTGGGTGACCATATAGGTCGCCGTGAACGCCGTGATGCTGGCCTGCGATATCGAGAACGCGACGCCGATCCCGGTGAGCATCGGCAAGGACGCATGCGCGCTCAGGACCCTGGCCGACCGGACGAGCGAGGACGGCGACAGGAACAGCCGGGCCCAGGCCCGGTTCGGCGGACCTTTCTCCGCATCGAGCTTTCTCTGAAACGGCTGGACCAGCACGGCGCTCAGCAGGATGACGGCGACGAGCGCCCAGATCGCGCCGGTGAAGCCGAGGCCCAGGACCATAGGCGCGATCACGAGGCCAGCGATGGCGCCGCCCAGAGGCACGCCCGCCTGCTTGATGGAAAACACCAGCGTGCGATGCCTGGCCGGCGCGGTGCGCATCAGCACCTGGCTGCCGGCGGGCGTGTTCGGGGCTAGGCCCAGGCCGACCAGCAGCGCGCCGACGAGCCCGATCAGGCCGACCGGCTGCGCCAGGAGCACGAGCCCCGCCGCGACGAAGACGAGGCCGAGCTGCAAGGCCCGGATCGGGCCGTGATGGTCGAGCATCGGCCCGCCGCAGGCCAGGAACCAGCATATGCCGGCAGAGACGACGGCCGAGACATAGCCGATGCTTTCGGGCGTCAGGCCCCAACGTAGCGTCAGGATCGGGCCCAGGAGAGGGATCGCCGCGGCGGCGAACGAACTCACGACTTGCACAAGGAGAGTCGCGCTCAGGGCGCTTCCCCACACTGGCAGCTTCAAGGCAGCCCCCCGGTCCCGTCGCCGCGAGCGTTTCCCCTTCACTCTCCAGGAGTTGAAGGAACCGCGGCGTTGAACTGGTCTTCCGGCAATATCCGCGAACGGTCGAGACCGTTTATGGGCTGAGAGGGCTGCATCGGAAGCATGCAAGTCATCAGGGCCGCCCCTGTTGAGCGAGCTGCGTCCCAAGGGGCGACACGCCGCAGCCGGCCGGCAAGGAGGCGCTGGTGGGGAGAGAGCGTCGAGCGAAGAGCCCGCGACCCTTCTTGACGGATATCAAGAGGACCACGCAGCCGACATGGGACCCCTTTGGCGCGGTGTGCCAATGACCGATAGCCCGCTGGCCGTCGCTTGCGCCGGAAGCCAGAACGCCGAAGAAAGGTGCCGCCATGGATCGAGGATCGGTAGGATTGAGCCGCGGCGATGCGGATGATCTTACGTTTATTCAAGAACTCATGAGTTACCTTAGAAATAAGGCAAAGTATGCGATTTCCGTCATTTTTAAACCGAAGATGTACATATACGAAAATATTCGTATCCCACTTGGATCATCACCCGCTCTTCAAGCTCGTCGACGCGATTTCTACCGGGGGCTGCACGAGCGCGGCGAGATGGAGACGATCAGGCACTTGATCCGGCCTGACGATATCGTCCTGGAGCTCGGGTCGGGCCTCGGGATCGTGTCGACATTCATCGCGCAGCGGCTTTCCGACAGCAGGAACCTCCATACGTTCGAGGCGAATCCCGAGCTCCTGGGGCCGATCAAATCCGTCTTCGAGGCCAACGACGTCAGGCCGAACCTTCACAATACTGCGGTTGGGCAGGAGGACGGCTACCGGGAGTTCTTCTTCAACGTGAATAACATGTCTTCATCCGTTCATCGTCGAGACGGCGCCGCGAAGTCCGAGCAGGTCGCCATGGCGTCCATGTCACGTTTGCTTCGGGAGATCCGTCCCACCTTTGTGGTCTTCGATGTCGAAGGTGCGGAAGCCGAGATTTTCAAGGTCGAGATTCCGCCACAGGTCCGGGTGCTGTGCGGAGAACTGCATCCGAATATCATTGGCGATGACGGCGTTTCGGCAGTGATCCGCGCGATCCTGGATTCAGGCTTCGATTTCATTGCCGACAGGTCATGCGGGCGGATGGTCGCTTTCGCGAGGCCCAGCACCTGACCGGCCCCGCAATGCGCAAGCTCCGGCTCCCGGCTTCATTGAAGTTCGCGCTCAAGACGCGGCCTTGAAAGGCCTGCTCGACGTCTTGGGCACGCAGCTGCTGGAAAATCAGGGAAAGCCACGCGAGTGGCTGGGGGACTAGGATTCGAACCTAGACAACCAGAGTCAGAGTCTGGGGTCCTACCGTTAGACGATCCCCCAACGGCGCGAGCGCTCGCGTTGGTGAGGCGCGGTCTAACCAACCCGCGCCCGCAAGGCAAGTCCCGAATGCATCATCTGCAGAATGCATCATCGGCATCGGGACCGACTCAGGATCGGCTCAGCGTCCGTCGCACGCTGTCGCGCCAGCCCGCCACCAGCCCCTCGCGCTGGCTCGCCGCCATGCGCGGCGCGAAACGCCGCTCCAGCCGCCAGAGATCGGCGAAGCGGTCCGGCTCCGGCAGCAGCCCCGCATCGAGCCCGGCGAGATAGGCCGCGCCGAGCGCCGTGGTCTCCAGAACCTCCGGCCGGTCGACCGGCAGGCCGAGGATGTCGGCAAGCCGCTGCATCGTCCAGTCGGAAGCGACCATGCCGCCATCGACGCGCAGGACGGAGCCGCCCTGCCCCGCCTCCGGCCAGTCCGCGCGCATCGCCTCCAGCAGGTCGAGCGTCTGGTAGCAGACGCTCTCCAGCGCGGCGCGGGCGAATTCGCGCGGGCCGCTATTGCGGGTCAGACCGAAAACCGCGCCGCGTGCCTGCGCGTCCCAGTGCGGCGCGCCGAGGCCGACAAAGGCCGGCACCAGATAGACCGCCTGCGCCGGGTCGGCCGCCTCGGCCAGCGGGCCGGTCTCGCTCGCCGCCGCGATGATGCCGAGCCCGTCGCGCAGCCATTGTACCGCCGCGCCGGCGACGAAGATCGAGCCCTCCAGCGCATAGCTGCGCACGCCGCCGAACTGATAGGCGATCGTGCTGAGCAGCCGGTTCTGCGAGGAAACCGGCTCGGAGCCGGTATTGAGCAGCGCGAAGCAGCCGGTGCCATAGGTCGATTTCACCATGCCGGGCGAGAAACAGGCCTGGCCGATCGTCGCCGCCTGCTGATCGCCGGCGATGCCGCGCACCGGAATGGCCGCGCCGAAATGCGCGGGTACTGTCTCGCCGAAAAGCCCGGCGCAGTCCCTGACCTCCGGCAGCAGCGAAGCCGGGATGCGAAACAGGCCCAGAAGCTCCTCGTCCCAGGCGCCGCGCCTGATGTCGAACAGCATCGTGCGCGCCGCATTGGTCGCGTCGGTGGCATGGACCGCGCCGTTCGTCAGCCGCCAGAGCAGGAACGAATCGACCGTCCCGAACGCGAGTTCGCCGGCCTCCGCCCGGCGCCGCGCGCCCGGCACGTTGTCGAGCAGCCAGGCGATCTTGGTGGCGGAGAAATACGGGTCGATTCTCAGTCCCGTGCGCTGAGAAACCAGCGAATCATGACCGGCTTCGCTGAGTTTCGCGCAGGCGGCAGCGGTGCGCCTGTCCTGCCAGACGATGGCGCGATGGATCGCCCGCCCCGTGCTGCGATCCCAGACGAGCGTCGTCTCGCGCTGGTTGGTGATGCCGATCGCGGCGATGTCGCCGGCCTGGAGTCCCGCCTTGGCGAGCGCCTCGCGGCAGGTCGCGAGCACGCTGTCCCAAAGATCCTCCGGCTCGTGCTCGACCCAGCCGGAGGCCGGAAAATGCTGCTGGAACTCGCGCTGCGCCGTCGCGACGACCCTGAGCGTGCTGTCGAAGAGCAAGGCCCGCGACGAGGTCGTCCCCTGATCGATCGCGAGGATATGGCGTCCTCCGGCCATGGCTGGCTTGTTCCTTCCCTACGGCCGCGCCCTTCGCCGGCGCCTGGCGCGAGCTTGGCCGAACCGCGCGGCGACAGGCAAGCGCGCAGCGGAGAGGGATCGCGGTGCAGGTTCCGCTTGGCATCCTCGTCAGGGTCTTGTTACGCTTCGCCCGAAGCAAGCGGCCGGGCGTTCCTGCGACGGCCGACGAGGGGTCAAGAAGACGGTGACGGTCGAGGACCGCCAGGACCGGGATGTCGCTGCGGTAGCGTCCCATGAAAGCAATGGCGCCGATTTGCGCGCGATCGGCTCGTCCTCCCTCGCCTCGCGCGCAACGATGCGCGCCCCGTTCCACGATACGCGGCCACCGCCGGCCACCTATGCCGCGCTCGATCTCGGCACCAATAATTGCCGGCTGCTGATCGCCCGCCCGGCCCAGCACGGCTTTCGCGTCGTCGATGCCTTTTCCCGCATCGTGCGGCTCGGTGAGGGGCTTTCGGCAAGCGGAAAACTGGCCGATGCCGCCATGGACCGCGCCGTCGAGGCGCTGAAGATCTGCAAGAGCAAGATGACCCATCGCGGCGTCAGCCGCGCTCGCCTCGTCACCACCGAGGCCTGCCGCGCCGCCACGAACGGGCTCGACTTCGTCCGCCGCGTCGAGGCCGAGGCCGATCTCGAGCTGGAGATCGTCGACCAGCGCACCGAGGCCTCGCTCGCGGTCACCGGCTGCGCTGCACTGGCCCATCCGAGCGCCGAGGGCGTCATCGTCTTCGACATTGGCGGCGGCTCGACCGAGATCGTCTGGATGGGCGGGCGCTCCCAGGCGCGCGATCCCGCCGGACGCATCCGCGAATGGGCCTCGCTGCCGATCGGCGTCGTCTCCGTGGCCGAGCGTTATGGCGGCGTCGATGTCGGGCGCGACCTGTTCGAGCGGATGGTCGCCGATTGCGGCGAGGCGCTGGAACCCTTCGCCAGGCGCGCCGCAGGCGCCAGGGATGCGGCCGGGTTCCACCTGCTCGGCACCTCGGGGACCGTGACCACGGTGGCCGGCATCCATCTCGGCCTGCCGCGCTATGACCGGCGCCTGGTCGACGGGCTGTGGATGGACGAGACCGACATCCTCAACGTGATCGACCGGCTCGTCGAGATGGACTATGCCGCCCGCTCGGCCAATGCCTGCATCGGGCGCGAGCGGGCCGATCTCGTGCTGGCCGGCTGCGCGATCTTCGAGGCGATCAGGCGGGCCTTCCCGAGCAAGAGGGTGCGCATCGCCGATCGCGGGCTGCGCGAGGGCATCCTGCTCAGGATGATGCATGAGGATCGCGCCTGGTGGCGACGGCGGCAGGTGTGACGAGACCAAGCGGAAAGAAGCTTCGACCATGAGCATCGCCACCCCATGAGCGCCAACAAGGGCGGTTCCGGCGCCCGCGACATGCGGGTCAAGGTCAAGAAGGCCGGCAAGCTCAAGCATTCCTCGCAGCTCTGGCTCGAGCGCCAGCTCAACGACCCTTACGTCAAGCGGGCGAAGGAGCGCGGCTTCCGCTCGCGCGCGGCCTTCAAGCTCGAGGAGATGGACGACCGCTACAAGTTCCTGAAGACCGGGCAGAAGCTGATCGATCTCGGCTGCGCGCCGGGCGGCTGGTGCCAGGTCGCGGGCCAGCGCATCGGTCTGGAGCGCGGCAAGGGCGCGATCGTCGGCATCGACCTGCTCCATGTCGACCCGATTCCGGGCGTCGAGCTGATCCAGATGGATTTCATGGCCGACGAGGCCCCTGCCCTGTTGACCGAGCGGCTCGGCGGCAAGGCGGACGGGGTGATGTCCGACATGGCGGCCAACACCACCGGCCACAAGAAGACCGACCATCTCAAGATCATCGCGCTGGCCGAGGCCGCGCTCGACTTCGCCAACGACATCCTGGCGCCGGGCGGCTTCTTCCTCGCAAAACTGTTCCAGGGCGGCGAGAGCGCCGAGCTGCTCGGCCAGCTCAAGCGCGACTTCACCACCGTGCGCAACGTCAAGCCGGCGGCGAGCCGGGCGGATTCTTCGGAGCTCTATGTCCTCGCGACGGGATTCAGGCGCAAGGCCGCGGCGGACGGCGCTCCCGACTGAGTGCCAGTCGCGGAACGGCAGCCCTCCCGGACATCGGGGCGCCGGCTCTCTTTGAACGCCGCCGCGATGTTGATCGCGAGCGGCACGCAGATCAGCCCGCAGAGGCAGGCGGCGACAAGGGCGCGACGACGGCGAAACCGGCGCGCGTTCATGATCGCACCGGTGCCGTAGATCAGGATGGCCGGAACCGCGAAGATCAGGACGCCGATCGGCCCGTCGCAGTCGAGCGCGTCGACGCCCATCGCCCGGTATTCGTTCGCCACCGACACCGCGCCGAGCAGCGCCAGTGGCAAGGCCGCGATCAGGACGGCGTAACCGAGCCAGGCAAGCCAGGCTTTCCGCATCGTTTCCCCTGAGCGAGAGCTCATTCCAGCGGCTTCTGGTCCTCGATCGCCTGGGCCGTCGCCTTGCGCGCGCTGAGCGGTGCATGGCCGGACACCTCGGCACCGGCATCGGGCGCCAGACGCAGCATCCAGACAATCGACGAGGCCGAGATCAGCCCGACCAGGACGAAGGCGGGCCAGAAATCCTGCGCGCCGAGCGCCTTGCCGCCATTCAGCAGGTTTGCCGCCTCGAGCGCGAAGGCACCGATGGTGATGCCGAGGCTGAGCGACAATTGCTGCGCGACGCTGGACAGGCTGGTCGCGCTCGACATGTCGCGGTTCGTGACGTCGGCATAGCTCAGGGCGTTGATGCCGGTGAATTGCAGCGAGCGGAAACAGCCGCCGATCAGCAGCACGATCAGCATCAGCCATTGCGGCGTCGTCGGCGAGAACAGGCCTGACGCCGCCAGGAAAGCCGAGCCGATCAGGGCGTTGAAGGCCAGCACGCTGCGGAAGCCGAAACGCGCCAGGATGGTCTTCGCGAGCGTCTTCATGATCAGCGCGCCGGCGGCGGAGGCGAAGGTGATCAGGCCGGAATGCAGCGCATCGTAGCCGAAGCCGAGCTGCAGCATCAGCGGCAGCAGGAACGGAATGGCGCCGATGCCGATCCGGAAGACCGAGCCGCCGAGCACGCCGATCCGGTAGGTCGGGACCTTGAACAGCGCGAGGTTCAGCACTGGATGCGGCGTCCGGCGCGCATGCCGGATATAGGCGGCGAGCGAGGCCAGCCCCGCGACCGTGCAGGCGATCGAGGCCTCGACCGGGACGAGATGGCGCCCGCCCGTCGCCAGGCCGAGCATCAGCGCCGCGAAACCGAAGGAGGACAGGATGAAGCCGCGGATGTCGAGCGGCGGCACGTCCTCCTCGCGCACATCCTCGAAGAAGCGGCTCGCCAGCACGATGCCGATCAGGCCGATCGGGATGTTGATGAAGAAGATCCAGCGCCAGTCGAAATAGGTGGTGATGAAGCCGCCGAGCGGCGGACCGACCACGGGCCCGACCAGCGCCGGCACCGTCAGATAGGCCAACGCGCTGACGAGCTGCGATTTCTCGACGCTGCGCAGGATGACGAGCCGCCCGACCGGCACCATCATCGCCCCGCCCATGCCCTGGACGAAGCGGGCGCCGACGAAGGCCCCGAGCGAGTTCGACAGCGCGCACAGGATCGAGCCCAGCATGAAGACGCCGAGTGCGGCGCGGAAGATCGTGCGCGCGCCGAAGCGGTCCGCCATCCAGCCGGAAATCGGGATGAAGACGGCGAGGCTGACCAGATAGGAGGTCAGCGCCAGCTTGAGCGCAATCGGATCCTCGCCCAGGGACTGGGCGATCACCGGCAGCGAGGTCGCGATCACCGTGGAATCGGTGTTCTCCATGAACAGCGCGCAGGCGACGATCAGAGGCAGGAGCTTGGCGCGTTGCACGGGAAAGAACCTTGCGGCCCGGGGCGGGACTCGGAAAGATTCGTTCTTTGCCATGCAGGATGTGGCGTGAACACGGCTGTTTCGCCCGAAGAGCGAAGAGACGATCTGCGCCAGCCGCATGGGCTGTTTCACCGCGGCGCAGCATCGACCTACGATATTTCCGCTCCAGCCCCTAGCGGCGGCGCGATGCGCATGATAACGGGCCTCGTCAACTCGGTTGCGGGCGCCCCTTCCTGCCCGCCTTGGAATGCCCGCGAACGGGCCTGGAGTTGGCGATGGCAAGCATCAGTGACACCCTCATCCGCGACGGCCTGACCTTCGACGACGTGCTGCTCGAACCCGGCCCGTCCGAAGTGATGCCGTCCGACGTCGACATCGCCACCAGGCTGACCAAGACGATCTCGCTCAAGCTGCCGATCATCGCCTCCGCCATGGACACGGTGACCGAGGCCAAGATGGCGATCGCGATGGCGCAGGCCGGCGGGCTCGGCGTCGTGCACCGCAACCTCGAGGCCGACCAGCAGGCGGCGCAGGTCCGGCTCGTCAAGAAGTTCGAATCGGGCATGATCGCCAACCCGATCACGATCCATCCCGACGAGACGCTGGCCGACGCGCTGGCGCTGATGAAGAACAACGGCATCTCGGGCATTCCGGTCGTCGAGCGCGGGCCGCAGGGCCATAACGGCAAGCTCGTCGGCATCGTCACCAACCGCGACGTCCGCTTCGCGCAGAACCCGCAGCAGCCGGTCGCCGAGCTGATGACCAAGGACCGGCTGATCACGGTGCGCGAGGGCGTCGAGCCCGACGAGGCGCGCCGCCTGCTCCACCAGTTCCGCATCGAAAAGCTGCTCGTGGTCGACGACCATTATCGCTGCATCGGTCTGATCACCGTCAAGGACATGGAAAAGCAGGTCGCCCATCCGAGCGCCGCCAAGGACGCGCAGGGCCGCCTGCTCGTCGCCGCGGCAACGACCACCGGCGACCTCGGCTTCGAGCGTTCCGAGCTGCTGATCGATGCCGGCGTCGACATCATCGTGGTCGACACCGCCCATGGCCACTCGGCCAAGGTGCTGGAGGCGGTCACGCGGGTGAAGAAACTCTCCAACACCGTTCAGATCATTGCCGGAAACGTCGCGACCGCAGGCGGCGCCCAGGCGCTGATCGATGCCGGCGCCGACGCGATCAAGGTCGGCATCGGCCCGGGCTCGATCTGCACCACCCGCATCGTCGCGGGTGTCGGCGTGCCGCAGCTCACCGCGGTGATGGATGCCGCCTCCGCCGCCAGCAAGGCCGGCATCCCGATCATCGCCGATGGCGGCATCAAGTATTCCGGCGATCTCGCCAAGGCGCTCGCCGCCGGCGCCTCCTGCGCCATGGTCGGCTCGCTGCTGGCGGGCACCGACGAGACACCGGGCGAGACCTTCCTGTACCAGGGCCGCTCCTACAAATCCTATCGCGGCATGGGCTCGGTCGGCGCGATGGCGCGCGGCTCCGCCGACCGCTATTTCCAGCAGGACATCAAGGACGCGCTGAAGCTCGTGCCGGAGGGCATCGAAGGCCAGGTCGCCTATAAGGGGCCGGTCTCGGGCGTGCTGCACCAGCTCGCCGGCGGCCTGCGCGCCGCGATGGGCTATGTCGGCGGGCGCGATCTCGCGGACTACCAGGCCAAGGCCCGCTTCATCCGCATCACCAGCGCCGGCCTGCGCGAGAGCCATGTCCACGATGTCACCATCGTGCGCGAGAGCCCGAACTATCCGACGCGCTCCTGAGACGGGACCAAGGACACAGGCGATGACGATCAAGCTGATCTATCCTGCGCTGGCCCAGATCCTGTGGACCTTCGTCGTGCTGGGCATCATGTTCCAGCGCCGCCGTGTCGCCTTCGCCAGCAAGGCGGTGCGCGTCGCCGATGTCGCGGTCTCGAACGAGCGCTACCCCGAGGATGCCCGCCTCGCGGCGGCGAACTACGCCAACCAGTTCGAGACGCCGGTCATCTTCTTCGCGCTGATCATGCTGGCGATGGAGGTCGGCGCCACCGGCACCGTCATGGCCGTGCTCGCCTGGGCCTTCGTGCTGACCCGGGTCGTTCATACCTTCATCCATGTCGGCGCGAACCGCCTGGTGACGCGGGCCGTCGTATTCGGCCTGGGCGTGGCCTGCCTCTTCTGCATGTGGGTCGGAATTGTCATCACGGTGCTTTGACACGCGCTCAGCGTGCAGTCTTCGCCTGACGGTGCCGTAACGTATACTCAGTCACATCCCTGCTACATTGCGGGTTAATCCGCGTTTCGCGCTTGCACCGGAGCCCGCGCCCCGGCATGCTAAATGCTTGCGGCTAGAACGGTTTGGGGGACGACCGTTCCAAATGGTACCAGGGGCTGTCCCCCTCTGGCGCAAGGTTTCGCATGGCGGGTCTGACTCTTGGGCGCGTTGCTGTCCTGGCCGCTTTCGGCGTGGTCGCCGTCGGCGCAGGCCTTCATTACTCCGGCCGCTCGGTTCCCTGGCCGCTCGACCGCATTCCTTACGGCAAGGTCATTCCGCCTTATGCCGCACAGGCGCAACAGGCCGCGGGCCCGCAAATGCGCGCCGGGCCGGCGCAGCGGCCACCTGTCACGATCGTGACGGCCCGCGCGGATCGGCGCGCCATGCCGGTCCGGCTCGATGCGATCGGCACGGTCCAGACGCTCTCGACCGTGACGGTGCGCTCCCGCGTCGATACGCAGATCATCGAGGTCGGCTTCCCCGACGGCGGCTATGTGAAGAAGGGCGATGTCCTCTTCCGCCTGGATTCGCGCCTCGCCGAAGCGCTGTTGAAGCAGGCCGAGGCCGCCGTCGCCCGCGACAAGGCCTCTCAGGCTTCAGCCGAATCCGAGTTGCGCCGGGCGGAGGAACTGGCCAAGCGCGACTTCGCCACCGACCAGCGCCTCGACACCGCCCGGACCCAGGTCGCCACGCTCAGGGCCAGCGTGCGCGGCGGCGAGGCGGCGGTCGACGCGCTCAAGGTCCAGCTCACCTATTACACCATCACCGCGCCGGTCTCGGGCCGCATCGGCGTCGCCGGCTTGAAGGAAGGCAACATCGCCAAGACCGGCGACAACTCGGCCGCGTTGGTGACGATCAACCAGGTCGATCCGATCTATGTCAGCTTCGCCCTGCCCCAGCGCCACCTGCCCGGCATCCGCGCGGCGATGAATGCCGGCACCGCTGTGGCGCTCGCCACGCCGCAAGGCGCCAGCCGCGGCGTCGAGGGCAAGATCGCGGTCGTCGACAACCTCGTCGACGCGACGACCGGCACCATCCAGATGCGCGCGATCTTCGACAACCCGGACGAGGCCCTCTGGCCCGGCGCGCTGTGTCAGGTCCGGCTGACCCTGCGCGTCGAGCCCGACGCCCTGACCGTGCCGCGCGAAGCGGTCCAGAACGGCCAGAACGGCACTTTCGTCTTCGTCGTAGAGGACGGCATAGCACGGGCGCGCCCGGTGACGGTGGACCGCACGATCGACGATCGCGTCGTGCTCGCCTCGGGCCTGAACGGCGACGAAACCGTCGTCATCGACGGCCAGCTCCTGCTGACGGAGGGCGCCCGCACGATCGAGCGCACCCGCAGCCAGAGCCCGCCGCCGAATCTCACGTCGCAGCGCGGGAGCGCCAGCTGATGAACCTGCCGGAGGCCTGTATCCGTCGTCCGGTGATGACGACCCTGCTGATGGCGACCTTCCTGATCTTCGGGCTGTTCGCCTTCAGGCAGCTTCCGGTCGCGGCGCTGCCGCGGGTCGATTTCCCGACCATCAATGTCAGCGCCCGCATGCCGGGCGCCAGCCCCGAGACTATGGCCTCCTCCATCGCCGCGCCGCTCGAACGTGAATTCGCCTCGATCTCGGGCGTCACCGCGATGTCCTCGGTCTCGCAGCTCGGCTCGACCTCGATCACCCTGCAATTCGACCTGAACCGCAGCATCGACGGCGCCGCGCTCGACGTGCAGGCGGCGCTCAGCGCCACGACCCGTCGCCTGCCGCCTGAGCTCCCTGCCCCGCCGAGCTTCAGGAAGGTGAACCCGGCCGACCAGCCGGTGCTGTTCATGGTCCTGACCTCGGCGACGAAGCCGCTCTACGAGGTGCACGAGTTCGGCGAGAACATCCTGCAGCAGCAGATCTCGCAGCTTCCCGGCGTGGCCCAGGTCAATATCTTCGGCGCGCAGAAATACGCGGTGCGCGTGCTGGTCAATCCCGACGAGGTCTCGGCCCGTGGCCTGGCGCTCAGCGACGTCCGGGCCGCGATCGCGGCAGCCAACTCGAACTCGCCCGTCGGCACCCTGAACGGCACGAACCAGCGGCTGACGCTCGGCGCCACCGGCCAGATGGAGCGCGCCGCCGAATACGGCAACCTGATCATCTCGCAGAAGAACGGCGTGCCGATCCGCCTCGAGGACGTGGCGCAGGTCTATGATTCCGTCGAGAACAACCAGACCGGCAGCTGGTATAACGGCCAGCGCTCGATCATGCTCGCGGTCTACCGCCAGTCCGACGCCAACACCGTCCAGGTGGTCGACAGCATCAAGGCGCGGCTCGACGGCTATCGCGCACAGCTCCCGGCGGCGATGGAGCTGCATGTCCTCAACGACCGCTCGATCCCGATCCGCGAGGCGGTCGAGGATGTCGAGGTCTCCCTGATGATCGCGATCGCGCTGGTGATCCTGGTGATCTTCCTGTTCCTGAAGAGCCTGGCCGCGACGCTGATCCCGACGCTCGCCTTGCCGATCTCGCTGGTCGGCACCTTCGCGATCATGCACGCGCTCGGCTATTCGCTCGACAACATCTCGCTGCTCGCGCTGACGCTCGCCGTCGGCTTCGTCGTCGACGACGCGATCGTCATGCTGGAGAACATCATCCGGCATATCGAGATGGGCAAGAAGCCGTTCCAGGCGGCGCTCGACGGCTCGCGCGAGATCGGCTTCACCATCCTCTCGATCACCATATCGCTGGTCGCCGTCTTCATCCCGGTCTTCTTCATGGGCGGCGTGGTCGGCAAGGTCTTCGTCGAGTTCGCCGGGACGATCGCCGCGGCGATCATCGTCTCAGGCTTCGTCTCGCTGACGCTGACGCCGATGCTCTGCGCCCGCTTCCTCAAGGCCCATGACCACCACAAGCGGCCAAACCTGATCGAGCGCGTCTTCGAGGCCGGCTTCCAGGGCATGCTCGGTGCCTATCGCTGGACGCTGGACGCCGTGCTGAAGGCCCGTTTCCTGATGCTGCTCTTCACGCTGGCGACGGTCTACGTCTCGGCGCAGATGTATGTCAGCATCCCGAAGGGCTTCTTCCCGATCGAGGATACCGGCCTGCTGCGCGGCGCGACCGAAGGCCCGCCCGACACCTCCTTCGAGGCCATGGCGGCGCGTCAGATCCGGATCGCCGAGATCGTCAAGGCCGATCCCGCCGTCGACTACCTGACCTCGAATATCGGCGGCTTCAACGCCACCAATAACGGCTTCATGTTCATCGCGCTGAAGCCCAAGGAGCAGCGCGACAAGGCCGAGGTGGTCATCGCCCGGCTCCGGCGCGCCGCATCGGAAGTACCCGGCATCACCGCCGTGTTCCAGCAGGTCCAGAACATCAACCTCAATGCCGGGCGCTCGTCGCGAGCCCAGTATCTCTACTCGCTGCAGGGGCCGGATCTGAACGCCCTCTTCAACTACGCCCCGCTGATGCAGCAGCGCCTCGCCCAGATCCCGCAGCTGCGCGACGCCAATATCGACCTGCAATTGCGCAACCCGCAGCTCTCGATCGAGATCGACCGCGAGCGGGCGGCGAGCCTCGGCATCTCCAGCGACCAGATCCGGCAGGCGCTCGGCAACGCCTTCGGCTCGCGCCAGATCGCCACGATCTTCACGCCCTCGACCGACTATCAGGTCATCATGGAGGCCAATCGCGCCTACCAACAGGACCCTGCCGTGCTGTCGCGCCTGCTGCTCAAGGCGGCGAACGGACTCAATGTGCCGCTGGAGACGGTGGCGACGATCAAGCCGAGCGTCGGCCCGCTCGCGGTCAACCGCATCTCGCAGCAGCCGGCGGTGACGATCTCGTTCAACACCGCGCCGGGCATCTCGCTCGGCGACGCGGTCAACGCCATCCGCGCGGCCGAGCGCGACGTCAACCTGCCGGCCTCGATCGTGACGAGCTTCGCCGGCTCGGCCCAGCTCTTCCAGGATGCGCTGAAAGGCCAGGGCCTGCTGATCTTCGCAGCGATCCTGGTGATCTACATCATCCTGGGGATACTCTACGAGAGCTTCATCCACCCGATCACGATCCTGTCCGGCCTCCCCTCGGCCGGGCTCGGCGCGCTGCTGGCGCTCGAATATTTCGGCATGGACCTGTCGGTCATCGCGATCATCGGCATCCTGATGCTCGTCGGCATCGTCAAGAAGAACGCGATCATGATGGTCGATTTCGCGATCGAACGCCGCAAGCAGGGCGACGATGCGCTGACCGCGATCCGCGAGGCGGCGCTGGTCCGCTTCCGCCCGATCATGATGACGAGCTTCGCCGCGATCTTCGGCGTGCTGCCGATCGCGCTCGGCGCCGGCGCCGGCGCCGAGCTGCGCCAGCCCCTCGGCATCGCCGTGGTCGGAGGCCTGATCGTCTCGCAGTTGCTGACGCTCTACATCACGCCGGTGGTCTATTTCTATCTCGACAAGGTCGACACCTGGTTGTCCGGACGCAACCGTGGCGAGCAGAATCCGGTCCCCGCGACGGCCATCCCCGTCGCCGTTCCTCAGGCCGTACATCGCCAAGACGCCTGAAATCCGGCTAAAAGCCGGAACAGTTTCATAAAACTGTCACTAATCCAGCCGTTTTTTGGTCATTCTCCTCGGGCTTTCCCGGAGATTGCATCAAAGGCGGGATTGTGTCTTAAAGTAGAAAGGACTAAGGCTAGCATAACAATAGGCGAGTGACCGAACCCATAGGGAGTCGCCGATGTTGCGCATCCGTGAAGTTCTGCCGCTGCCGGACCGAGATGTTCCGGCCCCGCAACCGATCGAAACCGAACCTCTCAAACGCGCCCGGCTCGGCGTGCTCGGCGCCGTTGGCGTCGCACTCGGCGTCGGCGGCATGATGCTGACGGTCTCGCTGGTCAAAGCCGGCGACGATGCCGGCGTCCGCGCCTTCATCCTCGAGGAGGCGGCCAAGCGCACGGCGCTCACGCCGCGAGCCTCGGCCTATGCGCCGGCGACCGTGCCCTTGAGGCTGCCGCTGGTCGAGACCAATCGCGACGGCCGGATCGCGCACCCGCCGGTATCGCTCGACAGGAAGAAGCACAGCATCCGCAAGAGCGCGGACGCGAACGCCCATTACGACACCGTCTCGGGCGCCGCCAATGTCGCCCGCACGATCTGCGTGCGTCTCTGCGACGGCTATCACATGCCGATCGGCCATTTGCGCTCGCAATCGGACCTGCCGGCCCATGAGGCGCTGTGCACGGCGTTGAATCCCGGTATCCCGGTCAAGGTCTTCCGGGTTGCTCCCGGCGCCGAGACCATCGACGGCGCGGTGGCGTCGGACGGCAGGACCTATGGCTCGCTGCCCGTCGCCTACAGCCACGAGACCTCGGCCGACAGTGCTTGCCGCCCCGCCATCGCCACCGCCGAGGACCGTCGTGTTTCGCTGCTGCGCGATTTCACCTTGCGTCCGGGCGACGCCATCGTGCTCGACGGCAAGGTCACGACCTTCGAGGGCTCCTCGAGCTGGCCTTACACCGCGCGCAACTTCCGCGACTTCCGAAACTCGCGCGAGCTCAGCGCCAGGGAGCGGCGCACGATCGACGCCGCGGTCGGCGTCTCCCGCCGCGAAGGGCAGATCCGCTCCTTCCGCAAGCAGATGCGCGTCGACGAGGCGAAGGCGAATCGCGCGGCCATAGCCTTGCAAGGCCAGTCCAGAGCCGCCCCGGCGGGGACCAACACCACCGTCGTGCGGCACATCACAGTCGACCCCGAGACCTGACCACCCCTCCCCTCATGGCCAGGCCACTGGGCGCGTTGCGTTAAGCATCGCGCCCTTTTTCCGTGGCCGCACAGGCCGCGCCGTTGAAGCTTAACGAAAAGTAAACTACACCTTCCTCGCGGCGGACGATGAACAGGCGCGAGTGGAGTTGACGCGATGTTTCGTGTCCGTGAGACCTCTGGACAGGGCAACCTGCCTCCTGAACCCGTCCGTATGGCTGCACCTGGGCTCAAGGCGGGACGTCCCGTTCGGCTTGCGGCCCTCACCGCCCTTGGCCTGTCGCTGGGCGCCGGCGGCGCGATCCTCACCGTATCCCTCGTCCAGGCCGGCGACGATGCCGGCATGCGTGCCTTCCAGCTCGAGGAAGCGGCCAGCCGCCGCGCCGCCCGGGCTCCGCGCGACGGCGTCTACAGCGCCAGCGCCTATGCCCCTGCCCGCAACACCTGGACGATGCCGCTGTTCAGCACGATCCCGGACGGGCGCATCGCGCATCCGCCGGTGGTGCTGAACCCGTTCAGGCCGACCGAAGCCGCGCCACGGCGCCACCGGGCTGAGCGTCAGGCGGCCTCCGGGCTTCCAGCCAGGACCGGCATGTCCAAGTCCGGCACCTCCAAGGCCGCCGCGCCCAAATCCGTCACGACCAAGGTGGCCCGCACCATTTGCGTCAGGCTCTGCGACGGCTTTCATGCCCCGCTCGGCGAGCTACATGCGCAATCCGACCTGAAAGCGCATGAGGCTCTCTGCCGGGCCATGAACCCGGGCATCCCGGTCAAGGTCTTCCGTGTTCGGGCCGGCGCCGACACGATCGACGGCGCCGTCGCGACCGACGGCCGGACCTATGGCTCCCTGCCGGTCGCCTATGGCCACGAAAAATCGGCCGATCCGGCCTGCCGGCCGCCGATCGTCGCCGCCGGAGAGCGCCGTGTCTCGTTGCTGCGCGACATCACGCTGCGCCCGGGCGACAGCGTCGTGCTCGACGGCAAGGTCAAGACCTTCACCGGCTCGTCGCGCTGGCCCTACAGCCCGCGCGACTTCGTCGATTTCCGCACTGCTGGCGAGCTCAGCGCCAGTCAGCGGCGCAGCATCGACCAGCGGGTCGGCGTCTCGCGCGACGAGGCGCAGCTGCAGGCGCTGCGCCGCCGGATGCGGACGCGCGAAGCGGCCCTGCACGACGACAACCTGATGAGCGACGCGGTCGTCCTGCGCGGCTCGATCGACCCGCAGGCGCGCGGCCCGATCCGCGTCGTCGCGCAATCGCCTTTCGAGAGGCCTTGACGCGCGTCCGACCCGACGAAGTCGAACGCCGTCATCCCGGACAAGCCGCGTCAGCGGCGCAGATCCGGGATCCATTGTAAAGCTCGGCGCTCTACGATGGATCCCGGCGCTCCGCTTCGCTACGGCCGGAATGACGTGTGGTGGGTTGAGCGCAGTTATCTCCCATCGGCGAGGCCCGGCACGAGCGCGCACTGCAAGCATGACCCGCTCTTTTGAAAGAATCTAAAGAAATTACTCTTTAGAATGCCTATAACCAATTGATCCATAACGCGTTCTTGTGTTGACCCTGCGCCACCTGCGCACTACCGCTCCGCTGTTGCGACCCCGTAGCGGGCTTCAGAACCCGATGGAGCGAATCATGACCAAGAACACATCTCTGCCCCTGATCGCCCTGGCGTCGTGCCTCATCGCCACGCCTGTGCTGGCGCAGAGCGTCAATCTCTACACCACGCGCGAGCCCGGCCTGCTCAACCCGGTGGTCGAGGCCTTCACCAAGGACACCGGCATCAAGGTCAACACCGTCTTCCTGAAGGACGGGCTCGAGGAGCGCGTCAAGGCCGAGGGCGCCAACAGCCCCGCCGACGTCATCATCATGGTCGACGCCGCCCAGATGATTTCCGCCGCCAATGCCGGCATCACCCAGCCGATCAAGTCGGCGGCCGTCGACAAGGTCGTGCCCGCGCAGCTGCGCGACCCCGACGGCAACTGGGTGACCCTGACCAAGCGGGCCCGCATCGTCATCGTCTCGAAGGACCGGGTGCAGCAGGACGCGATCGGCTACGAGGATCTCGCCGACCCGAAATGGAAGGGCAAGTTCTGCATCCGCGCCGGCCAGCACCCCTATAACAACGCGCTGTTCGGCGCCTATCTCGCCCGCCACGGCGCCGAGAAGACCGAAGCCTGGCTGAAGGCCGTGAAGGCCAACACCGCCCGCAAGCCCGGCGGCGGCGACCGCGAGGTCGCCCGCGACATCCAGTCGGGCCTTTGCGACATCGCCATCATCAACACCTATTATATCGGCCTGATGAGCGCGGCGAAGAACGAGCAGAAGGGCTGGTACGACGCGATCAAGCCGCTGAAGACCACCTTCGCCGGCGCCGGCACGCATGTGAACATCTCGGGCGCCGCGATCGCCAAGAACGCGCCCAACCGCGAGAACGCCGTCAAGCTGATCGAGTACATGCTCAGCGAGAAGGCGCAGGAACTCTATGCCGACGGCAATTTCGAGTTCCCGGTCAACCAGGACGTCAAGGAAAGCGCCGCGGTCAAGCTGCTCGGCAAGGTCACGGTCGACACGACGCCGCTGACCGAGATCGGCAAGAACCGCAAGGCCGCCGCCGATCTCGTCGACAAGGTCGGCTTCGACAATTGAGCCTGAACGCCACTGCCGGAACGATGCGACGGCCGTCACGCCTGTGGCGGCCGTCGAGCCGTTTCGCCTTCGCCTCGCTGTTCGGGGCCGGCCTCGTCGCGCTGCCGGTGCTGGCGCTCGCGCTGACCGCGCTGTCCCCTGACGCGGCGTCGATCTGGCCGCATCTGGCCGCCAACGTGATTCCGGGCGCGCTCGCCAACACCGCGCTGCTCATGCTGGGCGTCGCGCTGTTCTGCGCGTTCGCCGGTGTCGGCACGGCCTGGCTGGTCACGCAATACGAGTTTCCCGGCAGGCGGGCCTTCGAATGGCTGCTGGTCCTGCCCTTGGCGATCCCGACCTATCTGACCGCCTATATCTATGTCGAGATCATGGGCTTCCAGGGCCCGCTCCAGACCGCCTTGCGAGCGGTGACCGGCTATCGCAGCCTGCGTGACTATTGGTTTCCCGATCCGCGCAACCTCGTCGGCGCGGTCTTCGTCATGGGGATCGTGCTCTACCCTTATGTCTATCTCAGCGTCCGCGCGCTGTTCGGCCTGCAAAGCGCGGCGATCGTGGAATCGGCGCGCACGCTTGGCGCCTCGCGCGGCGCCCTGTTCTGGAAGGTCGGCCTGCCGATGGCGCGGCCGGCCCTGGCGGCCGGCTTGACCCTGGCCCTGCTCGAGACCCTCAACGACATCGGCGCGACCGAATATCTCGGCATCAACTCGCTGACCCTGTCGATCTACACGACCTGGCTCAATCGCGGCTCGCTGCCGGGAGCGGCGCAGATCGCCTGCGTCATGCTGATCCTCGTCGTGCTCCTGATCATCGGCGAGGCCCGGCTGCGGGGCGCCCGCCGCTTTTCGCTGTCGGTGCGCCAGCCGCGCGCCGTCGGCCGCAGCCCGCTCTCGGGACGCGCCGCGCTCGGAGCGAGCCTCGCCTGCGCCCTGCCCGTGCTGCTCGGCGCATTGCTGCCGATCGGCTTCCTGATGCAGCAGGTGTTCGCGCGCGGTTTGCTCCAGCAATTCGACGGCGCCCTGCTCGGCAATCTCGCCAATGCCCTACTGCTGGCCGGCAGCGCCACGGCGCTCGTCGTCGCGCTCGGGCTCGGCATCGTCGCCGCCGGCCGCATCGGGCGCGAGCCCTGGCTGCCGGCGCTGGCCCGCATCGCCTCGCTCGGCTATGCCCTGCCCGGCACCGTCCTGGCGCTCGGCCTGCTGGTCCCGCTCGCCGCCTTCGACAATGCGTTCGCCAATGCAGTCACGGCCTGGTTCGGCGCCAGCCCGGGCCTCGTCCTGATCGGGTCGGGAGCGGCCCTGGTCATCGCCTATCTGGTGCGCTTCCTGTCGATCGCGATCTCCGGCATCCAGAGCGGCCTCTCGCGGATATCGCCGCGCATCGACGATGCGGCGCGCGCGCTCGGCTCGAATGCGGGCGACGTCCTGCGCCAGGTCCATTGGCCGCTGGCCCGCCCCGCCATCGCCGCGGCTGCGCTGCTCGTTTTCGTCGACTGCCTGAAGGAGCTGCCGGCGACCCTGCTGCTGCGCCCGCTCAATGTCGATACGCTCGCCACCATCGTCTACGGACACGCCTCGCGCGGCGTGTTCGAGGACGGAGCGCTCGCGGCGCTGCTCATCGTGCTGGCCGGGCTCTATCCCGCCATCATTCTGGCGCGAGCGGGTGCCACGAAGGCGTGATCCGCCACTGGCGTCCCGGAATCCGAAGCCGATCCACAAGCCGCGCGCCGGGATACCGGGCACAAACTCGACAAGCCCCCGGCATCGTCATAAACCGGTCCACGCTTGACCACCGGTTCGATTCCGGTCGCAGCTCCGGCCCAGGGCCCATGACACGACGCGTTTCCATCCTCGCCTATTGCCTCGCCATCGGCCTCGTGCTGCTCGGCCTGCAGTCATGGGGCATCGCGGTCGGGCGGATCGAGCGCCATGTCATCGCCGGCATCGAGGACCGCACGGGCCTGAAGATCACCAGCCTGGAGCGGGCGCAGATCGCGCTCCTGCCGCTGCCGCGCGTCGAGCTCTCGCAGGTCGCCTTCGCCCAGCATGACGGCATGCTGGCCGGCAAGGCGGTGCAGCTCAAGGCGCGGGCGCGCCTGCTGCCGCTCCTCGTCGGCCGGCTCTCCTTCGATCGGATCGACCTGATCTCGCCGGAAATCGACATCGCCGTCGCCGGAACCGAAGACGATCTCACCGAGTGGCTGGCGACCCCGCTCGCCTATCTCACCGGGCTCCAGAACCAGAGCCGCATCGTCATCATCGGCGGCTCGGTCTTCGCGCGTGCCCATGGCGAGATCCGCACCATCCTGCGCGACGTCAATCTGATCGTCGACGAGCGCGAGCCGCAGGAGCCGATCGCCGCGGGGGGAAGTGTGAACTGGCGCGGCGTCGCCACCGACGTCAATCTGCACTGGCCGACGGCCGGCGAGCAGGCCAGGCTCTCCTTCTCCGCGACATCCCCTCTGATGAACCTGCGCTTCGACGGCACGCGCTCAGGGCTGCACCAGCCGGTCTATAACGGCCAGCTCAGCCTTTCCACCCGCTCGCTGTCCGAGCTGTTCGGCTGGTTCGGCGAGACGCCCCGGCTCGCCGCCACGATCGGCCAGCTCAATCTCGCCGCCGAGGCCCAGGTTAAGGGCAGCGAGATCTCGTTGAGCAACGCCAGCGCCATCCTGGATGGCGACAGGCTCGACGGTGCGATCACCCTCGGCAAGGCCGGGCCGCGCTGGTCGCTCTCCGGCACCCTGGCCGGCGCCGCGCTCGACCTCGGCCGGCTCTATGGCCGGCTCGACCTGCCGAAACCGGCACGGAGCGAAGCCGGCCCGACGCCGCTCGAATTCGAGGCCTGGACCGCCCATGACATCGACCTGCGCGTCTCGGTCGACGCCGCTCGCCTCGGCGGCGGCGCGCGCGTCACCGAGGTCGCGACGCAATTGCTGGTCAAGAAGGGCCGCTTCGAGGCGGGCCTGCTGCGGGCCTCCGCCTATGGCGGCAGCGCCAAGGGACGGCTGCTCGCCAGCAGCGCGCCCGGCGGCGTCGAGGTCCGGCTCCAGGCCAATCTCGACAGGATCAACCTCGCCCAGGGCGTGGCGGACCTGCCCGGCCTGCCGCGCCTGAGCGGAAGCGGCAATCTGCAGCTCGCGCTGGACGGGACCGGCACCACGGCCGAGGAGGTCGTCGCCTCGCTCGGCGGCAAGGGGAGCATCACGTTGAAACAGGGGGAGCTCGGCGGCTTCGCCTTCCTCGACCTGCTGCGCCGGGCCGAGCGCAGCCCGATGGCGGCGCTGCGCGAATGGCGCCAGGGCAAGACGGCTTTCGACAGCGCCGGCGCGACCGCCACGATCGCCAATGGCGTCGCCACGATCAGCGACGCGCAAATGACCGGCCAGGCCTATCGGCTGACGCTGGCGGGACAGGCCTCGCTGCCCGAGAGCTGGATCGAGATGAGCGGCCAGCTCAACCAGGTGAACGGCTCCCTGTCCGTCCCTCTGGTGCTGAGGGGCGCGCTCGACGCTCCGACGCTGGCGCCCGACATCGACGCGATGCTGCGTCCCGCCGGGAACAACCTGCCGACCCTGCTGACCCGCTGACGCGTCCGGACTGGCCAGCCGATTGACCGACGCCGAGCGCTGGAGTTTCATGGCGGAAACGGGCGAAAGGCCAGGCCGCATGCGCGCGCCAACGGGTTCGATCGTCGGGCTGTGCTCGGCCTCCGCGACCATGTTCGCCGTGGGCATGGCCTTCCTCGGCTATTGGGGCGTGCACGAGTCCTCGCCCTGGGGCCCGCGCGATATCGCGGTCGTGACGCTCGCCTTCATCGGCTTTGCCGCACTCGGCTCCGTCACCTGGATCGCCACCACGCCCGTTGCCGAGGAAGACGCCGAGAAGGTCGTCCCCGCACGGCGCGCCTTCGCTTTGGGCGTGTTCCTGATCTGGCTGTCGGTCCTGGTCTCGGTCGTGGGCTGAGGCGCCGCGATCGCACCGCGCCTGGCGGCCATCACGGAACAAGGAACCATGGCGGGCACGCGCCCGCCATGGGCTGGGCCGTGCTCAGCTCTCCTGCTCGGGCCCGTCCTCGGCGGCCGGCGTCTCGTCCTCCGCCTCGTCGTCCTCACCGGCATCGCCGATGCACTCGACCGAGACGACCTTCTCGCCGTCGGCGGTGTTGAACACGGTCACGCCCTGCGTCGAGCGCCCGGCGATCCGGATGCGGTTGTCCGGCCCCTTGTCGACCGGCACGCGGATGACCTGCCCGCCATCGGTGACGAGCATGATCTGGTCGCTGTCGACGACCGGGAAGGAGGCGATCAGCTTGCCGTTGCGCTCGTTCACCACCATGGCGACGATGCCCTTGCCGCCGCGCCCGGTCACCCGGTACTCGAAGGACGAGCTGCGCTTGCCGTAGCCCTTTTCGGACACCGTCAGGATGAACTGCTCGGCGAGCTGCATTTCGAGCCGCTTGGCGCCGAGCTCGACCTCCCCCGTGGTCTCCTCGCCCTCGCCCACTGGCGCTGCCGCCTCGACCTCCTCGGCCTCGCCGCTGATGGCCCGGCGGGCTGCGGCGGCGTCCTTCAGATAGGTCGCGCGCTCGTCCGGCGTCGCATCGAGATGCTTGAGGATCGCGAGCGAGATCACCTCGTCGCCCTTGCCCAGGTTGATGCCGCGCACGCCGGTCGAGTCGCGGCCCTTGAAGACGCGCACCTCCGGCACCGCGAAGCGGATGCACTGGCCGCCGGCGGTGGTCAGCAGCACGTCGTCATGCTCGGAGCAGATCTGCACGTCGACGATGGAATCGCCCTCGTCGAGCTTCATCGCGATCTTGCCGTTGCGGTTGACCTGGACGAAGTCCGACAGCTTGTTGCGGCGGACATTGCCGGTCCGGGTCGCGAACATCACGTCGAGCCGGTCCCAGCTCTCCTCGTCCTCCGGCAGCGGCATCACGGTGGTGATGCGCTCGCCCTGCTGCAGCGGCAGCATGTTGTTGAGGAATTTTCCGCGCGCGTTCGGCGCCGCCAGCGGCAGCCGCCAGACCTTCTCCTTGTAGGCCTGCCCGCGCGAGGAGAAGAAGATGATCGGCGTATGCGTGTCGGCGACGAAGAGCCGGGTGACGAAATCCTCGTCGCGGGTCGACATGCCCGAGCGGCCCTTGCCGCCGCGGCGCTGCGCCCGATAGGTCGAGAGCGGCACGCGCTTGATATAGCCGGCATGGGACACGGTCACGACCATGTCCTCGCGCGCGATCAGGTCCTCGTCGTCGAGATCGGAGCCCCAGTCCTGGATCACGGTCCGGCGCGGCGTGGCGAAGGCAGTCTTCACCTCGGTGAGCTCGGTCTTGACGATATCCTGGATGCGGGCGCGCGAGCGCAGGATGTCGAGATAGTCGGCGATCTCCTCGGCGAGCTTCGCCAGGTCGTCGCCGATCTCGTCGCGGCCCAGCGCGGTCAGGCGCGACAGGCGCAGCTCGAGGATCGCCTTGGCCTGCGCATCGGAGAGCCGGTAGGTGCCGTCGGGGTTCATCGGGTGGCGCGGATCGTCGACCAGCGCGATCAGCGGCGCGATGTCTTCGGCCGGCCAGTCCCGCGCCAGCAAGGCCTCATGCGCCGCGGCCGGCGTCGGCGCGGTGCGGATCAGCCGGATCACCTCGTCGATATTGGCGACGGCGGTGGCGAGGCCGCAGAGCACATGCGCCTTCTCGCGCGCCTTGTTGAGCAGATAGCGCGTGCGCCGCGAGACCACTTCCTCGCGGAACTCGACGAAGGCCGAGATGAAGTCCTTGAGGTTCAGCACCTCGGGCCGGCCGCCGTTCAGCGCCACCATATTGGCGCCGAAGGAGGTCTGCAGCGGCGTGTAGCGATAAAGCTGGTTGAGCACCACGTCGGCCATCGCGTCGCGCTTGACCTCGATGACGACGCGCACGCCCTCGCGGCTGGATTCGTCGCGCAGGTCGGAAATGCCCTCGATCCGCTTCTCGCGGACGAGATCGGCGATCTTCTCGACCATCGTCGCCTTGTTCACCTGGTAGGGCACCTCGGTGACGATGATCGCCTCGCGCTCTTTGCGCAGCTCCTCGATATGGGTCTTGGAGCGCATCACGATCGAGCCGCGCCCGGTGTGATAGGCCGAATGGATGCCGCTGCGGCCCATGATCGAGGCGCCGGTCGGGAAATCCGGGCCGGGCACGATCTCGATCAGGTCGTCGATCGAGAGCTCGGGATCGTCGATCAACGCGATGCAGGCGTCGATCACCTCGCCGAGATTATGCGGCGGGATATTGGTCGCCATGCCGACGGCGATGCCGCCGGCGCCGTTGACGAGCAGGTTCGGATAGCGCGCCGGCAGGACGGTCGGCTCGTGCTCCTTGCCGTCGTAGTTCGGCTGGAAATTGACGGTGTCGAGGTCGAGGTCCTCGAGCAGCGGCATCGCCGCCTTGTCGAGCCTGGCCTCGGTATAGCGATCGGCCGCCGCACCGTCGCCGTCCATCGAGCCGAAATTGCCCTGCCCGTCGATCAGCGGCAGGCGCAGCGAGAAGTCCTGCGCCATGCGCACCAGCGCGTCATAGACCGCGAGATTGCCGTGCGGATGGTACTTACCCATCGTGTCGCCGACGATGCGGGCGCATTTGGTATAGGGCCGGTCGGGCAGGTTCTTGTTCTCGTGCATCGAGAACAGGATGCGCCGGTGCACCGGCTTCAGCCCGTCGCGCACGTCCGGAAGAGCGCGGCTCACGATCACGCTCATGGCGTAATCGAGATAGCTCTTCTTCATCTCGTCGGTGATCGCGATCGGCTTGATGTCGCCGCCGAAATGCGGCTCGTCCGGCTGGCCGTCGCGCGGGTCGTTGCTGTCGTCTTCGCTCAAGGGAAAGGGTCCCGATTCCTATGATTTTTCAGGCTTCTGGCTATCCGATTCCGCGCCGCGAAGCCAGCAAAAGAGGGCGCCATCCAGAGAAAATAAAACCGCTTTCTATCAATAACTTAAGAGGGGTTTCTGACTCGCTTTCGCAGCCCCTCCACAATCCCGCCATCTTTGGCGCGTGACGCGGGGCCCGCGGCATGCCTAAGCTCGCCTCATGTTCCTGGAATATCTCACCTCCGCGCTGGTCACGCTCCTGGTCACGCTCGACCCGCCGGGGCTCGCGCCGATCTTCCTGTCGCTCACCCGCGGCATGTCGAGCGACGAGCGCCGGCAGGTCGCGCTGCGCGCCTGCATCATCGCCTTCTGCATCATGGCCTTCTTCGGCCTGGCCGGCGACGTCGTGCTGAAGGCGCTCGGCGTCTCGCTGCCGGCCTTCCGCATCGCCGGCGGGCTGCTGCTGTTCTGGATCTCGTTCGAGATGGTCTTCGAGCGCCGCAACGAGCGCAAGCAGGCCACCGCCGAGATCGCGATCACCCAGGATCACATCCGCAACGTCGCCGCCTTCCCGCTCGCCATCCCGCTGATGGCGGGCCCCGGCGCGCTGACCGCGATGATGCTGCTCGCCGGCCGCGCCGACGGCAATTTCGCCATGCTCGGCTCGCTGGCGCTGATCTGCGGCCTGGTGATCCTGTCCTGTCTCGTGACCTTCTTCCTGGCGACGCCGATCGCGCGCCTTCTCGGCGTCACCGGCAATGTCGTGCTGACCCGCCTGCTCGGCGTCATCCTGGCCGCGCTGGCGGTTCAGTTCGTGATCGACGGCGTGAGCGCGGTGGTCAGGGGCGGATGATGGTCGACTTGTCGGGTACTGCTCGGGCGATGGCGGGAATGGTCGCTCTGGTCATAGGGTTCGGGCTGGCCGTCCAGTTCAATGCCAGCCTTTCGCGGGTCGGGGCCTGGCCGGAAACGCTCTGGATCATGCTGCGTTTCTTCACGGTCATCGCCAATCTCCTGGCGGCGATCGTGCTGGCGGGCGCAGCGCTCGGCCTGCCGGGCTTCGCCTCCCCGGCAAGGCTCGGCGGGGTCGCGGTCGCGATGATGCTCGTCGGGATCGTCTATGCGCTCCTGCTGCGCGGCATGCTCGAACTCAGCGGTGGCGACAAGCTCGCCGATGACCTTCTGCATGTCGTGGCGCCGGTCCTCGTCCCGCTGTTCTGGCTGTTCTTCGTCCCGAAAGGCGGGCTTCGCCGCGCCGACCCGCTGTGGTGGACGCTGCTGCCCGTAGTCTATTTCGCCTATGCCCTGACGCGCGGCGCCTGGGACGGGAACTACCCCTACCCGTTCATGAACGTCGCGACGCTCGGCTGGCGACCGGTGGCGCTGACCGCCCTCGTCATGGCCGCCGGCTTCATCGCGACCGGCTTCGCCATGCTCTGGCTGGACCGCCGCCTGTCCCGGCGCCCTGCAGCAGGGTAGGCGCGTTGTCTGGCGCGGCACCGCGACGCGATGCACGCCATGCGGCAACGGGGTGCGGCCGAGCCTCTCCAGCCCGGCTCGCCATCCGTCTGCACGCGGAACAGTTCGAGCCCGGCGCCCCTCTCGGGCTCAGCATCGGCATGGCCCTGGAACCCGGTGGCGAAAAAATGCGTGTCGGTGAGATCGAGGGCCCTGCCCTCGTGCGCAACGAATATGATCTCTTGGAGCCATCGCAGCCGGATTCCCGGCCTGCAAAGAGAATCCATCATCGAGCAGACCGGGACGGCGGGAGAAACGGATGCTGAGCATCGCCGAGGCCGACGGGTTGGTCGCCCAGCATCTGGGCAAGACGCCCCGCGCGAACCATTCGCGGGTCGTCGCCCATGTCATGCGCAAGCTTGCGGAGGCCTTGTCGGAACCCGCAGAGCTGTGGGAGGTGGTCGGCCTCTGCCACGATCTCGATTTTTTCCAGATCGACGGCGACTGGAGCCGGCACGGCCCAATGGCGGTGGAATGGCTCGGCGACCGCATTCCAGCCGAAGCACGGCAGGCGATCGCGGCACATGACCACCGCACGGGAATCGTTGCCGATACGCTGCTCGCCGACTCGCTCAAGGTCGCCGACGCCATGACCGTCATCGACGAGAAGCTGGGACGCCCCGCGCTCCGCACCACCGATGCCGCGCGCCCCTATGCGGCGCTGCGCGCCAGCCTCGGCCGGCGCTCCTATCTGGCAGACATGGTTGAGCACTACACGCTGAAGCACGGGTTCCCGTTCGAGCGCCTCGTCGAGGCTCTCGCCGACGCTCCGGAACAGCCTCTCCCGGCCTAGCTGCTTCTACAGCGCCAGCTCCATCAGCCATTCTCCGTTCGGCAGCCGGGCGCCCGTATCCCTGAAACCCTGCGCCAGATAGAAGCGCCGCGGCCCGGCATCGCCGGCGACATAGCTCGTCCGCGCCAGGCTGTATCCCTCCGGCGGAAGGCTTCGCAGCCAAAGCGCCAGCGCCTCCCTGCCATAGCCCCTGCCCTGGTGGCGCCAGTCGATCATGAAGCGCCAGAGGAAGCAGCTCCCGTCGCCGTCCCCGGGTCGCCACATCATGAAACCGACCGCCACCTCATCGGCATGGACCGCGCGAAACGCGGCAGCCGGGTTGAAATGGGCCTGCGCGATCGACACCGCGTTCGGCGCGACGAAAGCCTTCTGGGCCTCGCTCGGTTCGAGCGCGCAGATCGAGCGCACGGTCTCGGCTGTGATCTCCCGCAGCGAGACGCGAGGCGCGCTCATCGGCCGATCACTTCTCCAGGAAGGTCCGGATCGCGCCTTCCGCCTGCTTCATCGAGATCACGCCGTCGAGATGGCCGCGCGTGCCCTGGATCGTGACATGGGTCAGGTCGACGCCGGCCTGCTTCATCGCCTCGGCTGTCTTGCCGATCGTGTCGGAGGTGAAGACGAGGTCCTTCGGCTGGGTGATCATCAGCACCGGCGCCTTGATCTTCGCCGCCCCGTCGGCGAGCGACTTGCCGCCGGCCGCAAAGATCTGGTTGGCCTTGACCAGATAGAGGAAATGGTTCGCGTCCGAGACTTTTGCGCGCGCCGCGCCGGCATTGTCCAGGATGCTCTGGACCTGGAAGCGGTTGTCCAGCGCCTTGCCCGGCTCCTCGCCTTCCTTGGCGGCGCGCCTTCCGAAGGTGCCGTTGGTCCAGTCGCCGTGATTGGCCTGCAGCGTCACCACCGCCAGCGCCTTGGCGAGGCCGGCATTGGGCGGCGTCTTGCCGTAATAATCGCCCTTGTTCCAGTTCGGATCGACCAGGATCGGCGCCGCCCAGACATCGAGCCAGGCGATGAGCTGCGCATCGGCCTCGGCCGCGCCGATCACCGGCATCGCCTTAGCGACCATCTCTGGATGGCTCGCAGCCCATTCCCAGGTCTGCAGCGCCCCCATCGAGGGCCCGGCGACCAGCGCCAGCTTCCTGATGCCGAGACTCTCGACCAGGGCTTTCTGGACATTGACGAAATCGCCGACGGTGACGATCGGGAAATCGAGCCCGTAGGGCTTGCCCGTATCGGGATCGACAGACGCCGGGCCGGTGGTCGTCGTCGTCGGATCGCCGGTGTTGAGATTGACCAGCGTATCGGAGGACAGGACGAAATATGTGTTGGTGTCGATCGCCTTGCCGGGGCCGATGATCGCGTCCCAATAGCCCGGCGCGGCGTCCGCGGCCGCATATTTCCCGGCGGCGTGCGAATTGCCCGAGAAGAAATGGCAGATCAGGATCGCGTTGGACTTGTCGGCGTTGAGCGTGCCGTAGCTCTCCCAGCCGACCTTGACGTTCTTCAGCGTGCGGCCGGACTGCGTCGTGAAGCTCGGCAGCTCGAAGACCTTCTTCTCGACCATCAGGTCCTGCGCCGACGCCATTCCCGCCACCACCATGCAAGCCGCGCCAAGGGCGCCCGCGATCCAGTTCCGCATCTCGCTCTCCGTCCCGAAGCCGGCCGTCAGGCGGCCTTGGCAGGATCAGAGCGGATTTGCCCGGCTAACGGAAGGGGTTCTCTTCCTTCTCCCCTTGGGGATTCCTCTGCGAAACCGGAGGAAGCGCGCAGAACCCCTCCCCCTTGTGGGGAGGGGCAGGGGTGGGGGGCGAAAAGTCGAGCCGAATCGCCGGAAACCGACCCGATCCGCTCCTACAACCGATCCTGCACCCGGTCACTCGCCCCCCATCCCCATCCCTTCCCCACGAGGGGGAAGGGAGGAGCCGAGGCCACCGGCGTTTCGCAGAGGAATCCCCGAGGGGAGAAGGAGGAGGCCGCTCACACCGCCCCGAGCAGGCCCTTGATCAGGGCCTGGCGCGGCGCGATCGAGGAGATCAGCGCATATTCCTCGAGCGTATGGGCGCCGCTGCCGTCGATGCCGAGCCCGTCCAGCGTCGGCACGCCGAGCGCGGCGGTGAAATTGCCGTCCGAGCCGCCGCCGGTCATCGGGCAGTCCTGCAGGTCGAGGCCGATCTCGGCGGCAACGCCGCGCGCCGTCTCGAACAGCGCCGCAACCGACTCGGATTTCTCGTAGGGCGGCCGGTTCATGCCGCCGGTGATGCTCAGCCTGACATCGGGATCGCGCGGGGCGAGGCCGAGGATGCGGTTCTCCATCATCTTGCCGTCGGCGACCGTGGTGACGCGCATGTCGACGCTGAACCAGGCATGCTGAGGAATGACGTTCGCAGCCGTGCCGCCGCCGATCAGCGCGACCGAGGTGGTGATGCCGCGCGCATAATCGGTCATGCCCTCGATCGCCAGGATCTGGTGCGCCGCCTCGCGGATCGCGCTGCGCCCGTCGGCATGGCGCGAGCCGGAATGCGCCGGCCGGCCTTCGAGCTTGACCTCAAAGCGTCCGACGCCCTTGCGCGCCGTGACGATCCTGCCGCCCTCGCGCGCCGGCTCGGTGACCAGCACGGCAGCCGATTGCCGTCCGATATCCTCGATCACGCCGCGCGTCGTCGGCGAGCCGATCTCCTCGTCCGGCGTGAACAGGAACATCATGGGACGCCTGGCCGAACCGGCCTTGGCGACCTCCTTGAAGGCCTGAAGCGCCAGCCAGGCGCCGCCCTTCATGTCGTAGACGCCGGGCCCGTAGAGTCGGTCGCCCTCGATCCTGACCGGCAGGTCCTTGGCGCTGGTCCCGACCGGGTGGACCGTGTCGAGATGCGACATCAGGCTGACCGCCTTCTCGCCATTGTCGAGCCCGGCCCGCAGGATCAGCGCATCGCCGAGCCCGTCCCGCCCCGGCAGGCGCTCCACCGCGATCGGCAGGCCTTCGACCTCCTTCGCGACGAGGTCCATCATGCCGTTGACGCCGGGAAGGTGGCGGGTGGGACTTTCGAGCGCGATCCAGACGGAGAGCGCTGCGGCGGCGGAGTCGGTGGTGCTCATGGCGCCGCTCTTACGCTGGAAGCCCGGCATCGCACAAGGATCGCGCCGCCTTGGGCGGGATGCTCCGCCAGCATGGCGCCGCTTGACAGGCGCGAGCGCCTTCATTTAATAACCATTCCGTTATATAACCAATAGGATATTGAATGTCCCCTTCCGGACGCCTCGATGCCACCTTCGCCGCGCTCGCCGACCCGACGCGCCGGGCCATCCTCGCCCGGCTGGCCTTGGGCGAGGCCTCGGTGAACGAACTGGCCCAGCCTTTCGCGATGAGCCAGCCGGCGATCTCAAAGCATCTCAAGATGCTGGAGCGCGCCGGGCTGATCTCGCGCGGGCGGGACGCCCAGCGCCGGCCTTGCCGGCTGGAACCGCAGGCGCTCGCCGAGGCCAATGGCTGGCTCGAGAGCTATCGCCAGTTCTGGGAAGGAACCTTTCAGCGCCTCGACGCCTTGCTCGACGAGATGAAGGCGGAGGCAGCCAAAACCGCCGCAAGCAGACAGGGAGAGACCGAATGACGACCACACCTGCCCTGAGCGTGACGACGCCGAGCGAGCGCGAGATCCAGATGACCCGCATCTTCGACGCGCCGCGCGAGCTGGTCTTCGAGGCAATGCACCGGCCAGACCTGCTGAAGCGCTGGCTCAGCGGCCCTCCGGGCTGGTCGCTCGCCGAGTGCGAGGCGGATTTTCGGGTCGGCGGCGCCTTCCGCCATCTCTGGCACGGACCCGAGGGCGCCAGGATGGGCATGGGCGGCGTCTTCCGCGAGATCGTCGCGCCGGAGCGCATCGTCCGCACCGAGCTGTTCGACCAGGATTGGACCGGCGGCGAGGCGCTGGCGACCCTCGTCCTCAGCGAGCGCGGCAGCAGGACCGAGCTCGCCGTGACGGTGCTCTATTCCTCACGAGAGGCCCGCGACGGCGCGCTCGCCAGCGGCATGAAGGACGGGGTCGCCGCCAGCTATGGCGAGCTCGACACCCTGCTCGCCGAGACGAAGCGGGCCGCCTGAACCACGTCAGCGACGCGAACATCAAGCCACCACCACAGGCTCAGCCCGTCGGCTCGGCCGCATCCCAACCGGAGGACATCATGCAGAAGATCACCCCGTTCCTGTGGTTCGACAACCAGGCCGAGGAGGCCGTCGAGTTCTACCTCTCTGTCTTCAAGAATGCGAAGAAGGGCCACGTCATGCGCTGCGGCGATGGCGGCCCCGGCCCGAGGGGCAGCGTCCTCACCGTCTCCTTCGAGCTCGAGGGCGTCGAGTTCACCGCGCTCAACGGCGGGCCGCATTTCAAGCTCACCGAGGCGGTGTCCTTCCTGATCGAATGCGGCGATCAGGCTGAGGTCGACTACTACTGGGAAAAGCTGGTCGAGGGCGGCGGCGAGCACAGCCAATGCGGCTGGCTCAAGGACCGCTTCGGCGTTTCCTGGCAGGTCACGCCGCGGATCCTGCTGCAGCTGAACTCCGACCCGGATCCGGTGAAGGCCGGCCGGGTGATGCAGGCGATGATGAAGATGAGGAAGATCGACATCGCCACGATCGAGGCCGCCCATCGCGGCTGAGGCGGCAGCCTTCCGCCCCCGACAACGAAAGCGCGTCATCCCGGCCGCAGCGTAGCGGCGCCAATCCGGGATGACGGTTTGCCCAGTACTCCTCCGTCATTGCGAGCGCAGCGACGCAATCCAGGAGGAATGCGTGAGACCTCCTGGATTGCTTCGGAGCTCACGCTCCTCGCAATGACGCGAGAGCTGTCGCGCCCTAGAACGGGATATCGTCGTCGAGATTGCTGCTCGACGAGCGGCCACCGCCACTGCCCGACATCACCGGCTGCCGCGAGCCACCGCCGCCCATCGGGCTCGAGCGCCCGAAGGAGCCGCCGGAGCGATCCTCGACCGCGCCGCCGCCCTCGCCATATTCGTCCGAACCGCCCTGGCCGCGGCTGTCGAGAATGGTCAATTCGCCGCGGAAGCGCTGCAGCACGATCTCGGTCGTGTATTTTTCGACGCCGGACTGGTCCTGCCATTTGCGGGTCTGGAGCTGGCCCTCGACATAGATCTTCGAGCCCTTCTTCAGATACTGCTCGGCGACCTTGGCGAGATTCTCGTTGAAGATCACGACCGAGTGCCACTCGGTCTTTTCCTTGCGCTCGCCGGTCTGCTTGTCGCGCCAGCTCTCGGAGGTGGCGATCCGCAGATTGACGACAGGCTCGCCGCTGCCGAGGCGGCGCACCTCGGGGTCGCGCCCGAGATTGCCGACCAGAATGACCTTGTTCACGCTACCAGCCATGAGAGGCTCCATTTCCTGCGCACTAAATGACGACCCGGTCGGCGACCGGAGCCGGACCCTAGATGTCGGTTGCGCAACTATCAACTATGTTCCTGTTTTGTTCAAGCCCCTTCGCGAGGTTGTCCCCCGCTTTGTCGCGACGGCGCCAGGGCGGCCGGCGGCTCTGCGTCAGAGCCGCAGGGGCGGTGTCGACCACCCCTGCGGCAGGTCTTCAGCGTAGCGCCAGCCTGATCGCCTGCTCGACCGGCGAATAGGCGCCGTCGGCCCGCTCCAGCGCCAATGGCTCCGCCGGCAGCAGCGGCGGCTGGGCCATGAAGCGCGGCCGCGTTCCGCGATGCGGCTGCGCCGCATGCACCAGGAACGGGTGGCAGAGATAGACGGTGCCCGCCTCCCCCGTCGCGGCGACCTCCGGGCAACCTTCCGTCTCGGCGAAGCCGTTCGCCGCGAGCTCCCGCAGCGACAGCCCCGCCTCGCCCGCCGGCGCGAGCTGCCGCGCGATCTCGCGATGGGACCCGGCGCGAATGCGCGTCGGCGCGTCGTCCTCGCCGACATCGGAGAACAGGAACAGCATCAGCAGCGCCCTGCCCTTCGAGCTGATATTGGCCCGCCAGGACAGGAAGTCGGGATCGTCCGTCCCGAAGCTGACATCGACATGCCAGCCGGCATCGCCCGGCTCGTCCGGTGACGGGAAGCGGACCGGGAAGGTGCCGAGCGCGCCTGGCTTGCGCCAGCGTCCGGGCCCGACCAGCCGGTCATAGGCCGCGTGCAGGACCGGCGTGTTGCCGGCCGCGAGGAACGGCGCATCGGCATAATGTCCGAGCCGGATCATCGGCTTCGTCCAGCTCGCCGGATCGTCCGGATCGCAGCCGCAGTCGCGCCAGAGGATCGCGCGGCCCTGCTCCGCAAGCTCGCGCGGAAAGGCGGCGTCGATCTTCACGAAGCCGTTTTCGATGAAATGCTGGATCTGCGCGTCGCTGAGCGAGCGCATGGCATCGGTATGAGGCATGATGGATTCACCTGAACACGGGCCCTCGTCCTGCCGGACAGGCAGGCGAAGCCGGGAAATCGGAAGAAGCGAGGCGCACGAAGCGCCGGGGCCGGCTGGCCCCGCCTCAACGATTTCGGAACAGCGTCGAGGCGACGATGCGCGTGAACATGCTCATGCCGCCGAGGGTAAGGCGCGATGCGGCCGATTTGTGGCGGGCGCGCAAGAGACCGTTTGAAAATCGAGCCCTCATCCTGAGGAGCCGCACAGCGGCGTCTCGAAGGATGCTCCAGGAGGTTACGGAGACATCTGGAGCATCCTTCGAGACGCCGTTCCTTGCGGAACGGCTCCTCAGGATGAGGGCCGGGTGAATGATCAACCGGGCTCTGAAAGTTCCGCGTCCGTTGGCGGCGCGGCCTCAGCCAATGCCTTCAGCGCCTTGACCGTCTCCCGCAGGCCGCGATGCAGCGGCTTGTCGCGGCGGATGACGACGGCAAGCTTGCGGTGAAGCCGCGGCGACAGGGGCCGGACCGCGAGCGCGCCCCGGTCCTTCGCCGCCCGGACCGCCATGCCCGGCAGCACGGCGCAGCCGAGGCCGGCGCCGACCAGCTCCTTGATCGCCTCGACGCTGCCCAGCGACATCACCGGCTTCAGGTTGACGCCGCCGCGCGCGAACCATTCATCGGCGATCCGGCGCGTATTGCCGCCGGGCTCGAACAGCAGGACCGGCAGGCTCGCCAGCGCCGCCGCCGTGACGCGGGCCGGCAGCGCCATCTCCGGCGGCGCGATCACCACGAATTCGTCGTCGAGGACCGGCGTGATCTCGAGGATGCGGCCGGACGCCGGCAGCGAGACCAGCCCGACATCGATCAAGTTCTCGTCGACCGCCTTGACGACATCGCTGGTGTTTCCGGTGCTGACGGTGATCTCGAGCGTCGGAAAGCGCTGGCGCAGGTCGCGCAGGATCGGCGGCAGCAGGAAGATGCAGGCCGTCGCGCCCGTGCCGAGCCGCACTCGCCCCATCGCCCCCGTCGCATGCCGTGCCACCCCGTCGAGGGCGGCCGAGACCGCGGCCTCGATCTGCCCGGCATGGCCGAGCAGTTCCGCCCCGGCTGCCGTCGGCTTCGCCCGGCGCCCGACGCGCTCGATCAGGGTCACGCCGAGCCGGCGTTCGAGCTGGCGGATCTGCAGGCTCACCGCCGGCTGGCTCAGGTTCAGCCGCTCCGCGGCTGCCGAGAAGCTGCCGAGCGCGATGACGTCGCAGAAGGTGCGGAGATGGTCGAGATTGAGGTCGCGCATACCAAAGAATTTCTCATGCTTCGCATAATTTGCAAAAGCTTCATTTATTGCTTTGCCGGGCGCAGGATGCCCTTGTCGGCTCGGGCGAAGGCCCGGGCTTCTCCAGGTCGCATCCGATGCCCAAGGGCCCCTTTTCGATCAGGCGCATCCTGCGCGAAGCCGGCAGCTTCCTCGCCGCCTCGCCGCATTCGCGCCATCACCAGCTTCAGGCCTTGCGGGAGCTCGATGGGCGCCTGCTGGCCGACCTCGCCATCACGCCGCTCGAAGCGGCGCATGGCCGGCCCCTGCGCCCCGCCTCGGGGCAGCTCACACGAGGAGACAGCGTGAGACATCCCGAATGGCCGGCAGCCTCGGTGGCCGGGGCTGCGATCCTGGTCCGCGACGCGGAAGAGGCCGACATGCCTGCGGTACAGGCGATCTACGCCCATCACGTCCTGCATGGGCTCGCCACATTCGAGGAGGCGCCGCCCTCGGCGAGCGAACTCATGAAGCGCCGCGATGCCGTTCTCGAGCTCGGCCTGCCCTATCTGGCGGCGGAGCTGGACGGCCGCGTCGTCGGCTACAGCTACGCGACCAGCTATCGCCCGCGCCCGGCCTATCGCAACACCGTCGAGGACTCGGTCTATGTCGCGGAAGGCTTCGCCGGCCGCGGCATCGGCACGACCCTGCTCGGTACGCTCGTCTCCCGCTGCGAGGCCGGTCCCTGGCGGCAGATGCTCGCGGTCATAGGCAATAGCGGCAATGCGGGCTCGATCGCGCTGCACCGCCGCCTGGGCTTCCGGCCCGCCGGCCATTTGGCCTCGGTCGGCTTCAAACTGGGTCAATGGGTCGATACGGTGCTGATGCAGCGGCCGCTCGGCGCCGGGGATACCTCCCTGCCCGCCCCCGGCCACGGAGCGCAGCCGACGCCTTGATCTCCCGCCGGACCATCTTTTGCCTCGGCCTGTCGCAGCTGATTTCCTGGGGCATCACCTATTACCTGATCGGCAGCTTCGGACCCCTCATCATCGAGGAGCTCGGCTGGTCGCGCGCCATCGTCTATGGCGGGCTCTCGGCCGCGCTGATCGTGATGGGGCTGACCTCGCCGCTCGCCGGCCGTCTGATCGATCGCCATGGCGGCGTCCGCGTCATGACGGCGGGTGCGCTGCTCAACGCCGCAGGCTGCCTCGGCCTGGCCCTGTCCCATTCCGTGCCGGCCTATTACGCCGCCTGGCTCTGCCTCGGCCTATCGATGCGCCTGTCGCTCTACGATGCCGCCTTCGCGGCGCTCGCGCGCATCGGCGGGCCGGGCGCAAGGCGGCCGATCGCCCAGATCACCTTGCTCGGCGGGCTCGCCTCCACCGTGTTCTGGCCGCTCGGCCACCTGCTCGCGGAGTTTTTTGGCTGGCGCGGCGCGCTCATTGCCTATGCCGGCTTCGCGCTGCTCACCATCCCGCTGCACCGGGCGCTGCCGAGCAGCCGCTATGTCCATCCGGCGCCGTCGGCCTCGACGCCGGAGCTGCGCCCGCTCGCCGTCAGCCGCAGCGATGTCGTGACCGGCGGCATCCTCTACGCGACGCTCACCACGCTGGCGAACTTCCTCAATGCCGGGATGTCGGCCCATATGATCGGCATCCTCGCAGGGCTTGGAATCGCGGCCTCCGTCTCGGTCTGGATCGCCACGGCGCAGGGCATCGGCCAGTCGCTGGCGCGGCTCTGCGAGGTCCTGTTCGGCCGGCGCCTGCCGCCTTTGACCCTCAATGTCATCGCCTGCCTGCTGCTGCCGGTCTGTTTTCTCGCCAGCCTCTTCGCCGGGCTGTCGCCATGGATCGCGCTGGCCTTCGTCTTCGGCTACGGCGCCGGCAACGGCCTCCTCACCATCACCCGGGGAACCCTGCCGCTGGTCCTGTTCGACCATGCCAGCTATGGCGCCTTCGTCGGCAAGCTGCTGGCGCCGAGCTTCATCCTCTCGGCCACCGCCCCGATCGTCTATGCGCTGGTCATCCGCCGCTATGGCGAGATCGGCGCTCTCAGCCTCTCGGTCGCACTGGTCTGCGCCATGCTGGCGGCGGCGATCATGCTGAAGCTGCGCTTTTCGCGTCCCCCAGCCTCGGACGCGCCGCCTGCCGGCTGACTGTCCCGGCTCGGCTCCGGGCAGCGCTCTCAGAAAAATGTTCTTTATTTGTTCTGATGCATAGCTAAACTCCCGATGGCTTCGGGGGACGGCAGATGCCTAAGGTCACGCGTATCGTCGAGCTGGATGCCCTGCGGGGCCTGGCGTTGCTCGGCATCCTTCTCGTCAATATCAGGCAGTTCGCCTCGGCCTTCCAAGCCGTCGGGCTGCCGGACCCGCTTTTCGATGGCTTGGCCGACCGGCCGACCCACGCCGTGGTCATATGGCTGCTGGGCCTGAAGTTCTATCTGATCTTCTCCTTCCTCTTCGGCTACAGCTTCGCCGTGCAGATGCAGGCCGCCGAGCGGGCGGGCGTCTCCTTCGCCCCTTTGTTCCTGCGCCGCCAGGCTGCCCTTTGGCTGGTCGGCGTCCTGCACGCAGTGCTGTTGTTCTATGGCGATATCCTGACCACCTATGCCGTGCTCGGTGTCGTGCTGCTGCTTCTCAGCAAGCGCGGCGACCGCCAACTCCTGTGTTTGGCAGGCTGGCTGATTTTCGGCACGGCCGCCCTCTGGGCCTTGCTAGGCATCGTGGCGCTAGTTGTGCAGCCGGATCTCGGCTTGGCGTCCTCTCTCGAAGGAGGATTCGCCGCCATGGGCGCCTATCGCGCATCACCCACCGCCGTCATCGCTCAGAATGTCCGGAACCTGTCTTGGGCCAGCGTGACGCTGGTCACGGTGCAAGCGCCTTGCGCACTCGCCATGTTCCTTGTCGGGCTCGTCCTCGGCCGGCGCCGTCTGATCGAAGAGGCCTCGCTGCATCAGGCTGCATTCCGACGCCTGGCGCGCTGGGGGCTCGTGATCGGCCTGCCGGGAGCGGCTCCATCGGCCTTTTTCACGGCGATGGCGCCTGAATCCGCATGGGCGCCTCTTGCCCTGTCCCTCAGCCTCCTGACCGCGCCGCTCCTGGCCGGTGCCTATGTCGCGCTCGTTCTGCTCTTCTTCCAGAGCAGGGCCGGGACGGTGCTGCGCGACGCGTTGGCGCCGACGGGGCGGATGGCCCTGTCGAACTACCTCGCCCAGTCGCTGGCCTGCGCCCTCGTTTTCCATGCCTATGGTTTAGGCCTGATCGGACAGGTCCGGCCTCTGGAAGCCGTGCTGCTCGGCCTCCTGATCTTCCTGCTGCAGCTTGCGTTCAGCGCCTGGTGGCTGCGGCGCTTCGGGCGCGGACCGCTGGAGGCCCTCATGCCGCGCACCACCCCGCCCGGCGACCGCCTGGCGGCGAGCCGCTGAGCCGTCGCAATGCTGACAAATCCTGACAGGAGAAGGGCAGCGGCTTCGCCCCACTGCATGCTATTCATGACGGCCACCCGGCCCGAAGGCTGGCATGGCCCGGCATTTGCCCTATCTCTACGCCTTCATCCGAACGGACGCCCCGATGGCCCGCAAGACCTCTTTGGCTGAGCAAGCCGCCTCGCTCGAGGACATGTTCGACCGCAACCGCGCGGCCGACCCGAACGCGCGCGTGATTTCCGTGCGCGGCGCGCGCGAGCACAACCTGAAGAACGTCGACCTCGCGATCCCGCGCGACAAGCTCGTCGTCTTCACCGGTCTGTCGGGCTCGGGCAAGTCCTCGCTCGCCTTCGACACGATCTATGCGGAGGGCCAGCGCCGCTATGTCGAGAGCCTCTCGGCCTATGCCCGCCAGTTCCTCGAGATGATGCAGAAGCCCGATGTCGACCAGATCGACGGGCTCTCGCCGGCGATCTCGATCGAGCAGAAGACGACCTCGAAGAACCCGCGCTCGACGGTCGGCACCGTCACCGAGATCCATGACTATATGCGCCTGCTCTGGGCCCGGGCCGGCGTGCCCTATTCGCCGGCGACCGGCCTGCCGATCGAGAGCCAGACCGTGCAGCAGATGGTCGACCGGCTGATCGAGCTGCCGGAGAAGACCCGCGGCTATTTGCTCGCTCCCGTCGTGCGCGGCCGCAAGGGCGAGTTCCGCAAGGAGCTGGCCGACTGGCTGAAGCGCGGCTTCCAGCGCGTCAAGGTCAATGGCGAGTTCTACGAGATCCCGGACGCGCCCGCCCTCGACAAGAAGTTCAAGCACGACATCGACGTCGTCGTCGATCGCATCGTGATCAGGCCCGATCTCGGCGCCCGCCTCGCCGACTCGCTGGAACAGGCGCTCGACCTCGCGGACGGCATCGCCGTCTTCGAATATGCCGACGAGAAGCAGGAGAACGGCGAGGCGAAGCGCGTCACCTTCTCCTCCAAATTCGCCTGCCCGGTCTCCGGCTTCACCATTCCCGAGATCGAGCCGCGCCTGTTCTCCTTCAACAACCCCTTCGGCGCCTGCCCGGTCTGCGACGGTCTCGGCCACGAGATGCGCATCGATCCCAACATGATCGTGCCGGACGATTCGCTCAGCCTGAAGAAGGGCGCGATCGCGCCCTGGGCCAAGTCGACCTCGCCCTATTACGGCCAGACGCTGGAGGCGCTCGCCCGGCATTTCGGCTTCTCGATGACCAAGCCATGGTCCGAGCTGCCGCAGAGCGCGCGCGACGCCATCCTGTTCGGCACGGGCACGGAGCCGGTGCGCATGGCCTATAATGACGGCCTGCGCGCCTATGAGGTGAAGAAGCCCTTCGAGGGCGTCATCACCAATATGGAGCGGCGCTGGAAGGAGACGGAGAGCGACTGGGCCCGCGAGGAGATCGGCCGCTTCATGTCGGAGACGCCCTGCGCCGCCTGCGACGGCTTTCGCCTGAAGCCCGAGGCGCTGGCGGTGAAGATCGCCGGCAGCCATATCGGCGAGATCTCGCGGCTCTCGGTGAAGGACGCGCTCGCCTGGGTCTCCGAGCTGCCGCGCCAGCTCAACGCCAAGCAGAACGAGATCGCGGTCCGCATCCTCAAGGAGATCCGCGACCGGCTGACCTTCCTGCTCGATGTCGGGCTGGAATACCTCACCCTCGCCCGCGGCTCGCGCACGCTCTCGGGCGGCGAGAGCCAGCGCATCCGCCTCGCCTCGCAGATCGGCTCAGGGCTGACCGGCGTGCTCTATGTGCTGGACGAGCCCTCGATCGGCCTGCACCAGCGCGACAACGAGCGCCTGCTCGGCACGCTGCGCCGCCTGCGCGACCTCGGCAACACCGTGATCGTCGTCGAGCATGACGAGGACGCGATCATGACGGCCGACTATGTCGTCGATGTCGGCCCCGGCGCCGGCATCCATGGCGGCGAGATCGTCGCCAAGGGTGCGCCGCAGGACATCCTGGACGATCCGAACTCGCTCACCGGCAAATACCTCACCGGCGAGATGAGCGTCACGATCCCGGCCAAGCGCCGCAAAGCCACCAGGGGCCGCGCGCTGAAGATCGTCGGTGCCAAGGGCAACAACCTCAAGGATGTCAGCGTCGAGATCCCGCTCGGGCTCTTCACCTGCATCACCGGCGTCTCCGGCGGCGGCAAGTCGACGCTGGTCATCGACACGCTCTACAAGGCGGTCGCGCGCAAGCTCAACGGCGCGATCGAGCACCCGGCCCTGCATGAGCGCATCGAGGGCATGGAGCATCTCGACAAGGTCATCGACATCGACCAGTCGCCCATTGGCAGAACTCCGCGCAGCAACCCCGCGACCTATACCGGCGCCTTCACGCCGATCCGCGAATGGTTCGCCGGCCTGCCCGAGGCCAAGGCGCGCGGCTATCAGGCCGGGCGCTTCTCCTTCAACGTCAAGGGCGGCCGCTGCGAGGCCTGCCAGGGCGACGGCGTCATCAAGATCGAGATGCACTTCCTGCCCGACGTCTACGTCACCTGCGACGTCTGCAAGGGCAAGCGCT
>JAESGM010000275.1_pt1 | contig 75857 bp, 66 predicted proteins | sample 9269721 | NCBI WGS metagenome assembly JAESGM01 (sample SAMN15720920, study PRJNA650825) | algae metagenome | isolation source: Komarekiella atlantica HA4396-MV6 and co-occurring heterotrophs from... | place: USA: Theobald House, Kauai, HI | collected 2009-07-29
GATGTAAAGTCTGTTGTTGGTGCTGGTGATCCACTCACAGAATTTGTCCCATACGTTGGCGCTGCTGCGCTGTTGAATGGTTGCTGTCATGGTTTTATAAGTGCGTTTGTTGATGAATGAATTAGGCGAGTTGTTTGCTTGCCTATGTTTATTACATTAGAGGCAAAATTGAGATTTGTAAAGAAATATTACATATATTTTGATTATGACAGTGAATTGTTTTTGTGATGAATCGCATCTCTAAACGCGATTCATCAGGTTTTATCAACCAGGGGGCCAGTTCAACTGCCGTCCTCCTAGGATATGCAGATGTAAATGAGAAACAGTTTGACCGCCGTCATCACCAGTATTGATGACAACGCGATAACCGTTTTTCAATCCAGCTTCTTCAGCAACCCGTTTAACAGTTAACAAAAGATGGCCTAACAGAGCATGATCCTGAGATTCGGCATCAGCTAGTTGGGCAATAGGTTTTTTAGGAATAACCAAGATGTGAATCGGCGCTTGTGGGTGGATGTCTTTAAATGCCAGCGCCAAATTATCCTCATAAACAATATCAGCTGGAATTTCCCGCCGAATGATTTTGCTAAAAATCGTGTCTGTGGTTTCACTCATGCCAATTTGTCAACTCATCTGCTAGAGATTCTAAAGGTTTAGGGCTGTAGAAGAAATGCTTGCCAGAGTTTGGAGTGCATCAATTGTGGGTATCGATGCCGTTAAAGTGGGCGTGGAAGTCGATATATCAGGGGGACTACCGGGAATTGTTGTCTTGGGACTGCCAGACTCAGCGATTCAAGAATCTAGAGAGAGGGTCAAGGCAACACTGAAAAATGCAGGTTTTGCCTTTCCGATGCGAAAGATTGTAATTAACTTAACTCCAGCCGATTTACGCAAGGAAGGCCCCTGTTTCGATTTACCGATTAGTGTGGGAATTTTGGCGGCTTCTGAGCAAGTTAATGCTGATTTGTTGGGAGATTATCTATTTGTAGGGGAAGTTTCGCTGGATGGTAGTTTGCGGCCAGTAGCAGGCGTCCTACCGATCGCAGCTAATGCTCAAAAGATGGGAATTTCAGGTTTAGTTCTTCCTGCTGATAATGCACAAGAAGCGTCAGTAGTGCAAGGATTAGCTGTTTACGGCTGCAAACATCTGTCTGATGTAGTTAATTTTTTAAATAATCCAGGGCGTTACAAACCTGTGCAGATGGATGTAGAGACGTTAGATGTAACGTTTCTACATTCCGCAGATTTGCAAGATGTCAAAGGACAAATTCATGCCCGACGTGCCTTAGAAATTGCTGCTGCTGGCGGGCATAATTTAATTTTTGTGGGGCCACCTGGTAGTGGCAAAACAATGCTGGCACGACGCTTGCCAGGAATTCTACCGCCCTTGTCATTTGCTGAATCTTTAGAAGTGACTCGTATTCACTCGGTGGCTGGTTTATTGAAAAATCGTGGTTCATTGGTACGCGATCGCCCTTTTCGGAGTCCGCATCACTCAGCATCCGGGCCCTCTCTGGTTGGTGGCGGTACTTTTCCCCGCCCTGGAGAAATTTCATTATCTCACCGGGGTATTCTTTTTTTGGATGAACTCACGGAATTTAAACGCGATGTGCTGGAATTTCTGCGTCAACCTTTAGAAGATGGCTATGTGACGATTTCTCGCACCAAACAATCGGTAATGTTTCCCGCGCAATTTACTTTGGTAGCAAGTACTAATCCCTGTCCTTGCGGTTACTATGGCGATACCATTCAACAATGTACTTGTTCGCCACGACAACGTGAGCAATATTGGGCAAAGCTTTCTGGGCCGTTAATGGATCGAATTGATTTACAAGTGGCGGTGAATCGCTTGAAACCAGAGGAAATTACCCAACAACCCACAGGAGAAGCATCAACATCAGTGCGTCAACGAGTACAACAAGCACGCGATCGCGCAATTACTCGTTTCCAAGAAGAAGTAAATCTGCGTTGCAACGCCCAAATGCAAAGTCGTCATCTCCAAAAGTGGTGCAAGCTAGATGATGGTAGTCGCAATTTATTAGAAGCAGCAATTAGAAAATTAGGCTTGTCTGCAAGAGCGAGCGATCGCGTTCTCAAAGTAGGGCGTACTATTGCAGATTTAGCTGGCGAAGATGAGTTAAAAGCCAATCATGTGGCGGAGGCAATTCAGTATCGCACGATAGATAGAATGCAGTAGCAATCTTGTTATGATGGCTTAAGTCTGTTAATGGTTGACGCAAATGGTTGGTGTTATCAGCAGCTAGAACAGCAAGACTAAAGCTATGATTCTAATAAATAAGTGAGAAACTTTATGGAAATCAATACTTTAGCAGAATCACAGACAGCAAATTTAAAAGTTAATATTTTGCTGGAAACTAGAGGAGATGGTAGCGCGATCGCATCTATTTTGGAACTTCCACAGTATCATGTCGAAGCAGCAACCCGCGAACAGGCACTCTTAATGCTAGAACAGCTTTTAGTTCAGCGAATGGACAAAGTTGAAGTAATTCCGATGGAAATCAAATTACCTCAATCTGAGCAATCTCAAAGACCTTGGATGAAATTTGCCGGGGTATTCAAAGATGATCCAGACTTTGACGCAGTGCAGCAATATATTCAAGAATATCGTCAAGAACTGGATACTGCTGAAAATGTAGCTGATTCTGATACATAGAGGGAAGCAAGTTGAGTCTTTGGATTCTCGATACTGATAGCCTTTCTCTTTTTCAGAGAGGAAATTTAGAAATTTCTCGTCGCCTAAATATTGTTAATGCTAGCGAAATAGCAATTACAATTGTCACTGTCGAAGAACAACTTCGTGGACGATTTCAAGTCATTCGACGAGCGGATGCTGATGATTTGGTTTCAGCTTATGAAAAACTACAGGTAACATTTGATAGTTTGAAAAGCTTCAATGTTTTAAGATTCACTCCTGAAGCACAAGCGTTATATACGAATCTAATCAATCAAAAGATTAAAGTTGGTCGGCAGGATTTACGAATTGCCGCGATCGCTCTTTCTATCGATGGAATTCTAGTCACACGTAACAATCGGGACTTTTGTCAAGTACCCAATTTAGTTTTAGAGAATTGGACTTGATAATTTTATCGCTACAGTGATTCCAGTTATACTCCCCAAAAGTTTCGGAAGTAAAGCAGGCTGAGTATTTTGTTTTATCGCATTTTATAACTAATCCTGAATCAGATTTATCAGTGCATTTGAAGTACATTCGTGATCGCATTTTGCTACGCGAACAAACCGTAATTCGAGTACTATAACTCTATCGACAAATTTTACAGCAAGGTGCATTCATACTCAAATTCAGCAATGCCAAAACTTAGACTTGTCTGCAAAAGCTAGTGATCGCGTTCTCAAAGTAGGGCGTACTATTGCAGATTTAGCTGGCGAAGATGAGTTAAAAGCCAATCATGTGGCGGAGGCAATTCAGTATCGCACAATCGATAGAATGCAGTAAAAGCATAGATTCTACTAAATTCTTCCTCAAGGAAGCTACACAAACACCCTTGGGATGATGACATAAACTATAAAATCAGTATCAAATATATCAGGAAGTAAGTAAAATTCCCTGAGAAGGAGACTGATTGGATGAGTTTGCAGGCAATTTGGAAGTTGTTACAAGAGACGTTTAAGGAATGGAATGAGGATAAAGCTTCACGGTTAGCGGCAGCACTAGCTTATTACACAATTTTTTCTATCGCACCGTTGTTGATTATTGTAATTGCGATCGCAGGCGCAGTATTTGGAGAAGAAGCTGCTAGAGGGGAAATTGTCCAACAAATTCAAGGTTTAGTTGGCAGAGACGGGGCAGAGGTTATTGAAGCAGCCATCCAAAATGCTAACAAACCACAGACAGGTGCGATCGCCTCTATCATTAGTTTTTTAGTTCTGATATTGGGTGCTACTGGTTTATTTACCGAGTTGCAAGATTCTCTTAACACAATTTGGGAAGTAAAACCTAAACCTGGACGCGGTATTATCAACATCTTTCGCCAGCGCTTTTTATCGTTTGCAATGGTTATAGGTATTGGCTTTTTGCTTCTAGTATCACTGGTAATTAGTACAGCATTAACAGCACTGGTGACATACTTTAGCAACATGATACCTGGTGTCGATTTCATCTGGCGGATAGTTAACTTTATCGTTTCCTTTGCTATAACTACATTGCTGTTCGGGTCAATATTCAAAGTTCTGCCAGATGTCAAAATTACTTGGAGTGATGTTTTAATTGGAGCTGTTATTACTTCAAGTTTATTCTCCATTGGTAGATTTCTATTAGGACAATATCTAGGTAATGGCAGTTTTGGTTCAACCTACGGCGCTGCTGGTTCGCTCGTGGTTATTTTAGCCTGGGTTAACTATGCCGCGCAGATTCTTTTCTTCGGTGCAGAATTTACCCAAGTGTATGCCAGAAGATATGGCAGTGGTATAGTCCCAACTAAGAATGCCATGCCTCTCTCTAGTAACACGACCAATGATCATAATCAAAAGGTACAGTCATCTTCTAATAAAAAGCCATCTTCTAACTTGATTAATCGCTTAATCCGGTATTTTCGCAAACCCAAGCGTTTAAAAGAAAAAAGGAAAAATCAGAGATTTTAATTACTAAATGCTAGATATAACGGTTTTCACTAGAGTGAGGTACATAGAAGAAGTAATTAACCACACAGAGAAGTCGGTAGCTTGCTTTCCTACGGAACGCTACGCGAATTTTTAGGGTGCGGTGGCTTCCGCCGTTCTGAACTTCGGTGTAAACACAGATAAACACTGATAAATTTGTACCTCAGCCGACTAGAAAACGCTATATTTGTGTTTACCTAGTTGGTAGATATTAGACCTCTTGCAAAAGTCCGAAAACTATTAGTGTCATTCTGACCAGAACGTAGTGGAGGGAAGAATCTCCGAGATGTTTCGCTCCGCTCAACATGACAATTTAAGCATTTATGCAAGAGGTCTATTGAATAATTTAACATCTTGCAAAATTTAGTTATGCAATCAAATCATAGATAATCTCATCCCGGATTTTGACCAAAACTTTATTCAAGAATGAATAAAATAATCGCTAATGGAAAAATGGTTGTTTATTGATTGGCAGGCTATCTTTATTCCCAGCATCAGCGTCTTTGAGTTGATTATACGCGGGTCGCTGGTCTACTTGGCGCTTTTCACAGTGTTACGTATGCTTCCTAGCCGACAACTAGGAACCCTAGGAATTACTGATTTACTCGTAGTTGTGCTATTTGCTGAAGCTGCTCAAAATGCGATGGCTAGTAACTATACATCAATTACGGAAGGCGCTATTTTGGTAGGAACCGTGATTTTTTGGAGCTACTTGCTTAACTGGTTAGGTTACAAGCTTCCCCAGTTTCAGCGTTTCCTAAATCAGCCACCGCTGCTGCTGGTAAAAAATGGTCGGATGATTGAGCGCCATCTGCAAAGGGAATTAATCACCGAAGATGAGTTGATGAGTAAGTTACGTCAGCAAGGTGTGGAGTTTTTGGCTGAAGTGAAGTTCGCATATATGGAGGCTGACGGTACTATTAGTATCATCACATCTGGTTTAAAAAGTAGTTCGACAGCTGAGCAAAAAGCAGAGTTAAAAAGTGATGTACATTAATTAGACTGTAAAATATGACGGTTGTATTCTGTGCCGAACTGTGATTGAGCGTTATACTTTGCCCGAAATGGGTAATCTGTGGAGTGAAGCCTATAAGCTAAAAACCTGGCTGCAAGTAGAGATAGCTGTTTGTGAGGCTCAAGCTGAACTAGGTTACATTCCATCTCAGGCGGTTGAGGAAATTAAGGCCAAGGCAGATTTTGACCCGAAACGGGTGTTAGAAATTGAGGCTGAAGTCCGCCACGATGTCATCGCCTTCTTGACAAATGTCAATGAATATGTAGGTGATGCAGGACGCTATATTCACCTGGGTTTAACCAGTTCGGATGTGCTGGATACGGCTTTAGGACTGCAATTGGTTGCCAGTCTGGATGTGTTGTTGCAACGCTTGGAAGATTTGATTCAGGCGATTCGCCATAAGGCACAGGAACATCGTCATACGGTGATGACTGGCCGATCGCACGGTATTCACGCTGAACCAATCACCTTTGGTTTCAAGCTGGCTGGATGGTTGGCAGAAGTGTTGCGACACCAAGAACGCTTGAGAATTCTGCGCGAAACTATTGCTGTGGGTAAGATTTCTGGTGCAGTGGGAACCTATGCCAACATTGAACCACGTGTAGAAGCGATCGCTTGCCAAAAACTCGGACTCAAACCCGACACGGCCTCAACACAAGTTATTTCCCGCGATCGCCATGCAGACTACGTGCAACAGTTAGCCTTAGTCGCGGCATCCATTGAACGCTTTGCTGTAGAAATTCGCAATCTGCAAAAAACAGACGTTTTGGAAGTTGAAGAATTCTTCGCCAAAGGTCAAAAAGGCTCTAGTGCCATGCCACACAAACGCAACCCCATCCGTTCCGAACGGTTAACGGGAATGGCGCGACTTGTCAGAAGTCATGCCGGTGCAGCTTTAGAAAATGTCGCACTTTGGCACGAGAGGGACATTTCTCACAGTTCTGTAGAACGGGTCATTTTACCAGATGCTTGCATTTTGACGCACTTTATGTTGGTAGAAATAACCGATTTGGTGAAGAACCTGTTGGTTTATCCTGAGAACATGGAACGAAATCTCAATTGTTATGGTGGCGTCGTCTTCAGCCAAAAAGTGCTACTTGCGTTGATAGACAAGGGAAGCAGCCGCGAAGAAGCTTATGCGATCGTCCAAGAAAACGCTCATGCCGCTTGGAACAAACCAGAAGGTGATTTCCATGACTTGGTTAGCAAAGACCCGCGTGTTACTCAAAAGTTGTCTCCAGCAGAAATAGAGTTGTGTTTTGACCCCCAGCAACATTTACGGCATTTAGAAGAGGTTTATAAAAGACTAGGAATTTAAATCAGTAAACAGTGAACAGTAAACAGTAAACAGTTAGGGGATTTTAACCCGTTAGATAGCGCCTCGCACTAATCGGCTTTAGGTTATTAGTTTTGAGTTGTCAGTACTCGCCCCCTTAGTTGTTCTCCTTAAACCCAATTATGTTTACTGTTTACCGTTTACTGTTAACTGATAAAACAATACGCAAGTATTGGTTAAACGATATATGTAACGTTAGATAGCGCCTGCCACTAATCGGCTTTAGGTTATTAGTTTTGAGTTGCAAGTACTCGCCCCCTTAGTTGTTCTCCTTAAACCCAATTATGTTTACTGTTTACCGTTTACTGTTAACTGATAAAACAATACGCAAGTGTTGGTTAAACGATATATGTAAAGTTACTAAAAATATTTAGTATTACATTGCTAAATATCTTAATTTATGCTTTGAGAATTACAAGCAATGGGTAGTATAAATAACAAATCTTGGCTTATTTATTAGCTCTTGGGATGCCCTGATGATTGAAATCCTAGCGACACTTTCTGCTTCTGCGGCAGCAGGAATGAGAATAGGCATACCTTTATTGATCATTGGACTGTTGCAGGGCAATAACTTTTGGTCGCAAGTTCCAATCTTATCTCATATTTCCCCACCAGTCTTGTTAGGCTTCCTTACCAGTTGGTCATTAGTTGAACTATTTGCCTCAAAAAAGCTAGTGGGGCAGAGAGTAATCCAACTGGTTCAATTATTATTATCGCCTCTAGCAGGGGCAATCATGGGATTAGCAGTAGCTTCAGCAACAGCAACGCCAAACTGGTTAATTGCCTGTATTGGGGGTTTGTTAGCTTTGGTACTCCAGCTAGTTCAAGTTGGTTGGTTCTATCGCTTGCGTGGCTTACCTTTATGGGCAGTCTTTCTTCAAGATACTTTGGGCGTTGCTCTAGTACTTTTTGCCTTTGATGCTCCCTGGCAAGGAGGATTAATTGCTTTAATCCTTCTGTGGTTTGCAGTTCGTAGTGCTAAGCAGTGGTATGACTGGTATCACAAAGGTAGGGGACTAAAGACTGGGGACTAGGAGCAAGGAGTCAACGGTCAAAGATCAAGAGTCTCCTCTTTTTTACTTTGATTCCTTGCTTCTTTCTCAGTCTCTAATACCTAATGCCCAATCCCCTACTGCAAAATTCCGATCATGTGCAGCAAACCTTGACCAGTAATCAGCTCAATGATCAAAGCAATAAAACCCAGCATTGCAATCCGACCATTCCAGACTTCAGCGCTAGTAGTCAGACCCCATTCCCAACGCTCTTGAGGATACATTTTCACCCTTTTCTTCATTTGGGCGGCTTGGGAAAGCTTAAAACTGGGGTTTTTCAGCGCATCAATCACTAAGTCTGCCAGGGCATTAATAAATACTGGATGAGTGTTGGGAGCAGGTACGCGACGAAAGTTGTGAATTCCTGATTCTTCAGCTACTTCCCGATACTCAATATCAATTTCTTGTAGTGTCTCAATGTGTTCTGAGACAAAACTAATAGGAACGACAACCAAATCTTTTACGCCTTGTGCGCCTAATTCTTTGAGCGCATCCTCGGTATAGGGTTGTAGCCATTCGACTGGCCCAACGCGACTTTGGTAAGCCAAGGTGTGGGCATTGGAGCGATTGAGGGTCTGCATAATCAGCGCAGTACATTCCTCAATTTCTTGTTGGTAGGGGTCGCCTGCTTCTTCAACATAGCTCTTGGGAACGCCGTGAGCGCTGAAGAAGATATGAACCTCATCAGGATTAGGAAACTGATCAAGTTCTTGAGCTACGAGTTCCGCCATAGCTTGTAAATAACCTGGTTGTTTGTACCAGGAAGGAATGACGGTGTATTCAATGCGTTGAAGTTTGGGGTCTTCTTGCCAAAGTTTTTCTAAAAGCCGGAAGCTAGAACCGCTAGTACTGATGGAAAATTGGGGGTACAGTGGCAGAATCACCAAATGTTCGATGTTATCTTGGGTAAGTTGAGCGATCGCCTCTTCGGTATAAGGATGCCAATAACGCATTCCCACGTAAATATTGGCTTCTTGCCCCAAATCACCCAGTTGTTCTTTTAGGGCTTCTCCTTGCGCTTCTGTAATCCTTCGTAGTGGAGAGCCGCCACCGATTTGCTTATAGTTTTCTTGGGATGTTTTGGTTCGCCGCGAGGCAATGAACCAAGCTAAGGGTTTTTGCAACCAGCGAAATGGTAGGCGAATGATTTCCGGATCGGAAAAAAGGTTATACAAAAACGGCCCGACATCCTCTAATTTGTCGGGGCCACCGAGATTGAGTAATAAGACGCCTACACGACCCATAGCAATTGTTTTCCCCAAATCTTATCAGCTTTTTTACTAATGTTAACAATATATCTTTATTAAATAAAGTTAAACGGGGAGGCAAGATGCAATGGCAACAATTATAAGGGATTGGAGTTACCAATATCAGTGATTATACGATGCAATTTCACGTTTAGCAGCCTTAATTGTAGGTGGTGAAGCCCATTTTCGGAAACTAGCTTTACAAGGCTTAACGATTCACTCAGATACTCAGATTTTAGATTTGTGCTGTGGTAATGGGCAAGCAACGCAATTTTTGGTGAAATATTCAGATATTTGTGTCTACACCCCGCATTGCCAACAAAGCGGTTCCGTAAGCGGCTTCTGTATAAACCGACGCTACTACAGGAACTTGTAAATGACGTGCCCTAATTGCAGTCCAAGTGTCATTTGCCGCGCCACCCCCAGCTGTATAAACACGGGTCAATTTATCAGCGCCCATTTTTTGTAATAATTCATACCCTCGTGTCTCTATGCGAGCGATGCTTTCCAGTAAACCATGCAGAAATTTAATGGGATTATCTGGGCGTGGTTCCAAGCGTGGGGGTAGATTGGGGTCGTTAATGGGAAAGCGATCGCCTACTTTCAACAATGGATAATAATCTAACTCGCTGGCTTTTGAGCCATCAATTTCATGACTCAGGCTTTCCAACTCAGCCTCACTAAAAAATTGCTTGAGCACCGCACCCCCTGTATTAGAAGCACCACCTGCGAGCCACAAATCACCTAGTCGATGGCTGTAAACTCCATATCGCGCATCTTCTATGCGAGTATGACTCAAAAGTTTTAGTACCAACGTTGAACCTAAAGAAGTCACTGCTTCACCAGGCAATTTCGCACCACTGGCCATAAAAGCAGCAATACTATCAGTCGTACCAGCACATACCAGGCAATCATGACGCAAACCCAAATTAGCTGCAATTTCCGGGCGCACTTCACTAATTGGAGTACCAGGAGGTAAAACTTTAGGTAGCTGAATTGATAGTTGCATCTTTTCCAGCCATTCTGGGTATTTTAACTGTTCCACGTCATAACCCAGCTTTAAAGCATTGTGGTAGTCACTAACACCTAAATACCCATGCAAAAGAAACGCCAGCCAGTCGGCTTGATGTAGAAAATATTTAGCGTTGTTAAAAGAGGATAATTGCCTCATCCACAAAAGCTTGACAAGGCTGGAGGTGGCGCTCAACACGTTATGATTGGGGGGTGCTACGCTCCTCAACTGCTCTAGCATAGATGAACCCCGCGCATCGTCATACAACAGTGCGGCATCTACAGACTTACCAACAGCATCGCATACCAACACTGTAGAGGATGTACCATTGATTGCGATCGCCCTAATTTCTCGCCGCAATTCTTGAGGTATTTGCTCTAAAAGCTCAAATAAAGCTTTCTGCCAAAAATCTGGCATGTCACAGATAGCTGAATCCTCAAAGGCATAACGTACCTCAATCTGGATACAAGCTTCATCGTCAATCACTATACCGCGTGCGCCAGACGTCCCGAAGTCGATACCCAGATACATATCCATGAGTTTGATAAATTTTGCTAATAAAGAGTAACTAGTGACTACAGATGAAATAACTGCTTTTGTTGCATCTTGTAACAAGATATTCCACAATCTTGGCAAAACAAGGAAAAGTAGTAAACGAACTGTTCAAAATTTATTCAGTTTAGGAGGTTTCAAACCATGCCTATTTTAGATACTTTGTACCTCGCTCAAGTGTCTTCCATATCAGATACTCAAGTGTACATTGCTTTAGTTGTGGCGCTGATCCCAGGAGTTCTAGCTTGGCGGTTGGCCACAGAACTTTACAAATAACGCCCAATGTAAAACGGTTATAAAACCAATCATCCTGGCAGTACGGGGTGCATCCAGAGACTTGTGGCTTTATGTCGTAAGTCATGCTGAAATTGCACGTACGTAGGCCAGGTTCTTTTTAAAATCATGCAATACGTGTAGCAATTTCCAAAAAATGAAGTAATATGGCTGCTAAATCAAGCAGTAATTAGTGCCAGGGTGCTTTTTACCGTGCTTCCCTTCACTCAAAGAGGCTTTTTTTAGCATCATGAACGCGATTCAACCGTCCAGACCCCCACTAAAACCCATACAAAAACGCCGGGTTGTTCCCCGACCAAAGCGCCACCTTCGTCAACGTTCTTACCAAGTGATGGCACTGGAAGGTACAGCAAAGATAGCGGTTAACCTTGTAATTACAGCAGCAGCGGCGTCTGCTTTAACACAACTTTTACCTTATCACTGGTTACAGCAAGACAAGTTGCGAGAAATTCAGACTGAAGTCAAGCTGATGGAAGGACGTGTCAATAATTTGCAGGCGCAATTTAGCCGTAACTTTGATCCGCACCAGGCTAAAAGTATTATGCAAGAACAAAGCTACCGTTTCGACCCTAATCAGCGTCGGATCGCGTTTCCTAAAGAGACAACAGAAGTTGAATTAACAGAGTTATCACCCTAAAGAAAATATTAAATTTCAATTATAAAGAGTTAATCTACGAGTTGGAATGCTGAGGAGATAGTAGTTCGTTGAGCCAATTTTCGAGTTGTAAATGTAAGCGATAACTAGCAACATCCCTACTGTTGTCAGCACAGGACAGTTGAGTAAAGGCGCGATGATAATCAGCGATCGCAAAATTCCAGTCACCCCAAAGATGATAAGTTCTACCGCGTTCTGCCAAAATATGAGCTTCTAATTGACCAAAAAGCAGTGCTATCTCAAAATTATCAATCGCCTCTTCGTATTGCCCTAAGTCACGTAAGGTAATACCTCGGTTAATCCAAGCCCGAACATGGCTAGGATTCAAATCTATCGCCTGATCGTAGTCGGCGATCGCTGCTGCTAATTCACCACAGGCTGCGTAGTAATTTGCTCGATTATTATAAGCGCTAGCCAACTTGGGATTAAGTTGTAGTGCGGTATTGTAGTCACAAAACGCTTTTTGCGTTTCACCACTTTGAAAATAAATTAGTCCGCGGTTGTTGTAATCAACAGCATTGTGGGGACGGCGGTGAATTAGCTGGTTTAAGAGGGCGATCGCCTCAGTATAATTTCCTTGTTGAGCTGACTTCAAAGCACGAGAGCGTAAGCTACTGTCTTTTGCAGCAGATTCGCCGCTATTGTTTGCCCGATGTTTTTGAGTATTAATTGTACTATTTATAACAAATTCATAACGGTCACTTTGCGGGACACCAGAAGCTAAAAATGAGTGACTATTCATATTATCTCGCCTGATTTGCCTACTCTGTGAAATCAAACTGTAGTTTTTTATGGTGGTGGTTTTACTACTCTATTAAACTTATAAAGTCTTTATCATTACTTAAAACCTATCTCAATGCTGACTTTAAGCTCAAACTAGTAGAGGTCTTTGCCGCACATAAATAATTGATCCTCCAACCTAGTAATAGATACTTCATCCCCAAGTTGAATTCCAGAAATAGCAAATATCAACCTTAAAGACTAGTCAATTAGTAAGAGCGACAACTTGGTAGAATGCCAACAAGCCGTTCATTAGAGATTGGAAAGAAAACACAAAGGCAAGGGAACACGGAGAATGCAAAAATCATCTCTGTGCTTTCCCTAGTCTTCTCAACCACACCAGTTAAACCAAGTTACTAATTTTTCTGATGACAACTACAATTTCTTATCCCAACGCCCCGGATCTAACAGCTGATGATTATATTGCGATCGGCTTGGCAACATGTTTCGTCAAAGAAGATGGAGAAGTTCATCAAATCGAAGTTATAGAACCCATCCCCTCCGCAGCTTTGGAAGCACTGTTAAAGGGCATTCCTACGTCCTATAAGCTGGCTTTTGCAACAACTTTGGGAAATCTACTAGACAGCGAGACATTGCGCTTGCCAAATGGTTTTCCAGAGTCGGCTCAGTTCGGGGAAGAATTTGGAGCACGAGCCTTTGCAGCGGCTCGTACCTACAAGCGTCGTGAATCAGCAAAATCTCTGATTCCCTTGGGTACAACTTACACTGAGTTTAAGTATTCCATTGAGCGCAAACGAGTACTAAATGCTGCTAGAGTTGTCACTAAAGAAGATAACGTTAAGCAGCATTCTCACACTCACAAAGTTCTTTAGTCGTAAGTAATTATGCTGAAACTATATGGTGGCGCTCGTAGTCGCGCATCAATTGTTCAATGGTATTTAGAGGAACTAGAAGTTCCCTACGAATTTGTCAAGCTTGATATGCAGGCAGGTGAACATAAGCAACCTGAATATTTGGCAATTAACCCCATTGGTAAAGTTCCAGCAATTGTTGATGGAGACTTTAAACTTTGGGAATCAGGGGCAATTTTGTTGTATCTAGCGGATAAGTATGGTAAGCCAGTTTCGCCAGAGGAGCGGGCTGTGTTTTCTCAGTGGGTATTATTTGCCAACGCTACCCTCGGCCCAGGGATTTTTACGGAAGCAAATCGGGAGCGGGAGATGCCCATTTTATTAACTCCCTTAAATGAAATTCTTGGGCGGCAACCTTTTTTACTGGGCAATGAATTCACAGTTGCCGATGTGGCAGTGGGGTCTATCCTGAGTTACATTCCCATCATGCTGAAGCTAGACCTCAGTTCTTACCCAGCCTTGTTGAACTATATCAGGCGAATGTCTGAACGTCCGGCATTTCAAAAGAGTATTGGTGGAAAGGCATAATTAAATCAGTGAACAGTGAACAGTAAACAGTAAACAGTTGGGGGATTTAAACACGCCAGATAGATTATTTCAGTAATCGACTTTGGATTATTATTTTTCAGTTGTAAGTACTCGCCTCCTTAGTGGTTCCCCTTAAACCCAATTATCTTGACTGTTTACCGTTTACTGATAACTGTTAAAAGTCAATAGTAATCAGTCTTGACGGCGGATGGCGGGGGATTTCAACCCGCGAGATAGCACCTGCCACTCATTGGCTTTGGATTATTATTTTTCAGTTGCAAGCGATCGCCCCCTTAGTAGTTCCCCTTAAACCCAATTATCTTGACTGTTTACTGTTTACCGTTTACTGATAACTGTTAAAAGTCAATAGTAATCAGTCTTGACGGCGGATGGCGGGGGATTTCAACCCGCGAGATAGCACCTGCCACTCATTGGCTTTGGATTATTATTTTTCAGTTGCAAGCGATCGCCCCCTTAGTAGTTCCCCTTAAACCCAATTATCTTGACTGTTTACTGTTTACCGTTTACTGATAACTGTTAATTGATGGAATTGGTGGGCAATTGCCCACCCTACAAATTTTTTAACGATAATTTGTAAATTGCAAAGCAACAGGGTAGTCTTCTTGCTTTAGCCGCTGGATGACAGTTTGTAAGTCATCTTTATCTTTGGCAGAAACCCGCACAGCATCACCTTGAATTGAGGCTTGTACCTTTTTGAATTCGTCGCGAATCAATTTGGAAATTTGCTTGGCAATTTCCTGGCTGATACCTTTTTTGAGTTTGATTTCTTGACGTACGCGGTTTCCGCTGGCTGATTCAACTTTGCCAAAATCAAAGATTTTTTGGGAGAGGTTGCGTTTGGCAGCTTTTTCCCGCAGGATGTTGTGGACAGATTCTAAGGTAAACTCGCTATCGGTGCTAACATTAATGCTTTGTTCGGCTAACTCGACAGTAGTTTGAGTGTCTTTGAGGTCGTAACGGCCTTTGATGTCACGTACAACTTGGTCAACAGCGTTAACCAATTCTTGTCGGTCAAAGTCACTCACAATGTCAAAAGAATAAGTAGAAGCCATAGCAAATGTTGGATTGTTAGATGTTGGATTTTGAATAGAGAATAAGAATTAGGTGTTGGAAATAATTCCATTCCCCAGTTCCTAGTCCTCAGTCCCCAATTAACTAGTGGCTTGGATGATGCTCAGAAGGATGAGAGTGCCAGAGCTCAGAGAGCCAATGGCAAACATGAGCGATCGCAAAAGGGGTATATTCACAATATAAAAAATCGAGTATAACAAGCGAGCTGCAACAAAGGCGATCGCAGCCACGGTTGCTGTAGAAGAATTTACACTCGTTACGTATGCCATTAATGCAGCTGCTGCAAAAATCATAAATGCTTCAAAGGAGTTCTGATGTGCCCAAGTAGCTCGTTGAGCGTATGGCGGCAATTTATCAAACATAGCGCGAGGAGCAGAAGTATCGTACCCAACACGCGCACGGGCATAACCTACTACCAAAAATGGTAAATATATCAAAACGGCAGCAGCAGCAATAGAATACAAAAAAATTATCATTACTTATTAGTCATTAGTTAATTAGTCACTACTCATTTAGTCATTGTCATTGGTCAAACACACAGACACACCAGCGGCTTCCCGCAGGGTAAGACAAACGACAAAGCACAAAGTCTGAACTAAGGCTTCCTTAGATGGCTCCGCCAACGCCAAATGCGAACAAACGGCAGTTCCTTTATGCGCGGGAACCCCGCCAATGGACTGCCTCAACTTTGTAAAAGAAGACAAATGACTAATCAAAATAAAACAACGTCACCACTTTTCTTTGTTCTTCTGCATCTTGGCAAGTTTGCAACAGAGTACGACTGTCATGAAATGCAAAGCAAATTAGTTGCTGGCAACGCGAGACAATTTCCTTATTGCACAGGTAACTAGCTTCAGCAAGGGACAGATTATCATTACTAGGATTTTCCACTAAATGCATTACCTGTTCTAATTGCTGGCGCGATTCCAAAGGCTGGCGTTCCAAGCTTTGGGGTAGGATTACCGTTAACAAATTGGCATCAGCCCGCATTGCTCCCTTGATGGCAGCTGAATTAGTACCGATAGCCCCAGAGGTAATGACTCGATTCCCTGACAAAACAAGGGCATAGGTCATCATTTCAATCAAATTCTGATGCGTAATCGGCACATGGCGAGAACCCAGTAAAGCAATTCGTTTAGAACCTGTTTGCTGGATTGTCGCTAGTTCTTGTGCTAATGTATCGAGGTTAATGAGGTCTATTGACTGGCTCAATGATGGACATAATCAGATTAAACGACCCAGATATTTTACCAAACAGCGTGTAGGTGCGAAGCCAATTTGAGTCAAACGATACTACATTTTCTCGATTGTTTCGCTAAGTAACTCGATTGCTTGGTCACACCAAGCTAGCCAATACGTTTCATAAGTAATGCCATTTAGGAGAGTTAGATAGCGAAATTTTGCTGATTCTGGTAGTTCTTGTGGATTCTGAAAATAACGCTGTTCTAAATCTTTATAAGTAGACAATTTTTCTCGGTGAGCCTTTTGATGACGTTCTAGCTCCGCCAAGATAATTTGGCTAGGGGCAACATACCCAGCAAAGATTTTAACAAGTAAATCATCTTTAATCGGTGTGGGTTCACAAGGTTGAGTAATCCACTCTTTTAGTTGCTGTGCTCCCAAGTCTGTAACCCTATAGAGCTTTTTATCTGGGCGTGCTGCTTGGAGAATCGTCTCAGAACTGATCCACCCTTGATCTTCTAGCTTCGACAACTCTCGATAAATCTGCTGGTGACTTGCTGACCAGAAAAAGCCTACAGAGCCATCGAATCGCTTTGCTAAATCATACCCACTACATGGGGCTTCAATCAGAGCAGCCAGTATTGCGTGCGCTAAAGCCATAATTTTTAATTCACTACTTGACTTATGCAAATAGTTGCATAATATTATTTATATGCAACTATTTGCATAATAAACTAAAACGTAAGGAGTCAATAGCAGATGTCTCAAGTAATACCAGGGCGATTTACCGCCGAGATTGACGAACCCTTTGTTGTGTTTCTCATTGGTATGCGAATCAATAAATTTTTTGCTTTCTCTAAATGGATTCCTACAGCTAGAGCTATGTCACCCATGCTACGCAGCCTTCAACAGAATCCAGACAAAGGGTTTCTAGGAGGAGAAACATTTATCTACTGGCGAGGGGTAGGACTGCTTCAATATTGGCGATCGTTCGAGGATTTGGAGCGTTTTGCTAGAAATCCATCAGACCCACATCTAGAAGCTTGGCAAAGGTTTAATCGAGCTATTGGTGCTGATGGCAGTGTCGGCATTTGGCACGAAACTTATTTAATCGAGCCGGGAAGATATAAGGCGATTTATGGTAATATGCCTGTTTTTGGATTAGCTGCTGCAACTAAGCATGTTCCGGCTATGGAGCGGAGGGAGACAGCACGCCGTCGCCTGGGAGATGACAGCGTGCCAGCTGTACCCTCACCTGAAATACAGCCTTCTAACTGATAACTGAGCATGGATGCTCGCAATTGTTTGAGTTGATTGAGTTAAGGCAAGGCTGCTGCGGGAGTTAAACCGAGTTTAGATAATAAGCGATCAATGTCAAAATGCTCACTCATCAACTGGCGAATGCACTGAACCTTAATCGGCTCGTGGACACGCACTTGACCAAAAGTGCGATCAACGATTTCTACAGTGGTCAGGGTATCGAGGTCAACAGACAAAATGGGGATTTCTAGTTCTTCAGCGCGACTGAGAATGAATGGGGGAGGTGGTAGTTGTCCGGTGAGAATCAGGCATTGGGTAGAAGTTTCTAAAGCAGCTTGCTGAATTTCCACCCGATCGCCTCCTGTCACCACTGCCATATTCCGACGTTTACGGAAATACTTGACAGCAGAGTTGACATTCATCGCGCCAATTGCTAGACTTTCGACCATCAAATCCAAGCGATCATTGCGACACAGAACATCGGCATTTAACTGCTTTACCAGTTCGCCAACGCTGACGCTACGGAGCAAATCGCTGTTTGGTAACATTGCCAATACAGGAATACCCCGCTGTTCCAAAAACGGGCGCAAGAGAGTGTCAACAGCTTCTAGTTGTTTGGTGGGGATATCATTGATGACAACACCAATTAAGCGATCGCCCATACGCTGTTTCGCAGATAATAGCGCCTCAACTGAAAGCAGCGATTTGTAACGGGCTACTAAAAGCACAGCAGCATCCAATACCTCAGCCACTTGCAGTAAAGACAAATCAAACAAATTGCCTTCTGACAAATCACCAGGCCCCTCTAGTAAGACTAAATCTCCTCGGCACATTTGCAAATATTGCCGAATGAGAGACTGCTGATAATTAGTTTTGTCTTCGCCGTATAAGCGTTTTTGCACATTGGCTTCATTCAAAGCCAGCATTGTGGGTGCAATGCGGTTTTCCGGCAGATTGAGACTAGAAGCAATGAACTGGACATCTTCCTCAATTACGCTTCCATCAGATGCATTTAAACAAGTACCTAACGGTTTACCGTAAGCAATGTCCAGTCCTTTTTGCTGTAGCTGATGAGACAAACCCAGAACAGTTGCAGATTTACCGCTGTAAGTCTCGGTTGATCCAATCAGCAAATATTTAGGGGATTTTGGCACACATGCACTCCTAATTTCAAAAGTCAGAAGAACCCAGTTCGGTGTTTACTAATTCTAGTTTGTTCTGGCGAAAGCCTTCTGCTCTCACAAAGTGAGGTTTCCTAGGAGCTATTTTCAGTAAGGGAAATATCCAAATTTGTTATTGCTGGCATCGCTGTGGTCTGTGATGCCAACCAGGAGTCAAATCGAACTTTCATTGATCAAAAAAGCGATCGCTTCAGAATTTCCCAATGTTCACGCCACCATACCTATATGGGCAGTAACGATATGCCAAGTTCCGCTCGAAGAGACAGCCCAAACTCGTGTGAAACGAAAGTCACCATTTGCAGGGCTGCCATTATAACTACCAGACAATTGCATTCGGACTGAAACGATCGCTACCTCTCCATGTATTTGAACATGCTGTTCAGAAGGTTTCAATTCGTGTATTTTAATCAAACCAGATTCATGGGCGGCTAGATCATCTTGTTTTCCTAATAATTCTCCAAGATGATTGGTGAAGATAGCTTCGGGGGCTAGTAGTTCATTCAAAACGTTTACATCAGAAGCAAGCATTGCCTGCCTGAGCCGTTCTTCGACGTTAATAATCTGAGTTTCAACTGTTTCAGTCATGGTGTTTCTTGCCTGAATATCAACAAACTTGCCTTGCGATCGCACCCCGACCGAGGACTCGCGGTATAACTATTAAATCTGCTTGCTCTGTAGATTCTTTCTAGCAATTTCTTAACAAACCAAGTACAGCAGCAAACACCATACACCAAAAAAACTTTTTAGTTCTTCCATAACTACTTAAAAAAGTAATATGATACATTGCTTTTTTAAGTAATGATGAATCACAGGAATTGGAGTTAGTTGAGAGGTTACAGGTTACAGATGGTCAGAAATAATCTGTCCCCTATAACCTGTACTCTATTCCCTTATTCTTCTATACGCAGTAGTTTGCGGTAAAACCCTTGTGAAAAATCAGTTATGCGATGGCGCTTATAATTGTCCATAAGTTCAATTAAAAAATTAATAAACTCGAAACTGGCCATCATCAATTCGTAATTGAGGTCAGCATTACCATCAAACTGAACTCGGCAACGCGTTAAGTCTGACGGTAGAGTAGCAACATTCCAGGTAGCAACAAAGGGAATATGCTCACTGGCTTCTATTTTTCGATGCCCTTCCAAAACACCTTTTTGATAAAGACTGATGGCATAAGGTAAGAAATTGCGCCTAGCGCCTTGAATGTAAGGTAAGTAGACACTAGCTTGTTGTTGAGTGGCTGGCTGGATTTGCTCTAGAGACATTGTTGAATATTCCTCAAGTTATTTGACAACTGGGGATATTAGTAGTTTTCAATAGTGTTCCCAAAAAATGTGTATTTGCACACAGCAGGTGAGGAGGAGTGGAGCAGGGAACATACGTGTCAACTTAACATGAAATACATATCCCACAAGGAACCCAAGTTCCTTGCTCATAGCAAAAGTCATCTAAAGATGACTATAAAAATCGCCCAAAATCCTGAGTCTACTTGAGTAGACTTTTGCTATTAGCCAGAGAATGAATTCTCTGGCGGGTGAAGAGGCCAACAGTAAAGCTATTTTTAGCTGAAATTGACACCAATGGGCAGGGGGGCGGGGGAGCGGAGGAAGCAGGGGATAGAGAATATCTAATGACTTCTGTCTACTGTGTTCAATGATCAATGGCTAATTACCGAAGTTACTACTAAGAAATGTGAAAATGTCGGTTACAATAAGGCTGCATTGGCTTTTATCGAAGCTAAGGGCAATGACGCTAAAAACCTTCGCCCAAAAGCGATAAGTGTTGTTATTGCCACATATGTCAACGACAAGCTACTGTTACCTTGCCATAACTTTGCCTAACCCAGAGTTCCTAACTAATGGGCGACTCTGCAAGTTTGATCGTGATTTCAGGAGGTAAACAATTATCACCAATCTCACGAAAGGTTAAAAGTTTTTGAAGGTTGCAAAACTTGGTGTTGTATAATTTATAGCTTCTTTATGGGTGTAGACTAATACTGCTTTTTGCATCAAGTAACCTATGCCAGCGAATTCCTGGCCCGAAAAAGATTCTTATAAAGAGCTTGATCCGCTCAACTCCTTGTTATCTGACCTATCAGTAGACGAGGAGTCAATGATAGAGACAGATACCGTGTCTCTAACATCCCGGTTTCAAGGTCGTAGACGTAAAGCCGCTCTAGTTTTAACAATCGTCTGGAGTGGCACGATCGCATTACATTTAGCTTCTTGGGGTTCGATATTTATCCTGGGATTGACCACTATCTTAGGACTTCATGCCTTGGTGGTAGTGTTTACCAGACCTCGCCACTATCCTAAAGAAATGCAAGGAGATTTGCCCTATGTTTCTTTATTAGTGGCAGCAAAAAACGAGGAAGCGGTAATTGCTAAATTAGTCAAAAATCTCTGTAGTCTGGAATATCCAGATGGGCAGTACGAAGTATGGATAATTGATGATCACAGTACCGACAGCACGCCACAGTTACTAGCAGAACTGGAGCAGCAATACGACCAACTTAAGGTACTTAGACGCTCAGCCGAAGCAAGTGGCGGCAAGTCGGGAGCGTTGAATCAGGTACTACCCCAGACAAAGGGCGATATTATAGCAGTGTTTGATGCTGATGCCCAAGTGACACCAGACTTATTGCTACAGGTAATACCGTTATTTCAAAGAGAAAAGGTGGGGGCGGTGCAGGTGCGAAAAGCGATCGCCAACGCTAAAGAAAATTTTTGGACTAAGGGTCAAATGGCAGAAATGGCGCTTGATACCTGGTTCCAACAACAGCGGACTGCCCTTGGTGGAATCGGTGAACTACGGGGTAACGGTCAATTTGTGAGACGTTCAGCTTTAGATAGCTGTGGTGGATGGAATGAGGAAACCATCACCGATGATTTAGATTTGACAATCCGCTTACATTTGGAGAAATGGGATATTGAATGTGTGTTCTACCCAGCGGTGCAAGAAGAAGGAGTGACGACGGCGATCGCACTCTGGCATCAGCGTAATCGGTGGGCAGAAGGCGGATATCAGCGCTATTTAGATTACTGGGCTTTGATTCTTAAAAACCGCATGGGAGGGCGCAAAACCTGGGATCTGTTGATGTTTATGCTGATTATGTATATCTTGCCTACAGCAACAGTACCAGATTTATTAATGGCGATCGCCCGGCATCGCCCCCCAATGCTCACTCCCGTAACTGGCTTGTCAGTAACTATGTCAATGGTCGGGATGTATACAGGTCTGAAGCGGATACGTCAAGATCAGAAATTCCAGGTTTATACGTACTTACTATTGCTGCTTCAGACACTACGTGGCAATTTATATATGTTGCACTGGTTATTGGTTATGAGCAGTACCACAGCCAGAATGTCGGTAAGACCAAAGCGGTTGAAATGGGTGAAAACTGTGCATACGGGGACTGGAAATTAGGGGCTGGGGACTGGCGACTGGGGATTGGCGACTGGGGACTGGGGAGGAAGCAGAGGAGCAAAAGAATAATTCTCTTTCCCAATACCCAGTCCCTAGTCCCCAATGCCCTGTTATTCATCATCAACTTCTGATTCCTCTGCCCACTCAGGGGTAGTCATGGAGTCAGAAAACTCTGTGGTATCTTCTGTGAAGCGGATGACTTGTCCGTTGAAAAATTCTGCTAAGCGCTGAGCTGCGATCGCTACTTCGTCAGGTTCCCAATTAGCAGGGGATGTTTGGGGTTGCGCTTGCGGCAAAGTTTTTATTGCACTTCCACCATTTGTCGCCACAGGCTCAGTTATTGTCGATGCTTGCTTTGTTGGTTCCGCTACTGGTGCTGGAGGCGGGATTTGAATATCGTAACTGGGAGTAGGTGGTTGCTGAACACGAGTAGAAACTTTTGGTGGAGGCTCTTTTCTCTCCGAGGTAGAGGTCGAAGAAATTCCTTTTTCTAGATTTACCTTGACTTCATGTTGGAAAGTCTGCTGAAAAGCCGCCACAATCATCGGTAAATCAGATTTAACTTTTTCATACCATACTTGTTTAATCGCAATACAAGCTACAGCACCATCAAACTCGATCAGATGGCACATTTGACGTAGCAGTTCTCGCCTTGAAATTGGCTGGAGGTTATTAAGCACCTGTTGCCAAACCTGAGTTAAGTCATATTGTGATGTCTCAACCACTTCTGAGGTTATTAGTTCAATTCTTGCAGGTGGTGGCGGAACAGATACAGGTTCTAGACTTGGTGGTGATGAGTTAGCAGCATTGTGATTTGTTTGCGGCTCATCTGGAGAAGATGAAGTTATGGGGTGATTGTGAGCAACTGCTGGATGATGGTTTAGGGATGCAGAATTGTGATTTGTTTGCGGCTCATTTAAAGGCAAAGAAGAGACTGCATGATTTTTAGCAACTGCTGGAGGATATGAAGATACAGCAGGTGTATTGAATCGTGGTGAGATACTTGGGGCTTGTGGCTGAATATTCGTTGCACTGGGTAACAATCCGAGTAATGTTACCTCTAACCATAAACGTGGCTGGGTAGTATTTTTAATTTGTACTTCAGCTGTTCGTAAGTGTTGCTGTCCCGCCAAAATTGTACTCATGTCCAAATTTTGGGCAAACTCAACTAGTGTTGTCCAGGTTTGGCGAGTGCAAGTAACTAAATCGTGGCGGTTAGGTGCAGTTTGAGCAATCAGTAAATCGCGGTAGAATGTGGCGAGATTTTGGAGAATAGTTAACGGTTCTCGGCCAAGATCTAGAATTTTGCGGGTGCAGTCCAGAACGGCTTCTGGATTATTTTGAGCGATCGCCTCTAAAAGCGCTAGTAAGTCTCGTTCGCTTACCGTACCAACTAAATCCCAAACTCGGTCTGGTGTCACCTCACCCGATAACAAAGCTAATTGATCGAGTAGACTTTCAGCATCGCGCAATCCTCCCTGAGCAATTTGGGCTACCAAGGTAACAGCATCGGGCGAAATAGTAATGCTTTCTTTAAGGGCGATCGCGCTTAAATGTCTCACCATCGCCTCTAACTGAATACGTCTAAAATCAAACCGCTGACAGCGCGAAATAATTGTTGGTAATACTCGCTGTGGATCGGTTGTCGCCAATACAAAAACTACATGTTTCGGTGGTTCTTCTAGTGTTTTTAGTAGCGCATTAAATGCCTGAGTACTGAGCATGTGGCATTCATCCACCACATAAACTTTGTAGCGACACTGTACAGGAGCGAACTGCGCCTTTTCAATCAGTTCGCGGATGTTATCGACACCTGTATTACTAGCGGCGTCGATTTCAATGACATCTAGGGAGTAACCCTTGGTGATTCCCTGACAAACATCGCACACGCCGCAGGGTTCAGCAGTGGGTTTGTCACTTTTTAAACAATTGAGAGATTTGGCTAAAATGCGGGCGCTAGAAGTTTTCCCTGTACCTCTTGGGCCAGTGAACAAATAGGCAGGGGCAATTTTAGCTGTCTGAATTGCGTTGGTGAGGGTGGTAGCGATCGCTTCTTGGCCCACCAGTTCAGCAAAACTCTTGGGGCGATACTTGTGGTGCAGGGGTTCGTAAGACATGGAGAAATGGACTTCAATGCCTTTTAACGTTGATTAGTAGCACCGAGTCGAGTTTGGTATTTCACTATTTTAACTAATTCCACCAGAAGTCTGCCGCTATAAATATACTCAGTTGGAGCTGCTTTGTAGATGTTGTCATACCCTAGAAGAGATCAGGAAATTCCCGTCTACACATTTTATTGATGGGAGTAAGGTTATGATACATTGCGATCGCTACAATCTTAGGGTAAGCAATACTCAATGGTGCAGCAAATGCTCAGGCGGCTAGTTCAGTGGCTCAAAAGGCTTTTTCAACGCTTGTTTGGTAAAAAACAGACTGCCTCGAAAGTTAAGAGGGATGTGCAAAAACAACCAGCACCACCCCTAACTGATACAGATTTAGAATTTCTCTTCAATGAACTTCTACAAGGAGTACATCAGGCAAGAGGGCAAGCATGGGCACTGAAGTGGCTGCATAATATTGAACATCGCATTCCCACTGAACGCTGGGTCGAGTGGTTACGGCGCTTTGGTGAAAGATTGCTAGCATCACCAACACCTAATAATGAAATAGCTGCGAGGTTAGTGCAACTAGGCGAGTTGGGTATCGGCGAAATCGGAGATGTTGCCTATGATATTGGGATGCAAATGCTGACACGCAATCAAAGCGAACCAATTTGGGAATACGAAGGCCCAGATCATCTCAGTATGATGCCGCTTGAAGAAACCTCACCAGTAATCACAGAAATAGATGGGACAGAAAACGCCCCAGAAGAAGAATACCAAAGCGTCACCCTAGAAGAATTATTTATGATGTTGCAGCAAGATGAGAACTTACGCCAACAGATGGCCCAACAACTAGCAATTGAGACAGATGATCCGCAAATTATTGTCGATGCATTGTTGAATCAGTTCTATACTGCTGGTCAATCAACTACAGAGCAAACAGAAATTTGATCAAATCGGTGAACGTTTAGGAGTGCTGGGTCAAGAGTCAAGAGTAGAGACGCGATTAATCGCGTCTGTACAAGGGCGATTAATCGCGTCTGTACAAGGGTCAAGAGTCAGTATTTATTCTCCCCCTGCTTCCCCCCAGAGCGAGTACTAGTTAAGTTTTGTGTATTTTTTGCCAGTTATGATGACAGCGTTGTCCATATATAGTGGGTTTTTACGTAATTCATGATTTTTTTAACACAACGATGGCTACAATCTAGGAGAAACAAAATCCAAGAGTGCGGCAGATGCTCAGGCGGCTATTGCATTGGCTTAATAGATATTGGAAGCGCCCCTTTGGCAGTAAGCAGACTCGTTCTCTGAAGGGTGCAAGGCGGCACAAGCTCATAAGATCACTACCAGAACTAACCAATGCGGATCTGGAACAGTTGTTTGCCCAGTTGTTGGAAGGCGTGCATCAAGAACGAGGACAGCAATGGGTATTGAGTTATCTGCGGCGATTAGAAAATCGCGTTCCGGCTGAGCGCTGGATAGATTGGTTGCAGATGTTTGGCGAAACATTGCTAAATTCATCTACACCGAACCATCAGTTAGCAACGCGGATGGTGCAATTGGGTGAATTAGACGTTGGTAGAATAGGCGACCTTGCCTATGACATTGGTACACGGTTATTAATGCAGAACTTACCCGCAGAAAACTTACTACCCATAGAGTATGAAAACGATGAGGCGCAAGATGGTGTCGCAATCACTGTGCCTGAAGATACCCTGTCTAGCTCTTTTGGGCAAGAATTGATTCGGAACTTGGGCGAACAGTTATGGGAATATGATGAGCATGATGATGTTGTCGAAACCGTAGCGCCTGAAGAAATCCTACCGACATCTCCTGGGCAAGAACTGATTCGCAACTTAGGCGAACAGTTATGGGAATATGATGATCAAGTTGCCGAGACAGTAGCACCAGCACCAGAAAAAGCTGTTGTTGAGGAAATATTGACGGATAACTTGGAAGAAGCAAGAGGGGAGTATGAAGAGGATGCCCAAACTATAGAACCAGCAGGTTTCCTCGTCCCTGCACAAGAAGATTCAATCACCAACTTAGGCGAACTAAGGTGGGGGTATGAAGAGGAGAATACCCCAACTCCAAGATCAACAAAAGCAGCAAATCTCATTACTCCCACTGAGCCAACCTGGGATAACTCGCTGGTAAATTTAGAACCAGATGTGGCATACACTTTAGATGAGTTGTGGATGAGGTTGGATCAGAGTACGAATTTAGTTCAACAACTGGCTTCTAATCTAGCAATTCAAACGGGCAATACCCCTAGTACAATTGAGCGACAGACCCATCAATCAAATGCTGTTGCTTCAGATCAAGCATGGTTTTATCAAGGTCTTCAGCAAGCCAAAACTGGCGATTTGTTAGGAGCGATCGCCTCTTACGATAAAGCTATAGAACTTCAGCCAAATTATCACGAATATTGGTTTAATCGAGGTTTAACACTATTTCATTTAGAACGTTTTACCGAGGCGATCGCAGCTTACGAAACAGCCATAGAACTGAAACCAGATTTTTACAAAGCTTGGCACAAACATGGTGGAACTCTGGGAGAATTAGGAAACTTTGAAGAAGCGATCGCCTCGTTTGATAAAGCCATAGAAATCAAGCCGGATTATCAAGAAGCTTGGTCTAGCCGGGGTTTAGCTCTGCTCAAGTTAGGGTGGCTTAAAGAAGCAATTTCTAGTTATGATCAAGCCCTAAATCTGCAACCAGAAGACCAAGAAAACTGGTATTATCGGGGTATAGCCCTGGCTGTAGGCGAGCAATATGAAGAAGCGATCACATCTTACGACAGAGCGCTAGAACTTCAACCGGAATTCCACGAAGTTTGGATAGACCGGGGTGTAGTACTGTTTAATTTAGGGAAATGGCCAGAAGCGATCGCTTCTTGGGATAAAGCACTATCAGACCAACCCGATTTTTACTTAGCTTGGTATAACCGAGGTATTGCTTTAGACAATTTAGGACGGCGTGAAGAAGCGATCGCCTCCTATCGCAAAGCCATAGAAATTAAACCCGACTTTCACTTAGCTTGGTATAACCAGGCGATCGCACTGTTTCATTTAGAACAATATACTGAAGCGATCGCCTGCTATGACAGTGCTTTGCAAATCAAACAGGACTATTGGGAAGCTTGGATTGGTCGAGGAACTGCTGCGGGACATTTAGTTAATCTCGACGGGAGTACCGCCCTGCAACAAGGAGGCTATGAGGGGAAATTAGCCAGCTACGAGGAAGGTTTGAAACATCTGCGCCCAGATACCCACCCAGAAGGTTGGGGTAGATTGCATCTGGCGATCGGTAATATTTACTACGAGCAAGGAAAGAAAAATCCCAAACCTCGCGATGATTGGCGCAAAGCTGTAGCTGAATATCACCAGGCGTTGTTAACCCTCACATCAGAAGATTTTGCTCCGTTACATTTGGAGGTTTTGCAATCTCTAAGCAAAGTGCTTGTGGGTTTGGGACAAACAACACAAGTACCAGAATTACAACAACGCGGCACAGATTTATTGCAACAATTGCTAAGTGAAGCAACTCGCTCTGATGAAAGTAAAAAACAGCTAGCTTTGAAATTTTCAGGCTTTGGTCAATTAGCAGTTGATTTAGCTGTGGAGTCGGGTGATTTAGTCGAAGCTTGGGAAATGGCAGAACAAGGCAAAAATGCTTGTTTAAACTGGCTACTTTTTGGTTGGAGTGACGAGATTTCCTCACTCAATTATGGTGCAGTTCAACAACTACTCAATCCCACAACAGCAATTGTTTACTGGCATATCAGCCCAGCCGCCTTACACACTTTCATTCTTAAAGATGGAGCGCCATCACCAATTTTGCTCTTTACACCCATACAAGATGTCGGGACAATATCTTCAGGTGAAACTGCTGTACGTCTTAATGAATTACCCCTACCCGAAGCGGCGCGACGTTTAGTTGAATTTGAAGATTGGCTGGAAGATTGGCATCAACAATACCAGGAATATAATACTGCCCAAGATAAAGAAAGTAAAGCTAAACATTCCTGGCGAGTGGATATGGAAGAAAAGCTGTTGCAGCTAAAAAACATCCTGAATATTTCCACAATTGTACAAGAACTTGAAGGTGTCACCCAACTGATTTTAATTCTCCACCGCGACTTGCACAGATTGCCTATTCACGCACTTTTCCATCTCTCTTCTCTATCCCAGGAAGAGTTGCTGAATATAGAGGCGAATTTTACAATTTCTTATTTGCCTAGCGCTCAAGTAGGTTTATCAATTAAAACCGCAAATATTAAACAGTGGCATAATCAGTTATTACTTAGTGTTGAATATCCAGATAGTGTGGGTTATCCTCAACTGAAGTTTGCCAAACTGGAATCTGAAATTGTTAGTCAGATGTTCGATAATACCCAGCGGCTTCAAGGAACACAAGCCACAAAAAATCTTGTAGAAAATGCCTTTGCTGATTACAATATATTTCATTTTACTGGTCATGTTACTAACAATTTGAGTGAGCCTAAAACATCAAAATTGGCATTAGCAGGTGAAGACAAACTGACCTTAGAAGAAATCCACCAAAAAAATCTCGCAAGTTTTAACCTTGTTACTCTGTCTGCTTGTGAAAATATAAGTACTAGTAACCACAATATCAGCACTGAATATGTAGGTTTAGTCAGTAGTTTCCTGAGCCGAGGAGTTCCTCATGTAGTTAGTACTCTTTGGACTGTAGAATCATCTGCTAGCGCCTTGGTGATGATAGAGTTTTACCGCAGGTTACAGCCAAACAAATTGGCAACTAATGCTTTAGCAGAAGCAACAGTGTGGCTGAAAGAACTAACTGCTGGAGAACTGACAAAATGGTATGAAGATTTATTAAATAACTTGCAACCAGAGGAATTGAGAATTAAAGCTTACTTGGCAACTCAGTTATATAGAAGTAGTAAAATGGTATCAGAGAAAAAGCTTTATAATCATCCTTACTACTGGGCAGCGTTTATGATCACGGGTAAGCAGAATTGAAGTTTTTAGATGTTAAATAACAGTTAAAAATCTGAAAAATTTTAAAGTTAATCTTGTTAAAATGTTCAATCAAATGTGGTAACTAATAATCTCCATCCATGTAACTTTACAGAATATGATGCTATCTGAAATATTATTGTGCCGCACAGACTAGTAATAAACATGAAATAAAAAATAAAGAAAACCACCAACAAAATATACGATTTAAACGTATTAGTTTAGACAAGATATCCAAATAAAGTAAAATCTAAATTTTTAGATTTTTTATTGATTTAAAATTAAGATTTTTAAAATTTTATCCTATAACCTTTGAGAGAGAGAAAACTTATTCCAAGAGGCTGATGAGAATTAGAGTAAAAAATGTAGAAATGGTATTATTACATTTGTGAAGAAATAATTTTTTCTTATAACCTATGGAAAGCCAAGTACAGCAATCAGACTTCGTTGATGCTACCTCACCAAATAGTATAACAACGCTTCAAAGTTCAGAGCCAGGGAATTTGTCAACACTACCAAGTGCTAATAAATCTAGTGACCGAGTATCAGAAATCGGCAGAAAAATTTCTAATTTTTTGGAACGCTTACCAAAATACGTAGTCAACTTTTTCAATGAATACAAGCTGCCAGTTATTAGCTTTGCTTTGCTTGTGGTGGGGGTTACTGGACTCAGGATACTATTGGCAATAGTAGATGCAATAAATGATATTCCGCTTGTGTCTCCATTTTTTGAGTTGGTTGGAATTAGTTACGTAACTTGGTCTGTTTTTCGCTATTTTCTTAAAGCTTCCACTCGCAAAGAATTAGCCGCAGAAATGCGTTCTATTAAAGAGCAAATAGCAGGCGAAAATGTTTCAGAACCAATGAGTTAACCGTAGCATGGTAGTGACTAAAAAAGTTTGTGCTCTTTTTGCAACGTTTCTCTATATAGAATTGTTGCGAAATGTGGTTTAAAACAGCAGTCAATAAAGCATGTCTACCTTAGAAGCTTGGTAAATGATCTGGGTTGACGTGCTTTTGTATCTGTTGTATTGAAATTTGTCGATTACCAATTGCGATCGCCATATCTGCGTTTAGCTACTTTGTTTTAAGCTAGCTATAGCTGTAATGAGCTGTTGCAAAAGTTTTGACAGGTTCGTAGTAAGCACTTTAGTGCTTGAAAAATTAAGGACTAGAATTTTTACTACAAACGTGTATGATCATCAAAAATAATGAGACAGACGTGGTGATTGCTCAAAACCTTGAAGCAACTGAGTTTATCCGGGCTAAACCACAGCTATCCGCGCTTCAGCATGCTATAAGTTCCTACCTCAGCAGATTAGAAAACGCTATATATTATTCTGACTTGAGAAAGACGCTAAAAATATTCTTACATTACAAAATATTTTAATTCTTAGTATAGGAACTCCGTTCAATGGGTGAAACACCAAGTTTAATTGAATTTAAGTTATTTGCTCCTCGAAATCAAGGAGCAAATTTAATTGGGTCTTTTTCTAGTTGGCAAGAAATACCAATGCAAAAGGGTGAAGATGGGTATTTTCGGACTCAAGTAAAACTAGAAGACGGCGTTTATGAATACAAATTTCGGGTTCAAAGCAAAAGTCCGAATTTTACACCTGATGAATGGGTAGATGTGATTGACCCCAACGCAACAGATGTTAATGAACAAAAAAAACTTGGACTATTGCGGATAAAAGACGGGCAACGCATTGTTGATACTTACATTTGGCAGCACGACGAAACATCGTTACCTGATAACCGAGAATTAGTTATATATGAAATGCATGTTGCAGATTTCACAGGTGATGATGTTGATCCTGGCAAACGAGGCAAATATTTAGGAGTAATTGAAAAGTTAGATTATCTGTGTGAATTGGGAATTAATGCAATTGAATTAATGCCAGTCAATGAGTACCCTGGTGATTATAGCTGGGGTTACAAAGTGCGTCACTTTTTCGCTACAGAATCTAGTTATGGTTCAACAGAAGATTTAAAGCGGTTGATTGACGAGTGTCATGGTAGAGGCATTCGCGTTTTTATGGATGGAATTTATAACCATACAGATGAAGAATGCCCTTTAATGTTGATTGACCGGAATTACTGGTACTACGAACACATGCATTATCCAGAAGACCCAGATAATTACTGGGGCCCGGAGTTTAACTATAATAATTACGATGAAAAATTAGATGTTAAGCCTGCATGGAAATACGTTGGGGATGTAGTGCAATTTTGGATTCAGGAGTATCACATTGATGGAATTCGTTTTGATGCAGTCAGTCAATTAGCTAACTTTGAATTTCTAGGCTGGCTAGCTAAGCAAGCAAAAAACCACGCTGCACCCAAGCAGTTTTATAATATTGCCGAACGCATTCCCGATACAAGTACTGTAGTCAAGCCAGATGGGCCTTTAGATGCGTGTTGGCATGAGAGTTTTCACTACTTTGTAGTTCCACTGATTTGTGGAGAAAAATTTGAATTAGAGCAACTAAAGCAGGTTTTAGACCCCAAACAGCAAGGATATGCGATCGCAACAAATGTGATAAATTATTTGGCAACTCACGATCGCGATCGTCTATTTAGAGAATTAGGCAATCACGGTATTTTTGATGCAGCTGCATTTGGACGAGCGAAGTTAGCAGCCATTTTGTTAACCACAGCGATGGGTATACCGATGCTGTGGATGGGAGACGAGTTTGGCGAACACCAACCCAAAAGTGAAAGTGTAACTAAGCCGCAGAAAATTACTTGGTCTTTGTTGGAAGATAAACAGAATCGAGATTTACTTGAGTTTTATAAAAAACTTATTGCTTTACGCAAGGAAAATCTAGCCCTGCAAAGTGACAATATAGAGTTTTTCCACGAAAACGCCGATACCAAAGTACTGGCTTACACTCGTTGGGATGAAGAGGGTTCTTGTGTCGTAGTCGTAGCAAATTTCTCCAACCAGAATCTCAAAAAATATGAAATTTCAGACTTTCCAACAGCTGAATACTGGCGAGATTGGTTTGGGAACTGTGAAGTGGAAGCTGGAGAGGATGGTCTAGTTACCAACTTGCCAAGCTATACAGCCAAGATATTTGTTTCGCAGTAGTAGCAACAAAGGTGATTTCACATCCAGCTTGAGGGCTGTGATATTATGGGAGACTGCTGCATACATTTAGAAAACTAGAAATTAAATCGATCATGGCTCTGACGCAACTGCGAAAACAGGAAATAATTTCCAACTACCAAGTTCACGAAACCGATACCGGCTCTGCTGAAGTCCAAGTTGCCATGTTAACTGAGCGCATTAACCGCCTCAGCGAACATCTGCAAGCAAACAAGAAAGACCATTCTTCCCGACGGGGACTTTTGAAGCTAATTGGTCAGCGCAAGAGTCTTCTAGCTTATATCCAGCAAGGAAGCCGGGAAAAGTATCTAGCTTTAATTGCTCGCCTCGGTATTCGTGGATAGGAGCGAAAGCTTATGTCTACTGAAGAATCTGAACGCAGTCGCTTGCCTTTTGAACCGAATAAAAAGCGCTCAAAACCCGCAAAAACTCAAAGTAAGCCACCAGCAAAGTTAAAGACTTCTGAGGAACAGGCTAGTAAGCAACCGCCTTACACCAAAGAAGAAATGGCAATCCCCCAAGTCGTCAGCCAGCGGATGATCCGACGAGTGGCTGGATTCTGTGGTGTACCAACAGCTTTGGGCATTACTACCCTAGTTGTTAGCTATCTACTTGCCATCTACTCCGACATTAAATTACCTCCCATTGCCGTGTTATTGGTCAACATGGGATTATTTGGACTGGGGGTGTTAGGAATAACTTACGGCGTTCTCTCTGCTTCTTGGGATGAAGAAAGAGTTGGAAGTCTCTTGGGTTTTGGCGAATTCAGCATCAATTGGGGACGAATGGTAGCGGTTTGGCGCGAAACTCGCCAAAAGAAAGTATAGTGACCAGCGCTCAGGCATCAAACTAACTGCGAGATTGGGTAAATTTTAAAGTGAATGTTGAAGTTGAAATCTTATAGCTTCAACATTGCTAATTAAAATTTTATAATTATTTTTGTACCCAATATTCAGTTATTAAGTATTAAAGTCACTGAGCGCTGTATCTTATTCTAGTTATTTGTAATTAAGCAGATAGGCAACAATAAAGTTATGCCTCTTTACTAAAGAATTTACTTTACTAATTAGGAATTTTCATATGATTGTTGTGATGAAAAGCGGTTCCCCAGAAGCGGAAATAAACCGCATTAGCGAGGAACTAACTAGCTGGGGATTAACACCAGAAAAAATTATTGGTAAACACAAAGTAGTGATTGGTCTAGTAGGTGAAACCGCCAGCTTAGACCCGCTACAAATTCAGGAAGTTAGCCCCTGGATTGAGCAAGTATTGCGGGTAGAGCAACCTTACAAACGGGTTAGCCGCCAGTTTCGTCACGGGGAAGCCTCTGAAGTTGTGGTTGACACTCCCAATGGAGTAGTTGTGTTTGGTGAACACCACCCTTTGGTAGTGGTTGCAGGCCCCTGCTCCGTAGAAAATGAAGAAATGATTGTAGAGACGGCGCGGCGCGTCAAGGCAGCTGGAGCAAAATTTTTGCGTGGTGGAGCGTACAAACCCCGGACTTCTCCGTACGCCTTTCAAGGACATGGCGAGAGTGCTTTGGAATTGTTAGCGATCGCACGGCAAGTCAGCGGACTAGGTATTATTACAGAAGTGATGGACGCCGCCGACTTGGATAGAATCGCAGAAATTGCTGACGTCATCCAGGTAGGCGCAAGGAATATGCAGAATTTCTCCATGCTCAAAAAAGTGGGAGCGCAGTCGAAACCAGTTCTGTTGAAGCGGGGAATGGCGGCTACCATTGAAGACTGGTTAATGGCAGCTGAGTATATTATGGCAGCGGGAAATCCCAATGTGATTTTGTGTGAACGGGGAATTCGCACCTTTGATCGTCAGTATACTAGAAATACACTGGATATCTCAGTAGTACCAGTGTTGCGAAAGCTAACTCACCTGCCAATCATGATTGACCCTAGCCACGGGACAGGTTGGTCTGAATTTGTACCTTCAATGGCAATGGCTGCGATCGCAGCTGGCACTGATTCCCTGATGATTGAGGTTCACCCCAATCCCGCTAAAGCCTTATCCGATGGCCCCCAATCTCTGACACCAGACCGTTTCGACAACCTGATGCCAGAATTGGCAGTGATTGCTAAAGCAGTGGGACGCTGGCAACAACCAACAGTGGCGATCGCTTAAAATTCGGTGAGTAACTCCATCTATAAAGCTTGGGAAATTACCAGCCTCAAGAATGAAAACGCCTCCTGAGGCAACAACTAGAGCATCGATTTAGTAATCGCAAAAACCCGCTAGTAGTACGTTTGTATTCTTCTAACCTGGCATCGGTTTGTAATTACCTCTCAACAAGGGCATTAAACCGTGCTGTGAGTACCTCAAAGTTTTGCTGGTGTATCTGGACGGTAGAGAGTAATGCCTCAACTGTTGCGCTCAATTGTTGAGTTGAGGTACGTAACTCAGCGTTTACCACCACTTGGTTATCTAGGGCAGCTTCGATGCGGTCTAAGCGGTCGTCTTTGGCTTCTACTCATGCTGCTCCCTCGTCTTTGGTGGCTTCGTCCATGTTACTAATATTAGGTCTGAATGAAGGGGGCACAATTCCCCCAGCACATTTACTTATTTACTTTTGACTTTTTTTACCGATGTCGCTTTTGATGCCACTGCCATGCATGATCGACGATATCTTTGATCGATGGATACCGAGGTTGCCAGCCTAAGATAGTTCTGGCTTTCTCGCTAGAACCGATGAGAATTGGTGGATCACCAGGACGGCGATCGCGTTCTTCTACTGGTATCGAAACTCCTATAACTTGCTCGGCAGATGCAATTACTTCTCTAACAGAAAAACCACTGCCATTGCCCAAATTAAAAATTTCACTGTTGCCACCTTTTAATAGATATTCCAATCCCAAAACATGAGCGTCTGCTAAGTCGCTCACATGAATATAATCACGAATACAAGTACCATCAGGCGTGGGGTAATCAGTGCCGAAAATCGAGATTGATTCCCGTTTGCCTAAAGCTGTCATCAGTACTAAAGGAATTAAATGAGTTTCTGGGTTATGATCCTCGCCCAGCAAACCACTAGGATCAGCACCAGCAGCATTAAAATAGCGGAAACGCACCGATTTGAAACCATAAGCAGTATCAAAATCAGAGAGAATCCGCTCCACCATCAGCTTAGTAGCGCCATAGGGATTGATCGGATTTTGGGGATGGTTTTCTGGAATGGGTACGAATTCCGGTACGCCATAGGTGGCGCAAGTAGAAGAAAAAACAAATTTATTCACAGAAGCAGCCAGCATTGCTTCTAACAGAGTCAAAGTACCCAGGACATTGTTACGGTAATATTTGGCAGGGTCAGTTACCGATTCTCCTACGTAGGCATAGGCAGAAAAGTGCATCACAGCGGCAATATCGTGGGTTTTAAATAAGTGATCTAGCAGTGGGCGATCGGCTGTATCGCCAACCACAAGTTCTACCTGTAAGACCTTTTCTACCAAGTCACGATGCCCGTACACCAAATTATCAAGTATGACAACGTCATAACCCGCTTGCTTGAGAGCAAGCACTGTATGGGAACCAATATATCCAGCTCCCCCTGTCACTAGAATGGTAGGCTTTCCAGACGGCATAATTTTTCCTTTAAAGTTGATAATACCCACTTAGGTTAATTCACTGGTGCCACATTACTCATGTGGAAAATTCCAAATAATGGACGCAGTATCAAAAAATTGCACTAAAATCACTACGACGGTAGTCTTTGGGTGTGAGGTTAGAGGTATTTTAAGTCAGGTAATGGTGCGATTACAGTTTGACGATAAAATAAATCCACTTCCCGAACCCTCTAGGCTGACTGCACCAGAAAATTCGAGAGTTAATCTATGTTTTTACTGCTAAGCCGGGTACTGCTGTGGCTGCTTATTGGCACTATCGTATACTCTTTGTTCCAGAGATTCTATCCTTCGGGATCTTTTGTAGGACGATTAGTCTTAGTTATTCTGTTGATAATCGTAGCTCTGTCGTTTATTAACCCCAATGAACCAGCTGTGGCGTCGTTGTGGAGAATGATATCTTTTCCGCTCAAGCCTTTAGGAGCTTCTGTTTTGCTAATGATTTTTGCTGCTCAGAGGATTAAAGGAGGAGGAATAGATAAACCAGGAGGATATTTGTTGGGTTGGGCACTAACGATTTTGCTGTTAGCAAGTACACCAGCTGTCGCCTACTTTCTGTATAGAGCACCTCTAGTATCAATGGCAGGTAATACCTACTCAATTGCTACATCTACATCTGGGACACTAGTAGCACTAGGTCAACAAACTACCACAGCAAGTATCTCGGATGTTTTAGGAGATAGCATCATTGCTAATAATTTGAGAGTCCCACCTTACTTGTTACAAGGAAATCCTCAAGATATTCGGACACGTGGTTTACGAATTGAAGATTTTGTACCCAGTGCGGAAACTTTGCTATTTACAACCAGAACTTGGGAAAGTTATCTCACCGAAGTTTACAGATTTTTGCGTGTTCAGCGGTAATCAACTTCAAGAAGTAACTATGAGGGTCAAAAGTCAAAAGATTATTTCTCCTATCTTTCGGCTTCTGACTCCCCGACTGAGAACGTATTGCCCGTAATCAAGAGCCGCTATCAAGCACAGACTTATCAGCAGTTAGTCTAGGATGATCAAGTTGCATAATTGCTTTAATGGCAAAATCTCGACGAATCGCTAAACTCGGTGCTTACCTGCGTCCCCATTGGCGGGAGGCTACTTTAGGTATTCTTGCTCTATTGTCTGTCAATGGGCTGGGCGTTTATATACCCTTGTTGATTCGCTCAGCAGTTGACCAACTCTCGGAAACCTTCAGATGGAATCAAGTACTACATTACGTAGTACCAATTATTTTGCTCAGTTCAGCCATGTGGCTAATGCGTATGGCTTCGCGCATCTGGCTGTTTGGGGTAGGGCGTCAAGTGGAATTTGACCTGAAACAACGGATTTTCCAGCACTTACTTAAGCTAGAACCGTCTTATTTTGCCAGCAACACTGCTGGTGATTTAATCAGTAGGGCTACCAGTGATGTGGATAATATCCGGCGATTATTGGGTTTTGCTGTACTGAGTTTGGCAAATACGGTATTTGCATATACGCTGACGCTCCCAGTGATGTTGTCGATTAGTGTAGATCTGACATTAGCATCACTGGCAGTTTATCCCTTAATGTTCTTATTGGTGCATCTGTTTAGCAATCGCTTACGTAAACAACAAGCAACAGTGCAAGAGCAACTTTCCGATATCAGTGAACTCATCCAAGAGGATATCAGTGGCATGTCCCTGATTAAAATCTACGCCCAAGAAGAAAATGAGCGTCGAGCTTTTGCTAAAAAGAATCAGCAATTGTTGACAGCTAATTTGGAACTAGCAAAAAGCCGAAATATCCTGTTTCCCCTGATAAATGGACTAGCCAATGTCAGTTCACTGATCATCATTTGGTTAGGTGCAACGCGGATGTCTTCTGGAGCGCTTGCTGTTGGCGACTTTTTGGCACTGCTGATTTATGTAGAGCGTTTAGTTTTCCCCACTGCACTTTTAGGATTCACAATTACTACTTATCAAAGAGGTGAAGTTAGTATTGACCGTCTTGAATCTATTTTGACTGTCACACCAAAAATTCAAGATGCAAGTGATGCTGTACATCTATCATCGGCTGAAATTAAAGGGAAACTGACAGCTAAAAATCTCAGCTACACTTACCCTGGTGCTACTACCCCAGCTTTAGAAAATGTCAACTTTACCATTGTTCCGGGGGAAACAGTGGCAATTGTCGGGGCGATTGGTTCTGGGAAGTCAACTTTAGCGAATGCTTTGCCGCGCTTGTTGGATATTGGAGCAGGGCAGTTGTTTTTGGATGATTTCGATATTACAAAGATAGCATTGGCAGATTTACGAGGTGCGATCGCCTACGTTCCTCAAGATAGCTTTCTATTTAGCACCACAATCAAAAATAATATCCGCTATGGCGACCCAGTTAGTGAAGCCGAAAATGTAGAAGCCGTTGCTAAACTTGCCCAAATTGATACAGAAATTATTAATTTTCCCCAGCAATACGAAACTATCGTTGGTGAACGTGGTATTACTCTTTCCGGCGGTCAGCGACAACGTACTGCTTTGGCTAGGGCAATGCTGGTTAATGCCCCAGTGTTAATTTTAGATGATGCTCTCTCCAGCGTAGATAATCAAACAGCAACACAAATCCTGAAAAATCTCTCGACTGGCACACAGCGGAAAACAGTACTTTTTATTACACATCAATTATCTGCTGCTGCTGCCGCTGATCGAATTTTTGTCATGGAAAAAGGAAAAATTGTCCAGATAGGTAATCACTTAGAACTAGTGCAACAACAGGGTCTTTACAGAACTTTGTGGAGCCAGCATCAAGTCGAGGAATTGCTACGTTAGTTTTTTGAAGATTTGGGTAGTATAAATTACCGAAAAACTAATTTGGCGTAAATAATGTATAAGATTCCATTATCCAAATCTCCCAATGCAAGAGATTTCACTGAATCTAAGTTAGAGCGTCGTCATATTGGAGCGATCGCAGCTCTTGTTTTAATTAGCCTACTGAGTTCGTTGAGTGAAACGCCTGATGATCATACCATCTCTAATTGCTGGGAAGGCTTTCTTTGGGGAATGGCAGAGCCAGTAATTAGCTTGAATTGTTTGACTGGTATCGTTGCTATTGGTTTACTTGCGGCTGGGGTTGTTCGTGGCGGTGTAATGGCTGCATGTTTTGGATTAGCTGCACTTTCTGGCATGGGAATCCATTTATTACAGCTAAATTTACCAAGTGTAGAAATTATTATCGCTATTTTGGCGATCGCTTCTGGCACTATGTTGGTAATGCCACAACACAACTTCTTGATTCTTGCCTTACTAAGCATAACTGCTGGTTTGTTTCAGGGTTACGCTCATGCAGAATCAATTATTAGCATAGAAGTAATGCCACTGTTAGCCTATATCCTAGGTATTACTTTTACTCAGTTTGCTGTTTTTATGAGCGCTAGAGAAATTAGTAACGCACTGGGTATTTCGAGAATTCGCATTGCTGGTTTTGCTTTTTGTACGATTGGTATCGTGTTTTTAAGCAATTCAATAATCTACTAAATAAAATATATTTGGTTAATTGGTCGAGTTTTTTAGATTTCAGCAATAGATAATGGGTAATTGCTTTCAGAAAAAGGTGGAAGTAATTACCCATTCGGAACTTTTCATTTAAAAAGCTCCAATCCGTCCAAATAACACGTAGAAAGTTTTCGCAATCAACAACAAGTCATACAGTGGATACCAATTTTCTTGATATCGCAAGTCTAAATCAACTATTTGTTCAAAATCTTTGACTTGAGAACGACCACTAACTTGCCATTCGCCTGTTAAACCAGGCTTGACATTTAAACGTTTCCAGTGACGCTGAGTGTATTTCGTTACTTCATCACCAGTAGGTGGGCGTGTGCCGACTAAACTCATTTCGCCTACCAGAACATTCCAAAACTGAGGTAGTTCGTCTAAGCTTGTGCTTCGTAAAAAGCGCCCTACCTTTGTGATGCGGAAATCATTCTTGTTTTTAAAGATGAGTCCGTTAGCTTCGTTACTCACTAAAGATTTTAATTGCTCCGCATCACTAACCATTGAGCGGAATTTCCGAATCCGAAAGGTATTACCTTGGAGTCCGTAGCGTTCTTGAGTGAAGAAAATTGAACCAGGACTATCGATTTTAATTGCGATCGCGATCGGCACAAACAAAATCGCTAAAATTAATAGTCCTACTAAACTCCCCACAATGTCCAAACAACGCTTAAATTTAGACTGTACCGAGGGGTGAGTGACATATTGTAATTCCCATATTTGAGAATTCGCATTTGGAAAAATGCTTGTTAGTGGTGTTTGGTACATTGCCAAGTCAAATAAATATATTAAGCAACAAAAGTATAATTACTTAGCTCTACTATGACTATAGACTTAGCGTTATTGAAAGTAATTCATCTTTACCGTATATTTACTTAATCTTCATCAAGATTCGGGGATCACGAGTTTATATAAATTTACGATAAACCTAATTAAGTATATCTTAGGAGAGATGACTAATTATTTTAAGTGAAAATAATAAAATCTTAGTGTTAAATTTGGCTATTAAGTCAGTAAACAAAGTTAAAGGTTAAATTAGTCTCAAGCTGCATTCAGTCTTCTTAGTAAAAGAACAGTCAAAATATCTTTAATCCCGTCACAAACCCCACGGCTAAAGCTGGAGCTTTGAAAAAGTTCATTTGACTAGCTTAAGTCTTAAGTCCTAACTTACTACGTTCAAGGCAAGAGTTAAAGACCTACTGAGAAATATATAGCTAGTTTCTCGCTCTAGAACCGAACTATTAAATATCTGTATAAGAAAGGAAGTGTAGCTTAGATAGTTGCAGACCTTAAATAGCCTCAGTAAGGCACGAGCATCAGCTAATATTACCCAAAAGAAGAGACTTTATGTCCAAAATATTTATAATTGATATCAAAAAAAGACCGTAAATTGTCTCTACCATCCACCAGAGTCTACAACGAAAACCGCTTAAGAGAGTTCTTTAATCTCCCGTTTACTTAACAACAAGTAATATTTTTGAATATAACTTCGTATAAATATCTAACAAAAATACAAGGAGTAAACAAAACAAATCTTCCAAAGATAGATTTTATTACTCAAAGTATGAGATAGCCTGTCTTGCACTATACAAATAATAGATGCAAGTTAACTTCAGGCAACTAAATTATAAGTTCGCGGCACAATAATGCCTCTATAATTAAGCAAAAGACACCAAATAACAAAATGACTATTTGGTGTTTGTAATAGTATTAAATTATTCCAAATTCTATTAGTAATTTTACTATGATAATCTTTCAAAAATAGGGTGGTAAATAAATGATTTCAGCAGGTATTGAAGTAAAAATTAGTCGATTGGAATCCATTGTTGAGCAAATTGGGGAAGCGGTACTTTCTACAACTGAGACAATTGAACGTCTCGCAGAAAGATTGGAGACTCTCAGTGTGCAAGTCGAAGCACAGGGAAAGCAGGTTCAGCAACAGGGCTATCAAATTTTTGCCTTGTGTGATGCTGTACAAACCCTTGCTGAATCTCAGGATAGTTCACTGCAAAAACTCAACCAACTAACAAAAACTTTAGATCAACTTACGTCATTAATTCAAGGAGCAGATGATTAATAGTTATCAGTTATCAAGCTAAAAAATGGTTATTATTAAACTCTCAACTGAGTTACAGCAATGTTGCCAGAAAAGCATACATCTACATCGCTGCCAGGAGTGCGATCGCGTTTGCCATATTCCCCTACATAATAAAAGTTTTCGCCATCAATACGATAGTTGACTGGTAAAGGTTTGGTACAAGGTTGACAAAATACCACTTCAGGAGAAGGTTCTCCCGGTTGCAGATGTGGTAAATTCACATTCCAGTAGCTTCCCGGTTCTAAAGGACGCTTGAGTAAGTCCGCTAAAACCTCAGCAGTCAAATTTGCAGCCATATCCCAATCAAAATTCAGCTTGGCTTTGCGATAGTGAGAAATGGCTATTCCTGGAATACCATGCATTGCGGCTTCCCGCACAGCAGCAACAGTTCCAGAAATATAAGCATCCACTCCTAAGTTACCCCCAGCGTTAATACCTGACAAAACAAATTTGACATCTTTGCTAATTTGTGTTATTGCAATTCTGACGCAATCAGCGGGAGTGCCAGCGATCGCATACTCTGTATCAGAACGTCGTTGGAGGTTAATGGGGCGAGTTGTGGTAACTTGATGCCCACAGCCCGATTGATGGTCTTTAGGAGCCGCGATAATCGCATTACCGTTAACAGCTTTGACTAGGGCTTGAATACCAGGAGCATCGATTCCATCGTCGTTAGTTAAGATTAGGGTCATACATTTAACAAGCAGAAAAATCTAGTTAATGCGCCTCAATCAGTATGGCAGGGAGATTTATTCGCAGATATAAAAAAATGTAAGCAATTACGCCAAAAATTTTCATAATTATGATAAAGTTTCCAGATGGTTTGCAAATTCCGCCCTAAATATTTGGGTTAATCCCCAAAAAGGGCGGTATTTTTTGTCAGTATTTGTATAATTAGCGTTGGTAGTTAACGCTTCCAGTTACAATCAAGACAGATTTGTGCAATAAAAATTCTCGAAAAAGGTTTATTCGCTAGCTGTATTAGAAATTTCTGAGTTGAGAAAAACGTGAATCAGGTGATTTTTACAGCGGTTGTGTAGTATTTTTGGTGCAAGTCTGTCTTAGAGTTCATACGATGAAACAGCTCCTCAAGCAAGTATTTAGCAGTAAAAAACACCATTATTGGCTAGTTCTACCTTTTGTGACGTTCATTCTAGCGGCTTCGCTGTTTGTCACACCTGCTTTAGCCACAGGTGTGTATCAAATGCCCAACCTCGCAGCAGACAATAGCACCTGGATTATAGATCAAGGTGAAATTGTCAGCCGTCTGAATGAAGGTAAAATTGGCAGTACCTTCGAGAATTTAGCAAAGCAAACTGGCAATGAAGTTAGAATTGTCACCGTTCGCCGTCTAGACTATGGGGAAACACCAGAAAGCTTTGCCAAAGCATTATTTGAAAAATGGTTTCCCACAAAAGCAGCTCAAGCCAATCAAACCTTATTAGTGCTGGATACAGTTACCAATGGTACCGCCATTATTACTGGAGATAAAGTCAAGTCATTGCTGACAGATTCTATTGCCGAGAGTGTAGCTACTGAAACAGTGAGTGCGCCATTACGGGACGGTAACAAATACAATCAGGCATTTTTAGATGCTAGCGATCGCTTAGTCGCCGTCCTTTCTGGCAATCCTGATCCAGGGCCACCCAAAATCGCTGACAAAGTTCAGGTAGAGGGCACTTTTAAAAAAGCAGGAGAAACCGACCGAGGTAACGCTACTGCTTGGGTAGTAGGACTGTTAATTGCTGCCACTGTTATCCCAATGGCAACTTACTATATCTACCAGATAAATCAGCCATCATCTAATGGGTAGTGTGAAAGAATAAGGGATGAAATTTGATACTTCATCCTTCTTTCTAATCTTGAATATACTCTTGCTCTGTCAATAAAGCCATCTCAGCTCGAACAAATTCTCTACCCAAATAGGCTGCATGATCTAACTGAGTTACTGGACAGGGCTGAGTTTCTTCAAAAACCTTCACACAAAGTTCTTTCGCCGTCCTCCCACTAAAAACTGTTGTGTGAGTTCGTTCAACCTTTCCCCGCGCAGGAATTACCTTCCCTGTTTTTGGATCGACAGCTAAGCCACGCTCATCAATCACATTTGTGAAATGCTTGGCATAAATTAACTTTGCTTCTTGATCCAAGTAGATAATGAAATATCCACCGGGGTCAAGGTCAATATGACGCCCAGAAAGTTTATTATCAATTGCCGCTAAATCTTCAACCATCAAATCCATAAGCATTCTAAAAAGCAAATTTCTTTATTCAAATTTTTACACTCTATATCAAGTGTAATTCCTATCTTCCATAGCATTGTTCATATCTTTAAATATATTTTTAAGCATTTTTACTTAAAATTAATTATAAATTCTGCTATAAAATATACCTTTATTTTAGAATGTCAAACTATGCTATGGCGTAAGTTTACTGAAGTCATAGTTATAAAAAAAACTATATACTCACCTATAAATTAAATTTTAAAGCCTTACTAAAGGCTTACTCACTTTAATTTCTAATCATGAATTACATACGAAAAATAGCACTATTCATCGGGGTAGGAGCTACAGTTGCTATGACTCCGTTTGCTGTTCAAGCTCAAACCTGTGCTAATTCCAGCCAAACACCATTGACTAAAACCAGACTCGATCAAATTGCCACTAAGGTATACCACTATCTGAAGTTGGAGTAAAATTTGAACGTTTTGCACTAGCTACAATCAAACCGGGTAATCCAATTGCTTCAAACGGGAGGAAGTTTGAATCACGATTAAGGTATAACAAAGTACGCATACTTAATGTACAACCAGATGGGGTAGTTCCGCTTCCAGTTGTTACGACATTTGCCCCGTTTTTTAGAGAATTCGCAGATGCTATCTTTTATGAGGCAAAGGCAGTAAAGGGTACTTTATTGCCTCCAAGCTATCAAGATTATCAAATACTTGGTTTTCTAGATGTTCTTGGTAAAAACCCTGCACGTGCTGCTGGTGAAAACCCAGCAATTGTTTTCATGACTACATCTGACGTACGTAAAATTAGTAGAAAGACAATTGCTGAAGCTACTAGCAGAGATACAGGAGTTTGGCATTCCATAGCCTGCGAAGTCGCTACACTGTCTGGTAATCTTCAGCTTGGCGAAGCAGTATTAATAAATCCAGGTGTTTATTTCAGGAGTTTTAGATTCCCAAGAGGTTATGGTGGCCCAGGAACCCCTGGAAGAATTTAGAAGAATCTTAAACGATGTTGATATATTTTGTCAGAGACGAAGGTATTTCTTTAGAACAGCATAGAGGAGTAGAAACAATTGATGCAAATATTCTGCTTCTCCTTGTTCGATCATCTGTTGAACCAGTCGCCCAAGCGTTTAGCGCCTTAAAGCAGATGAATGTCTGGGTACACAATGCCTATGACCGCGAAATAGACATTCAGAATGAAAGCATCTTTGTTTTTCAGTTGCGAGGACATCCCTGGAGCTTAATTTATAAACCTCACATTTTTTCGAGACGAATCTATTTGACAGAAGAAGATGCTTGCAGTATTTCAGAATTACTAAATACTTCGGCTATTTTCTACGCGGGTAGCGATACTTGTGGCACACTTGAATACCATCTTTATAGTAATGGTGTTTCCCAAGAAAAACTGTCGTTTGAAGAGGGAATAAGAAAGGAATTTCAGTCTCAACTTCGCCAAGTTGAAGCCAGGAATATTAAAAGTGCATACGCATTTACAATGAACTTTATCCGCGAGCAGGATGCTTATATCCCCTGTCTAATTGAGGCGGAAGGTTTAAGTCCAGGTCAACGCACAACTTTACACATTGAGAATTTGATGCCTAATGAAGTAGAACGGATGGATTACTTAGCACAACAATAAACTATTAAGATGAGGAGTAATATTCAATGAAATTAGGAAAAAAGGGACTGTCCCTTATATTTAGCTTATGTTTTGTAGTTATCATCTGCCCCGCAATTCTTGACTCTGTAGCAAAAGCTCAAGAACAGTCAGCTTGTCCATCGGGGCAGGTGAGGGATTCAAGTGGTTTGTGTAGTTCAAGCAATCAAGGGCAAGAGTCAGAATCTATGGCTAATGCACAAGAATTTTTCCAAAAGGGACGCGAGTTTGATATAGAAGGTCAGCATCAAGAGGCTCTTTTTGAATACACGCGAGCAATCGAGCTTGATCCTAACTACGTTGAGGCTTACTTTTATCGGGGTAATGCATTGGCTTTAGAAGGACAACCACAAAAAGGTATTGAGGATTTACAGAAAGCTGCGGCTATCTTAGAATATCGAGGACAATTAGAATGGGCGGCAGCAATGCGGCAACATGAAGAAATTATTCGCGAAGGCATTCAAGAGGGTGAATTTTGACGAATAGTGGTAGAACCGCTGATCAATAACAGCTTAATTTTACAATTTTGGAAAAAAGGAAAGTAAGCATCTGTTTGCCGAGTAAAGCTTAATTATTCGGCAAATTTTGATATAAAAGTAGTTCCTTTTCCTCAACCGTTTTTCTCACTAAATGGCAACTCCGCATTAATCGCGTCAATTTCGTGCTGCTCCAGTTGGTTCACTTCATGAATGTAAGGGCGTAAAATTTCTCTAAACGACTATTGTAAAAGCGATGCAGACAATTGAGCACAGTGAGGAAACCGCGCCGTTTTTTGTGGCGTCCACCTGCACTAGGGTCAAAACGTTCGATGTTGTTAGCGATCGCCCACTCAATCGGTGCATAATAACAAGCATCAAAATGCACGCAATCTATTTCTTGAAAACTATCCCAATAGCTATACTTAGAGGTTTAAATTATCATTTAAGTATTTTTATACAACTGCCTAAGTAAGATTAAATTGGAGACGCTTATTTTATCTAACTTTTAAGCAAGCCATAAAATATTTATTGTATTTATATTTTAAAGATTTGATTAATCTTAGTAAAAATTATTGATCATATTTACTGAAGATGTAAGAATAATCACTGATTTGTCTATAAAAATTGTGCCAAGCATCGATAATCTTTCGCAGTTAAAAAGCAAAAAGATAATTGACAAAACGACCGTTAAAAGTTAGAGGTTTAGCCAGTAGATAAATTTAAGCATTAGACAAAAAGACACTTTATTACTCACGCTACTTGTTGAGAAATCATTTTTGTGCTTACTCTGCATTAAATTTTTCGCTTCTTGATTGGTTTTTATCCTTCATCTAAACTTAGTCATTTTTACCACTGCCTTTCTGAAGGGGATAGGCTGACTGACTACCTGTATTAGGTGGTTTTACTTATGATTTTTGCAGTAATGTACTAGTGTTAAGCATTTAGCTAGTCTACTAGAAACCTTGGTCTTCTTGCATGAGTTAGTTTAATTATATTTACATGAAAACTACCACTTTAACCCCAGTTAAAACGCTAAAGAATAGCCAAATCTGGTTATTAGGAATAGGAGCAGGCTTAATCGCGATTATCCTGACTCTAACTCAAAGAACTGGAGATTTTTCTCATCTAGGAATGAGTGTGCTGTTTTACTTTGCTGTAGCCTCTCTACTAGGAGAAAAACGCCACAATTTAAATTTAGAAAGTGGATTGCTTTCTAGCTTTTTAGGTATATTGTTGATTGCTGGTGTACTTTGGCAAAGTGCATCTTTGACTGGTAGCAAGTTACTTCCAGTTTTTACTCACATCGCACCGTTTGTCTCTGCTATTGGTCTTGCCTTGCTTGCTTCTGGAGCGAAAGGATTAAAGCAATATTGGCAAGAAATAACTATCTTATTTTTTCTCGGAGTTCCAAAGATAGTACTAACATCTTTGACTGATATTTCGCCTATAACTGCAAAATTTTCTGCTTTTTTACTTTGGTATTCAGGCTTTGAAGTATCTCTTCAACAAGGAATTTTTATCAGAGTACCACCAGGAAGCATCAAGGTTTATTCTGGTTGTTCTGGGGTAGAATTGATGAGCCATTTGTTAGGATTAGCTGTAATTGCTTTGCTGATGTTTCCCATAGAACGCAAAAAGAAAATTCTTGTGCCAATAGTGGCCCTTACCATAGCATTTGTTGTCAATGGTATACGCGTTGCTCTCCTAGCTGTTGTAGTGACACAACAGCAAGCATTTGACTACTGGCATGAAGGTGATGGTTCACGATTATTTGGGATGATTGCAGTGCTAATTCTAGGGTTATTTTACTATTTACTACTTCGGCAAGAGGAAGGCAAAAATCAGGGCAATCTGGAGTCTTAAAGGCGATGGCTCAATGGAAACAATTACGGATTTTACTTTTAGCTTTAACTCTTGGTAGTGTGCTATTGGTTTTCATGAAGGTATTTCTAACGAAAACTACAGACAAACCCAAACCAGAAGAATCTAGAGTTAAGGCTAATATTATTTCGCTTTTCAAAGACCACCAACCCCCAGTCAATAGCATACCCATACCCTTTTTGGTCAACTCTCTTCTTTGAAAGTAGATATTAGGCGATCGCAGACTATGGGGAAGTCGTATGTATAATACTTTTATTGCAAATTTGTATAATTGCAAATTGTCATAAAATGTCTATTCCTATTGAACTGAGTAGAGGTAATCCTGATTTTGGAAGTCTTGAATTCAGGCCAATCGCAATCTTTTTTCTATTTTACTAAAAATCATGACTAAATCAAATAGTGAAAAATTCATTCCTTTAGTACAAGAATTACAAGAGTTCGCGTTTAGCCAAATAGCATCAATCACTATTTTGCGAATACTAGGCTACGGGTTATTACTCTTAGCATTTTTTGACATCGTTGAGATGTTTGTTCCGCCAAACTTTATGAATCCTGCTTGGGAATTTCAAACTTTTGGGGCGTTAGTTGAACGAGTCCCTGTACCTTTAATTGGTTTGGTGTTCGTGTTTTATGGAGAGCTACATTCACGAGCTAAATGGGAATTCTTGATTGTAAAGCTTTTATCTTGGCTAACATTATTGTTGGCGGTATTTTTCTTCTTACTAATTCCTTTGGGAATTGGTAATACAGTCCGTCTGAGTAATCAAAGCGCTGCTCAAATTAGCAACGTATCTAAACAACAATTATCTCAGGCTGAACAGGTAGAAAAACGATTGAGCACAGCTACACCTCAACAGATAGATAGTTTTTTGAAGAGTCAAGGTCGTTCATTAGAGGGCAAAAGTCCTGAAGAAGTAAAAAGCCAAATCTTGTCAGAAGTCGCTAAAGCTAAGACACAAATCAAAAATCAAGCTCAATCTACTCAGTCTTCTCAGAGGCTAAACTTACTCAAGAATTCTGTTAAATGGAACCTCGGAGCTTTGGTTTCTGGGGCTTTGTTTTTTAGTATTTGGAAAGCAACTAAATGGGCAAGAATGAGTAGGTAGCATAGAAAGCAATACGCTTGATGTTAGAGCCAAAAATTTTAAAGTTAGTAGGTTGCATTTGGCAGGCAAAGACTCAACACCAAACGTTAATAATTGTTGGGTTTCGTTTCTCAAACGCCACTTCCTACCCTGCGGGAACGCTAAAAGCGAACAAGTAAAAAAAGGTGGGCAATTTATTTGCCCACCCTACTTTTATTTATAGTGTTTGTTTACAAAAATAGGATTAAACTGTTGCCAGTTCTGGACTAGGACGCTTGCTGTTGCGAATAGCTGTAATCGCTTCACCATAGTCCTTAGCATTAAACACAGCCGAACCAGCAACAATTGCATTGGCTCCTGCTTCCAAAACTTGCCAGGTATTATTTGCCTTGAGTCCGCCATCTACTTCAATCCAGGGGTCAAGACCGCGTTCATCGCACATCTGACGCAGCTGACGGATTTTGGGTAACACAGATGGAATAAAGCTTTGACCGCCAAAGCCGGGGTTGACGCTCATAATCAACACTAAATCGCACAGTTCCAAAACGTATTCAATGAGCTCTAGAGGAGTACCAGGGTTAAGTACAACGCCTGCTTTCTTACCAAACTCTTTGATTTGCCCTAGGGTACGGTGCAAGTGAGGCGAAGCGTTATGCTCGCAATGTACGGAGATAATATCAGCGCCAGCCTTAGCAAAGCCTTCAACATACTTTTCTGGTTCCACAATCATCAAGTGGACATCCAGTGGCTTGGTCGTAACTGGACGAATTGCCTCCACAACCAGAGGGCCTATTGTAATATTAGGTACAAAACGACCGTCCATTACATCAACGTGAATCCAATCTGCTCCAGCTGCGTCTATAGCGCGGACTTCATCCCCCAGACGACTAAAATCGGCTGATAGGATAGATGGAGCAATCACAATGGGCTTTTTAGATAGGTTTTGGGTCATGGCTGGTGGGTTTTCAAGCGTCCTCGTCTGTAAGCATTGTAACAACATATTGAGCAAGTGCTCATAGCTTTGATCCCGCCTTTTTTATGGATAGGGGGATAGGGGCAGAGGGGCGGAGGAATAAATACTGACCTTGACCCTTGTACAGACGCGATTAATCGCGTCTCTACTCTTGACCCTTGTACAGACGCGATTAATCGCGTCTCTACTCTTGACTCTTGTACAGACGCAATTAATCGCGTCTCTCCTGACAAATGACAAATGACAAATGACTATGACTAAAAAATTAACCTGGATAATTTGGGGATTAAGTGCTTCCTGTGTGAGTGTGCCGGTACTGGCTTCAGCTTTAAAATCTCCTCTGGGAACCAATGGGATTGATGCTTTGAAGTTACACCAACCTCCTTATAATTTAATCGGTCGCAAGATTGCTATTGGTCAGGTAGAAATTGGGCGTCCGGGAATGTTTGGCTGGGATAAAGCCGTGTCTAAAAATCGCGCTATATCTTTAGCAGCGGTGTTCTCACGCAATGGGCCAGCTAAGTCAAATAGTGGTGTTGACCCCCATGCATACAATGTTGCTGGTGTGATGGTAAGTCAAGACAAAGCTTTGCCAGGGGTTGCACCAGGAGCGCGATTGTATTCGTCTGCCGTGGGTTCGACTAAAAACATGGGTCAACCAGAAGAGTGCTTATCGGCGCAGCATATAGCTCTACAAAATAGCGGTGATGTCCGGGCGATTAATTTCAGTTTTGGTGAACCCTTGAATCGTGACCCACGACCGGAGGCTAGTTTGGATGGCAAAGCTTTACTAACGTTATGTGTTGATTGGTCTAGTCGCGTTCATGATGTCTTATATGCGATCGCTGGCAACCAAGGTAAAGGGGGTATTCCCATCCCTACGGATAATTTTAATGGAATGAACGTGGCTTTTTCATCCCGCAGAGGAGGGGTTTTTAATAAAGTAGACGTTTCCAATTTGGCGGGTATTAACCAAGGTGCAAGCGGTCGTTTAGCTGGAAAAGAATTTAATCTTGATGGGCGGCGTGCTGTCAGTTTAGTTGCACCTGGCAATAACATTTCTTTGCTCAATCCCGATGGTAAATTGAACAAGGTAACAGGTACGAGTTTTGCAGCGCCTCAAGTTACGGCTACTGTTGCTTTATTGCAAGAACTTAGTGATAGACAAATCCGTGCAAAACAATCTAACTGGAGCATTGATGCTCGGCGTCATCAAGTTATGAAAGCTATATTGCTAAATTCAGCAGACAAGATTCAAGATATCGGCGATGGCTTACGACTGGGAATGACTCGGACAATAATTGATAAACAAAATCAAGACTGGCTAGATTCTGATGCTTACAAAGATCCCAAAATTCCTTTGAATGCCCAAATGGGAGCGGGTCATTTGAATGTATTCCGTGCTTATCAGCAGCTTAGCGGTGGTCAATGGCAACCATCAGCTGCGGTTCCTCCCATTGGTTGGAATTATCGCACAGTCGATGTTGGGGCATCTGCTGATTATATGTTAGCCAAACCTTTAAAGCAGGGGAGTTTTATTTCTATTAGCTTGAGTTGGGATCGTTTGGTGGAACTGAATGATCGTAACAAAAACCAGCAGTTTGATGTAGGAGAGAATTTTCGCGATCGCGGTTTGAATAATCTCGACCTATATTTAGTAAAAGCTGACGCTAAAAATACTGATGCTGGTGTGATTTGCTCATCAATTAGCCCAATCGATAGCGTAGAACATATTTTTTGTCCCGTTCCTGCAACTGGTAACTATAAAATCCGCGTCCATTTTCGCCAAAAGCTTAACGAGGCGACTCAACCTTATGCTTTAGCTTGGTGGAGCGTACCTGATTAAATAATTCGTAATTCGCTCTGGAGCTACGTCCCACTGCGCTCTAAGCGTAGCTATGCCGGAGGCTTTACGTAATTCGTAATTTAAAGCCATAATTGCGAATTATTTTGACATTTCTTTGTCATAACTACCTAATAAACTACAAGAAAGGTAACGTTATTTTAAATTTAGTTACGTAATTGACCGTTGATGGTTGACAATTGACGGCTTACTTGTTCGCTGTCAACCATTAACGATTAATCCTTAACCTTCAGTAGCCACCGTCAACTACTATGGATACTTCTGAAGATCAAGCTTCAATCGTTGAAACCCAGTCAGATAGTTCTGCGCCTTCTGAGTTAGCATCAACTCGTTCTCGCAAACCCTGGTTCTGGAGATTGCTGATCCTATTTCTGGCAACTGGTAGCATTATCCTTTGGCGAATGCTGGCTCCTGGTGGTACACCACGTACCTCTGTTGCACAACAGCAGAAAGCACCAGCCCCAAAGGCGATTGAAACGATCGCCTTAGCAACTGGAAGTGCTACAAGAAAAGTCCAGCTTTTGGGACAGGTGGAAGCCAGTCAGCAGTCAACGCTCCGCGCTCAAACGAATGGGATTGTTGAGAAAACTTTAGTGCAATCGGGCGATCGCATCAAGACAGGGATGACAATCGCTGTCCTGGACGACACTGATCAGCAATTGGCGATCGCCCAAGCACGAGCACAGTTAGCACAGCAGCGTAGCAATTTGGCTCGTTTAGAAGTAGGTACTCGTCCAGAAATCCTTGCTCAGCGTCAAGCAACAGTCACATCTGCTAAGGCGCGAGAACTGGAAGCACGAGATAATCTGAAGCGCACCAGCGACCTTGTAAAAGAAGGCGCTTTGTCTCAAAGAGTACTCGTGGAAGCTCAAACACAATTAGATAGCATCCAAGGAGAACGCTTAGAAGCCGAGGCTGAATTTGCCGAAGCTAAAGCTGGGCCGATTCGAGAAGAAATCGCCGCTCAACGAGCAAACGTCGAAGCAGCCAAAGCCACTCTTGCTCAAGCAGAACTAGCACAACAGCGCACTGCAATTGTCGCATCCCAAGCGGGGGTAGTGCAGACTCGGCATATCAGTAATGGCGATTTGGTACAAAGTTCCAGTCAAATTGTCACCCTAGTAGCAGGCGATCGCTTCGACATTTTTCTGGAGTTACCTGAAGAATTAAGCAGTCAAGTTACTTCCGCTATGACAATTGATCTGACGGCTCGCGCTCTCCCGCAATGGAAACAACGTGCCAATATCACCGCCGTAGTTCCTTCGGCCGATGCGGCTTCCCGGCGTCAGCGCGTCCGCGTTCAAATTAATAATCCCCCGCCAGGATTGTTACCGGGAATGGCGATCGCCGGCAGCCTAAATATGCCCTCGAATCGATCTAGCTTTGTCGTATCACGAGATGCATTAACTAGACGCCAAAACCAGTGGCTTGTTTTTGCGGTTACTGATGCTAAAGCTAAACAAATTCCAGTAGAAATGGTTGCTGACATGGGTAAAAATGTCGCAATTTACCATCCCACTTTACGCACTGGTCAACGCATTGTGCTGCGTGGTGGTGATGGGTTGCAAGATGGTGCACCTGTGAAGATAGTTGATCGCATTTGAGTTAAATCTCGTTTCCAGTAGAACCTGGAAACGAGGCAATGGACTTCTTGCAGAAGATGGGTTAAGGGGAAGGGTCAAAGGCAAATATTCCTTTTTCCTTTCTCCTCTAACCCTTTCCTATATATTGCCGTAGAGACGTTGCATTGCAACGTCTCTACATGGTCTATCTGTCACATTCTTTTTTTAAATTGGTATAACCCACAATATTATGAACTTTATCGGAACTGCTGTTCGTTGGCGACATGGCACATTCGTTTTATTTTGCTTGCTAGCAATGTTTGGAGTCTTCTCGCTTCTGAATTTGCCTCTGGAATTGCAACCAGGAGGCGATCGCCCAGAAATTACGATTACTACCACTTACCCAGGAGCAGGCCCCACGGAAGTAGAAGATTTGATTACGCGCCCCATTGAAGAACAAATGGAAGAGGTGCTGGGTGTTCAGGAAATCAGCAGTACCTCTCGTGCGGGACGTAGTTCCATCACCCTGGAATTTGCTCAGGATGCCAACGCCAAAGAGCGAATGGTAGATGTATTGAACCGCTTGCAGCAGGTGCAAAGTTTACCGCCAGAAGCACAAGAGTCGAGTGTAGAACTGGTGGGCGGCAATAGTTCCCCAATGATGTGGATTCCGTTTGATACGAAAGAAGGATTTCAGCCAAATGCAGACCACTATCGAGATTTAGCAGAAGAAGTAGTGATTCCGCGTTTGCGACGAGTCGAAGGAACTGGACAATTTCTGTTAGTGGGTGGACAAGAACGGGAAGTAGAGGTAAAAGTCAACCCACAAGCATTGTCTAATCGTAATCTCGCTATTGGTGATGTTGTGCGGGTACTTCAGGAAAACAACCGCGATATTCGGGGTGGGCCATTAATTTTGGGACGGCGGGAGTATCGAGTCCGTACGGTCAGCCGATCGCAGGATCTATCGCAAATTGAGGGTTTTGTACTGCGGCGCGACGAGTCTGGTACGGTTTACTTGCGGGATGTAGCACAGGTGCAAATGGGACGCAAACCGCAAGATAGTGCGTTGATGTTCAACGGCAAATCTGCGGTAGCAGTGGGGGTGATTCGTCAAATTGGGGCGAATGTGCCAGAAGTGGCTAAGGGCATTCGGGCTGAGATTACCGCGCTGCAAGCTGAGTTCGATAGGGAAAACCAAGGTATTGTTTTTGTTTACAACTACGACGAAAGCCAGTACATCAATCAATCTGTAGCGTTTGTCCAAGGCAACCTATTTAGTGGGGCACTACTAGCGACAATCGTGTTGATTTTGTTCCTCGGCTCCATGCGTACTGTAGCAGTAGTAGCAATTACAATTCCCACAACGCTGATTATGGTGTTCATCGTCATGTCTGCATTTGGACGCACATTGAACATCATTAGTTTGGCAGGACTGGCGTTTGCGGTGGGTATGGTCGTGGATAATGCGATCGTGGTGATTGAGAACGTCTTTACCCACATGCAACAGGGTAAAAGTGCCATGCGGGCAGCCATTGACGGTACACAGGAAGTTTGGGGGGCGATGCTCGGTTCTACTTTGACCAATGTAGTGGTGTTTGTACCGCTGATTATGGTTACGGGTGAAGCCGGACAACTCTATGCTGATATGGCGATTGCTCTTTCTGCTTCTTCTTTATTCTCGTTATTTGCCGCGTTAACCCTAGTACCAATGTTATCTGGATTGTTCCTTAAACAATCGGAAGCAATGCAAATGATGGAGGGCGGTGAATACAGAGGTGGTAATTGGTTTGAGCGTTTAGTAGCAAAAAGCTCTGCGGTTTTTCGTCATTTTCAGGGTAAACTCGAAAACTTTCTAGTGTCTACCGTGAGTTGGTCACTGGGACGTAAGCGTGTTGGGCGTAGATTAGTAGTGCTGGCGATTCCCCTAGCTTTGCTCGTGATTAGTATTTTGCTGCTACCACCTGCGGATTATTTACCTGAAGGAAATCGTAACTTAGTTGTATTGCGGGCGGAACCTTTACCAGGAACTAGTATACCAGAAGCGATTCGGCAATCTGAACAAGTTCAGGAATTTTTGCGATCGCAACCAGAAGTTGAGCGGATCATGTACGTTGATCGTCCAGGAGCACTGCGTGGTATTGCGACTATCTTAAAGTCAGAATTCGCCACCACTACCGGACTTGCCCAGATGGTAGATCGGTTACGTGCCCAAAGCAGTAACTTTGCTGGATACCGCTTTATCATACCGACGCGAATTTCCATCTTCCGCGATCCAGGTAAAGAATTTGAAGTGGATATTGTCGGCGCTGACTTAAATCAAATCAGCGACTTGGAGAAGCAAATCACAGCTCAATTGCGGGATCTTCCTGGAGTGCAGAATGTCCGCTCGAACTTCGTCATGGGAGCAGGCGAATTACAAGTGATTCCCAATCGGGAACGCATTGCCGAAGTCGGACTATCAGAAGCCGAAATTGGTTCGATGGTAGAAGCAGCATTAGGCGGTCGAGTTGCCTCCGATTACATTGATGGTAAAGAAGAATTAGATGTCTCAGTGGAACTGCAAAATACCGCAGTAGAAACGCCAGAACAACTGCGCCAATTGTCCCTGTATGCCCAAGGACGACAGGTACAACTAGGTGATATTGCCGAGATTCGTGAAACCACAGGAGCCGACGCTATTAACCACGTCAATTTGGAGCGTTCAATTAGCCTCACTGTCTCCCTAGCACCCAATGCCCCACTAAGTACGCTAGTAGAACGTACTGAGGAGGATATTTTAGCTCCTCTGCGTGCCAATTTGTCAACAGGCTATCGGCTGGAACTGGCAGGTTCAGCAGATCAATTAGCAACAACTGTGACTCAATTAGTTGCTGCATTTGCATTTTCGATTTTGATTACCTACTTGTTATTGGTGGCGTTATATCGCTCATTTCTCTACCCGGTGGTGATTATGGCAACAGTGCCAATGGGTATGAGTGGCGCATTATTGAGTCTGGTAATTGCTAACCGAATTCCGGGAATGAATGTAGCGTTGGATATGATTACGGCGTTGGGATTTGTGATCCTTACAGGTGTAGTTGTCAACAACGCCATTCTGCTGGTTGATCGCGCCTTGCAACTTCAGCAAGCAGGTGAAGATTATGACGCATCGTTATATAATGCGACAAGCGATCGCCTACGTGCCATCTTCATGTCTGCCGGCACTAGTGTTCTAGGGATGTTACCGCTAGCAGTTCTACCAGGTCAAGGTTCAGAGTTATATCAAGGATTAGGCATTGTCCTGACTGGTGGTCTAGCATTTTCGACAATTTTAACTCCCACTGTTGTCCCTGCACTGATGGGTTTACTACATGATATATCTGGACGGAAAACGCCGCGATCGCCAGCCCAAAATAATATAAATAATCAGCTTCCGGCTCGTGCGATCGACAATAAGTAATTTGTTTGTAGTCAGCGATTTATTGCTGCTTGTAGGGTGAGTATTGCAATGCCCACCCTACTAAAGTCTATTATTATGAAACCCGCTCTATTTCTAATACTTCAAAGTTAAAGCTGCCCAAGAAAACCCAGCCGCACTACTAGCTAAAACTACAACATCTCCAGGCTTGATTCTCTTTAATTCCATAGTTTTTGCTAAACCAAATAGAGTATCTACAGCACCCAAGTGACCATATTCACTCAAAGAAACAAACGTCTGTTCAGCTTTTAAATTCAAAGATTTTAAAATACGTTTTGATAAGCTTTTTTTGACTTGGTTTGTTAATAAAAAACTTACATCATTTATACAATAACCGCTTTTTTCTAAAGAAGTGTGAATTACCTTGCCATAATTTTCTAAATATATTTCTGATAATATAGTTTCTAACTCGCGAGGATCTCTCACTTTTAAATAACTCAGTTCAGGGTTAATTTCTGTAATATTAATCGGAAACCTAGTTCCTGCTAGGGGTACTTTGATACAATCAGCCAATTTTCCATTTGTCATCGCATGATAAGAAAGGATCTCATTACTCAATTCTCCTTTCTGCAAAATAGCTGCTACTGCACCGTCAGCCATGATAAATGTTGATAAGTTATCTATATTAGAATAGTCAAGCAGCATAGACAATTTATCACTACAAACAACTAAAGCGTGTGATAAATCGGTATCTGCCAGCAACATATTTCGACATAGATGTATTCCTAAATTGCCGCTATTGCAGAAATTTCTAACTTCAAAAGCAAAAGCATTATTTGCCCCAATTGCATCTTGGATTTTAGCAGCGGGCGACCAAAATCTGTAATCATAATCTCCAGCAGCACAATAAACAATAATATCAATTTCTCTGGCTGTTATTTCTGCTTTATTTATAGCTTCTATTGCTGCCTTAATTCCCATATCACTAGGATGCTCGTCTTTACCTGCAATCGGCTTCTGTTTCATCCCCATTTTTTCAGTGAAAACAAACTCTGGTAAATTGGCTAGTTTTGCCATTTCCTCACTGGTTAAAATCTCTGAAGGAATGTAATAACCAATTGATGTGATACCAACAGTTTGTTTGATCATGCAGAATACTCCAAGAATTGTAAGGCGATGTCAATGACTATACGGCTCAATTTCTAAAATTTATGCTGATTCGGTAGTAGAGACGTTGCAATGAAACGTTGCAATGCAACGTCTCTACAGAGGTTATCGGTCGTGCAAATTGTTTTATCCCAAGCGTATTAGGGTATGGGCAAACTGGGAAAGTATGGTGACTAGCTGATTATCCGCCAGAACTGCCTGTTGATAGCTTTGCTAAAGCGATCGCTTAAAGTATTTTTGTTGTAAATCTGCCATATAATCAAAATCTTGATTAGCTGATTTTTAATAACTAGAGCGCAAGGTTCTTGAAAAATCCCATCTACAACAAGGATAGTGATGCCGATGGTAATACGCTACGATTGGCAAGAATCAGAGATTCGGGCGATATATAATACGCCATTGCTAGAGCTTATTTATCAGGCTGCTAGCGTCCATCGCCAATATCATGACCCAACAAAAATACAAGTCTGTAAACTAATCTCAATTAAAACAGGAGGTTGTCCAGAAGATTGTAGCTATTGCGCCCAATCTTCACGCTACAAAACAGAGGTAAAAGCGCAAGCACTTCTAGAGAAAGAAACGGTAGTTAACATCGCCCAGAAAGCTAAAGAAACGGGTGTAAGTCGCATCTGCATGGGTGCTGCTTGGCGGGAAGTGCGGGACAACTCACAATTTGAGGAAGTCCTGGAAATGGTCAAGGATGTTACCGCAATGGGTTTAGAAGTATGCTGCACCTTGGGTATGCTAACGGCAAATCAGGCCAAGCGATTGGAAGAAGCGGGACTGTACGCCTACAACCATAATTTGGATACCTCCCAGGAATATTACAGCACGATTATTACCACAAGGACTTATGGCGATCGCCTGAACACAATTGAAAATGTCCGTCAGACAAATGTTACCGTATGCTCTGGCGGCATCCTTGGTTTAGGCGAAAGCGTTGATGACCGTGTAGGTATGTTACATACTTTGGCAAACCTACATCCGCATCCAGAGTCCGTACCGATTAACATTCTCTCCCAAGTACCGGGTACACCCTTAGAAAATCAACCTGATGTCCCCATTTTGGATATTGTACGGATGATTGCCACAGCACGTATTTTAATGCCTGCTTCTGATGTACGTCTGAGCGCTGGTAGGGCTAGACTTTCTCAAGTTGAACAAGCTTTCTGTTTTATGGCAGGAGCTAATTCTATCTTTTCCAGCGACGACAACAAAATGTTAACGGTGACAACTCCCTGTCCAGATTACGATACTGACCGAGAAATGCTAAATTTACTTGGTTTGGGAATGCGTTCTCCTTCTCAAAGATTAGAGAATTTAGCAAGTCCAGCTATTGTTGGATAAATATCTTAATCGTAGTACTAGCGGTCTGTTGCATAAGTTTTGAGAGGTTCGTAGTAAGTACTTTAGTGCTTAAAAAATCAAGGACTAAAGTCCTTACTACAAACATGTATGACCATCAAAATTAATGAGACAGACCACTAGCAATTATTAGTATCAAGTTAAAACTGCTTTCAGTTTTTCAAGTCAGGGTGTTAATACAGGTGTAGGTGTTACCTCTGGCTGTGATTCTGGTGCAGGAGACTCAATAATTTCTGGCAGCGTCGGCGGCACAGGAGATGGTACAACTACTGGTGCTTGTGGAGTTGGCATCTTAGCCCGACGGTTAAAAAATCCGCCAAATCTACTGGGTTTTGCTGGCCCAGGTGTGACTTCTTCGGGTAACGGCGTTGATTCAGGTGTCGGTGTTACCTCTGGCTGTGCTTCCGGTGATGGCGTAATTTCTGGTGCAGGAGACTCAATAATTTCTGGCAGCGTCGGCGGCACAGGAGATGGTACAACTACTGGTGCTTGTGGAGTTGGCATCTTAGCCCGACGATTAAAAAATCCGCCAAATCTACTGGGTTTTGCTGGCCCAGGTGTGACTTCTTCGGGTAACGGCGTTGATTCAGGTGTCGGTGTTACCTCTGGCTGTGCTTCCGGTGATGGCGTAATTTCTGGTGCAGGAGACTCAATAATTTCTGGCAGCGTCGGCGGCACAGGAGATGGTACAACTACTGGTGCTTGTGGAGTTGGCATCTTAGCCCGACGATTAAAAAATCCGCCAAATCTACTGGGTTTTGCTGGCCCAGGTGTGACTTCTTCGGGTAACGGCGTTGATTCAGGTGTCGGTGTTACCTCTGGCTGTGCTTCCGGTGATGGCGTAATTTCTGGTGCAGGAGACTCAATAATTTCTGGCAGCGTCGGCGGCAAACTAGGAGATGGTATAGCCGTTGGAAGTTTCAATTCTGGTTGTTCTAGCTGTTTTGGCTTGGTTGGCTCTGTTTTAGGTTTTTCTGGAACTTCAGTTTCAGGAATGGGTTGTTTTTCTACCTTGGGTTGTATTTGGGGTATTTTTTCAATGGCAGGTGTGGGTTTAGTCGCTGGTATCTTGACAGTATAATTTGGGTCTACAATGCCACGCACTTCATCTGCTGTGAGTTCCCCTCTAACAATTTTTGATAAAGTATCTTTACCCTTTGGTTGGTAGGTAGTCAGTCTGACTGTAGTGTTGAAGGCGTTTTTGACAGTATTTCCCTGGTTATCGATAAATTCCAGTTTTACCCAGTTTTGACCAGGCTTGAAGCCTTTGAGATAAACCGCTTGCCAGCTGTCGAAAATAAAGCTTTCGCCATTAATTGTGCAGCGGATACGCCAATCACTAAATTCATCGTTGGCGTTTTCTTTAGCAACGAGGTGCAGGGGGGCTTTAGTTAGGTAAAAGTCAAGTAAAATTGGTTCTGCTCCGTAGTTGCCTTGGGGACGGCTATAAGTTAGCAAAGGCAGGTCAGAAGAGGTATTGTTGTCGTCAGTTTTAGTAAAAATATGAAATGTTGCCTGAGCATAAGCGCCTTCGTTTTTAAAGCTTTCATGCCAAGGACGAGAAGCAAAGACGCGCAGGGTATGCGTACCTGGGGATAAGTCTGGCAAAACCAAGGGCTGATTTAGGTCGTAAACAGGTATATAAGGCTGATTATCAAGAATTACGTGTAGATGTGGCCCTAGTTCCCATTTTGGGTCTTTAAATATTGGTAAATCTTTAACTTTAAAACTAGCTGTAACTTTGTTGTCTTGGAAGACTTCATCAGGTTTTGGAGTGATTATTGTCACCTGTGGCTCATAAGCTTCCAAAGTTGAGCGCAGTTCTTGAATCACAGATGGTGGTGAAACTTCCGAAAATTGCTTGGAAATCTGAGTAATCTGAGGAGAGTTTTCTCCAGAGCCAACAGATACTTCCTGGCTACCAGCTTTGTCGCCACAACTGGTTAAGCCCACAACCAGTATCAATATCGTTACCCACCTGATAACCAGGAACCTCCCAGAAAGGAGCTTCTCTAATACCACCTTCTGCCACGAGTTCATACCTTCCACCCAGTGTATAGTCTTCAACGACTGACAGATTATTTTGGCTCAAACTGTCCATAGGGAACCATAGCCCAAAAGGAATGCAGGGGACAAGAGGCAGGAGGTAGGAGTTAGGGGACAGGAGACAGGAGTCATTAGTCATTAGTCATTAGTCATTAGTCATTAGTCATTAATTATTCTCTCCCTCTGCCCCGGTTGCTGAGCGTACCCCTATGGGGAAGCAAGCTACGCGTAGCGTCTCGTAGAGAAGTCGTAAAGCCTGCGGCATAGCTGCGCTTAGGGCGTAGCCTCAAAGTAGAGAAGCACTGCTCCTCTGCCCCCCTGCCCCATTCCCTCACTCCCTCAAACTATAAATTTTACGAATTGTTATTCTTTGTAAATTAAATGAAGAACCTATTGACTTTTTGCCCATTAGTTTAAAGTCGAAAGGTAGATAAGACAGTTATTCTAGGGATTTTGAATTATTGTTAAATTATCTCTAACAATGTACAAGTTAAGACTTTATAATTCAACGAGAAACAACTCTCCACATAGGGTCTTCATTGCGGCTTCAGCAAATTTCTGGAGTATGCGGTAATGGTTAACTTTGTGGTATTCATGATTCCTCATTCCTTATCAAGAGAGGAGGTCGAATGACAATTAGTCCTCCGGAGCGAGAGGAAAAGAAGGCAAGAGTCATCGTCGATAACGATCCGGTTCCCACTTCATTTGAGAAATGGTCACAACCAGGACACTTTGACAGATCCTTAGCCAGAGGTCCCAAAACCACCACATGGATTTGGAACCTGCACGCACTCGCCCACGATTTTGATACACATACAAGCGATTTAGAAGACATATCCCGCAAGATATTTTCAGCCCACTTCGGTCACTTAGCCGTAGTGACGATTTGGCTGAGCGGGATGATTTTCCACGGCGCGAAGTTTTCTAACTACGAAGCTTGGCTAAGCGATCCTCTGAACGTTAGGCCCAGTGCCCAAGTCGTTTGGCCCATTGTGGGACAAGACATTTTAAATGGTGATGTTGGCGGTGGTTTCCACGGTATTCAAATCACCTCCGGTTTGTTCCAAGTATGGCGTGGCTGGGGTATTACAAACTCATTCCAGCTTTACTGCACAGCAATTGGCGGCTTGGTATTAGCAGGTTTGTTCCTGTTTGCCGGCTGGTTCCACTACCACAAGCGCGCTCCTAAACTGGAATGGTTCCAGAATGTGGAGTCGATGCTGAATCACCACTTACAAGTGTTGCTGGGTTGTGGTTCTTTGGGATGGGCTGGTCACATAATCCACGTTTCCGCACCGACCAACAAGCTTTTGGACGCAGGCGTTGCCCTCAAGGACATACCCCTGCCCCACGAGTTCATCTTGAACAAAGACTTGTTGACCGAGCTGTATCCTAGCTTTGCTGCTGGTTTAGCACCTTTCTTCACCTTGAACTGGGGTCAGTATGCTGACTTCCTGACTTTCAAGGGCGGTCTAAACCCAGTAACAGGCGGCTTGTGGATGACAGACATTGCTCATCACCACTTAGCGATCGCAGTACTGTTCATCATTGCTGGACACCAATACCGTACCAACTGGGGTATTGGTCACAGCATTAAAGAGATCCTGGAAAACCATAAAGGGCCTTTCACTGGTGAAGGTCACAAGGGTCTCTACGAAAACATGACCTCATCCTGGCACGCTCAGTTGGCAACCAACCTAGCGTTCTTGGGTTCACTGACCATCATCATCGCGCATCACATGTACGCGATGCCCCCATACCCATATTTGGCAACTGACTATGCTACGCAGTTGTGCATATTCACTCACCACATGTGGATTGGTGCTTTCCTAATTGTTGGTGGAGCTGCTCACGCTGCCATCTTCATGGTGCGGGATTACGATCCGGTTGTGAATCAAAACAACCTACTGGATCGTGTGCTTCGTCACCGGGATGCGATTATTTCCCACCTGAACTGGGTGTGTATTTTCCTCGGCTTCCATAGCTTTGGACTGTACATCCACAACGATACAATGCGTGCCTTGGGCCGTCCCCAAGACATGTTCTCTGATACGGCAATTCAGTTGCAACCAGTTTTTGCCCAGTGGGTACAAAATATACACACATTGGCACCTGGTGGCACTGCTCCCAACGCCCTAGAACCAGTTAGCTATGCTTTTGGCGGCGGTATCTTGGCTGTTGGCGGTAAGGTAGCGATGATGCCCATTGCTTTGGGTACGGCGGATTTCCTAATTCACCACATTCACGCCTTCACCATTCACGTCACTGTCCTAATTCTGCTCAAAGGTGTGCTGTTTGCCCGTAGTTCTCGTCTGATTCCAGACAAGGCAAACCTGGGCTTCCGCTTCCCTTGCGACGGCCCTGGTCGTGGCGGTACATGTCAAGTGTCTGGTTGGGATCATGTATTCCTCGGACTTTTCTGGATGTACAACTCAATATCGATTGTGATTTTCCACTTTAGTTGGAAGATGCAATCAGATGTCTGGGGGACTGTAGATGCAGCCGGTAATGTGACTCACATCACTGGTGGTAACTTTGCCCAAAGTGCCATCACCATCAACGGCTGGTTGCGTGACTTCTTGTGGGCACAAGCTTCACAAGTCATCAATTCCTATGGCAGTGCGCTATCTGCCTATGGACTAATGTTCTTAGGCGCTCACTTTGTATGGGCATTCAGCTTGATGTTCCTATTCAGTGGTCGTGGCTACTGGCAAGAACTAATTGAGTCCATTGTTTGGGCACATAACAAGCTGAAAGTAGCACCAGCAATTCAGCCCCGCGCTCTGAGCATCATTCAAGGTCGGGCTGTAGGAGTGGCTCACTACTTATTAGGAGGAATTGCCACCACTTGGGCATTCTTCCACGCGCACATCCTTTCAGTAGGGTAACAATCAGCTGCATTGAGTACTGAGTAATGAGTTTTGAAGTGCTGAGTACTGAGAAGATTACTCAAAACTCGGAACTCAGGACTCAAAACTCAGGACTCTAGATGTTGATACGTGATGGCTAAAGGTCAGAGGATTTATTAAACCTATGGCAACAAAATTTCCGAAATTTAGCCAGGATCTCGCGCAGGATCCGACGACGCGTCGGATATGGTATGCGATCGCCACAGGCAACGACTTTGAAAGTCACGATGGCATGACAGAGGAAAATCTTTACCAAAAGATTTTCGCAACTCACTTCGGTCATTTGGCAATCATCTTTCTGTGGGCATCCAGCCTCCTGTTCCACGTAGCCTGGCAAGGTAACTTTGAACAGTGGATTAAAGATCCCCTGCATATCCGCCCAATCGCCCATGCGATTTGGGATCCGCACTTTGGCAAACCAGCAATTGAAGCTTTTACCCAAGCTGGTGCTAGCAATCCCGTAAACATTACTTACTCTGGTCTCTACCATTGGTGGTATACCATCGGGATGCGGACGAATACTGAACTATACACAGGTTCAGTCTTCCTGCTGTTATTCGCAGCTGTGTTATTGTTTGCTGGTTGGCTGCACTTACAACCCAAGTACCGTCCAAGCTTGGCATGGTTTAAGAGCGCTGAACATCGACTAAACCACCACTTGGCAGGTCTGTTTGGTGTTAGCTCCTTGGCTTGGGCTGGTCACTTGATTCACGTTGCCATCCCCGAAGCTCGCGGACAGCACGTAGGTTGGGATAACTTCCTGAATACCCCACCTCACCCAGCAGGTTTAACACCTTTCTTTACAGGTAACTGGGGTGTTTACTCTCAAAATCCTGACACTGCTAGCCATGTGTTTGGCACGTCAGAAGGTGCGGGGACTGCGATTCTGAGTTTCTTAGGCGGTTTCCATCCCCAAACAGAAGCTTTGTGGCTGACTGATATCGCTCACCACCACTTAGCGATCGCAGTTATTTTCATTGTCGCCGGTCACATGTACCGGACTAACTTCGGAATTGGTCACAGCATTAAAGAAATGCTGAACTCCAAATCTGGTTTAGTTCCCGGTAGCAAGAGTGAAGGTCAGTTCAACCTGCCTCACCAAGGGCTGTACGACACATATAACAACTCACTGCACTTCCAGTTAGGATTTCACCTTGCAGCATTGGGTGTTGTCACTTCCTTGGTGGCACAGCACATGTACTCGATGCCTTCCTACGCATTTATTGCGAAGGACTACACAACCCAAGCAGCGCTGTACACACACCACCAATACATTGCTGGTTTCCTAATGCTTGGTGCCTTTGCTCACGGAGCAATATTCTGGGTACGTGATTATGACCCAGAACAAAATAAAGGCAACGTTCTTGAGCGTGTGTTGAAGCATAAAGAAGCGATTATCTCTCACCTGAGTTGGGTATCCCTTTTCTTAGGCTTCCACACCCTCGGTCTTTACGTCCACAACGACGTAGTAGTTGCTTTCGGTACTCCTGAAAAGCAAATCTTGATTGAGCCAGTGTTTGCTCAGTTTGTCCAAGCTGCTAATGGTAAGGTACTGTACGGCTTAGACACCTTGTTGTCTAACCCAGATAGTATTGCTTACACAGCATGGCCCAACTACGCCAACGTCTGGCTACCAGGCTGGCTTGATGCCATCAACGCTGGGACAAACTCCCTGTTCTTGACAATTGGCCCTGGCGACTTCTTGGTACACCATGCGATCGCCCTGGGTCTGCACACCACCACCTTGATTTTGGTCAAAGGTGCTTTGGATGCCCGTGGTTCTAAGCTGATGCCCGATAAAAAGGACTTCGGCTATGCCTTCCCTTGCGACGGCCCCGGTCGTGGCGGTACTTGCGACATCTCTGCTTGGGATTCCTTCTACCTCGCTGCTTTCTGGATGCTCAACACCATTGGTTGGTTGACCTTCTACTGGCATTGGAAGCATTTAGGTGTGTGGCAAGGCAACGTTGCTCAGTTTAACGAGAACTCCACATACCTCATGGGCTGGTTCCGTGACTACCTCTGGGCGAACTCCGCTCAGTTGATTAACGGCTACAACCCTTATGGCGTGAATAACTTGTCTGTCTGGGCTTGGATGTTCCTATTCGGACATCTAGTTTGGGCAACTGGCTTCATGTTCTTAATCTCTTGGAGAGGTTACTGGCAAGAGTTGATTGAAACCCTTGTTTGGGCACACGAGCGTACTCCTCTAGCGAACTTGGTTCGTTGGAAAGATAAGCCCGTTGCTCTATCTATCGTTCAAGCGCGTGTAGTTGGTTTAGCTCACTTCACTGTTGGCTACATCGTGACTTACGCGGCGTTCTTGATTGCCTCGACTGCTGGTAAGTTTGGTTAATCTGGCTACTAGTACTGTAGGTAAATAATTAAAATCCCCTGCCGCAATGGTGGGGGATTTTTTTTGGATTTTGGGTGGGGAGGATCGGAAAAATAAAGACAAATAGTTTTCTATCCTGAATGCAAGAGCCAAAGTTGAAAATTTTTCGGAGAAGATTACCTCATTAGGAGTTAGATAGAGCAGTTTATTTCATTACCTTTAATACTTGGGAAAAGTTAGAACTTAGCTTAGAAGCTAGAGAAATAGTTTTTAATTCCTGCTTGTTTTTTGATAAAAACAGATATCGAATATTTGTCTTTGTTGTCATGACAAATCATGTGCATCTGCTGATTCAGCCATTACTCAAGTCGGAAAATGAGTTTTGGTCATTGAGTAGCATTACGAAAAGTATTAAAGGTTGTAGTGCTAAACAAATTCCCAAAGTGATGAAATATATAGGAATAGTTTGGCAAGATGAAAGATATGACCGTATTGTTAGGAATGACCAAGAGTTTCAACAATATTGGGAATATATCAGACAAAATCCTGTAAAAGCAGGATTGTCATCAAGCCCAGAAGATTACCCCTTTTTGTGGCGGGCAACTCCCTGAATAATCTCAATCATGACATTCTCTGTTGGGAGGTGGGCATCTTGCCCGCCCTTTTGTAACGCTAATTTATCGATCGCTCCTCCCTCTCCCTTTCTTTCCGTAAACAGCTAAAATCAAAGTGTTTACTTACCTAATTGGCGCTGAATTTGGCTACTGTATCTTGTCCCCGCTGCCATCAACTCGTTGATAGTCAAGCTATCAGTTGTCCCTATTGCCGCACAACACTTAAAGCTTACGGACATCCTGGCATTCCCTTACACCGTGCCACTGGGGATGAGTATCTGTGCGACACCTGCACCTATCACGCCGATGATACCTGCAACTTTCCCCAACGTCCCTACGCTAAAGATTGTACTCTCTACCAAAATATTGAAGAAATTAAATTAGAGTTAGAACAGCAGCGTTACACCAACAGTTTTATAGTAACTGTGAAAAACTTGATAAAACGCAATCAAGCTTTGTTGGTACTAGTGGGTTTATTATTAGTCTGTTTGTTGATAGTTTTATCAACATCTTGAACTAGGGATTGGGTACTGGGAAAGAGTTTTTTCACAATTTGGTTGGAGTTTGAATCCCCATCAAAATTCGTCACGACTCCAGTCCCCAGTTCAATAAATATTTCTTTGGGTAGTAGAATTATCGCCTTAAAAAGCTAGAGGGTTAGCGGCAGGAGGGTAAAATGCATCAAATCATTGTCTAGTGAAGAAATTCGCGTAGGCGCAGCTCGCCGTAGGCATCGCTTCACCCAAGCAATTCAAACCCACTTATTGAAACAGGATTTTAACGTCATATTTTAGTTGATGTTAACGTCCTAGAAACCCCTGCTAGTAGCCAATAAGACCATTTATGAGTAGTCCAAAGCTTTTAGAAAAAGAACGTAGCGAAGTCTTGCAACAGTTGGAAGATTGGCTGGAAACTCCAATGCTGGTGCTGGGTTTTGTATGGCTAGCACTATTCATCATTGAGATTATCTGGGGACTAAATCCTTTATTGCAAACCGTTAGTATTACTATTTGGATTATCTTTATATTAGATTTTTTACTGAAATTAGCGATCGCTCCTCACAAACCTTCCTATATCAAAAGCAACTGGTTAACAGCTATTTCTCTACTATTGCCAGCCCTGCGTACTTTTCGGATTATCCGAGTTGTAAAGATACTACGAACAACACGCGCTGTGCGAGGGCTACAACTGTTGCGAGTTATGACTCGTGCTAACCGAGGAATGCGAGTTCTCTCAGCAAGTATTAGCCGTCGAGGGTTTGGTTATGTTGTGACGTTAACCATTATTGTTACTTTATTAGGAGCAGCAGGGATGTATGCCTTTGAAAACGAAGTTCCTAATGAATCTGGCCTGCACAATTACGGCAATGCTTTATGGTGGACAGCAATGCTCATGACGACAATGGGTTCTGAGTATTGGCCGAAAACGCCCGAAGGACGAGTACTTTGTTTTTTCTTAGCACTATATGCGTTTGCTGTGTTTGGCTATGTCACTGCAACTCTGGCAACATTTTTTATTGATCGTGATGCCGATGATGACGAAGCAGAGTTAGCTGGAGCGAAATCGATTCAAGTGCTTCAAGGAGAAATCGCAGCTTTACGCAGAGAAATTCAAGAACTATTGCATCAAGATTCAGAATGATGAAAATTAATGAGTGAGGAAACTTCATGAATGCAGAAATCTCCGCAGCTTGGGACAAGGTTCAAAGCATGATCAACGGGTTCATAGTTTTGCTACCGAACATTGTCTTAGCGCTGATTGTCTTTATATTGTTTTTATTTGTTGCCAGCAGACTTAAGGCACTTGTCAAACGGTTAACTCGCAACCGTCGCCACGCCCGAAATCTGGGACTAGTGCTGGGAAGGTTAGCGCAGGGGGTGACAATTTTGATTGGGTTGTTTATCGCCCTTTCCATTGTGATTCCGACATTTAGAGCCGGTGATTTGATACAACTTTTGGGAATTAGCGGTGTTGCAATTGGTTTTGCCTTCCGCGATATTCTGCAAAACTTCTTAGCTGGGATTCTAATTCTGCTAACTGAACCTTTCCGAATTGATGACCAAATTGTTTTTAAAGACTTTGAGGGGACTGTCGAAAATATCGAGACACGCGCCACAACAATCAGAACCTATGACGGACGGCGAATTGTCATTCCTAACTCTGAGTTGTTTACTAATTCTGTGACTGTCAACACTGCTTTTGATAACCGCCGATTAGAGTATGATGTCGGCATTGGCTACGGCGACGACATTGATCTAGCCAAGCAGTTGATGCTAGACGCAATGCATAGTGTAGACGAAGTTTTAAGAGAACCGGCTCCTGATGTGTTGGTAATGGAACTAGCCGAAAGCACTGTTAACATCCGCGTGCGCTGGTGGATTCATCCACCACGACGGATAGACGATCTGCAATCGCGGGACAAGGTACTGTCTGCAATTAAGAAAACGTTAGTCGCCAACGGCATTGATTTACCTTTCCCAACTCAACAAATTTTGTTCCACGACCAGACCGAAGAGACAGATGGAAACCGCTCTCGTCAGCGTGAAGGTTGGCCATCTGGTAAAGGTGAAGTACCAAAGTCTCGCCGCATCAGTGATGCACTCAGATTACTTGCTCAAGTGCGCTCCTCACAAGATGACAACGGTAAAGTAGATTCTCAAATCAACAAACAATGAGAAATGTCAAGGTAAACAAACTTTGGGATCAGCTCCACTCAAGTTACTGGTTTCTACCAGCAGTAATGGCAGTAGGAGCTACTGCTTTAGCCTTTACAATGCTCACTCTTGACCGTACAGACAAGGTAGAAATTGATTATTGGTGGGTTTACACTGGTGGAGCAGATGGAGCGCGATCGCTCTTAGAAGCCGTTGCAGGTTCAATGGTCAGCGTTGCTGCTACAGCTTTTTCAATTACAATCGTGGCGCTTCAGCTTGCTGCTTCCAATTTTGGCCCCCGCCTCCTGCGTAATTTTATGCAGGATACGGGTAATCAAGTTGTACTTGGCACATTTATTAGTACATTCATCTACTGCTTGCTCATACTGCGGACGATTCATGGAGAAGGAGATGGATACAGCCAGTTTGTGCCACAACTTGCAGTCACAGTCGGTATTTTACTGGCAATTATCAGCATTGGTGTTTTGATTTATTTTATCCATCATGCTTCAACAATAATTCAGGCATCTAACGTAATCCAAAATGTTAGTGCAGATTTACATTCAGCAATTGAGCGGCTATTTCCAGAAAAAATTGGGCGTGGTGAACCAGAAGATAGCCTTGGAGTTGAAGAAATTCCCATGTCTTTTGAAGAGGAAGCTTTACCGATTCGAGCTAATGGTACTGGTTATCTACAAGCGATCGATGACGAAGAGTTGATGAAAATTGCTTGTAAGCATAATTTGCTAGTACGCCTTAAGGTTCGACCGGGAAAATTTGTGGTTCAAGGTAGCGATTTAGTCTTGGTTTTTCCTGGTAAAAAAGTAAATCAAAAACTTGCCAAAAAAATCAATGATGCCTTTATTTTGGGTAAAGAACGTACAGAGCAGCAGGATGTAGAATTTCCGATCAATCAGTTAGTAGAAATTGCTCTACGTGCGATCTCTCCTGCTGTGAATGACCCATTTACTGCAATTCGCTGTATTGACCAATTAGGTGCTGGATTGTGTCATCTCGTTCAAAGGAATTTCCCTTCACCTTATCGCTACGATAATAATAAACTGCGCGTCATTGCCGAAAGCGTAAAATTTAAGGGATTAACTGATGCTGCTTTTAATCAAATTCGCCAGTATGGGCGGTCTGATGCCGCAGTAACTATTCGTTTGTTAGAAGCTATAGCTTTAATTGCTACTTACACTAACAATTCTAAATATCAAGCAGCCCTGCGGCATCATGCTGACATAATTTTACAAGATAGCCGTGAGGGCCTTTCACAAGAACAAGACTGCAAAGATGTGCAAGAACGGTATTACGAGGTTATTAAAACTTTAGATAAAAGCAGCACTATTAAGGATTGGGATTAAATTAATAGTTTTATTTTAGATTAGATATGAAAAGTATGAATTGGAAAGGTTTCCGAGTTATTGCCTGGTTTGGACAAGCTCTACTAGCAATATTTGTCATAGTCGCAGCAGCTCAGGGGAAGTGGTCAAATGCCTTGGGTCTAGCATTTTTCCTCATAGCATCTTTTGTGTTTGTTGTCCGAGATGATAAATTACCCACCTTGTTTGATTTTCTGTTTGTCTTGGCTGCATTGCTAAATGCTACTGGTTGGGTATGGAATTTATTTGGTATGCCGGGGCCTTATGACGAGATTGTTCATGCTTATACAACTTTTGCAATTACCCTAGCACTGAGTTTTTTAGTATATAGCTCAATGTTAAATATTTTTCGGAATCATACACTCTTATATCTGGTGACAATTACTAGTTTTGGGATTGCGATTGGTGCTTTGTGGGAAGTTGCGGAATGGTCTGCTGGTAAAATTCTCAATACTCAAGTAATTGAGAGCTTAGATGACACTATTATTGATTTAATTATGGACTCTTTTGGTGCTGGATTAGCAGCTTTAATTAGCCTTTGGGCATTGCAAAAATGGACAAGAAGTAATGCAAATAATTCACAAACTGAGACATATAGTTAAATACTTACTATTCCTATAGATACAGCTCAACGAATTGCCCAGCAATTAATTACTCAAGGCAAAGTTGAATATCCTTACTTAGGTCTTCAAATGCTAACACTAACACCCGAAGTAAAACAGAGAATCAATAATTATCCCAACAGTAACGTCCGCATTTCGGCAGACCAAGGAATTCTTGTTGTTCGTGTTATCCCTAATTCTCCTGCTGCAAGAGTCGGACTGCGTCCAGGAGATGTTATTCAAACAATTAACAATCAATCCATTACCACCTCTGAAGAAGTTCAGCAGATTCTCGAAAAGAATGGCTTAAATAATAACTTACAAATTCAAGTGCTACGCAACGGGCAGAACTTACAATTCACAGTAAAACCTGAACCACTGCCATCTCAAAATAATATCCAGTCTTAAGTTTGTCAGGTAGTAATTACCTACCTGACTTATTAACTGTTTTCAACAGATGATTCAGACTTACTATTTACCACAGCTAATACTTTTTGTTCTTGATTATCTTTTTTATTTTCATGCCAGTTGTTGAGTACATCCTCGACCAAAACTTCTTTAATCCAAGTCTGAAAGACAATTACTAACGGAACAGCCAGAAACACACCTAAAAAACCGAAGAAGCTGCCAAAAAAGACTACTGCTACCAAAGTAACTGCTGGCAAAAGAGATGCTTGGCTTTTCATCACTAAAGGTACTATAACTAGACTTTCAACCTGTTGAATCCCAAAGTACAAAGCTATAACAGCGGCAATTTTCCAAGGTTCTTCACTTAATGCTAGCAGTGCAGGTGGAATCACACTTAAGGTTGGCCCAACATTTGGAATAAATTCTAATAATCCTGCCAACATAGCATTAACTAATGGCAATGGTATTCCCAAAATCAACAGTCCAATATAGCTCAATGTTGCAATGACCAGCATAGTAAGGAGCGTGCCTTTTATCCAGCCAGTCAACGAGATTGCACACTTATTTAGAATGTCATCAACTCGCCGACGATAAAAGGCAGGAAATAGCATTATAAATCCCTGCCGATAGGGCGATGGATTAGCTAATAACATGATGGTGAGAGCTACAAAAAGTAGCAAACCTAAAATAATAGAAAGCGAGCTACTGACCAAGCTAAAAAAGTTGTTTATTAGCCGATTTAACCAATCTTGTAAACCTTGAGTCAGATACCTAAGTCCCTGAATATTTTGTAATAGTTGATCAGGAATTACATTTTGTAACCAGTTGTTCCACGATCGCAACCGTTCTAGCGCCATAGGCATAATATTACCAAATTGTTGTAATTGGTCAATAAGACGCGGCACAATCAGTGCAAAAAAACCGACCAAAATGACCATTAAAAGAATAACTGTTATGGTAACTGCAATTCCTTGCTTGATACGAAGTCTTTGGAAAAAGCTCACTAATTGATTTAGGACTGTAGCTAAAACTACTGCTGCAAATATCACTAAAAGTATTTGTCGAATTTGCCACAAAATGTAAAGAGATATAACAAGAGCGAGAAATCCGATCAATTGTCCGAATCGCACAATGTAGTCCCCATTTTTTTGTTATTATCAGCTATTGTGCTGAGTTTAATTACTTCAAATTAGCTATATCACTATCTTAAAAAAGCCACTAAAAGACTGATTTTTGAAGTTTAGCTATATATCCACCTGGCGACAGAATCTAGGTATTTTATAACTGGTTTTTGATTCAGCAATTACAACACTCTTTGATTACTCTAGCTTGATTGATTTTATTCTCTTCTTAGCTAACTGGAATTTTTTAAAGTTTAAATTTTAAGCCAGTAATTAATTTAATTCGCTCCAAACGGTTTAAAATACGGGTAATCAGTTGTGAATCTACGATAGGTTTGTTCAGGCAATCATCAGCACCGATCGCAAATATTTGCTCAACAATATCTGCTTGTAAATTATCAACTAGAAAAAGTATTGGTAAAAATTTCCAGTACGGATCGTTACGCACTACTTGGCAAAGTTCAATCCCATTGATACAAGGCATTTCCACATCTAAAATTAGCAAATCTGGGGAAAACTCTGTCAGAGTATCCCAAAAGTAGCGTGGGTTTTCAAGAGTTTTTAGAGTAAGTCCTAAAGTTTCTAGAGATTGTTTTATAACAGTTAAAATTTGTGGATCATCGTCTACAACCATGATTCTCGCTTTATTAATACGAGGTTGCTGTAAAACTTGGGTCACTGACTCCAAAATTTCGTTAGGAGGCATGGATTTTTGCAAAAAAGCACGTCCGCCAGCTCGTGCAATTTCTATGCGATCGCTAAAATTATTTTGTTCTGTAAAAACTAATACTGGTATTTGTAGTGTTGGCATTTCGCCCACCGTAGGCGATGGCGTTCCGCCCAGCATAGCTGATCGCTGGCATAATTCTGTTAGTAACTCTAAGCTGTCTTTCACACTATCAAGATCAAGTAGCACCACATCGGGATTTAAAGATGGGATTATACTTTTGGCGGTGGCGATATTAGTAGCAATTTTAACTTCTAGTTCCTGATTCTCAGCCTCCTTTATCAGTTCCTCAACTACTTGCTGATCATTACTAATTACTAATAGTAGATTTTGGGTTTGTTCAACTGGAGTTTTTTCTAGCTCTCGTTGCAACTCCATCAAGAGCTTATCTAAATGAAAACATTGAGCTTGGTTGATAGATTTTTGACTTTGAAATAAATCTTCTATCTCATTAGCTAATAACGAGCCTTTTGGAAAGCCAAAACTACCTAATGAACCAGTTAACTTGTGAGCTTCCTGCTTTGCCTCTTGCCGCAGTTGAGTGTCAAGTATACCTTTTCTTAAAGTATCAGCTGCTAGCTTCAATACCGCAATGCGCGAACCAACCTTAGCTTTGAAATTTTCCCGCTCTTGAGCAATGGCTGCTAGTAGAATTTGCTGCTGCTTTAAATCTATTTCTGGCTCATGTGTCTGACAACTGTGCTCATGAGATAGAGCTTTTAAACGATAACCCATTCCATAAATAGTTTCTATAAAATCGTAGTTAGCACCTGCTGCTTTTAGCTTCTGTCGTAAACTTTTGATATGAGATTTAATCGTATTTTCTTCAGGTGGATCTTTTTCAGCACTCCAAAGTTGATCTACAATTGCACTCCGGCTAAATATGCGTTGATTGTTGCGTAAAAAAAGGTCTAAAAGACTAAATTCTTTTGCTGTTAAATTTAGTGCAATGTCTGCATAGCTCACGTCACAAGTACTAGGATTAAGGCGCAATCTTCCCCATTCTAAAACTGGAGGTAAAGCAGTATTTCCCCGGCGTAGTAAAGCACGAATCCGAGCTGATAACTCTTGAAAGTCAAATGGTTTGACTACATAGTCATCTGCTCCGGCATCTAAACCGATAACTTTATCAGTTTTAGTATCTTTTGCCGTTAAAAGCAGAATCAGCATTTGATAGCCTTCCTGGCGTAGTTTCCGACAAAGACTTATGCCATCCAGCTTCGGCAGAACGATATCTAACAAAATCAGGTCATAATTACAAACACTCGCCAACTCCCAACCCGCTTCACCATCAGCAGCAATATCAACTACATAATTTTGTTTAGTAAGCGCTGTTGCTACAGCTTGAGCAAGCAAATCATCGTCTTCAACTAATAGAATTTTCATGAAAATGTTTGCTCATAAGAAGCACTCCACTAGCAAATAGCAATACCTACAAATTGAATATCCTTGATACTTTTATATTGTTTCGGATTAATTTGACATCTATCAAAGGGTTAATTAAACCCAGTTATATATATTTTAGATTATTTTTACTTACTCTGAAAGCTCATAAGCACATATTTAATTGTTACTAATTAAACTACGGCAGAGGGAGTTATATATTAAGATGCTGCACTATTGGTTAAGTTCAATTATTAAACTCAAATCTGATACCATTTCACGAAAACCTTGATAAACATAGATTTCTCGTAGGGGCATGGCAATGCCCATTGGTGTCAACTTAAGCAAAAAGGAACCATAGGATGTAATCTAATCACATCTTGATTGATGTGATTAGTGATACATCATGAGTCCAAAACGTCCCGCGCGAAAAGG
>JAESGM010000276.1_pt1 | contig 75330 bp, 70 predicted proteins | sample 9269721 | NCBI WGS metagenome assembly JAESGM01 (sample SAMN15720920, study PRJNA650825) | algae metagenome | isolation source: Komarekiella atlantica HA4396-MV6 and co-occurring heterotrophs from... | place: USA: Theobald House, Kauai, HI | collected 2009-07-29
GTGGGCCCGGCAGGACTCGAACCTGCAACCAGACCGTTATGAGCGGTCGGCTCTAACCATTGAGCTACAGGCCCCCAGGGGGTGGCGGGTGCGGCGCTTCTTTAGCACGCTCCCCGTAAACGAAAAGCGCCCCGGCCGGCGGGGCGCTTTTTTATGCAGCGAAGGCGGCCTTACATCTTCTTCTTTTTCTTGCCCTTCGGCGTCACCGTGACGGCGGGCTGCCACCAGGGCCAGAACGGCCAGGGGGCGGCATAGGCCGGGGCGACGTACATCGGCACCGGGCGCGGCGCCCACCACCAGCAGACCGGGGAGCCGCAGGCGGCGTGGTTGACCATGGCGCCGCCGATGATGGCCGCGCCGATGATGACGGCGGTGGCGCCGCCATCCGCGCGCGCGGGCGTCGAGGGAGCAGCCAGCGCAACGCCGGCGGCCAGAGCGAGAGAGAGTGCAATCTTTTTCATGCGGGAAGCCCCCTGTTTGTTGTGGCAATCGCAATACAAACAATGACGTCGGCACTGCCGCCCGAACCTGGCCTCCCGGTCACGACGGCCGTGTGACGGAAAGTGTAAGGGGATTCCCCGCGCCCCGGAACCCTTCGGCTCCCTCATCGTCCACACAGCGGCGAAGAAAAAGCCGGCCTGCCTCACCGCAACATGCGGGGGCAGAACCGGCTTGAAGAGAGCGCCTGGGAGGGTCGCTCTAAGCCTGCAACGCGGGCGGCGGAGCCGTCCGTTCGAAAGACAATGTGTGATCGCTTACTGGATGGCGTCCTCGCGTCCGGTGGTCACGCGGGCCGCGGACACGTTCCCCCCGCGACGGCGTACAACAGGTTCACCGGCCAGCGCGTAGGAGGCACGCGCAGCCGAGACGGTGCCCGGCGCCTCATAGGCCGAGAAGCCCTGCGCCTTGGCCTGGTAGTAATAGCCGCGCGCGTAATTCATCACCGCGCGGTCGTGATTGCCGCCCGCCGCGCGATAGGCGCCGGCGAGATACTTCACGGCGTAGGTCATGTTGGTGTTGGCATCGAGCAGGCCCTCGACGCCACCGCGATAGCCCATCGCGCGCGCGGTGCCGAGGCGGATCTGCATCATGCCGTAATTGCCCTTGGAGATGGCGCGCGGCTGATAGCGGCTCTCGCGCATGATCACGCGATGCACCAGGTCGGCCGGAATGCCGTTGGCGGCGGCGTGCTGCTGCACGAGATGCTGATAGGAGGCGCCTTCCTGCGCGCGCGCGGCGCGGCGCGCGGCCTTGCCGGGCGCGCTCGCTTGCGGATTGGGGACGAGCGAGGGGAAGCCGAAATACGGCGTGCCGTCGTTCATGCGCTGGGCCTGCACGTCGCTGGCCTGCGGCGCGAGAAAGATCGTCGACAGCGTCAGCGCCGAAACTGCGAGCGCACAGGACGCCGCGAATGATCTGGTGAATTGAATCGTGTTTGCACGAATCATGACTTGCCTTCCACTTTTTCAAGAATGGTCGGCTTGTCGCGGCGAAATCGGGCAGTGTTGCGACAATAATGTGTCCATGTATCACGCTTTGTTTCGCGGTATTGCGCTGCGGTTCCCAAACGGTGCTGTTGTATTCGCGCGGCGCATGACATCACCGGATTTTATCGTTAAGCGCGCATGGTTTATATTCAAATGGATTAATCCGGCCGTTAACGCTGCCGCGGACGCGCGTGATCGCCCGTGTTGTTTGAGGCGCCGGGTGCGCCTGGCCTTGCCGCCGGCGCATCGGGATTACTCCCAATTCGCCGCATGGCGCGCGCCGGATGTGTCCGGTGTCGCGCCCCGTCGCGCGCGTGGGGTGTTCCCCATTCGCGCGAATAAAGAACGAGGGGTGGCGGAGCGCTGCGAGGCGCATGCATCAGCCAGATCCGCGTCTCGCGACACGGGCGCGCCTTGACGCAGCGCGCTCGCCTCGCGGCGCTCCACCGCGGCGTTCCGGTGAGGCCCGCCAGCGCGGGTCTGTCCTCACCAACCCCGGGCCGCGCTTACGTGTGCAGGACTTTCGCCCTGCACCGCTACAGCGAGCTCCTCGCACACGGGTCGTAATGCCCGCAGGGCGGAGTCCCGGGGCCACCCGAGCGCGGATCGCACGTTACGACCCGCCCGCAGGGCGCCGCATCCCGCTCCGCCTTCAGAACGTCTCCGGAAGACGCCCCTCGTCGAGCGGGACACGATGGGTATATAGTCATATAGGAATTAAGTCAATAGAGGCGGCAAGTTTTTTCGCGTCCGGGACACCGCGCCTGCGTCCAAACCTTGCCCCTCCCGGCGCGAGTCGGAGTAAGCTGGTTCCGCCGGCCCCATCTGCCCTGCCCTGGAGTTTGAAGGTCAATGTCCGACGAGAAGAAAGTCCGCCGCGTCCTGCATTTCAAGTTCACCCTGCCCTCGGCGGACACCGCGCAGCTCTTTGCGCTGATGAAAAGCGCCGCGCCCTACAACACCATCTTCGGCGAGATGACGGTGCGTTTCCTGCAGAACGCGGACGACCCGGCGAAGATCATCCAGATCGTGGAATACGAGGCGCCCGAAAGCATGGAAGCGAGCCGGCAGTCGATCGCGTCCGACCCGCGCGTGCAGGCCTACCTGCAGGTGTGGCGCACGATGGTGCCGAATGTGGAGGTGGATGTGTATCGGGAGATTGAGGGGTGATACCAACTATTAGTTGTGGTATGTTAAGCGGTCAACGTATTGAACGGACCTCCCTGGGGGGAAATGGCTCAGTCACCGCGCTTCAAGCTGAGACAAAAAGAGATTTCAGCGGTCATAAACAAGAGTCGCCTCAAACAGACGTGGCGAAACAAAGTTCGTTCGGCACTGCGAAGCCAGTTTCTTCCTGACGCGCTCGACTTTTACGATTACCAACTGCACATCAATCGTATCGTTGAAAGAATTGAAAACTCGGTTTTCGCGGGCACATACACCCCAAAGGCCCCCAAAAGAATTTCTCAGGAGAAATCCAAAGGCCTTTGTCGACTCCTAACCATTCCAGACGTAGCCGACATCATAGTTCTGCAGTGCCTTTCCGACGCCCTGTACTCTGACATCAAAAACAAACAACCAGCCCCAGAAAAAGCATTCTTCGAATTAGCTGACCATTCCTTTGCAACTAAGGACAATCTTTTTACCGATCCAGAATATGGAAGCTTCAAATCCTGGCTAGACTTTCAAAAAGAACTCTTGCGATTCACCAGAGAGCGCGAATGGATCGTAATCACCGACATTGCCAACTACTATGACTTTATAAACTACACACACCTGAGAAACATCATCGCAAGCACAATCAATATAAGAGAATCGATACTCGACTTTCTTATTTTCGTTTTATCTTCGATGCTTTGGCAACCAGACTATACGCCTCGCTTCGAGATCGGGCTGCCTCAAATCAACGTTGATGCCCCAAGAATCCTTGCCCATTGCTTTCTTTTTGAATTGGACCGCGTGATCGCAGAACGAAAGGAAATTGATTACGCAAGATTTATGGATGATATCGACTTAGGTGTAGACACCTATAAAGAGGCAAAGCAAATCCTAAAGCAGATTGATCTTGTTCTGCAGACTAGGCAAGTGCGACTTAACAGCGGAAAAACCAAAATTTTAACAAAGAAAGACGCAGAGGCGCACTTTAAGATTCGAGAGAACGTGCTTCTCGATAAGTTGGTCGCAAGCATAAACAGCAAGCATCAGAATAATAAAAACCTAAAACGAGAGCAGATGTTCACAAGCTTCTGCATCGAATATGGATTTCGTCGAAAGATATTTGATGAAGGGAACGGCGAAAAAATATTGAAACGCCTACTCACCATCGCCGGAAAATTGGACGCAGAAATCGGCCCTCACAGAATTGCAGAAACGCTGATTTATCGGCCTTCGTCACGAGACCATTTATTCAGATATTATTCGCTTGCTTCTCATCGAAAGGATGCATTTCTTGCGCTTCTAAGCTACTTTAACGAACAGCACGTAATCGATGACGTGTCTTGGATAAATTTCGCAAAGAGCATAGTTTCTGCGAAAACCCCCCGAGAGAATTACGTTTACAACGAGCTTCAAAAGCTTTTCGACACTGAAGCCAACCTCGATTTTTTTGAATTGCATGCCAAACTTTGGCTATTCAGTAAGTATGCCGACAGCGAGGCGCTGCTTCACATTCTTCGGTATTCAATAGACCTTTGGTCAACCGACGAGACACTCGGAAGAGTCGCGGGCGGCCTATATCCGCTATTTCTACAGGACAAAAATTTAGACAGCCTTGAACGCATAATATCCCGATCGAATAATAGAGCGGCCGAGGAGGTATTTCGCTTTCATAATAGCCTCAGCAAAGAAGCTTATATGTATCGGAAGATTAGCAGGTTCATACTGGAGCCGAACGAATCTCTTCCGAATAAAATCAGTCACGCAAAATTCTTGATGCTTTTGACTGTTTTACAGGGACACTCAATCTCTGAAGATGAACGCAGGACTCTTATTAAAATTCATCACAGAGCATTTTCTGACGGCTTCTATGCCATTCGCCTCAGGCCACTAGTTTAGCTAAAAGAGCCACGCCCATGACTGAAGTGAAAACAGCGTTGGATCAGCCCGCCAATCAGAAACCAATCAATGATCAGGTTGATGCTTTAATGCATCTCCTTAAAGTCACGGCAGGTTCGCGATTCAACGCTGCAAAGAGGCTTGAAGGGCGAGATAAGAGACTGACACGACTTACGGCATTTACATCAGCGTATGTCATCGCCCTGACTGTGCTGCCATACTTTATGAAGCTACATCCCGACGTAGCGGACAATTTTAATCTGATCACAATCGCCTTCTCGATCATCATTTTGGTTTCCTCGCTCCTACAATATTCCAACGGCGACGTGGTGAATGCCGAGCAGCACCACAGAAGCGCACTAGAGATCAGCGAGCTTCGTAGGGAAATGAGGTTCGGATTTGAAGACAGCCCAATGAACGGGGTGAAGTTAAAAGCTTTTTCGGACCGCTATAGTGCCATCCTACAAAAATACAGCATCAATCATGACGATATAGATTATCTGAAGTACCAATTGGAAAGGCCTGAGGAGTTTCCTTGGGTCAAATGCGTTGAACGTTTCGTAATTAGAATCCGTGTTGCGATTAGTGCCTACACTCCGTCAGCTCTGCTGTTCTCTATATCTATTCTCGTAGTATGGCTTATTTTCTGGTACGCGCTCCCCTCACGTGTCGCGCGCCAAGCTCTCTTAGGCCAGTTGGTGATTTGATCCGTTTCAATTTGAACCTTCCCCGCTCCTCCCGCGACTAACCCTCGAAACCGCTGTTTTCCGCGTTCGAGGATCGTGTCGTGATGCCGCTGAAGAGCTATTTTCTCTGGATGAGCCTTGCCCTCTGCGCCCTGCTCTATGGCGCCTCGTTCGCGCTTGGCACCTATGAGGTGAAGCCGAACGGCGTGCAGGAATTGCCGCTGGAGGTGCAGAAGATCCGCGCCCAGCAGGCGAAGTTCAGGCTGGAGCAGAAGGTCGGCCCGCAGGCGCAGGCGCGCAACGGGCGGGCGGGTTAGCCCAGCGCCGTCATCCTGAGGAGCCGGCCGGAGGCCGGCCTCGAAGGATGATCGGCCGGACTTTTTGATTAACGGGCCGTCGCCCTTCGAGGCGCGGCTTCGCCGCGCACCTCAGGGTGACGGTTCAGCCAGTCATCTTCACCACCTCGACCTCCGGCAACGCCCCCGCGCCGGGCTGTTCGCGCCAGTGGCGATGGTTGAGCACCTGGCCGTCGCGGCGCACCATCTTCACCAGCGACAGGTCTATCTCGCCATAGATGAAGCCCGCCTTGTTGACCGCGCCGGTGGCGAGCACGCCGTCGTCGGGAAAGAAGCGGTCGGGCGGCCCGAAGATGTTCGCCGCGCCGGCATTTTTATCGACCGCGGGCGACCAGGTCGCCTCGCCCACCGTCGGCGCCTGCACGACATAGCACTGGTTCTCCAGCGCGCGCGCGGCGCAGGCGACGCGCACGCGGAAATAGCCGGGCATGGCGTCGGTGCAGGACGGCACGAGAATGAGTTCGGCGCCCGCATCCACCAGCGCGCGCACCAGGATGGGAAATTCCGCGTCATAGCAGATGGCGATGCCGAGCCGGCCGAGCGAGGTCTCGAACACGCTCAGCCCCGCGCCCGGCGAGATGCGCCATTCATCGCGCTCGAAGCGGGTCATGACTCTCTTTTCCTGCACGCCTACCTTTCCTGATGGAGCGAAAAGGCGTGCTGTGTTGCGGAAGCTGCCGTCGCTCTGGCGCACCGGCGCGCTCGCGGCGCAGATGTGAACCTGTAGCTGCACCGCGAGATTTTTGTGCAGGTCGTTGGCGGCGGGCAGGAAATCCTGCATCGCCTCGATCGAGCGCTTCAGGTCGCCGGCCGCGTCCGGCCCGGCGAGGCTCGCCAGCTCCATCGCGCCGTATTCGGGAAAGACGATCAGCCGCGCGCCCTTGCCGGCCGCGTCGCGCACCCAGCGGGTGATCTTGATCTCGTAGTCGGCAAAGGCGCGGAAGCGGTCGAGCGGATATTGCGCGGCGGCAATGGTGAACGCCATTACAGCGCCTTCAGCCAGAACTGCATCGGCTTTTCGGTCTCGGCGTTATCGCCGATGTCCTTCCAGGAGAAATGCGCCATCAGGCCGGCCGCCTTCCGGTAGCCGCGCGCCTTCCAGAAAGAATCGAGCGGCCGGTAATCCTTTGGCCGTGCCGCATGCGTATCCGGACGAACGACGCCGCAGAAAACCGAGAATGTGTAGCCGCGCGCGCGCGCATGCTTCTCGCGCTCCTCGAAGAAGATGTGGCCGATGCCCTGACCACGGTATTGCGGCAGCAACACCGATTCGCCGCAATAGAAAACCTCGTCGAGGTTGTATCCCGCCTGTGCGAAAGGCGCCCGCAGCGCGCTGTCCTGTGTGGACAAGGCCGAGCCGGTGGCGCAGCCGACGATCTCGCCATTGTCCTTCGCCGCGACGATGATGCCGTCCTTGCCGCGGGCGAACGCGCGCAGATAGCCCTGCTCGTAATCCATCGTGCCGTCATAGAGATAGGGCCAGTCGCGGAAGACGGCGATGCGCAGCCGCGCCAGATCGTCGAGGGCGGCGTTCAGGGCGGGACCGGTGAGCGGAGCAACGCATAATGTCATGACCGCGAGATATTGCCCGGCCGTGCGGCACCGACAATGCATGCCGGCGCATGTCTGGCCGGGCGGCAGCGCAGACGTTGAAGCACGGGTTTTGGCGACAAAAAAGCCGGTGCTGAAGGACAGCACCGGCCAGGAGTCAGACCGTGCGGCTTATTTCTTGCCGGGCGGGTTTTCCGGGCGGGCGCCCGGAGGAGTTTCCGGACGGGCGCCCGGGGGATTTTCCGGACGCGCTCCCGGAGGATTCTCCGGACGCGCTCCCGGGGGATTTTCCGGACGCAGGCCCGGAGGATTCTCCGGACGGAGCCCGGGGGGATTTTCCGGACGCATGCCGGGCGGGTTTTCCGGCCGCGTCTGTGCCGCAAGCTGCTGGGCGCCCGTGAGCACGAGCAATCCGGCAGCGGCAGCAAAGAGAAGCGTCTTCTTCATCTCACTGCTCCTGTTGGTACGGCCCCTCCACCCTCGCCGTTCTGGCAGGCCGGATGAGGTTCCGTCTGTCAGATACGTCACAGAGGCGGGAACGGTTACGCCGATCACCACATGGTGATGGGCCGCTCAGGCGGACGCGGGATCGGTGCGCACCAGCGCCACGCCCGGCGTTTCAACGACCATCGTGCGCATCTGGATGTCGGGGAAGTTGCGGCGCTTGTTCTCGCCGCTGCGATAGGCGTGCTCGCGCACAAGGCCGGCGGCGCGGGTCGATTGCCGCGCCAGGATCGCCTCAAGAATATGCGTGTGGTCGGCATGCGCCGCCTCGAGCTGGCGGCGGGTCAGTTCGGGGCGCACGACGTTGAACATGGTATCGCGCGGCGAGGCGAGCGGCACCAGATTGACCTTGGCGACGGCGGAGATCAGCGGCCGCACGCCCGCCGCCGCCATCAGCGCGTCGTGGAAATCGAGATTCATCTGGCACCAGTCGCGCCGCTGCGGCGCTTCCAAGGCCGGATTCTTCAGGATGACTTCGGCGCGGCCGATACAGGCTTCCAGACGGGTGCGAAACTGGGGCTTGAGCCCGCGCTCGGCGAGGAGCCTGGCCGCGATGGCCTCGATCTCGCCGCGCACCTCGATCGCCTCGACGACTTCATCCAGCGAGAAGCTCCTCACCCGGAAGCCGCGCCGCGGCAGCCGCACCAAAAGGCCGTCCTGCTCCAGCACCGCCATCGCCAGCCGCGCCGGGGTGCGCGAGACGCCGAGCAGTTCGGCGACCTTCGTTTCCGGCAGTTTCTCGTCCACCGGGAAGGTGCCGCGCAGGATCAGCTCGCGCAAAGCCTCGGTCGCGCGCTCGAGCTGGGTGTCCGCCGCCGCCTCGGCATCCCCAGATTGCATGCCAAATTCGGTGATTTCTGACTCATAACGGCTGGAATGTTTGACTCTTTGGGTATTTTGCATGCAAAATCTCAATCGAGAGGAAACTGCATACAAGGATCATAGTCATGCTCGAGGCGCCGCGCCACCCGGCCCTGCCGACATCCTTTCCGCGCTATGAGACCCCGCCGCTGATCGGCCACCGCAAGCCGCGCTGCCCACCGTATATAGAAGTGTCGAACGTCGACCAGCTCATGCCCTATCTCGATGTGGTCGCGCGCCGTCCCTACAATCAGGGTCTGCATGCCTGCTGGGACCTGAAACCGGGCGAGCGCATCCAGTTGCGCGTCGACAACTGGCACGATCCGATGGTGATCGAGGCGTGCAAGCGCATCCTCGAAAAGTACGGCTGCAAGTACGACATCCTGCATGTCGAGAAAGGCCCGGTGCCGCAATGGGTCGGCGCCGACGAGGTCGAGTACTACCTGCACCGCACCAAGGAACTGGCGGAGTGGATGGACACCTGGGATGTGATGTCCCGGGAGGGCAAGTACGACAAGCTGCTCTGGGGTTACGGCGGGCCGGTGCTGGTCGACACCCACATGAAGATCCAGCGCATGCCGTTCATCACGCCGGAGATCCTGGCCTCGCCCGCGTTTCTCATGCCCTACGAATTGCTGGAGGCGATCGACAAGTGGACCTGGAATCGTGTGCGCACCGCGAACCGCGTGCGCATCACCGATCCGGAAGGCACCGACATCGAATACACGAACCACGACGGCTATTACGACCGCAACCGCGAGTTCTATAACGCCGATCTGGTGCACGACACCTGGACCGGCAACGAGGGCTTCGGCCGCACCTACCTGCCCGGTCATGTGATGGGACGGCCGTGGATATTCCTGCCCGGCAAGGAAGACGGCAACGGCGTCATCGCCGGCACCACCAATCACATCGCGCCGGTGGACTGGACGCAGCTTGTCGTCGAAGGCAGCCGCATCACCGAGATCAATGCCGGCGGCGAGTTCGGCGAGAAGCTGCGCAAGCTGAAGGCGGAGACCGACCACCTCTCCTATCCGGGATTCCCCGGCAAGGGACTGTTCTACTGGTGGGAAGCCTCGATCGGAACGAACCCGCACATCCATCGCCCGCGCAAGGGCTTCCCCTCGGGCTGGATCAACTGCCTGTACGAGCGCGTGCGTTCGGGCGTCATTCACATCGGCTTCGGCACCATCATCTCCAGCATGAACGAACGCCGCGCCGCGAAGGCCGGATTGCCGGTCGGCCACTGGCATCTGCATCTCTACTTCCCGACCGTGCGGCTGCAGCGCGACGGCGACAACGAGACACTGATCGAGGACGGCCGCCTGCTCGCACTCGACGATCCGGAAATCAGGAAGCTCGCCGACAAGCATGGCGGCGCCGATCTCTGGCTGAAGGAAAGCTGGATTCCCGCGGTGCCCGGCCTCAACGTGAAGGGCGACTACTGGGATCACTATGCGAGGGACCCGCTGAAATGGGTGCGCTCCGAACTCGACATCTGCCAGAACTGGCATCACCTGTTCATGCCGATGGTCGGCGGCGATCCCACGGCCTGCCACGACACCTACGGCGTGTGGGGCGGCGGACCGGGCGCGCATGCAGTGGCCGCCGGACAAAATCCCGTCGCGCACCACGTGCACGCGGCGGACGGAAGCTGCTGCCACGGACACTGACCAAAGATACTGCGAAGCGTCCGGCAAGAGACGCATGAGCAAAGCACGACACGACTGAGGAAACGCACGAGGGACCCCTATGTCACCCACATCACGGCTGCGCGGCATTCGCGCTATCGTCTTTTCGCTTGCGGCGATGCTCGCCTTCGCTGCCGGACAGCAGCCGGCCGCAGCCGCCTATCCCGACCGTCCGATCAAGGTGGTGGTGCCGTTCCCGGCCGGCGGCGGCGGCGACATCCTCGCCCGCACCGTGCTCAACAAGATCGCCGAGCAGCAGGGATGGACCATCGTCATCGAGAACCGCCCGGGCGCCGGCGGCAATATCGGCGTGGAATCGGTCGCGCGTTCCGAGCCCGACGGCTACACATTATCATATGGCACCAACGGCACGCATGCGATCAACCAGACGCTCTATGCGAAGCCGGGCTTCGACGCGGTGAAGGACTTTGCACCGGTCGGACGCTTCACCCAGATCGGGCTGGTGCTGGCGGTGCATCCGTCGGTGCCCGCAAAATCGGTTTCCGAACTCGTCGCCTATCTGAAGGCCAATCCCGGCAAGGTGAATTACGCGACCGCCGGCAACGGCACGACCTCGCATCTCGCCGGCGCGCTGTTCAAGAGCACCACCGGCGCCGACTTCGTGATCGTGCCCTATCGCGGCGGCGGTCCCGCCATGACCGACTTCATCGCCGGCACCGTGCACATGATGATCGAAGTGATGCCCAGCGCATTGCCGCAGGTGCAGGGCGGCAAGCTGCGCGGCCTCGGCGTCACCACCGCCAATCGCTGGCCGCTGGCGAAAGACATTCCCACCATGAGCGAAGGCGGCATGAAAGATTTCGTCATCACCGCCTGGGACGGCCTGTTCGCACCGGCCGCCACGCCGAAGCCGGTCATCGAGACACTGAACGCCGCGGTGCGCAAGGCACTGGCCGATCCGGCAACGCAGGAAGCGTTGCTGAAGCGCGGCGCCGAGGTGGTCCCAGGTTCGCCGGAGGATTTCGGCAAGTTTGTCAGCGGCGAAGTCGCGCGCTGGGGCAAGCTGGTGAAGGAATCCGGGGCGAAAGTGGATTGATCAGGACCCCCACCCCAACCCTCCCCCCTTTCAGGGGGAGGGAGTCCAGGCTCGGCATTTCAAATCACGACACCTGCCGGATCCATTCCTGCAGATTGTAATAAGTGGTGACGCGCGCGATCTTGCCGCCGCGCACGTCGAAGAAGGCTCCGGCCGGCAGCGAATAGGTCTGGCCGCGCGCCTCCGGCAACCCGGCATCGGTCGCGAGATACTTCCCGCTAACGATGAACTCGGCGGCGGCATGCGCACCGCTCTCGTCCACCATGACCGTCATCCGCGTCAGGGTCTCGTCGTAGCAGCGCGCCATGTGCGCCAGAAACGCCCGGAACTTCTCCCTGCCGTCGCGGGCATGGCCCTCGTTGACGTCGTGGCGCACGTCGTCGCTCAGGCAGGCGAGCATCGCCTCCCAGTCCCTAGCGTTGAAGGCGTCGTAATACCGGCGGATGAGCGAAGCGGTGTCGGTCACTGATCTGATCCCGTGAAAGATCGTCCCGCCTAGCAAATGTGCGGGATATTGCAAATCCGGTTCCCCTGCCCTTTGAACATTTCGCCGCCGCGCGCGACTATAATAACGAGAGGGGGCGCGACATGACCGACATGCAGGCAGCCGGGACGGCCGCACCGGTCCGGACATTTCCGGAGCGGCACTACAAGCTGTTCCTGCGCGAAGGCTTTTCCCGATTCTTGTGGAGGCTCCGCGATGAAGGCATCACGCTGTCGGGCGACACGCTGCGCTGGGAGCATGACGGGCGGCCGCGCGAGCGCAGCTTCGATGACCTCCGGGACGTCAGATTGACGTCCGCGCATATTCACAAGAGCGGCGATGTCGGTCTGTGTCAGTTGAAGTTCAGTGACGGCCAGTTGCTGACGGTCCAAAGCACCGACATGAGCGGTCTTGCCGATCATGACCGCGCGCCGATCTACGGCGATTTCGTGCGCGATCTGCACAAGCGGCTTGCGGCGCGCAAGGGATCAACCATCGCGTTTCATGCCGGCGACGATCCGCGCGGGCGGATCCTCACCCTCATCGTCGTCACGATCGCTATTCTTTTTTTCGGCGCGCTGCCGCTGGGGCTGTTCCTGTTCAAGCCCGGCTGGGAAACACTGGGCGTGCTCGGCGCCGGCGCCGCGTTCATTTGGCCTGTCTGGAAGACTATGCATCGCAACGAGCCGCGCGGCTATTCGCCCTCGCAGGTGCCGGAAGACCTGCTTCCGTGACGGCGCCAGCGCGCCGTCACATCGGCCACATTCCGACGATCATCTTTTCTCAATGCCAGCGGCTTCAATGACCTTCGCCCACTTGGCGACTTCCTTGCCGATGCGCTCGCGCAGATCCTCGACGCTGCTGCCGCGCGCATCCATGCCGAACTTGGCGGCCGCGGCCTTGACGTCCGGCAACGTGAGGACCTCGTTGACGGCCTTGTTGAGCAGCGCGACGATCTCCATCGGCGTGCCCACCGGCGCGGCCAGCGCGTTCCAGCTCGTGACCTCATAGTCGGCAAGCCCGCTCTCCGCCACGGTCGGCACATCCGGCAGTGAAGGCGAACGCTCGCGTCCCGTCGTCGCGATCGCGACGATCTGCTTGTCGTTCAGCTGCCCCTGCAATCCCGCCTGGTACTCGAACAGCACGTTGACGTCCCTGCGGATCACCGCAGTCACAAGCTCCGGCGTGGTCTTGAAGGGGATCGTGGTCACGGAAATGCCGGCCATCGACTTCAGCAGTTCCTGCGACAGATGCTGGTTGCTGCCCGGATTGATCGCGCCGAAATTGAGCTTGTCGGGATCGGCCTTGGCGGCCGCGATCACATCCTTGATCGTCTTCAGCTCCGAGCCGGCCTTGGTTGCGATGACGATGCCGTAGAAGGCCGTCGTCGAAATCGGAATGAGGTCGCGCTCCAGATCGTAGGGCAGCGATTTGAACAGCGCCTTCGCGGCGGTCAACCCGCCACCGATCATCACCAGCGTATAGCCGTCCGGCGGCGAGGATATCGCTGCCTTGATGCCGATGATGCCGGCCGCGCCAGGCCGGTTGTCGATGATGAATTGCTGCCCGAGTTTCTCCGAGAGCTTCTCGGCGACCATGCGCATGGTCACGTCGGCGATGCCGCCGGCGCCATAGGGAATGATGATCCGCACCGGCCGCGTCGGATAGGACTGCGCGCCGGCAAAGCCCGAAAGAGACAGCACCGCGGAGAATGCAATGGCGGCGCCGGCGACAAACGCGCCCGCGCGCCGCAAGCCACTCGCAATTCCGGAATTCGATTTCTGCATTTTCTGCCTCCCTGTCATTGAACAGACGATGTTCATGCGTTTTGCCCGTCAGTTGAACTGGCGTGTGCGTTCTGTTTCCAGCTTTCGCCGGCTTGATCGCCAAGCAGTGCGGCGGCATCGGCAATGATCTCCTCCACGCTCAGCCTGCGCGGCAACAGCAATTGCTGCTCGCAATATTTCAGGATCATCTCCAGAGCGGGCGCGTTCGCGGCGACGCCAATTGGCGCCATGTCAGGCCCCTCCGCCGCTTGCGGCCGGGCGCGCTGAAGCACCTGCCACAACTCGCGGATCGCCGCGGGATGCGCCGCCGCGACGTCCTTGCGCAGCACAAGCATGTGATTGACCGGCACGACTTTATATTTGGCGTACCACGCATTCGCAGCCGCCTGCGGTTCGCGGATCACCGGAACGAAGGCCGGATCGTCGGGCAAGTCATTGCCGAAGATGGCGGCATCAATTGCGCCTGACCGCAGCATGTCGACAAGGCTGCGGCCCTCGGGCGCCGTCTCCACCCAGGGCGGGTCGCGGTATTCGGAAACATGCGCGCCCTCCTGCGTGACCCAGCGGATCGTGCCGGCCGGCACGCCGTAATCATTTTCGAGGATGCCGCGCAGCCAGACGCCGGTCGTCTGCGTGAAGGCGCGCACGCCAACGCGACGGCCGCACAGTTCCGACGGCGTCAGAGCTTCCGTCCTGCGCGTGATGAGGCAGGCATGCTGGAACCGCGCTGCGACCGTGACCGGCAGCAGCAGGAGCGGCTTGCCATAGGCCAGCGCCTGCAACGCGGTGACAATCGCCATCTCGCTGACATCGAATGTCTGCTCGCGCGCCATCGGCGCGAAGGCGCGATGAATGGGCGACACATCGGCGAAGGCGAGCGCAAATTGCGTGGCGTCCGTCTGCGCAGCTTCCAGATTTTTACGCCAGGCTTTTGCGCCGATTGCCGCGTCCAGTGCGATGCGCTGCGGGTTTGACATCAGCGCACCAGCGCCGGATAGAGGCGGCGCGCGGTGCCCGACAGGATCGCCGCACGGTCGGATTCGCTCAGACAGGAGAGCGCCTGCCGCGCTTCTTCGAGCAGGTGCGACATCGGACCGGCATGCGCGGGATAGTTCGATCCCCAGATGATCCGCTCCGCGCCGAACGCCGCGATCAGCTTTGGAAAGAACGTTTCGCGTGTGGCCGCGCCCTGCGACGACTGCTCGACCGTTCGGCTGGTCAGCTTCAGGTACACATTCGGGTAAGCCGCAAGGTCGAACAGCCATTGCGCGTCGCGATAAGGCGGGCCGTCCGACAGCACCGGCCGCGCCAGGTGATCGAGAATAATCGGCACGCGCCGGAAGCGTTCGACGAGCCGCAGCAGGTCCGGAAAGCCTTCGGGGCGCATCTGCAGGCAGACCGGAAGGTTGGCGGCTTCCGCCAGTTCCCACACCGGAAATGTCCGCTCGTCGGCGAGCCAGTCGGCCTGCCCCGGACTGGTGCTGCCGGTCGTGAACAGGCGCATGCCGGTCAGCCCTGCTTCCGTCCACCGCCGGAATTGCGCGGGCGCATCGGAGGCGAACATGTCCATGCAGAACACGCCGGTGAAACGGTCCGGATGGGTGGCGACGCAATCGGCCAGATAGGAATTGTCGAACCCATAGGCGGTCGAGGCCTGAACCACCGCGGATTTGGCGATGCCCGCCTCGTCCATGGCGGCGAGCAGCATGTCGGCGCTGGTCGGCCGCGCACGCGACCAGTCGGACTGCTTGCCGCCGAGCGGCGCCAACGGATAGCGCGCCGGATCGGGTGAAATCACATGGGTATGAGTGTCGATGACGTCAGTCACGGCCGTTTCGCGTCCCGGATGTTCTTGATTGGCCCAAACCAAGCATTTTTTGTCGGCCGGCAGGCTATGCCAAGCGATACAGGCGTTATGACTTTTTGCTAAGTTTGGATCATGAATTCCACCGGCCGAAAGCCCCTGCCCCGCCTCAGCCGCCTGCGCGCCTTCGATCATGTCGCCGCGACCAGCGCCATGAACGCGGCCGCGGAGGTGCTGCACGTCACGCAGCCGGCCGTCACGCGCGCCATCGCGGCGCTGGAGGAGGAACTGAACGTGCGCCTGCTCGAGCGGCAGCGCACCGGCAGTTTTCTGACGCGGGAAGGCGTCATCTTCGCGCGCCGGACAAACCGCTTCTTTCATCAGCTGCATGCGGCCCTTGCCGACATCATCGGCGCAAGCGCCGAAGACGAGCCGATTGCGCGGCTGTCGCGCAAGATCAGCGATCTCCATATCCGCAGCCTCGTGGCCATCGGAAGAGCCCGCAGTTTCCGCGGCGCCGCGAGAATGCTGGGCGTGGCCGAGCCGAGCCTGCATCGCCCGGCGCGGGAGATCGAAAGGATCGTGCGAGCGCCGCTCTACAGGCGCACGTCGGACGGCGTCGGGTTGTCGCCCGCCGGCGTGGAACTGGCCCGACGCTTCACCTTGGGCATTGTCGAGATTGAGACCGGCATCAGGGAACTCGAAGCCCATCGCGGATCATCGGAGATGACGGCGACGGTCGGCGTGCTTGCGCTGGCGCCGAAGGCGCCGCTGGCGACAGTGGCGAAGAGTCTGCGGCAGAATTATCCGAGGTCTCGCCTTGTCATCCAGGAAGGTGCCTATGACGATCTTGTGACCGGGCTGCGCAGCGGCGCAATCGATGTCATCTTTGGCGCATTGCGCGAGCCGACGCCTTTCAGCGACCTTTACGAAGAAAGCCTGTTCGAGGACCCCTATCGCATCGTCTGCCGGCGGAAACATCCGCTCACGCGGATCGCGCGGCCGCGACCGTCGGATCTGAAGTCATATGACTGGGTGTTCCCCACAGCGGCGCTGCCGCGGCGCGACGTCCTCGAAGGCATTCTCGCCAAATGGAGGCTGTCGCCGCGCGTGCAGGTGGAAACCAATTCACTCGGGACGCTCATCGCCGACCTGACACTCAGCGATCATATCAGCCTGCTTCCCAGCGCCTATATCAATGCCGACGACCATTCGACGCTCGCCACCGTCGACATACGCGTGCCGCACGCGAAACGGAATGTGGGCATGACGATGCGACAGGACTGGCTGCCGACGACGTTGCAGTCAGACCTGCTGGCCCGCATGCGCCATGTCACCCGGCGCACGAAAAAGAACGCGGCGCACAGGCCCGGCCGTTGAGGCTCACGCGGCCACGGCGGACCACGCGAATGTGGGCGGCTCACGGAACGCGAAACGGACAAGGTGCTTTTCAATCACGTCCTGCAAACGCTCCACGCCGGCCTGATCTTCCGCTTCGGTCCTGAGCGTGAGGACGCCATCCTTCGCTTCGAGGCGGCATATCCCGGCCGAGAACGTAATCTGGCCGTTCTCCGGCGTGAACTCGACCGGCAGCTTGTGCGCGAAATGCTTGCAGAGCTGCTGAAGATAGATGCTGGCGCGCTCCGACTCGATTTTTGCAACTGACTGGTTCATTTGCGATTTCCTTGTGAGTCCTGTTTGTCTCTATTGCTTCGCCGCGCTGGCGCCGTCCTGCACGGCGCGAATGCGGCCAGCAGCGGCATCGATGGCAGCCGCGATTTCAACCGCCTCCGTCTCGGACCAGGGCTGCGTTCTGCTGCGCAACGCCGATTTCAGATTGTCCATCGCGGCCCCGATGACCGGATATGCGGATGCCTGCGAGCGCCCTACCCGCTGCATGCGCGCCACGATATCGCCGACAAGTGCGCTGTTCTCGTCGAGGAATGACCGGCCTTCCGGGGTGATCTGATAGCTGTTGCGCGGGCCATCGCCGACGGGGACGGCATGCCCGATATCCTCGAGCAACTGGAGCGTGGGATAGATCACGCCCGGGCTGGGGCAATAGGCGCCCCCGGTGCGCTCCTCGATCGCGCGGATGATGTCGTAGCCATGCCGCGGCTGCTCCTGCAGCAAGGCCAGGACGACATGCCTCAACTCTCCATGATCGAAGAAGCGTCCACGGCTGCCCAGCCCACCACCGAATTTTCCGCGGTGACCGTGCCAGCCGCCGCCCTTTCCGCCGTGGCCTCCTCTTCCGTGTCTGTGTCCTCGCATACAGGAGCACCCTCCGAGCTAAATTAGATAGATCGTTTAGATATATCTAATTGTAGTGCACTTCAAGAGGCACGGGCGCTCTGCCCGTCGCTGCAAGGACAAAGACGTCTGCCAAGGCCGCTTCTTGCAGAGGCCTTGTCCGACTGTGTTCGTGAACTCTCGCTCTGCGCCAGGACGCTTTGGCGCGCCTATTTGTCGACAATGTAATTGGTGGGAATTGCCGTCGTGTATTTCATCTCTTCCATCGCGATGGCGGAGCTGATGTCGGAAAATTCCAGTTTGCCGATCAATCGCTGGTACACGGCATCGTAGGTTTCAACGTCAGGCACCACGATCCTCAGCAGATAGTCCGCCTCGCCTGTCAGGCGCCACGCTTCGACGATTTCCGGGATATCGGCGATGGCACGCCGGAACGCCTGCAGCCATTCGACTGCGTGGCGCGGCGCCTTGACCGACGCGAATACGGTCATCGGCACATTGGTCTTGCGCCGATTGAGCAGCGCCACCCGACGAACGATGACCCCGTCGTCCTCAAGCCGCCGGATCCGCCGCCAGCAGGGCGCCGTGCTCAGGCCGACCCTTTCAGCGATCGTCGCCACTGCGACGGTGGCGTCGTCCTGTAAAATGTCGAGAATCTTGCGATCGACGGCGTCCAGGAGAGCCTCCAGAATGAGCAGGGGATGCCAATTGTTTAATCTATGAAAATATTAGAATTGGATATCTCAAAAATCAATAAATACGCAAAATGATACCCCAAAAATGGCAATACATTGAAAATTCATGGATTAAATTACCCGACCCCCTCGCTACGGTGCAACACCATATCCAAGCGAAGGGCGACATGAATGCGCACGATCGGGCTGCTAGGCGGAATGAGCTGGGAAAGCACGGCTGTTTATTATCGGCGCATCAATGAACAGGTGCGCGACCGGCTTGGCGGCCTGCATTCGGCCGAGGTGCTGATGCGATCGGTCAATTTCGAGGGGATCGTCGCCCTGCAAAAGGCGGATGCCTGGGACGAGGCCGCTGCGGCGCTGGTGGCTCTCGCGCGCGATCTCGAAAAGGCGGGCGCGGCCTGCGTCCTCATCTGCACCAACACGATGCACAAACTCGCCGATGCGGTGCAGCGCGAAATCTCGATCCCGCTTCTGCATATCGCCGACGCCACCGCCGACGCCGTGAAGAAAGCGGATATGCGCCGTCCGCTGCTGCTCGCGACACGTTATACAATGGAGCAGGATTTCTACCTGTCCCGGCTGCGGGAAATGCATGGCCTCGATGTCATTGTGCCGGATGCGGAAGACCGCGCAACGGTGCATGACATCATCTTCAACGAGTTGTGCTGCGGCACCGTGTCCGAGGCCTCGCGCAGGCTCTATATCGAGATCATTCGCCGCGGACGCGCCAAGGGAGCCGACAGCGTGATCCTGGGCTGCACCGAGATCGGCTTGCTGATCGGACCGGAGCATGTCGATCTGCCCATGTTCGACTCGACGCTGATCCACGCCGATGCCGCGGTCCGGTTTTCGCTCGGGGCCGATCACGCTCCCCGGCAGAATGCCGCATAAGAGACATGACGATCACCCGCATTCCATCGCTGGCCCACTGGGGCGCGTTCACCGCGCTGGTCGAGCATGGACATGTGATCGGCTGCGAACCCTTTGCGCGCGATCCTTCCCCCTCGCCAATGCTGGCCGCGATCCCCGGCATGGTGCACTCGCCGCTGCGGATTGCGCGTCCGGCGATCCGCGAAGGCTGGCGCGAGGGAAAACCACGCACAGGCGCCGACCGCTTTCGGGAAGTGTCATGGGATGAGGCGCTCGATCTCGTTGCCGGCGAATTGACCCGGTTGCGCGGAAAATTCGGCGACGCGTCGATTTTCGGCGGCTCCTATGGCTGGTCGTCGGCCGGGCGGCTGCACCATGCGCGCACGCTGGTCCGCCGCTTCCTGTTTCTCGGCGGTGGATGCGTGGATCAGGCCGGCAATTACAGCTGGGGGGCGGCGCAATTCCTGCTGCCGCATGTGATCGGGACCTATCAGCCGGTCACCGGGCGCGTCACGGATTGGGCGTCCGTCGTCAAGCATACCGGGCTCATCGTCGCGTTCGGCGGGCTGGCGCTAAAGAACGCGCAGGTCACGTCAGGCGGCACCGGCGCGCATGTGCTTGAGATGTGGTTGCGCCGCGCCAGGCAAGCCGGCATCCGCTTCGTGGTTGTGAGTCCGCTCAAATCCGATGCGCCGGATTTCCTCGATGCACAATGGATTCCGATCAAGCCCAACACCGACACCGCGCTGATGCTGGCCATGGCGCATACGCTCGTCGCAGAAGACCGCCACGATGCAGCTTTCCTCTCGACATACTGCACCGGTTTCGAGAATTTCCATCGTTACCTGCTTGGCGACGACGACGGTATTGCAAAGAACGCCGAATGGGCCGCCGCCATCACAGGCATCGATCCCGATACAATTCGCAATCTGGCGCGCGACGCCTCCGACACGCGCAGCCTGATCACGTGCGCATGGTCGTTGCAGCGCGCACATCGCGGCGAGCAACCCTATTGGGCCGCCATTGCCCTTGCTGCCATGCTCGGCGGGATAGGTTTGCCTGGCGGCGGCTTTGCCTTCGGCCACGGATCACTCAACGGCGTTGGCGTGCCGCGCGCCGATCTGCCCGGGCCTGAAATCGACATGCCGGCCAACCCGTCGGGCAAATCCATACCGGTCGCGCGCATCGCCGACATGCTGCTGCAGCCGGGGGCGCCGTACGAGTTCAACGGCCGGCGCGATGCCTATCCCGACATCAGGCTGATCTATTGGGCCGGCGGCAATCCGTTCCACCATCATCAGGATCTCAACCGGCTGCGCAAGGCGTGGCAGAAGCCGGAGACCATTATCGTTCACGAAAGCTGGTGGACGCCGACCGCGCGTCACGCCGATATCGTGCTACCGGCGACGACAACCCTCGAGCGCAACGATGTCGGCGGGTCCTCGCGCGATCCCTATATTTTCGCGATGCACCGCGCGATCGATCCGGTCGGCGACGCCAGATCCGATTTCGATATCTTTGCCGCGCTTGCCGAGCGTCTGGGTTATGCGCACGCCTTCACCGAGGGTCGCGGCGAGATGGAGTGGTGCCGCACAATCTACGAGCGTGTCCGCACCGGCGCCGCGCGCAAGAATGTGACCCTGCCTTCCTTCGAGGATTTCTGGCGCGAGGGCTTTGTCGAATTGCCGCCGCCGGACGAGGATTTCGTCCTGTTCGAGGATTTCCGCCGCGCCCCCGATCTGCATCCTCTGAAGACGCCGTCAGGCCGCATTGAAATCGTCTCCGAAAAGATTGCCGGGTTTGGCTACATGGATTGCCCGCCGCATCCAGCCTGGATCGCGCCGGATGAATGGCTTGGCAGCGACGCAGCGTCACAATGGCCGCTACATCTGATCACGCATCAGCCGGCCGGCCGCCTGCACAGCCAGATGGACCCGGGACCGGTCTCACGCGGCAGCAAGGTCAAGGACCGCGAACAGATCCGTCTCAATCCAAGGAATGCTGCGGAGCGCGGCATCGATAGCGGCGACATCGTGCGTGTCTTCAATGCGCGCGGAGCATGCCTCGCGGCGGCGCTGCTCGACGATAGCGTCATGCCGGGCGTGGCCGTGATGGCGACCGGGGCCTGGTTCGATCCTGCGCCTGAAACCGGCGCCCCGGAGCGGCACGGCAACCCGAATGTCCTGACCCGCGACATCGGCACATCGCGGCTGACGCAAGGCCCAAGTGCGCTCAGCGCATTGGTCGAGATCGAGCGATGGACCGCGCCATTGCCGCCCGTGCGTGCGTTTACCCCGCCGGAGTTCGCCCCGGCGTGATAGGGTTTCCCAACATTGAAATGGAGATATGAGATGTCCAGAAAGAAGATGACAGGGTCCTTCGTCGCGCTGATCACGCCGTTCAACAAGGATGGCAGCGTCGATTTCGCCGCATTCCGGACGCTGCTCAAATTCCACGAGGATCATGGCACCGCCGCGGTGCTGATCATGGGCTCGACCGGTGAGACCTCGATGCTGTCTCCCGAGGAGAAGAAACAGATCATTGTCGAAACGGCGAAAATGAAGACGGCGAAGATGCCGATCTTCTTCGGCTGCACCGGCAACAATACCGAGGCGACCATCGCCAGTGTGAAGTTCGCGAAAGACAACGGCGCCGACGGCGCGATCCTCGCCGCGCCCGCCTATATCTGCGCACCGGAGGCCGATATCGAGCGTTTCTTCCTCGACATCGCGGATGCCACCGATCTGCCGCTCGGCATCTACAACAACCCGCCGCGGGTGAAGAGCGATCTGCACTGGGATCACCTGCTGCGCATCTTCAAGCACCCGAACTATGTGGTGCACAAGGAATCGACTGCGCGCGTCGGCCAGGTTGCGCAGGTTCTCGCCGCCAGGCCCGATGTCGCGGTGATGTGCTGCGACAGCCCCAATCTCGGACTCGTCGTGCCGACCATGAGCCTCGGCGGCCACGGCACCGCCAACATGACCGGCAACATCGCGCCGGGCGAGCTTGCCACCATCTCCAAGCCGTGGACCAGCTACGCCGAGGCCGAAGGCTTCAAGAATGCCTATCTCGGCCTGCTGCCGCTGCTGCACTACACCTATTCGGCGATCAATCCGGTTGCGGTGAAGTCGCTGATGAAGGCGCTCGGCATGCCGGCCGGCGATCTGCGCAAGCCGCTCACCAATCTCGAGGGCGAGGCTTTAGCCAAGGGCATCCGCATTGTGCAGGAACTCGGGCTCGACAAGACATACGGCTACAACATCAAGCCGCTGTCGGCCGCAGCCTGAGCCGGACGATGGATCTGGGCATTGAGGGCCGCAAGGCATTGTTGAGCGGCGCCAGCCGCGGGCTGGGCAAGGCCTGCGCACTGGCGCTGGCGCAGGAAGGCGTCGACGTGACCATCATGGCGCGCACGCGCGACGTGCTGGAGCGAACATGCGAGGAGATTCGCAGCGCCACCGGTGTTCGCGTGACGCCGGTGGTCGGCGACATCACGACGGCCGAAGGCCGCAAGGCAGCGCTCGCCGCCTGCCCTGCCCCGGATATTCTTCTCAACAATGCCGACGGGCCCCTGCCCGGCGATTTCCGCACCTGGACGCGCGAGGACTGGATCTCCGCGCTCGACGCCATGATGCTCGGCCCGATCGAGATGATCCGGCTGACCGTCGATGGCATGATGGCGCGCGGCTTCGGCCGCGTCATCAACATCGTCTCGCGCAGCGTGAAGATCTCGCAACTGGAGCTGGGCCTGTCCAATGGCGCGCGCTCCGGGCTTGTCGGCTTCGTCGCGGGCCTGGCGCGGCAGACGGTGGCGCATAACGTCACGGTCAATAATCTTTTGCCCGGCATCTTCGACAGTGACGCCCAGCGGCGGCACATCGAGGGCATGCTGGAAGAGGGCGGCAAATCGTTCGACGATATCTGGCGCGAGCGCGCAGCCGCCAATCCGGCCAAACGCTATGGCCGCCCCGCCGAGCTTGGCGCCTATTGCGCGTTTCTGTGTTCAACAAATGCCGGGTTCATCACAGGACAAAACCTGCTGATCGATGGGGGAAGCTATCCAGGAACCTACTGATGTCTAACCGCTCATTCGGAGAAACTTCCATGAAATGCATCTCCCGTTCCACGGCGCTCGCCGGCGCAATGCTCGCCTTGCTGGCGGCGCCGGTCGCGGCGCAAACCTATCCTGACCGCAATGTCAGCATCGTCGTGCCTTATCCCGCCGGTGGCGCGGTCGACGGCGTCGCCCGTATCATCACGCAGAAGCTGAACGAAACCCTCGGCCAGCATTTCATTGTCGAGAATCGTGCCGGCGGCGCCGGCGGCGTGGTGGGAGCGAATTATGTCGCCAAGTCCGCCCCCGACGGCACCACGCTGATGCTGACCGCGTCGATCCATGTGGTGACGCCGTTCCTGAACAAGAACATCACCTACGACGTGGTGAAGGATTTCACCCCGATCACGCTGATTGCCGTGGGCCCGCTTCTGGTCAGCACGACGCCGTCCAGCCCCGCGAAGAGCCTGAAGGAATTCTTCGATCTCGTGCGCAAGGACCCCGACAAGTTCACCTTCGCGACATCGAGCTTCGGATCCGCCGGACATCTGGCCATCGAACTCCTCAAGCGCGACGCCGGCCTCAACACGCTGGTGATCGCCTACAAGGGCGCCGGTCCCGCGCTGACCGATCTGATGAGCGGCCAGATCCAGCTCATGGTCGACCCCGTGCTGTCGTCGCTGCCACTGGCCCAGAGTGGCAAGATCAAGGCTTTGGCCATCACCAGCGCAAAGCGGCTGGCCACGGCGCCGGATATTCCGACCGTTGCGGAAGCGGGAATGAAGGGCTTCGAATTCGTGTCGTGGTACGGCCTGTGGGCTCCCAAGAACCTGCCACAGGACATCGTCAACAAGCTGCAGACCGAGATCGCGAAAATCCTGGCGCAGCCGGACGTGAAAAAGCGGCTGGAAACGCTTGGCTTCGAGCCGATCGGCTCCACACCCGACTATTTCGCGAAATATATCGCGGACGAAATGGAAAAGAGCCGCAAGATCATCGAAGCGGCCAACATCAAGGCGCAATGACCGGGATTTCTGCCGCGTCATGAAAATTCTGGTGATGGGCGCAGGCGTGATCGGCACGACCTGCGCCTATTATCTGCATCGCGACGGTCACGAGGTGACCGTCGTTGATCGCCAGCCCGGCGCAGCTTTGGAAACGAGCTTCGGCAATGCGGGTGGCGTCTGCCCCGGATTTGCCGGTCCTTGGGCCGCGCCCGGCATGCCGCTGAAAGTGCTGCGCTGGCTGTTCGCACGGCACGCGCCGCTGTCGTTCCGTCCGCGTCTCGACCCGCTGCAATGGCGCTGGCTCGCGACCTTTCTCGGCAATTGCAATGCCGAGCGCTTCGCCCGCAACAAGGCGCACATGCAGCGCATTGCGCATTACAGCAAAGCTTGCCTGGTCGAACTGCGGGAAGAAACGGGGATCGATTACGATCACGGCCAGGGCGGTGTGCTGCAGGTATTTCAGACCGATGACGAACTGGAGGCCGCGCAAAACGCCGCGAAAATACTGCAGTCCTTCAATGTCGCGCACCGCATTGTTGACCGGAAAGACGCGATCAGGATCGAGCCGGCACTGGCGCATGCGGCCGTACAGCTGACCGGCGGCCTGCATTTACCTGACGATGAAACCGGCGACTGCCATCTGTTCACGACGCGGCTTGCCGAATTGTTGCAGAAACGGGGCGTGACCTTCCGGTTCAATACGACGGTCCAGTCGCTGATCGCTGAGGGAAACGCAGTCGCCGGCGTTGCAACCTCCAGCGGCCTGCTGACCGCCGACCGCTACGTCGTGGCGCTGGCCAACGATACGCCGCGCCTGCTGCGACCGCTCGGCATCGACATCCCGGTTTATCCCGTGAAGGGGTATGCGTTCACGATCGACGCTGCGAATGTAGACCGGTCGCCGCGTTCTTCCGTCATGGACGAGAACAGCAAGGTCATGGTCACGCGGCTTGGCGATCGCATACGCGCCGCCGGCATCGCGGAAATCTCCGGCTATGACCGGACGGTCGAGATGCGCAAGGCGGAGACCGTGCTGCACGCCGCTCGGGCGCTGTTTCCGGACGCCGGCGACTACGCGCGTGCCACCTATTGGGCCGGGCTTCGCCCCATGACACCCGACGGCCCGCCCTATCTTGGTGCAACGCCCTTGCGCAACCTGCTGCTCAATGTCGGGCAAGGCTCGAATGGCTGGACACAGGCATGCGGTTGCGGCCGGGTTGTCGCCGACATCGTCAGCGCGCGCAAACCCGCTATTGACATCGCCGGGCTGTCTCTCAAGGAGCGGTAATTCGCACCTGTCGAGGCCGCGCTGCCGCCGTTTTCAGTTCAGTCGGCCAGGTCGGGATCGACGATGAGCACCACCTTGCCGATCTGCTCATTGGCGTCCAACAGAGCATGCGCATCGGCCACCTTGTCCAACGGATAGGTCGCACAGACATGGGTGCGGATGCGCCCATCCTCCAGCAAGGGCCAGATCTGGTCCACCAGTTCCCGCGCGATGCGGCCTTTGTATTCGGGCGGACGCGGACGCAATGTCGAGCCGGTCAGGGTCAGCCGCCGGCGCACGATATTGCGGACATTCACTTCGGCGGTGGCGCCGAGATGGCTGGCGATGAGGACCAGGCGACCATCGAACGCAAGCGCTTCCAGTTCGCGCTCGGTGTAAGGGCCGGCCTGCCCGTCGAGAATGACATCGACCCCCTGCCCTTCGGTCAGTTCCCTGGCGCGCGCGGACCAGTCCTCGGTCTTGTAGTTGATCGCCGCCGCGGCACCGATCTCGACACACACGCGGCACTTCCCGTCGGTGCCGGCGGTCGCGAAGACGCGCGCATCGCGCAGATGCCGGGCCATCTGGATGGCGGCCATGCCGACGCCGCTGGTCCCACCCTGCACCAGCAGCGTCTCGCCGTGCGCGAGACGGCCGAGCCAGATCACATTGTTCCAGGCGGTGAAGAAGACTTCCGGCAATGAAGCCGCCGCGATGAAACCCATCTTGCGCGGCAGCGGCATGCATTGCAGCGCCGGCGCGAGACAATATTGCGAATAGCCGCCGCCATTGACCAAGGCGCAGACCGGATCGCCCACGCGCGGCCAGGCAACGCCGTCACCCACGGCTTCGACAATGCCGGACACATCGAGACCCGGGATATCCGATGCACCCGGCGGCGGCGGATAAAGACCGCGCCGCTGCTGGATATCCGGACGGTTCACGCCCGCGGCGACAACCTTGATCACGACGTCGCCGGGCCCTGGTACGGGCATCGGCCGTTCGCGCATGGCAAGGACTTCCGGCCCGCCGTGGCGCGTGATTTCGATGACGTTCATCGTGTTTGCCACGCCGGCATCAAATCGAGGGCGGCGCCGGATAATCCCCGGCGTTGAGCACGAAGCCCGGCTTCTTGGAAAAGTCGACGCGCGGCGGCGAGAATATGTCGATCAGCCACGACTGCTTGTCGCCGACATTGCGGCTTGTGTGGATCACCTTGGGCGGAATGATCAGGACCGAAGGGCTGCCGATTTCCAGATGCTCGTCCTCGCGCCAGTCCGACATGTCCGGCGTCCACGGATAGCGCAGATGATGGACGTAATCGCCGGCCACGACGAGCGATGCCTGCTCGAAATCCTGGTGCGAATGCGGGCTGAGCTTCTTCGTGTCGCGCGCCGCGTCGCGCTTGAGCATGATGTTGATCATGAGATTGGTCGAACGGAACACCCGCATGTTGGTGTCCGGCAGGTGATAATCCGCGACGACATAATTGCGCAGACGGAAGCCGCCTGCGGGATCGGGCCAGGCCGTGAGCGGCGCAACATCCGGCGCACCATCCGCATAGGCGGCGGCATTGTCGGCACGGGCGAGCAGGTCTGATGCGCGGTTCGAGAAGACCCTCACGACATGGCCCCGCTCCGCGGCGGTGATCGTGCTGTCGCCGGGCGGAACGATGGTCAGCGTTTCGGCGGCCGCCTGAATCCTCTCACCTCCGGCCTCGACGGTTGCGGTCATGTCTGGCAGAAACGTCATGTATTCATCGGGATTGCCGCTGCGGGCGAGCTTCACACCCGGCTCCACCTCCGATACCACGACGACGAAGTTCGCCGCCCGCGTGATCCAGGTGCGGCTGCCGCCTTCGGCGATCTGCGGCGGAGATGCATAGTGTTTGGTGTAGGTCGCCGGTCTGGCTGACATTGTCATTGCGGGGTTCTCTCCTGACTGGTCGCCAGCGCGCCATACTCCGTGAGGGCCTGCGCCGCCGCGCGGCGAAGAAAGCCCTGATCGGACGACACGACGAAGGCACTTGCTCCCTGCTCCCTGAGCCAGGTCGCTTCCGCCACGCTGCCGACGAATACGCAGACCGGCTTGCCGGCCGACCGCGCCGCGGCGGCGATACGCTCCGAGGCGGCGCGCACGGCCGGCGCGCCGGAGGATTCCGCATTGAGCGCGACGGCAAGATCGCCGCGTCCGATGAAGAGCGCGTCGATGCCGGCGACGGCGGCAATGCCGTCGATTTCATCGAGCGCCTCGGCATCCTCGATCTGCGCGATCACGCTCACGCCCGCATCGGCGGCTGCGATATAATCCTGCATCGATGAGCCGCCATAGGCCGCCGAGCGCGGCGAGCCTGAATAGCCGCGGCGGCCGTTGCGATAACGGCAGGCCTCGGCAACGTCCTGCGCCTGACGGGCGGAAGACACATGCGGCACCAGTACGCCGCTGGCGCCGCAATCGAGCACCGACAGCAGATGTTCTGGCGCCGCGCTGCGGACCCGGACCAGTCCCGCGACGCCGGCCGCGCGGGCCGCCAGCAAGGCCACGTCCGTCGCCGCCCGGTCGAACGGCGCATGCTCCTCGTCGATGACCACGAAATCGAAGCCGAGCGATCCCAGAATTTCCGTCGCGTGCACGGTCGGCGTCTTCACAAACGTCCCGATCAGATGTTCCTTCGCGAGCAGCCGCTGGCGGAATGCAAGTGGCCGTTCGGCGCGATTGTGCTGCAGCATGAAGGCTCGCCTCTAGGCAGATTTCGCCAGCGCGGCAGGCGCTTCATTGGCGCCGAGGCCGGCCAGCCGCATCGCGTTCAAGCCGATCATCTTGCGGATGTCATCGTCGCCATAGCCAAGCGACGCCAGCACCCTGATGATCTGCCGGAATCCTTCCACCGGAGAGGGATTGTCGGTCTGGCCGAGATCGGAGCCAAAGAAGGTGCGCTCGACGCCGGCGGCGTCGATATATTCCTTGAGCTGCTCGGGCGTAAACGTCTTGAATCGCGACTCGATGAACATGCAGATCGAGTGTTCGATATAGACATCCATGTCGATCAGGCGCTGGAAATCCTTGACCGCGGCGCCGACCGTGTAGGTCGGGTGGTTGACCAGAAGCCGCTTGCAGCCGCGCTTCTTCGCTTCCTCGAACAGCGGCCAGGCTTCGCTGATATGCAGGTGGCCGCAGGACAGGACCGCGTCGTACTCGGCGACGAGATCGAGGATCGGCAGCACCTCCTGCTTCAAATCCCCATATTCGTCGACGACGGTCATCGCCGTCGGCCGCCGCATCTGCGATTTCGCGACCAGCAGCTTCTTGTTGTGTCCCTCGCGGATATGATTGGCCGCCGACAGCGTCGGCATCCACACGACCTTGCTGCCCATCTTCAGCGCGTGCTCGACGGCATACGGATTGAATCCGCCCAGCGCGTTGTTGAGCACGATGCTGCCGAGCGGCTCGACCCCGGTATGGGCGTAACGCTGCCTGATCAGCTCGACGATCGGCGCGGTCGGATAGTAATGATCCTTGAACAATACGGCGCGCATGCCGGCCTTCCCGGCTTCCTCGACGGCGTCGATGTGATCGACCAGCCGCGCCATCATCGAGGGGCCGCTGTGACAATGCAGGTCAACCGCGCCGCGCAGCAGCTCGGCAACGCGCGCATCGGACAGTCCCGCCTGCTGTGATTCTTTCATGACTGGCAAACCTCGCTGGGCACGGGCGTTTCTGCCCCGGCATTGCTGTTGCGGCGGAGAGTAATTCATCCTGCGGCGGGACTGGGGGTGATTTCCGGGCATTTCGCGGTACGAAATGGCAGGAACCGGCGACTGTATCGCGAGCGCCGACGGCCGATAATCAGGGCTGCCAATACCCGCGGGTGTCTCCCACCCCGCGCTGGCGCGGCCCGGCGCGACCGTCAGAACGACGCCGCACGGGCCGCGCGCATTTTTTCCAGAATGTCCGGCAGCCGGTCGCGTGCATCGCGCGCCAGAATATCGTAGGTGCTGTTGCCGTGCGCATCGATGGCGACCGTCAGCGGGCCGAATCCGTCGAGCCGCACCCGCGTGAGGCGGAACTGCATGATCAGGTCGTCCCAGGCCGTCTCGATCACTTCGGCAACGCCCTGCGACAGCAGCGCCGACGAACCGCCGATCATCGAGAAATAGACGCAGCCCACCTCCTGCATCGCGCGGACGCAGGCCTGATCGAGGCCGCCCTTGCCGCTGAGCGACGTCAGTCCGTAGCGGCGTACAAGGTCCGGCATGAAGGCGTTGAATCGCGTGCTGGTCGTCGGATTGACATACAGGCTTTCGATCCGCCCCTCTTCCTCGCGGCTGCAGATCGACAGGTGATAGAGCGAACCACCACTCAGATCGAAGGGCAGCGCCTTGTCCGCGTGAATATGCTCGACCATGCGCTTGTGCGTCGGCAGTCCGATCGTGACAATCACTTCGCCATCGAGACGGACAATATCGCCCAGCGCGAGCGAACGCGCATCCTGTGGCGACAGCGGAACACGCAACCGGGGAAAATCCAAACGGGGAAAATCCATGTCGCGCCTCACTCGTAACGCACGACCTCGCCCGAATTGTAGATGCGGGCGCGGGTGCGGCGGTTGATCCAGCAGTTGAAGCAGACCGCGACCGGCGTATAGCCGTGGCCGGCGGAATAGTTGATGTGCACGCCGAGCGCCGTGGTCGAACCACCGGTGCCCATCGGCCCGAAGCCGGTCTCGTTCACGGCCTTGAGCAGCCGCGCTTCCATCGCAGCCAGGATCGGCTCGGGATTGGTTTCGCCGAACGGCCGCAGCGTAGAGTCCTTCGCCATCTTGGCGGCGTGCTCGAAGCTGCCGCCGATGCCGACGCCCATCACCACCGGCGGGCAATGCTGGGAGCCCGCTTCCAGCACGCATTCCATGATGAATTCCTCGATCTGCTCGAGGGTCGGCGAGATGAAAGTCTTGATCGACGCCCAGCGGCCGGACCCCAGCGCCTTCGGCGCGCAGGTGATGTCGACATAATCCGCGCCGCCGATCAGGTCGTAGGACACGATCGGCATGTCCTTGCCCTTGAATCCGCGTTCGTTGGTCAGCGGATTGGTGATGAATTTCAAGAGCGGCGGCTCGATGGTCCGGCACAGATGGTCGAATCCGTCGACGATGGCCTGCTTGACGTCGCCGTCGAATTGCACGGCCGTGCCGATCTTCACGGCATAGGTCGGGAATCCGGCGTCCGAACAGACATACCTGTCCTTGCGTTCCGCCGCTTCAGCCGCGTTCAGCATGAAGCTCAGGATCTTGCGCGCGGAGTCCTTGGTTTCCGTCGCGCATGCCTTGCGCAAGGCGTCCTTGGTGTCTTCCGGAATCTTCTTGAGCGACCACTCGTAAAGCTGAGCGGTGACCGATTTCATCAGATCGTAAGTGACGGGCAACGTTGTCCCTCCCGGACCGTCTCTCGCCCAACCTGGCGCCGCAGGGCGGAGACGCAGCGGTTTCAGCCTGCCCACCTTGCAACGCCGTCCGCCACCGATATTTCCCGGCGTTTCGTATCGCGAAACACGGCCGATTGGCGCCGGACCATGAGTTACCCGGCCGGTGCGCCATGCCGGCCAGATGAGCCTGGCGGCATGGCGATCCTGTGGTCGGCGATCAGGGCAGGACCGGCTTTTCCGGCAGGAAGCCGGGAACGAAAATCTGCTCGGCAGTCAGCTTCTCGCCAGGCACCTCGATATTCTTGTTGATGAAATCGACGGTGCTCTTCATGCGCTCCTTGGTCACATAGCCGAGGCCGTTCTTCTGCACCTCCGGCGTGATCGCCACGCGGCGCAGAATGTCGATTTCCTCGACGATGATCTGCGGATCCAGCGCCTTCACATATTGCAGCTGGATCTGCGCCGCCTCTTTCGGATTGGCGAAGGTATCCTTCCAGCCGCGCAGGGCTGCGCGCACGAATTTCTTCACCACCTCCGGATTCTTCTTCAGGAAGTCCTCGTTGACGCCGATCGAGTTGGCGTAGATTTCGAGCCCGAGATCGCCGGCGAACAGGCAGACCGGCTTGGCGTCCGGCACCGCGCGGCGGATCGCCGGCTCGCTCATGATGAACAGGTCGATCGCCGGCACCTTGCGGCTCGCCAGCATCGGCACACGCGCCGAGCCGTCGATGTTGACGACCTTCATCGTCTTTGAATCCACCCCGTTCATTTCCATGATCGCGGCCCAGATTTTCGGCACGAAGGAGGCCGAGCTGGAGCCGAGTTCGAGATTGGTCAGCTTTTTCGCGGCGTCGATATTGGCGCCGGGATTGAGGCTGAAGATGCAATAGGGCGGCTTCTGGTAATTCGCCGCAACAATCTTCACCGCGGAGCCGGCGCTGCCCGCGGCAACGAGACTTGGAATGTCGATGAAGCCGAGTTCGGTCGTGCCGGTGGCAACCGCGCGGATCGCGTCCGCCGTGCCCTTCGACGGCAGGATTGTGACGTTCAGCCCCTCTTCCTTGAAGTAGCCCTTGCCGAGCGCGACATACCAGGGCGCATGCCGGCCAAGGCTGATGAAATCCAGAATGAACTTCACATCCGTCGTCTGAGCCTGCGCGGCCGTGGTCATTACACACGCCGCGCCAAGCGCGGCGGCAAGCAGTCGCCTAATCATGAAACCCTCCTGTTGAACAACGACCGGCACTTCCAGCCCGCCCACTTCACCGACGCAACGCGGCCGCGAATTGACAGGTAAGATATCATAAGATATTTCACGTGACACGTACAGAGCCATTGTTTCAGGCGCTGGCGGGCGGAGCCGATCTTCGGGGCGTGTCGCTTTCGCGGCGCGCCGGATGTGTCGGCTCCTGCGAAGCAAATTTCAGGCCGCCGGCACGGCCGCGACACAGGATCATCCGGCAAAGACACGCATGGCGTTCGGCACGATCAGGAATGTCCGCAAGGTGTTTTCCGCAGGCGAATTGCTCTCGCGCAGCAAGGAGCCCGTGGTCGCGCTCGACGATGCCAATTTCGACTTCGAACAAGGGCAGCTCATTTCCCTGCTCGGCCCCTCGGGCTGCGGCAAGACCACTTTGCTGCGCATCGTCGCGGGGCTTATTCCGAAGACATCCGGCTCGGTCGTGATCGGCGGCCGCGAGGTGACGGAGCCGCTCGGCGATTACGGCTTCGTGTTCCAGTCGCCGAGCCTGATGCCCTGGCGCACGGTGATCGACAACGTCCTCTTTCCGATGGAAATCCTGAAACACAACAGCAAGAGCGCGCGCAAACGCGCCATGGAATTGCTCGAGCTTGTGGGGCTCTCCGGCTTCGTGCATGCGCGGCCGCATCAATTGTCGGGCGGCATGCAGCAGCGCGTCGCGCTCTGCCGCGCGCTCATCCACCAGCCGAAACTGCTGCTGATGGACGAGCCCTTCGGCGCACTAGATGAACTGACACGCCTCGAAATGAATGACCTGCTGCTGCGCATCCGCAAGGAAACCGGCGCCTCGGTGCTGTTCGTCACCCACTCGATCTCGGAGGCGATCTATCTCTCCGACAAGGTCGTCGTCTTCAGCCGCCGGCCTGCCCGCGTCGCGCAGGAGATCGCCATCGACCTGCCCTATCCGCGCTCGCAGCAGACCCGTTTCACGCCGGCTTTCACCCGCGCCGAACGCATCGCCAGCGAATCGCTCGGCGTGCTGCCTCCCGGTTCCGATACGGAGGCGAAGGTTCACTGATGCCGCGCCTGATCACACAAGTCGGATACCCGCTCATCGGCATCGTCCTCATCATTGCCGCCTGGGCCTTCGCCTGCTGGGCCGGCAATCTGCCGACCGTGGTCCTGCCAACGCCCGACAAGGTCTTTTTCTCTTTCGTCAACCGGTTCGACCTGCTGGTGAGTGAAGGCTGGGTGACGCTGAAGGAAACGTTGTACGGCTTCATCCTCGCCGTTGTGATCGGCATTCCGATGGCGGTGGCGATCGCGAATTCGCGGCCGCTCAACCTGATGTTCTATCCGCTGCTGATCGGCCTGCAATCGGTGCCGAAAGTGGCGCTGGCACCCATCCTTCTGGTCTGGCTCGGCACCGGCATCGAATCCAAGCTCGCCATCGTCTGGCTGGTCGCGTTCTTCCCGATCATCGTCGACACCGTGGCGGGCCTGCGCTCGACGCCGCGCGAACTCCTCGAACTGGCGCACAGCCTGCGCGCCACGCCGATGCAGATTTTCCTGAAAGTGCAGTTTCCGGCCGCCCTTCCCTTCGTCATCACCGGCGCCAAGGTCGCGATCACGCTTGCCGTGATCGGCGCGGTGATCGGCGAATTCGTCGGCTCCAGCGAAGGGCTCGGTTATCTCCTGCTCAGCGCCACCTCGCAGCTCGATACCCCGCTCGCCTTCGCGGCGCTGTTTGCTCTTTCGTTCATGGGTGTCTTTGTCTATCTGCTGGTCGAACTGGCCGAGCGCCTCGCCGCGCCCTGGCTGCCACCGTCCTCACAGAGGCATTGATCGATGGCCAAGGCAAAAGCCAAAGCTGCGAAGAAAACCGCGCCGAAAGCGAAGCGCAAGCCCGCCAGCAAGGGCGGCTCGCTCGCAGCCTTGGCCTATGAGCAGATCAAGGAGAAGATCCTCACCCTACACTTTCTGCCGGGTCAATATCTGAACGAGGGCGCGCTCTGCGCCATGCTCAGTGCCGGCCGCACGCCGGTGCATCAGGCGCTGCAGCGGCTGGAGCTGGAAGGCCTGGTCGAGATCATGCCGCGCAAGGGCGTGATTGTGCAGCCCGACAGCATTTCGGAGATTCTGAAAATTCTGGATTCGCGTGCGACCGTGGAAGCCGAGCTTGCCCGCAACGCCGCCGAGCGCGCGACGTCCGAGGATGCCGAGGAACTGAAGGCGCTTGCGCGGGAGGGCTATGGCAACGGCAAGCCGACCGACATCGACACCTTCACTGTTGGCGACCGGTCTTTCCACGAGAAATTCGCCGAAGTTGCGGGCAACCCGGTGCTGAGCGATTTTGCCCGCACGCTGCATGAGCGTTCGATCCGCTACTGGTATCTGCATCTGTGGCAGACGATGGACACCAAGGCGACCATTCGCCAGCACACCACCATTGCCGAAATGATCGCAAAGCATGACGGCGACGGCGCGGCAAAAGCGGTAAGAGATCATATTGAAAGCCTGCGCGAGCGCCTGATGAAGGCGCAGAGCGCGACGCAAAGGCGCATGCCGCCGCGACGGTAAGGTTCGAAGAACATGCAAAGAAAAACGTGGAGGCCCCGATGAGCACCGCCTATTCCGGTATTCCGAAGATGGGCGAAGGCATGCCCAGCCTCGATGAGGTCCTGCTGCAGAGCAAGGACCTGCCCTGGCGCGCCAAGTCGCTGCAGGGGGTGCACGAGAAGATGCTGTGGCGCAACGAGGAGACCGGCGCCTCCATCGCCCTCATCCGCTTTGAGAAGGGCGCCGGCATTCCGCAGCCGCACAGCCACGCCTCCAACCAGTTCATGTTCTGCCTGGAGGGCAAATACGAATACACCAAGACCGGTGTGACACTGACTGCGGGCAGCTTCTACTGGAACCCGAAAGGCAACGTGCACGGCCCTGCCGTCGCGCATGAAGAGACAATCGTGGTCGAGGTCTATGACGGGCCGCACTACCCGATCAAACCCTCCTGGTACGCCAATGAGGAGGATGCCCGCTGATGCAGGCCGCGCCGACTGCGCCCGACAGCATTCGTATCGAGGCTTCGCGCCTCATGGCCGCGGTCATTGATATCTTCGTGGCGCTCGGCATCGCCGAGAACGATGCCCATGTCGTCGCCGAAGATCTGATAACCGCCGATCTCGAAGGTGTCGCCTCGCACGGCGTGATGCTGGTGCCGATGTATGTCGACCGCCTCCTGCTGGGGTCCGTTTCCAAGTCCGGCAAGGGTCAGATCGTCAGCGACAATGCTGCGGCGATCGTCGTCGACGCCGGCAATGCGCTTGGACAATTGACCGCGCATCAGGCCGTCAAGCTCTCGGTCGACCGCGCAAGGGAGATCGGCGCGTCGGTCGTCGCCGTCCGCAATGCCTTTCATTTTGGCACAGCCGGCCGCTATGCCCGCCTGATGGCGGAACAAGGCTGTGTCGGCATCGTCATGTCCAACACGCGCCCGCTGATGCCCGCCCCCGGCGGCGCGGAAGCAATGGTCGGCAACAATCCTGTCGCCATCGCGCTCCCCACGACCGGCAAGCATCCGGTCGAAACCGACATGGCGCTGAGTGCAAGCGCGATGGGCAAGATCAGACTGGCCGCGGCTGCGGGCAAATCTATTCCGGAAGGCTGGGCGGTGAATTCCGAAGGCCAGCCGACCAGCGATCCAGCCGAGGCGATCAAGGGCATGCTGCTCCCTGCCGCCGGACCGAAAGGTTTCGGGCTCGCGTTTGTCATCGATCTTCTGTGCGGTGGCTTGTCCGGTGGTGCACTCGGCGCCGAAGTGCGTCCGCTCTACGGCGATCTCGCGCAGCCCTATCAGTGCAGTCAGCTTTTCCTGTCCATCGATGTCGGTCATTTCCCTGCCGCCGACACCTTCGCGGGGCGCGTACAGGATCAGGCCGTGCGCGTCAGCGGCTCGAAGCGCGCGCAAGGCGTCGAACGCGTCTATGCGCCTGGTGAGCTGGCGTATGCCACGCGTCTCGCCAACGGCGGCACCTGCACACTGAGCCGGCAGACCCTGGACGGCCTGATCGCCGCCGCCGGCAAGGCCGGTCTCAAGAACAGCAATTCTCTCTTCACGTGAGGCGTGACATGAAACAGCAGATCACATCGAAAAAGCTCCGCCAGCCGAACGGGCATTTCTCGCACGCGACCGCGATCGAGGCGAAAGGCAAGCTGGTGTTCATCTCGGGCATGACCGCGCGCCATCCCGACGGCAGCATCACCGGGATCGGAAATATCGACGCGCAGACGCGTCAGGTCTGCGAAAACCTGAAGGCCGCGGTCGAGGAAGCCGGCGGCACGCTCGACGACATCGTGCGCGTCGACGTCTATGTGCGCAACATGGAGCATTTCGAAGCGATCCATAAGGTGCGCCGCGAATATTTCACCGGCATCGCGCCCGCCTCGACCATGGTGGAAGTCACCAAGTTCGTCTCCCCGGATTATCTGATCGAGATCAACGCGATTGCCGTTCTGCCGAACGGCTGACCTTTCCGAGCGAGTTGCTATGAAAGCGCGTTTCGAGGCCGATGAAGATGTGATCGTCGCAATCGAGGTTACAGCCGCGCCAGGCGGCGGACATTGAAACCAGTGAATGAGGTCAGGATATGCGTTCGAAAATATGTCTTCTGCCGCTGATCGTCATTTTGTCTGCAACCACCGCACAGGCCCAGAGCTTTCCTGCGAAGACCGTCACCATCGTCTCGCCCTACCAGGCGGGCGGCACCAGTGATATTATCGTGCGCATCCTCGCGCAGAAACTGTCCGCGCGCTGGGGACAGAATGTCGTCGTTGAAAACCGGCCTGGCGCCAATGGCAGCATAGGCGTCAATCAGGTGGTGCGCGCCGAGCCAGATGGTCATACGCTCCTCGCAGTGGCATCAAGCGCCCTGACGCTTAACCCGATCTTCTACAAGAACCTCAGCTACAATGTGGAGCGCGATCTCGCCCCGATCACCCGCACGGGCTCCGTAGCCAATGTCATGGTGGTGCACCCTTCGGTTCCAGCGCATGATGTTTCCGCGCTGGTCGCGCACGCTAAATCCAATCCCGGCGAACTGATCTATGCCTCGCAGGGCACCGGCTCCAACGGGCATGTAACGGCCGAGCAATTCCGCCTGCGCACGCAGATCGATTACCGGCATGTTCCTTATCGCGGTTCAGCGCCGGCGGTCCAGGACCTGCTGGGTGGACGCGTGCAAATCATGTTCGATAATCTTCCTTCGGCTCTGCCGCAAATCAAATCCGGCAATCTGCGCGCTTTGGCGGTGACAACCGCACAGAGAAGCTCGCTCCTTCCCGAAGTGCCGACCATTGCCGAATCCGGTTATCCCGGCTTCGAGTCCAGTGCGTGGTTCGCTGTTCTGGTGTCGAAGGGGACACCGCAAAATATCCGCGACGACCTCGAAAAGTCGATCATTGCGGTGCTCACGGCGCCCGACACCCGCGAGCAGCTGCGGGCAGCCGGTGTTGAAGTGGCCGCGGACGGCGCCGCGGAATTGACGAAGCGCATCGCTACCGAAACGATGATGTGGCGCGACGTTGTTTCGAAGGCAAATATTCGGATCGACTAGCAAATGGAACCGAGTGAGTTGTCATGAAGGCGCGTTTCGAGGCCGATGGAGATGTGATCGTCGTCACGGGTGGCGGCAACGGCATCGGCCGCGCGCTGGCGCTGGCGGCGGCGAAAGCAGGCGCCAAGGTCGTCGTCTGCGACGTGGACGAGGCCGCGCTGACGACGCTGAAGACCGAGAACGCCGCAATCGCGACGATGCGCCTGGACGTCGGCAACCGCGAAGCCGTGCTCAAGGCTTTCGGCCAGATCGAGCGTGAGCATGGCCGCATCGACGGCCTCGTCTGCTGCGCGGCGATCCAGCCGCGCAGCACCGTGCAGGACATGCCCCCGGAGGAATGGCAGCGGGTCCTCCGCATCAATCTCGATGGCGTGGTCTGGTGCTATCAGGCCGCCATCGGCGGCATGATCAGGCGCCGCCGCGGCTCCATCATCGCTTTCTCTTCCGGCCTTGCGCATCAGGGCTGGCCGCAGGCCTCCGCCTATGCCGCCAGCAAGGGCGCGCTGATCGCCTTTGTGAAAAGCGCCGCGAAGGAAGTCGCGCAGCATCGCGTGAAGTTCAACCTGATCGCGCCGGGCGTGATCGACACGCCGCAATACCGTGCTGCCAATGCCGGCTCCGACCACGAACGCTGGAAAAATTCCATCGGCGTCGGCACGCCGGACGATGTGGTCGGCCCCCTTCTCTTTTTGCTCTCCGACGCTTCCACCATGACCGCCTCGCTGCTCAGCCGCGACCTTGCCTACCCGGTGCAGGATGACTGATGGCCGCACCAGCACCAAGGCGATGAAACCGGTCCTGATCGTCGGCGCCGGTCCGGTGGGACTGACCACTGCTCTCGGGCTGCACTTTTACGGTGTCCCCTTCCAGCTGTTCGAGGAAGACGCCGGACTTTCCAGCGACACCAAGGCTGGCACCATTCTCACGCGCACGCTGGAAGCCTTCCGCCGCTACGGCATCGCCGACCGCGTGCTGGCGAACGCCTTGCGCGTCGATGAGATCGGCGATGTCGAGCGCGCGACCAACACCGCGCGTCCATCGGTCCGCACCGAATTGCTCAGCGAGGAAACGCGCTATCCTTTCGTGATCAACATGCCGCAGCATCATCTCGAGCCGATCCTGCATCGCGCGATCGATGAATGGCAGCCCGGCGCGGCGCATCTCCAGCACCGGCTCACCGGCTTTCGCGCGACGCCCGACGGCGTCGTCGCGACCTTCGAGACGCCAGAGGGCGTGCGCGAATTCGAGGGCTCCTATCTCCTCGCCTGCGACGGCGGGCGCAGCACGGTGCGCTCGCAGCTTGGCATTCCGGTCGAAGGCGAGTCGCTCGACGCGCGCACGCTGCTGGTCGATGTGAAGGTCGATCTCGATGTCGAGAATCCGCGCGACTATCCTTACCTGGCCTATTTCGCCGATCCGCAGGAATGGATGATCACGGTGCGCCAGCCGCATTGCTGGCGTTTCCTGTATCCGCTGGCGCCTGGCCTGCCCGAGCCGACGAAAGAGGAATTCCGCGCGAAAGTGCTCCACTTCATTGGGCCGGTGAAGAATCTCGAAATCCTCAACACCATCATCTATCGCATCCATCACCGCATCGCCTCCGAATGGCGGCGCGATCGCGTGTTCCTGATGGGCGACGCCGCGCATCTGATCACGCCGATGTGGGCGCTCGGGCTCAACACCGGCATTCTCGACGCGATCAATCTGCCCTGGCGGCTCGCCTGGGTCGCACGCGGCTGGGCCGACCAGTCCTTGCTCGACGGCTATGCGCGCGAGCAGCGTCCGGTCGCGGCGATGGGCTCGGGCGAGATGGCGGAAGCCGCGCGCAAATACATGCTCGGGCAGAAGGACGCCGTGAAGGCGATGTCCGGCGAGGCCTGGGCCAATGCACTGACACGCACCATGCTCGGCGTGCGGCTGGATGTCGATCAGTCCGGCGACTGGTCGATGGTGCGCACGGAAAAGGACGCCTTGCGCGTCGGCGAGCGCATTCCCGATGTCGAGCTGCACGGCCCGGACGGCCGTCCTGTCCGCCTCCACGATCTCATCGACGACAGTTTCGTCGCGCTGTACTTCACCGATGTGCGGCGCCGGCCGATGCTTCCGCCCGACAGGCCGGGCCTGAAGCATCTCATCGTGTCGCGGCGCGATGCGCCGCTCGATTCAGGACTGCGCGAGCGTTCGCTGTTCGATGTCGGCGACCGCTTCCGCCAGCGTGCGGGCTGCGAGACCGACACCGTCATGCTGGTGCGCCCTGACGACCACATCGCGGCGATCGCGCCGATGCGCGCCGGCATCGCCGAAGACATCTATCGCAGGATCACGGGCGCGCAGGCGCCTGTCGCACAGAAGGGCGCCGCATGAGCCAGCGCATCAGTCTTGACGTTCATGCACATCTGGCGCCGATCTTTCCGGAGGAACTCTCCAGGATCAAAGGCGTGAGCTGGAACGCCACGGACAAGGTGCTGACCGTCGACGGACACGAGGTCGGGATGAAGCCGCTCTTCGATCCCCCGGCGCTGGTCGCCTGGATGGAGAAGAATGGTGTAGAAACGGCGTGGATATCGATTCCTCCGCCGCTCTACAGGCCGGAATTGACCGGGAAGGACGCGAGAGACTGGGTTTTCTACGCCAATGCCGGTCTCGAACGTATCTCGCAGAGTCACCCCAGGCACTTCTCGCCTTTGCCTCACCTGCCCTTGCAGGCCCCTGATGTGGCGCTTGAAGTGGCGCAGCACTGGATTGCCAAGGGACATCAACGCTTTGGCGCCCCCTCCGGCGGCACCGATCTGGTCCTGTCCGATCCCGCCTATGCGCCGCTCTGGCAGGTCCTCGATGCGGCCAGGGCCTTTGTCTTCTTCCATCCCGGCGAATGCGCGGATGGACGCCTGAAAAGCTTTTATCTGTCGAACCTTGTCGGCAATCCTTACGAATCCGCTGTCGCCATTTCACACCTCGTCTTAGGAGGCGTGATCGAGCGCCATCCCGGCATCCGCTTTTGTTTCGCCCACGGCGGCGGTGCGCTGCCCGTTCTCGCCGGCCGCCTCCAGCGCGGCTTCGACACCAGGCGTCCCGGCATGGCGACCGGCGGCAAGTCGCCGAGGGAGTTGCTCAAACACATCTGCGTCGACTGCATCCTGCATGACGAAGCCGCGCTTGAACTCGCGGAAAATGTCTTCGGCGCGGAAAACGTCGTCTTCGGCTCCGACTGGCCCTTCCCGATGGGTGTCGTCGAGCCGCACACCCAGATGAAAAACATCGATCGGCATCGGCGGCAGCGCGTCTTCTGCGACAACCCCGATCGTCTGAAGAAGGAGATTTCCAAATGAAAGGCCCGTCGAAACGCGGACCGGAGCTAGGCCCGATCGGCGACAAGATCCTGTTCGAGAACGAGTTCGTGAGGGTCTGGAGCGTGAAGCTCGATCCCGGCGAGCGGCAGGCATGGCACCAGCATCACCTGCCATACGTCATCGTGCCCATGACCGAAGGCAAGAACATCATGTATTTCGAGGACGGGCGCGAGAAGGAAACCAACGAGACGCCGGGCAACGTACTCTGGCGCGAAGCCGGCGCGCCGCACGAATTGCTGAATGTCAGCGACTGGCAATATCGCAACGTGCTGATCGAGATCAAAAGTGACAGGGTAAATACCGCCGCTACCTAAGGTATTGCCTTATGCCGCAAATCGACCTAGATCGTCTGGCGTAGTGGGCGGAAGGGTCCCGGCGCAAGCAACCGATGAACTGCATTCGCGCAATTTTCTGGCTGTTCGGCTTTGTGGCGTTTATCGCCGCGGGCGTGCCGTCTTTTGCCCATGCGCATGCGAGCCATATTCATCACGCGCCGGGACATCACGTCTCCGGGCATTCGCATCAGGCGCAGCCCGCAGAATCCGATGCCGTCGACAAGGGCAAGGCATTGGCGGGCAAGAGCTTCAGCGCCAGCATTTCGGCTCCGGGCAATTCGCCGACGGATTCAGACTGCAACGACCGTGGATGCTGTTCGGCCGGTCATTGCACATCCTGCGCGGCTTTCATTGCGTCTGCTGCTGGAACTGCCTGGCCCCCGGCCAACAGCACCGCCTACGGTCGCTTTGTGGCGTCCGCCGTGGCCAGTGCACCTGCTGACAAACTAAGACGACCTCCCAGATCCCTGTCCTGATCGCCGCCGCGTCGTTGCGCCTTCTCGCACGCGAGAGGTTAGCCGCGCGCGGCTCTGTTCACGGGCCAGGGATCGATTTCCATGCTTTCCGCAATTTCATTGGGTCTGCGCGTCGCAGCGCTGGCATTGTTCTTCGGCATCAGCGCCGCCGGCGCGCATGAAGGACATGATCACGGCGACCAGGCGACACCTGCACCGGCGAATGTCCTGCCGCGCGGCGAAACCTCGTCGTCCGCGTTTCAGCTGGTTGTGGTCGCCAACAAGGACCGGTTGACGATCTACCTAGACAGGTTCGCGACGAACGAACCCGTTACAAATGCCACGATCGAAGTTGAAACACCGAGCGGCCCCGCTCCTGCCCTCGCCCAACCGGATGGCAGCTACAGCGTAAAAGCGCCCTGGCTGCCCAAAGCCGGACATGTCGATCTCGCGCTCAGCATTACCGCGGGCGACGACATCGATGTGCTGTCAGTCAGTCTCGATATTCCGGAAAACTCCGGAGCGGATACGGGAGCGCGCCGCGGCGTGGCGAACATGTCGACCATTGGAGCGCGTCTGGGCTCCATCGCCGCGCCATTGCCACTGATAACCCTCGGCGTCGGTCTGGCCGCCGGACTTATTCTGGGCCGTTTCAGATATCGCCGGCGGACGCTGATCGTGCTGCTGGCAGCCGCCGTGACAATCCTGGTTCATGACCAGAGCATCGCGCACGAAGGAGATAATCACGGCGCGCAGGACGCACCGGCCATCGTGGCCGATCAGAACGAACGCGCGCAGCGGCAGCCCGATGGCACGGTCTTCGTTCCCAAAACCGTGCAGCGCATCTTCAGTCTGCGAACCCTTGTCGCGGAAAACGGCAGCTTCCAGCGCGCGGTCGAACTGCCGGGCCGGGTCATCCCGGACCCGAATGCCAGCGGCTATGTGCAAACCGCGCTTGGCGGCCGCCTGTCTCCGCCGACCGGCGGCTTTCCGCGGCTCGGCGCTGCGGTCAAGGCCGGGGACATCCTCGGCTATGTGACGCCGCCGGTGCAGACGATCGACGTCTCCGACATGCGCCAGCGCCAGGGCGAGCTCGACCAGCAGATATCCATCGTCGAGCGGCGGCTCGCGCGCTACGAACAGCTCGTCGTCAGCGGCGCCGTCTCCCGCACCCAGCTCGACGACACGCGCCTCGAACTTCAGGGCCTGAAAGACCGGCGCGTGTCGCTCGATCAGGTACGGCGCGAACCGGAGCCACTGCTCGCGCCGGTGTCGGGCGTCATCGCGGAAGGCACGCCGGTTGCCGGTCAGATCGCGCAGACCAACGGCGTGATCCTGCAGATCGTCGATCCCAAAAAGCTTTGGGTCGAGGCGCTGAGTTTCAACACGCTGAACGGACTGCAAACGGCGACCGCAACCACGCCCGCCGGCAAGAGCCTGCAGCTTGCCTTTCGTGGTGCCGGCTTTGCCGACCGCAGCCAGGCGATTCCCGTCCATTTTGCGATCGAAGGCGACACCGATGGCGTCCGCCCCGGCCAGTTCGTCACCGTCTTTGCAGCCAGCGGCGAGCAGAAAACCGGCATCGCCGCTCCGCGCACCGCCGTGGTCCGCGCCACCAATGGTCAGGAGCATGTCTTCGAACAGATTTCAGCGGAACGTTTCACGCCGCGGCCGGTGCGAACCGAGCCGCTCGACGGCGACCGTGTCCTGATCCTTGCAGGGATCGAAGCCGGCAAGCGCCTCGTCGTGCAGGGCGCCGAACTCCTCGACCACGTGCGCTGACGGGGGCAGAGCCATGTTCACCTTCCTCGTTTCGCAATCCGTCCGCAACCGCATGCTGATCCTCGCGCTGAGCGCAGCTTTGATGGCGTTCGGCGGCTACAGCATCACCAAATTGCCGGTCGACGTGCTGCCTGACCTGAACAAGCAGGTCGTGACCATCATGACCGAGGCGGAAGGGCTCGCGCCGCCGGAGGTCGAACTGCTCGTCACCTTCCCGATCGAAACGCAGATGAACGGCGTGCCAGGCGTCGCACGCGTGCGCTCGGTCTCCGGCGTCGGCTTGTCCTTCGTCTATGTCGAATTCGACTGGTCGAACACGGACATCTACCGCAACCGTCAACTCGTCGCCGAGCGCCTCAACCTGATGCGCGACCAGTTGCCGGCCAATGTCACTCCGATGATGGGACCGATCGGCTCGATCATGGGTCAGATCCTGATGGTCGCTGTGATCAGCGACCGCGCGACGCCGATGGAGCTGCGCGAAGCGGCCGACTTCACCATCCGGCCGCGGCTGCTCAGCATCCCGGGCGTCGCGCAGGTCATCCCGATTGGCGGGGAGGTGCGGCAATATCGCGTATCGCCCCAACCGCCGGCCCTGCGCGCGCTCGGCATCAATTATGAGCAGATCGAGAAGGCGCTTGCGTCCTTCGGCACCAATGCCGGCGGAGGCTTCACCGATCTCAATTCGCGGGAATATCTGATCCGCAATATCGGCCGCACCACAAGCCTCGATGACCTCCGCAACATCGTCGTTGCCAAGGTCGATAGCAAGCCGGTTTATCTGCACCAAGTCGCCACTGTCGAATTCGCTGCGCGGGCCAAGCGCGGCGATTCCGGCTTCATGGGCAAGCCCGCGGTGATCGTCGCGGTCGAGAAACAGCCAAATGTCGACACGGTCAGCTTGACGCGCAGGGTCGAGGATGCGCTGAACGACCTCAACGCCACCCTGCCGCACGGCATCAAGGCGAACCAGATCGTCTTCCGCCAGGCGAATTTCATCGAGACCTCGATCAAGAACGTGCAGACGGTTCTCCTCGAGGCCTTCTTTGTCGTCGCCATCGTGCTTTACCTGTTCCTGATGAACTGGCGCACCACCGTCATTTCGCTCACGGCGATACCCGCCTCGATCCTGATCACGGCCGTGGTGTTCTATTTTGCCGGCCTTTCGATCAACACCATGACGCTCGGAGGAATCGCGATCGCGATCGGCGAACTGGTGGATGACGCGGTCGTCGGTGTCGAGAACATCTTCCGCCGCCTGCGCGAGAACCGCGCGCTTGGCAGCCCGCGATCGGTCTTCGACATCGTGGTCAGCGCCTCGCAGGAGGTAAGATCCGGGATCGTCTATGCGACGATGATCATTGTGCTGGTGTTCGTGCCGCTGTTCGCGCTCTCCGGCATCGAGGGCCGGCTCTTTGCTCCCCTCGGCATAGCCTACATCGTGTCGATCCTCGCGAGTCTCGTCGTCTCAATTACGCTGACGCCGGTCATGGCCTATTATATGCTGCCGGGGCTCAAAAATCTCGGCGAGCACGAAGGCTGGCTGGTCCGTGTGCTGAAGCGCTGGTACGGCGCGGCGCTCGCGGGCGCCTACGACAATGCGAGGCCGATCCTCGGCGTGACGCTGATCCTCGTGGTCGGCGCCGCCACCGCCGCCTTCACCCTGCCGCGCTCCTTCCTGCCGCCGTTCAACGAGGGCACTTTCAACATCCTGGTCCAGTTCAATCCGGGCGTATCGCTGACGGAATCGAACCGCGTCGGCACCATCGCCGAGAAGCTCATCATGACGGTGCCAGAAGTCAAATCGGTCGGCCGCCGCACTGGCCGCGCCGAGCTCGACGAGCATGCCGAGGGCGTCCATGTCAGCGAAATGGAGGTCGATCTCGGGTCCTCTTCGCGATCCAAACCTGAGATCGTGGCGGATATCCGCGCGCGACTCGCGGTGCTGCCGCTGTCGGTGAATGTCGGCCAGCCGATCGCACACCGGCTCGATCACATGCTGACCGGAATCCGGTCCGAACTCGCCGTGAAGATTTTCGGCGACGATCTCGACAGCATGCGCAAAACGGCCGAGGAGTTGCGAACGAAGCTCGCAGCGATTCCCGGCCTGACCGACGCGCAGGTCGAAAAGCAGGTCCTGGTCCCGCAGCTCGAAATCCGCGTCGATTATGCCCGCGCCGCACTCCATGGTGTGCAGCCGGCGGCCGTGATCGATCAACTCAGCCGGCTCTCCAACGGCCGCGTGATCTCGCGCGTCATCGACGGCTATCGCCGCTTCGACGTGGTGATGCGGCTGCCGGAAAGCATGCGTACGACGCAAGGCTTGAGTGACCTTCTGATCGAGACCCCCACCGGCTGGATTCCCGCGCGTCAGGTGGCGCAGATCAAGGAGACGACGGGCCCGAACCAGATCCTCCGGGAGAACGGCCGCCGCCGTCTGGTGGTGCTCGCAAATTCCGATGGCCGCGCCGACATGGCGAAGCTCGTCGAGCAGATCCGCGCGATGCTTGCGGAGACGAAAATGCCGGAAGGCACCTTCGTCAGTTTCGAAGGCACGTTCCAGGCGCAGGAACAGGCGGCGCGCACCATCGGTCTGCTGTCGATCGTGTCGCTCCTCCTGATCTTCGCGATCCTTTACAGCCGCTACAAGTCGAACGTTCTGGCGCTGATCATCATCGGCAGCGTGCCGCTGGCGCTGATCGGCTCGGTGGCGGCGTTGTGGCTTGTCAATCAGCCGCTGTCGGTCGCCAGCATGGTCGGCTTCATCACGCTGACCGGCATTGCCTCGCGCAACGGCATCCTGAAGATCAGCCACATCATCAATCTTTCCCTGAACGAAGGCATGCCCTTCGGGCGCGACCTGATCACACGCGGCTGCCTGGAACGCATGACGCCGGTGCTGATGACGGCGCTTGCCGCCGGCGTCGCGCTGCTACCGCTGCTGATCGACGCCGCGAGTCCCGGCAAGGAAATCCTGCACCCTGTGGCCGTCACCATCTTTGGCGGTCTGGTCAGCGCCACGCTGCTCGATGCCTTTGTCACCCCGCTTCTCGTTTTGTGGCTGGGCCGCAAGCCGATCGAGCGCCTGCGTGCAAGCGTTGCCGACGCTGCCATGACTCCGCAGACTGAAGCCAACCCTGCCCAATCCTTCTAAATCCGCACAGGAGCTACCGATGTTGAAGAAAAGTTCATGCTATACTTTCGCCCTTGCACTTTCGGCAACGATCGCGTCGTTCGCGGCCGAAGCCCACGACCCCAAGGCCAAGCACGGCGGACGAATTGTTGCCGCGGGGAACTACCACGTGGAGCTTGTGACCAAAGGAACGAGCGTCGAAGCTTTCATTGTCGACCATGACGATAAACCAGTCCGCGCCGACGGCTATAAAGGCATGGCCATTCTTGTGGTGGACGGCAAGAGCCAGCGCGTGCCACTCGCGCCAGCGGGCGACAATCGCTTGAAGGGCGATGCCCCGTCCAACTTGCCGGCGAATCCGAAAGGCGTCATCCAGATCACAAACTCTGCCGGAGCGACGTCCAATGCCAAGTTCAATTGATGACCACGCATCCGAACTACTGCTGCTTTAATCCCATCAGGCGGGCAATCAGGTTCTTAAGCGTTTCTGACGTCCCGGCGGCGATCGTGGCGCTTCTGGCGTCACGGAAGCAGCGCTCCATTTCATATTCGTTGTTCAGTCCGTATGCGCCCATGATCTGCACGCCTTTTCCGGCAACGCTCACATAGGTCTCGGATGCAAACAGCTTGGCTTCGGTGATCTCCCGCAGCGCATCGCGTCCCTGCGACGCCAGCCACACAGCCCGCAACATCAGCATGCGCGCCGCATCGACCGCCGTCTGCATGTCGGCAATGGCATGAGCGACGGCCTGAAACGAACCGATCGGCTGGCCGAACTGCCTGCGCTCCTGCGCGTAGCGCGCGGCCAGATCAACGATCGCCTGCGCCCCGCCGCAACTGCTGGCCGCAGATACGGCCCGTTCCAGCTGCAATCCCGACATCAGGCAATCCCAGCCACCGCCTTCGCCCCCGACCAGCCGGTCTGCGGAGACGCGCACATTCGAGAAGAAGACCTCATACGTCCCTGTGCAGCGGCGCCCCAGCATGTCGAGCTTCCGCAGTTCGACCCCCGGCGCATCGTTGTCGACCAGGAAGAGTGAAAATCCCTTCCGCGCCGCAGCCGCGCGATCCGTCTTGAGATAGACGCTCAGAACACCGCCCTTCAGGCCGGCGCCTGTGGTCCACAGCTTCTGCCCGTTGATGATGTAGTCGCCGCCGTCGCGGGCCGCCGATGTGGTCATGGCGGCGACATCGGAACCGGCTCCCGGCTCCGAAATGCTGATCAGCATCCTGGACGAGCCGGCCATGATGCGGGGCAGCCAATAGGCCTTCTGCTCCTCCGTTCCCTTGCGCAGGATATTGAGTCCGCAAAAAACCGCGCTCGAATACGCCATCGAGAGATCGGTGCTGCATCTGGAAATTTCCTCGACCACCAGCGCAACATCGACAGCGTCGCCGCCCAGCCCCCCATACTCTGTCGGGAATGGCAGTTGGAGAAGGCCGGCTTCGGCCCAAGCCTGATAGAGCTCGTCGGGAAACGTGCGTGCATTGTCCCAGGCCCGCAGTTTCTCCTTCGAAGCATGCCGTTCCATGAGCTTGCGGACGCTGTCGCGCAGAAGCTCCTGTTCTGCACTGAAATCGAAGTCCACCGGACGCCCTTATTGCGCGGGGATGCGGGACTTCGTCCACTCCGCAAGCAAGGCATGCGCCTCTGACTCGGCAGCGTCCAGATAGTCCTGACCTTCGGTCTTGTAGGTCAGCTCCAGCCGCAGGCCATTGGGGTCGAAGAAGTAAATTGAATTCACGAAGCCGTGGTCGGCGATCCCGACGACGTCGATTCCCGCATTTTCGAGGCGTTTTTTCGCAGCGAGCAAGTCGGCTTCGCTGTCCACTTCCATCGCGAAATGATTGACCCAGGCCGGTGTCGTCGCATCGGGCTTGGGACCGACGCCGTTTCCAAGATCGAAGAAGGCGATGAAGGAGCCATCCTTCATGCGGAAGAAGATATGGACATAGGGACATTCCTCGCCCGTCGACGGCACGCGGTCAGCCTTGATCACATGCGCCAGAGGCAGACCAAGAATATCTTCGTAGAAATGACGCGTTTCTTCCGCGTCCCGGCAACGCCACGCGAAATGGTGCAGCTTGTTGGCGGCGGATTGTTTCATCACCTGTCTCCCTTGCATTGTTATCTGAAACGTTTTCCTAGCTTCGGTCACTTGTCGCGGCGTCCCACCAAGGACAGACGCCCTGCATCAGCTTGTGATTCCCGGACAGCACCTGCACCGGAGCCCGATGGCCGGTGGCGGCGGCACTCAGACGCAATTCCCGCGCCTTGCCGCGCTGTTCCGGCGTGAGCCACGAGCGGTCATGCCCCCACAGGCTCGGGCCGTAGTCACACTCGAACGGTTGCCATGTCTGCGGATCGATATCCTGGCCGCCCCAGCCATATTCCATCATGAAATTCGACGGCGTGTGGGCATAGAACGACGTCATCAGATCGTTGGTATGGCGCCCAAGCGTTACCGCGACGCGCTCCGGATCGCCGTTGGCAAGATCATATCCTTGCCCGACGTCATCGAACGAAAACAGTTCCACCATCAGATGATGGATGCCGTTCTTGCCGGTCTCGACCATGGCGAGGCTGTGATGGCGGCTATTGATATGAAAAAAGTAGGCCTTGAACGGCGCCAACGTGTAATCGCTGAGGCGAAATCCGAGAACCTCCTGATAGAATGGCATGACCTGTTCGATCTTCTCGCAGGTCAGGACGACATGGCCGACGCCGAGCGGACCGGTGCGAAAACCCGAAATGCACCGCCCCGGCAAAAACGGCGTATCGGCGACGGCTGCGCCGTGGAAAATCTCCAGCCGATTGCCGACAGGATCGGAGAACGAAATCAGTTCCTTGACATAACGCTGATCGGCAAGGTGCTGCGGTTCGCGCCTGATGACGACACCACACGCCTCCAGGTGTTCGGCCATGCGCTCAAGCGCAGCAGAATCCTGAACCTCCCAGCCGAAATAGCTGCAACTGTTCTTGTTGTCGCGATCGACGATCAGCCGCTGCTTCCGGTCGTCCATCCGCAGCGACATTGCGGAATTGCCGCGTTCGACGACCTGCATGCCAAGCAGCTGCGTCGCAAACTGCGACCAGTCCTCCAGCCGATCGGTGGAGATTCCGACATATCCAAGAGATTGCAGTTCCATGGAAAATCTCCCTGCGCTTGGCAAGCATCGCGCCTGAATATCAACGAAATCTCTCTGCAGTGACGACACAATTCATCAATGCGGCGGCCTCTCGTCGCGCAGCAAATGACATCTCGGCATGCTGGTTCAAAAACGTCTTGACCGCTGACAGAACCGGAACCGAATTTTCGCGCAGCTTCGACAGCAACGAGTCCGCTTCGTCGAGAAGGCTTTCCCTCGGGCAAACCGAACCAACCAGACCGATCGCCTTTGCCTCCGCCGCGCCGACAGGCGCGCGGGTCAGGACCAGACGCGCGAGATCGGCCCGCGAAAGCCGGTCCGACAAAGCCGTCATGACGAGCGTCGGTGCGATGTCCTTGTCCATCTCGGGAACGGCGAACGTCGCCGTTTCGGCGGCGATGCAGACATCCGCCAAGCCGGCGAGCGCACAGCCGACGCCGAACGCCCTGCCCTGCACCGCCATGATCAGCGGCACAGGCAGATCCCGCAATCGCTGATAGAAATCGAGAACCGGATCGGCGATCAGGCGGCGCAGGTCGAGCGCCGTCGCGCGTGTTCCCGGTTTCGGCATGACCGGCGTGCGGCCGGTACAGAAGTCTGCTCCCTCGGCCCGCAGAAAAATGGCGCGCGTGTCCGGCGCCATCGCATCGATTGCAGCGACAATCGCGTCCGCCATTGCCGGGCTCAAGGCATTGCCTGCGTCAGGCCGAGCCAGAACGATTTCAAGCACATGCACACCGCGCGAGCCGATCCGGACATCCTCGGTCATTGGAATTGTTCCTCCAGAGCGGTCGGCTGCCGCAGCTCTATAGTCTCTTCCTTCCCAGGCGCGCCTTTCTGCTGTCTGGCGTTCTGAATGGCTTCCCAGATTTTCGGCGGAGTTGCCGGCATCTCGAGATGCGTCACGCCAAACTCGCTGAGCGCGTCGAGGACAGCGTTCATCACCACGCCCAGCGCCGGCGTCGTGCCGCCTTCGCTTCCGGGACGGAAGCCCAAGGGATGGCTTGTGGCCGGCACTTCGCTCAGGGCCGTTGTCATCTGCGGAAGATGGCCCGCGCGCGGGATGGAATAGTCCATGAACGACGCCGACAGGTTCTGCCCCGTGTCCGGGTCGAACAGGCATCGCTCAAGCAACGCCTGGCCAACTCCCTGCGCAATGCCGCCATGCGTCTGTCCATGCAGGATCGTCGGGTTCAACGCGCGGCCAACATCGTCGACGGACGTATAGCGCTCGATCGCGAGCCCGCCGGTATCCGGATCGATCTCGACCTCGCACACAGCCGCTCCGTAGGGAAATGCGAGACCAGGACGCACCTTGTCTGAAACTGCGCGCAACGCTCCCTTCAGGTCATCCGAGACCCGGCCGTCTTCGAGAGCGCCCCGGGCGATCTCAAAAATATCGAGCACCAGATTCGTGCCCTTCGCGCGGAACTGCCCGTGCTCAAAAGTGACATTGCCTGCATCGACGTCCAGAAGCACGGCCGCGATCCGGCGCGCCTTCTCGATGACGTCGCTGGCGGCCTCATGCATCACCAGGCTTGCCAGCCGCAACGAGCGCCCCGAATGCGTGCCGCCGCCGGCTTTCACGAATGCTGTGTCGCCGGTCCGCAACTCGACCGAAGCCGGTGACACGCCAAACCAGCCCGCGACGAGTTCCGGGAATGTGGTTTCGTGCCCCTGCCCTGTGCTCTGCGTTCCGATGATCACCTCGATCCTGCCTTCCGGCAGCACGTTGATCTCCGCGCGCTCACGCGGGAAGCCGCTGGTCGTCTCGATATAATTTCCAAGGGAAATCCCGCGGCAGCGGCCTTGCGCGCGCGAGGCGGCGCGACGGCGGGAAAACCCCGCCCAGTCGGACAGCTCCAGCGCCTTGTCCATGACCCCGGCATAGTCGCCGTTGTCATAGGTAACGCCGAGTGGATTTCGATACGGCTGCTCGCCCGGACCGATCATGTTCCGACGCCGCAGCTCGATCCGGTCGAATCCGCACTGGCGGGCGGCAAGATCGACCAGGCGCTCCATCGCGTAGATGGCTTCGGGACGGCCCGCACTTCTGTAAGGGATAGTTGCCGGCGTGTTCGTCACCGCAGCCCGCGCAATCACATGCGCCGCCGGAATGCGGTAGAGGCTCGGCATCAGCTGAGCCCCCTTGTTGAGCGGCACAAACGATGTCGTATAGGCACCGTTATTGGCGGTGTTGACCGAGCGCAGCGCGAGGAAATTCCCTGCGGCATCGAGCGCCAGTTCGGCATCGATGTGCAGATCGCGTCCCTGAAAGTCAGACAGGAAGGCTTCGCTACGGTCCGCCTTGAAACTGACCGGCCGCCGCAGCCTGCGCGCTGCCCAGGCGATCAAGGCAAACTCAGGATAGGTCGCGTTGCGGGTTCCGAAATTTCCACCGACGTCGCGAGGTGCGATCACTCTCACCTGATCCGGCGCGACACCGAGTATGGCTGCCAGTTCGTCGCGCAATTGCACGACGCCAATGCCGTGCGAGGCGTGCAGGGTATAAATGCCCGACGCCTCATCCCATGTTGCAGTCGCCGCGCGCGGCTCCATGTGAACGCCGGTGACACGTTGCACCCAGCTGGAGAGCCGCACGCGATGCGCGGCGCGCGCAAATGCGGCTTCGGTCCTGGCCGCATCTCCCAAATGTGCTTCCAACGTGCAATTGCCGGGGATGTGATCCCAGACCTGGGGCGCGTCCCGCTTCAGCGCATCGACTGCGCGCACGACGGCCAGCAGCGGCTCCCAATCGATCTCTACGGCCTCCGCCGCATCCCGTGCCTGGTGAAGCGTTTCTGCCACCACAATGGCGATGGCATCTCCCACAAATCGCGCTCGATCGGCCGGCAGCGGCCATTGCCGCGTGATCAGACGTTCCGATCCATCTACATTCGACAAGCGGATGTCGGACCCCGCCTTCGAACTGCCCGTCGCATGTGGAATCGGCCCCAGGCCATCGGACAGCACATCCTGGCCAGTCAGAACAGTGAGCACGCCCGGGAGCGCCGCGGCCTGCGAGACATCGATGCTCCTGATCCCGGCATGCGCGTGCGGCGAGCGCACCAGAACAGCATGCGCAACTCCTGGAAAACGCAGATCGTCGGCATACTGCCCCTGTCCGGTGATGAGGCGGTGATCCTCACGCCGGCCGGAATAGGTGCTGTCATGCTTGACATGCATTCGCAGCCCCGCCGCTAAAGCCGGAATACGTTTTCGGCGGTCGTCTGGTAAAACTTCTTCTTGTCGGCGTCGCTGATCGGCAGCGCATCCTGCGCCCGCACCTCGTCGAGCACATATTGATATGGATAGTCCATCGCGTACATCACGCGATCCATGCCGATCACGGATTGTGTGAAGCTGATGGCCGGCTCCCAGGGCATACCGCTCGTCGTGTAATAGACGTTCTCGCGCAGGTAATCGCTGATCTTCTTCTGCAGCGGCTTCATGAAATCGTAGCGCTTCGACATGACCGTGCCGCGATGCATGTAATCAAGACGGAACAGCCAGAAGGGCAGCGCTTCGCCGAGATGACCCAAAACCAAGGTCAGTTTGGGAAAGCGGTCGAAGACGCCCTGCGTGATGATGCGAAGCGCGTGCAGACCCGTCTCCACGGCGAAGCCGTACATGGCGCCATCGAGCCCGGACTCCAGAAACGGCTCGATCATCCTGGGCGACGGCGTATTCGGATGCAGATAGACCGGCAGGCCGTGCGCTTCGGCGGCCTCGAAGATCGGCCAGAACTTCGGATTGTCGAGATATTCGCCCTGCGTATGCGAATTGATGATTACGCCCTTCAGCCCGAGCCGCGATCCGCGCTCGATTTCCTTCGCGGCTTCCTTGGGGTCATGCGGGGCGACCGCAATCAGCCCTGCAAAGCGCGTGGGATGGCGTCGCACCGCCTCGGCTAGCTGATCATTGGCCAGTTTTGCCATTGCAACGGCCGCATCCGCCTTGAGCACCTGCACGCCCGGAGACGTGAGCGAGACGATTTGCATATCGATGCCGGCGGCATCCATGTCCGCAAGCCGGCGCGCGCCCATATCCTGAAGACGCTCACTCACATTGCGCGCCCGGTCGCTCGGATGCGTAAAATAATAGCCCACCAGGCTGTTGAAACCGGGATCGTCTATTCCACCAGATGCGACCAGATCCTGATACATCTTGTGCAGTTCCGGCGGAATGAAGGCCTCTTCGGTGGCAATCCGGCGATAGCCTGCGGCGGGAGCGATACGATCGTTCATGGTTCGGATTCCGTGTGTCAGGTAATTGCGGTGGCGCGTTGCGACACCGGCCGTGCGTGATCCGAACGGACATCGACGGTTCGCGCGTCGTACTCATAAAGCCAGTCGTAGCGGGTCCTGACGCGCTCCGGGTCCCACTCGCGATCGACGTAGGCCACCGCGCTGTTGTGATCGGCCAATATCGGATTGTGGAATCGCTTTGCCGTTTCGGTCGAGCCCCGCACAATCTTGGAGGTCCGCTCGACACGCAGTTGTTCGAACCGGCGGAAGGCAGCGGGAATGTCGTCCGGGCCGGCGGCAATGCATCGCGCCATAACGAACGCATCCTCAAGTGCCATGTTCGCCCCTTGCGCCAGGAACGGTAGCGTCGGATGGCATGCATCGCCAACGAGGCAGAGACGGCCGAACGCCCATGACGTCAGCGGTTCACGTCCAAGCAAGGCCCATTTGAAAGGCACGTCCAGTCCGCCGGCCATTGCGCGGACGATCGGATGCCAGCCCTTGAAATCCGCCAGGCATTCCTCGTGCGTGCCGCTTTCCGTCCACGACTCGACCGGCCAGTCGCGACCCTCGATGACGCCGACGAAGTTGTATATCTGTCCGCCGCGCAGCGGGTAGGTCACCACATGGCCGCCGACGCCAATCCAGTTTGTTCCGACCGGACGGCGCGCCTCTTCGGGAAGACGATCAGCCGCGACAAGACCGCGCCAGGCCGTGATCCCGGTGAAGAATGTCTTGTCGACAATTCCCGCCGCCTGCCTGAGCTGTGAGTGCACACCATCGGCACCAATGATGGCGTCGCCCGTCACATCCGGCCTTCCATCATCGAAATGCAGCGTGATGGTGTCACCATCTTGCGAGAAGCCGCGAACCGAATGCCCGACATGGATAGCGTCCGGCTTGGCAGCGCGTACCGCGTCAAGCAGGATGGTATGGAGATCTCCGCGATGCACCATCCAGTAGGGTGCGCCGAAGCGTTCGATGCAATCGCGTCCAAGATCGAAGAGCTTCCAGGTTTGCCCGGTATTCCAGAGACGGATTTCTTTTCTCGCGGCTTCGCAGACGACAGATGCGAGCTTTTGCTGGAGGCCAAGCTCGATCAGGACCCGCGATCCGTTCGGGCCGATCTGAAGTCCCGCGCCGAGTTCCCGCAATTCAGACGCCCGCTCATAGATATCGACATCGAATCCGCGCTGCAGCAAGGCAAGCGCCGTGGTGAGGCCCGCGATGCCGGCGCCGGCGACGAGGATACGCGGTCTGTTTTCGGACATGGTCTTCATTTGCAGGACATCAGGGCGTCGAGCGCCAGCACGCCCTCTCCTTCACTGAAGGCGACGAGCGGATTGATGTCGATCTCCTCGATTTCCGGATGCGCGCGCACGAAAACGGAAAGTTTTGCGATCGTGTCTGCAATTGCGTCGACGTCCCGCGCCGGTTGCCCGCGGAAAGCGTCCAGCAGCGCTGCTCCCTTGAGTCCACGCAGGGCCTGTTTAATTTCCGGAATTGCCAGGTCGACGGGAAGCAGGCGAACGTCCTTGAGTATCTCGGTCAGAACGCCGCCCAGACCGATCGCGAGCACTGGCCCCCAGTCGGGGTCGTTTCGCGCACCAATGATGAGTTCAAGTCCCGGCTTCGACATCGCCTCGACCAGAACTCCGTCGATTGGAACTCCAGCAGCCGAGGCAGCAAGGTTGGCATGCAGGCGATCCCAGCCGGCACGCAGCGCAGCTTCATCTGCCAATCCAAGGATGACCCCGCCGACATCGCTCTTGTGAGACAAGGCCGGAGACTGGACCTTCAGCGCAACCGGAAAGCCGACGTCGCGCGCGGCCGCGAACGCCGCCTCGACATCGGTCACAACGTGCCGCCTCGGCATCGGAATGCCGGCGGCCTCGAGCATATCCTTGGATGCGAACTCGGGAATCACGCCGGACGGTAGACGCGCCGCGCAGGCCGAGGGCGCCGGCACCTCTCCGCCGCTGCTTGTCTCCGCCCATTCTGTGAAGCGCGCGATCGCGCGCAATGCGCGTTCAGGAGAGCGGAAGAACGGAACACCCGCGTCCCGGACAGCCTTGATAATTTCGGCGGAGACTGGCGAATCTTCTCCAAGCATCGCGAAAATCACTGTGCGGGCATCCGAACAGGCCCGCAGCGCCTCGATCACCGGCGGCATCTTGCGCTCCGCCATCTGCGAGCTCGACAGGATGATGGTGACCAGCAGGCTCCCGCAAGCCGGATGGGCCATCAGAATGTCCAGCGCGCGCCGGTAGAGCGTGGGATCGACAAGCCCCTGCGCTGTCAGGTCGAGAGGATTGCTGGCGACAATCAGGCCGGGTGCAATTGCGTTGAGCTCGGCCGCAGCACGTCCCTCGGGCTGCGGGAGCGGCAATCCAAGTGTCTCGCAATAGTCGAGTGTCAGCGCCTTGTAGGCACCCGACTCGCCGAGAACTGCGACGCCACCGAAGGGCTTCTTCTTGCAGCGCAGAATGCAGTCCGACAGATCGACCAGTTCTTCCAGAGTCTCGACGACCATGACGCCCTGACGCTCGACCTGCGTGCGCATGACATCGTAATCGCCGGCCAGCGCGCCGGTATGGGTCTGGGCGGAGGCTCGCGCCGCGCTCGATCGCCCCGGATGCAGCATGAGCAGCACGATGCCGCGCTCACGCGCCTGCCGGGCGAGATCCAGAAAGCGCTGGGGGTTGCGGATATGCTCGGCCACCAGCGCGATCACATGCGTGTGGGAACGCGAGAGCAGAAACTCGATGAAATCCTCGATCCCGTTGACTGCTTCGTTGCCGGTCGACACATACATCGACACATTGAGATCGTGACTTTGCAGCGCGGCGCGGATGGCGGTGGCCATCGCCCCGCTTTGCGATACGACAGCGACACCTCGCCCACTTACAGGATGCGGCTCGGCCACTGCAAATGTGAGCGGAACGCCGTCGGCATAGTTCACAAATCCAAGGCAGTTCGGCCCTTCGATGACCATGTCATGAGCGCGGGCGATTGCGGCGATCTCATCCTGGATCGCGCGCCCTTCAGGACCCGCTTCCGCGAATCCTGCCGAGAAGATGATGACACCGCCCACGCAGCGCGCTGCACAGCCCTTGACCGCATCGAGAATGCCGGACACCGGAATAGCAAGCACGACGCAATCGACGCCATCCGGAAGGTCCCGCACACTCTGGACGCAGCGAATCCCGTGCAATTCAGGCTGCTTCGGATGAACGAGATGGATGTCGCCGGCGAAATCGAAGCGCCTCAGATTTTCCAGCACGATCGCCGCGAGCGACCCAGGCTTTGACGAAATGCCTGCGATCGCCACCGATTTGGGATTGAGCAGACGCTCAATGGCCGGGCGCCGGCCACGATCCCGAACCTGCACAATCTCGGCTATGGCTGACTCGCTCATATCCAGATCACTTGCCGCCGATCGTTACAGTGCCGCTCAACGCGGATAGTTCCCTAGTCCCGGCTTATAGGTCTTTGTGTCGAGAAACTGGCTGATCCCCTGCTCACGCCCCCGCTCCGGATCGACCATAGTCGTCTGATCGTTCTTTGCGGTGAGATACTCCGCGGCCTCCTCCCAGGTCATCTCGCGAATGTATTTGTACGAGAGCTTGGCGGCGCGCAGCACCGTCGGGTTCTTGCCAAGCAACGTCTTGGCGAGGCTGCGCGTGCGGGCGACCAGATCTGCGTGCGGGACCGCTTCATTGATGAGCCCCAGTTGCTTGGCCACGCGGCCGTCAAACTGGTCTCCGGTCATGATGTAGTAAAGCGCCTGACGGTCATTGACGAGCGTCTGAAGCGCCTTCGGGACAACGCCGCCCGGAATGATACCCCAGTTGATTTCAGAAAGTCCGAAAACCGCCTCTTCCGCCGCAATTGCAAGATCGCAGCAGATCATCGGCGTGAACGCACCGCCAAAGCACCAGCCGTTGACCATCGCGATGGTCGGTTTTCCGTAGAACATCAGCTTGCGCCATTGCCAGTTGCGCGTTTCGCGATAGGCCCGATGCCGCTCGAGATCGCTCTTCTGGTCGGTCGCACGGAAAAAGTCCTTCAGGTCCATGCCGGCCGAGAATGCGTCACCCTCGCCGGTGAGCACAAGAACGCCGCAGCGATCATCAAGCTCCAGCGCGTCCAGAACCTGGTTCATCTCGTTCGCCAAGGCGACGCTCATGGCATTCCGCTTCTGCGGTCGGTTCAACTTCACCCAGGCAATGCCGTCCTCGAATTCGACCTTTACGTTGTCGCCACCGGGTGCCGGCCGTTTCGAAGCGCCGTTGTGAGCTGTCATTGGTCACCAATCTCCAGATTGCGTTTGCTGAGACGCGGGCGAAGGCCGACCGGCTTGTGCAGGGGCAGAAAACACCGGCTTTCCGGGGTTTTTGCGTCGCAGCAGGCGACGTGGATCAGCCCAGCCATCAAGCTCGTCTTCCTCCGAGGCGGCGGCCCCCTGTTGATATGTAAGGTTGCCTTATATCAGGGAACCTTGCATAATGGCCACCGTCAGTCAATCGGGGTCCACGTGAAAAAATCCCTAGCTTCAAGTTCGGCGGGCGCGGGCACGCTTTATCTCCTGCACATGCTTACACATGGATCGAGATCCAAGCTCGACGATGCATTGCGGCATCTGGAACTGTCATCGTTCCAGTACACAATCCTGAGCGTTCTGGCGCACAACGAGAACCTGTCGTCGTCGCGTTTGTCCCGGCGCTTCTACGTGACGCCCCAGACAATGGGCGAAGTCATATTGCTGCTGGAAAGGAAGGGCCTGATCGAACGGCGCGAGGATCCGGCCAACAAGAAGGCTCTCTTGCTCAGCCTCACAAAACTTGGCCAGAACGTCTGCGCCGAAGGCGATGCAATCGTAAAAAAATTCGAGCGAACGATCTTCGGCGATCTCTCGATCGCGGAAATTACCACGTTGAGAGATATCCTCGGGAGCGCGCTGGCGTCTCTCAGAGCGGATGATCAATCCGTGCGCGACCGCGACACTGTATCGGCTCGGCCGAGCAACGCCCGACTGAAAATGCGAGTATCGTGAGATGTCGCGTATCGAATCGCTCGCAGGAGGTGACTGAACAACACCACGCTAACCAGTCTCGACGCGTGCAGGCCGCATAGCCTGCGTAAGAAAAATATACCTTGGAGGAAGCAGAGATGAAGACAATTGCGAGGACAGCTGGCGCCTCAATTCTTGCGATAATGGCGGCGGCATTCAGCAGCCACCCCGCGGCGAGCGCCTATCCCGACAAACCCATACGACTGGTTGTCAGTTTTCCGGCCGGCGGCAGCAGCGATGCCATGGCGCGCATCGTTCAGCCGGGCCTGGAGAAAGAACTCGGTCAGACCGTCGTGGTCGAAAACCGCCCCGGTGCGGGCGGCATGATTGCCATCGATATGATCGCGAAGGCAGCGCCCGACGGTTATCTGATCGGATTGGGCGGCGCAGGCGCGCTCGGCACCAATCTCGGGCTGCAAACGATGCCCTACGATCCGCGCAAGGACGTCACGCCTGTGACCGGCATCGCATCGTCGCCGTTCATTCTGGCGGCATCAAGTTCGATGAACGGAAAATCGCTGAGCGATATTATCAAAATGGCGAAAGAGTCCGGCCAGACTCTGGCGATCGGCCATGGCGGCAATGGCACCCTGATGCATCTGACGGCTGAAATGCTGAACCAGATGGCTGGCACCAAGATCGCGCTGATCCCCTACAAGGGCATCGCGCCGGTGGTCAATGACCTGCTGGGCGGTCACGTCGCACTCGGAATTGTCGATCCGCCCTCCGCCATTACGGCGCTTGAGTCCAACAAGATCGCAGCAATCGCGATCACCTCCACCGCACGCTTCCCCCAGATGCCCAAGATCCCGACATTCGCCGAATCGGGAGTTCCCGGCTTTGAATCCACGGGCTGGTTTGGCATCGTGGCGCCGGGCGGCACCCCGCCCGATGTGATCGCCAAGCTCAACGCCGCCTTTGTCAAGGTGCTGAACGATCCGGCTGTGGCCAAGCAGATCCGCGCGCTGGGTTCCGAACCCATGCCGATGACGCCAACCGAGTTCTCCAAGTTCATCGACAAGGAGATCACCAAGTGGGGTGCGGTCGTGAAGGCGTCGGTCAAAAAGCCGAACTGAGAATCGTACGGGCGGATATTGAGCCTTTGCCCGCAATTGCAGTTCGCGCCGCGGCCCAAAAAGCCGCGGCGCACGCTTCAGTACCGGGCTGCCGACGGAAGCAAAACAGAGACACCGACATGAATCACAGACAGCCGGCCGGCCCGTTCGCCGCCGAAATCCTCCTCGGTCAAATGAAGGCGGCGGGGGTCGATGTCATTTTCGCCAACGGCGGCACCGATTTCCCGTCGCTTATCGAGGCATTCGCCCGATCATCCAAAACCGGCATCGCCATGCCCGAACCGCTCACGGTCCCGCATGAGGGCGTGGCCGTGGGCATGGCGCATGGCTATTTTCTCATGACCAACAAACCCGCAGCCGTCATGGTTCATGTGAATGTCGGCCTGGCCAACTCGGTCATGGGGCTCATCAATGCCGCATCCGAGAATATCCCTGTGCTGATGTGTTCCGGCCGCACGCCACTGACCGAGTCAGGGCGTTTCGGCAGCCGCTCCAACCCGATCCATTGGGGCCAGGAAATGCGCGACCAGGCGGGCATGGTTCGCGAGATCGTCAAGTGGGATTATGAGCTGCGTTATCCCGAGCAAGCGGGCGCCATCATCAATCGCGCGGTCAACATTGCGCTCAGTGAGCCGTGCGGCCCCGTCTATCTCAGCCTTCCACGCGAAGCGCTTGCCGAAGGCACCGGCGAGAAGCCCTACCCGCCGACTCTTGCGCCGACGCGTTACGGGCCGCCGCGCGCCGAGGCTGTCGCCGCCGCCGCCGGGATACTTTCCCAGGCGAAGATGCCTCTCGTAATCACGCAGAGTCCGGAGCTGGGCGACAGCTTCGAACCGCTTGCAAGCTTCGTCGAACGATTCGCGCTGCCGGTCGTGGAATACTGGGCGCCGCGACAGTCCCTGCCGACGAGTCATCCCATGCATCTCGGGCGCGATCCCGCAGCCTTCGTCAAGGACGCGGACGCCATTGTGCTGATCAATGCCATGGTGCCCTGGATTTCGGATCACATCGAACTGAAGCCGGGCTGCAAGGTGATCAGCATCGGCCCCGATCCCCAGTTCCAGGCGGTGCCGATACGCAGCTTCGAACTCGACGTATCTCTCGCCGGCAGCACCAATCAGGCGATCGCCGCGCTGGCCGCCGCAATGGCGGAATGTGTACCGGCCGGAGAGAACTTCGCTGGTCGTCGCAAACGTGTGGCGGCCCTAAAATCGGAATTTGCCTCAGCGGCCGACCGGCGCATCCAAAACGGCAGCGGCTCACCTATGACGCCGGCCTGGGTCAGCCATTGCGTCTCACAGATCGTCGATGAGCGCACCACACTCTTCAATGAACTCGGCGTCGATCCTTCGGTGATGACCTTCGACGCGCCGAAGAACTTCTTTTCAGCACCCCTGTCAGGTGGTCTGGGCTGGGCCCTGCCCGCAGCCCTGGGAGCGCAGTTCGCTGATCGCAAACGTCAGGTGATCGCGGCCGTTGGAGACGGTTCTTACATGTTTGCCAATCCCGTCGCCTGCCATCAGACTGCAGCGGCACACAGACTGCCTCTGCTGACCATCGTGTTCAACAACGGCATCTGGAACGCGGTTCGCCGCTCGACGCTTTACATGTACCCGTCCGGCAACGCAGCCGGCGCCAATGTCATGCCCATCACCGCCCTCGACCCCTCGCCCAACTATTCCGTCATCGCGAAGGCCCACGGCGCCTATGCGGAGCAAGTCAGCGACGGCAGCGATTTGCCGGACGCGTTGCGGCGCGCGCTCACCGCAACGAATAGCGGACAGCAGGCCCTGCTGGAGGTCATGGTTTCCCACTAAGACTCCCTGTACTCACCCTTTAGCCGGTGCGTCTCCCAACCCCGTACGTGTGAGGCCCCGTAACAACCCCCGCAGTTAACAGGCGGAAGAATTATTTCCGCCCCTGAATTGACACCCGTGGCGAACTGACTACTAAATCTAGGTGTCACGGTCCCTTGAATCGCAAGATCGAGGGCCAAGAGGGAAGCTGGTGGGCTCAAAAGAGCGATTCCAGCGCTGCCCCCGCAACTGTAAGCGGCGAGCCGAAGTCAGCCATTTTGACCACTGAAGCCCCGGCTTCGGGAAGGTCTGACGGACGCCATGACCCGCGAGCCAGGAGACCTGCCGTGACCGCATAAACGTCCTCGGGCGGGGTGCCCCGGTGGATCGCTTGCGGCCCGGGGTATCAGTCGGCGCGCACGCGAACCTTCGGCTCCCAGCTCCAACAACATGGATTGAGCCGATGTCCCAAGCGCTGCCCGCCACCCGTTCGTCGAGTTCGCTGCCCCTTTTCCAGCCCACGGAAGCCGTTGCAGCCGGGGTTACAGAACCGGCGTATCAGGTGATCCGGCGCAATGGCTCGGTCACGCCATTTGATTCGTCCAAGATTGCCGTGGCCTTGACCAAGGCTTTCCTGGCGGTGGAAGGCAACAGCGCTGCGGCCTCGCGTCGCGTCCACGAAATCGTCGCTGCGCTGACGGACCAGATCGTCGCCAACCTGACGCGGCGTGCCGATACCGGACGCACATTCCATGTCGAAGACGTCCAGGACCAGGTTGAGCTGGCGCTGATGCGCGGCGAACACCACAAGGTCGCGCGCGCCTATGTTCTTTATCGCGAAGATCGCGCCAGGGAGCGCGCGCAGTCGGCAAAGAAAGGGGCTTCCAAGAAGGAAGCTCGCAAGCTGCACACCACACTCAGCGATGGTTCGCAGGCTGTTCTGGATACCACCCGACTGGACTCAGTGATCGCCGAGGCCTGCGACGGCCTGCAGGAAGTGTCGGTTGATGCCATCGTCACCGAGACACACCGCAATCTTTATGATGGAATTTCCGCAGAAGACCTGGCGCTGGCCCCCATTCTCGCCGCCCGCACCTTGATCGAGACAGAACCCAATTATTCAAAGGTCAGCGCACGCCTGCTGCTCGACAAGCAACGCCATGAAGCGTTGACATTTGTTTCCGGTCATCCATCGGATGCGACCCAGGCCGATATGACGGAGCGCTATGCCGAATATTTCCATCTCTATGTGAAAACCGGCATCGAGAATGAGCTTCTGGATCCGGAGCTGGGACGCTTCGATATTGCCCGGCTGGCTGCCGCACTGAAGCCAGAATGCGACCTGCAATTCGACTATCTCGGCCTGCAGACGCTTTATGACCGCTATTTCCTGCATGTGCGCGGCACGCGCTTCGAACTGCCGCAAGCCTTCTTCATGCGCGTCGCGATGGGCCTGGCCCTGCGGGAGATCGACCGCGAAGGCAAGGCCATCGAGTTCTACAATCTCCTGTCGTCGTTTGCGTTCATGGCCTCGACACCGACGCTGTTCAACGCAGGCACGCAACGGCCCCAGCTTTCGTCATGCTTTCTGACGACCGTCGCCGACGATCTCGACGGCATCTTCAAGGCCATCAAGGACAACGCACTTCTTGCGAAATATTCCGGCGGGCTCGGCAACGACTGGACGCGCGTACGCGGTCTCGGCGCTCACATCAAGGGCACGAACGGCGAAAGCCAGGGCGTCGTGCCGTTCCTGAAAGTGGCCAACGACACCGCCATCGCGGTGAATCAGGGCGGCAAGCGCAAGGGCGCGGTCTGCGCCTATCTCGAAACCTGGCATGTCGACATCGAGGAGTTTCTCGATCTCAGGAAGAACACCGGCGACGACCGCCGCCGCACGCATGACATGAACACCGCCAACTGGGTGCCGGACCTGTTCATGGAGAGGATCGAATCGAACGGGAACTGGACGCTTTTCTCGCCGGACGAGACGCCCGACCTGCACGAGCTTTACGGCCCCGCATTCAAGAAGGCCTACGAAGCCTATGAGGCCAAGGCCGCCCGCGGGGAGATGACAGTCTTCAAGCAGGTGCGCGCGACCGACCTGTGGCGGCGCATGCTCACCATGCTGTTCGAGACCGGACATCCCTGGATCACCTTCAAGGATCCCTGCAACATCCGCTCGCCGCAGGGGCATGCGGGCGTGGTGCATTCCTCCAATCTCTGCACCGAAATCACCCTCAACACATCGAATAACGAAGTGGCCGTCTGCAATCTCGGCTCGGTGAACCTGGCCGCGCATGTTACGCCAGATGGTCTCGATCACGCGAAGCTGGCGCGCACGGTGAAGACCGCGATGCGCATGCTCGACAACGTGATCGACATCAATTTCTACACCATCCCGGAGGCACGCCGCTCCAACCTGCGCCATCGTCCGGTCGGCCTTGGATTGATGGGGTTCCAGGATGCGCTGCAGACACTGAAGCTCGCCTATGCGTCCAACGACGCCGTACAGTTCGCCGACGAGAGCATGGAGGCCGTTTCCTTCCACGCGATCTCGGCATCCTGCGATCTCGCCGCAGAACGCGGCCGCTATCCGAGCTTTGACGGCTCGCTGTGGTCGAAGGGCATCCTGCCGGTCGATTCGATTGAACTGCTGGCCGATGCACGCGGCACGCTCGATCTCGATCGTTCGGCGAAGCACGACTGGGAAGACCTGCGCTCGCGCGTGAAAAGCGTCGGCATGCGCAACTCCAACACGATGGCGATCGCGCCGACCGCGACGATTTCCAACATCTGCGGCGTCAGCCAGTCGATCGAACCCGCCTACCAGAACCTCTATGTCAAATCGAACATGTCCGGCGATTTCACGGTGGTAAACGCCGCCCTTGTGCACGATCTCAAGGCGCTGGGCATGTGGGATGAAGTGATGGTGTCCGACCTGAAGTATTTCGACGGCAGCGTCGGCCAAATCGACCGCATCCCCGACAACCTGAAAGCCATTTATGCGACGGCTTTCGAGATCGACAGTTCCTGGCTGATCGAGGCGGCGGCGCGGCGTCAGAAATGGATCGATCAGGCGCAGTCGCTCAACCTGTATATTGCCAACCCGTCCGGCACCAAGCTCGACGCTCTGTACCGGCTGGCCTGGAAGCGCGGGCTGAAGACGACCTATTACCTGCGCTCGCGTTCGGCGACCCATGTCGAGAAATCGACACTCAAGGGCACCGATGGCAAGCTGAACGCCGTGTCGGCAACCCCAATCACCGCGGCCCCTGAACCCATCACGCTCAATGGCGCGATGGCCTGTTCGATCAACGACCCCGACTGCGAAGCCTGCCAGTGAGCGGCACAAGAAACGGAGAAAATGACAATGCTTGACTGGTCCGAACCATCCGCCACGCAGAAGGCCAGCGCGGCCATCCATCCCTCTTTCGGCGAACAGCCGGTCACCAACGTGACCGGCCTCGGCGACATCGACCGGCACGGCGGCCGCGTCAGCGTCAACGAGAAGGCGATGATCAACGCCCGCGCCGACGTCAACCAGCTTCTGCCGCTGAAATACAAATGGGCGTGGGAGAAATATCTATCCGGCTGCAACAATCACTGGATGCCGACGGAAGTGTCGATGCAGGCGGACATCGCGCTCTGGAAATCGCGCGATGGCCTCACCGAGGACGAGCGCCGCGCGGTGAAGCGCAATCTCGGATTCTTCGCCGCTTCCGAATCGCTGGTTGCCAACAACATCGTACTGGCGATCTATCGCCATCTGACAAATCCCGAATGCCGGCAATATCTGTTGCGGCAGGCTTTCGAGGAGGCCGTGCACACCCACACCTTCCAGTACATCGTGGAAAGCCTCGGCCTCGATGAAGGCGAGCTCTTCAACATGTACCGCGAAGTGCCCTCGATCACCGACAAGGCAGCCTGGGCGCTGAAGCACACACAGAATCTCGACAACCCGGATTTCAAGACCGGCACGCCGGAGGCCGACCGCGCCTTCCTGCGCGATCTCGTCGCCTTTTACGTGATCTTCGAGGGCATGTGGTTCTACACCGGCTTCGCGCAGATCCTCTCGCTTGGCCGCCGCAACAAGATGGTCGGCATCGCCGAGCAGTATCAGTACATCCTGCGCGATGAATCGATTCACCTGAATTTCGGCATCGACGTCATCAACCAGATCAAGATCGAGAACCCGCATCTGTGGAGCAAGGCGTTCCAGGACGAAATCCGCCAGATGATCAGCGACGCAGCGCAGCTCGAAGCGGCCTACGGTCGGGACACCATGCCGCGCGGATTCCTCGGTCTGAACGCGGCGCTTTGCGAACAGTACATGCACTTCATCGCCAACCGGCGCTGCGCGCAGCTTGGCCTCGCGCCGGTGTTCAAGGAGACGGACAACCCCTTCCCCTGGATGTCGGAGGTGATGGACTTGAAGAAGGAGAAAAACTTCTTCGAGACGCGCGTTATCGAATACCAGAACGGCGGCGCGCTGGCCTGGGATTGACCGAATCCCGCGACAGAGTGGACGTCCCTGCAGAAGTAGCCACAGAAGCAGCTTCCCGCCTCTGCGCAACTCGCAATGTTTGTAAGGCGCGATGGCGGGACGAGGCTGAATATCAGCCCTTTGCAGGAAATAGAGTGCTGCCAGAAGGAGCAGGCAATCTATTACGTCAAAATTGACCTGAAGCGTCGTCTCGGAACGGCCTTCCGGCCGCTGACGTGAATCCGCGCGGGAATGTCAGACAACCGCTCTGCCGGTTCGAAAAAATCGGCCAAGGCACCAGAACAATTTCACGCGCGGCGGAACCATCACGCGAGCGATTAAAATCCGTCCACTTTTAACCCAATCGAAGAAGACGTCGGAGGCGTGCAGCCAACTGGAGCTTCCCGCTGTCTCACGAATTGAATCTGCGGCCTGTGATCGAACGATACTCGCCCCCGATCTCATTTCTTCTCACCGGACATTCCGGTGGCGGACTCAAACTCGAACCACCTCTTCGCCTTCACAGCCTGCGCCATGTCCTGATCGATGTAGGGCGCTATCAGCGTCTTGAACGCATACTCGTTGGTCTGGTACTCGTAGCGGCAGTTCTTCGCCCGGCTCTGCGGAAGAAACCCCGCACTTACCATGTCGCCGAACAGCTCCTTGTCAAACCCATAGGCCATGCACAGCCGGTTGTAGAATCGCTGCGCCGGCAGACCGTGCGTATCCGCCAGCAGCCGCAATTCGGGGGCCTTCTCCTGCTCTTCCGCAGCCTCTTTCCCACTCAGAAAAGAGGCCCCGAGAATAAGACGCCGGGCATCGTCTTTTGCGAATTGCAGCAGCAGGAAGCTGGCGAAATAGTCCGCTGCATCTTCCTCGCGTCCAAAGAAGGGAATCTCCAGAACTTCAAGCACGGCATGCCCGGATTCGTGCAGGAAGACGTCCACGGTCGGGCCGATCAGCGCGTCGCGCGGCGTCAACCCCATTTTTTCCGCTTTCGGCGCCTGCTTCATGACGTATTCGAGGTACTCGTAGCAAACCTGAATGGCGTCATCCCAGAAAGTCGCGTTCACAACACCGTCGCATCCCCGCAGCTTCAGAGTGACCTTGATGGGAAATTTCAGCGGCGCGAGGAATTCCTGGACCTTCTCAAGCAGGCGAATCTTCCTGACGGCTTCATAAATCGGCATATGTGCCGGATTCTTCGGTTCGACATATTCGTAGTCGAACTGGTTCGTCTTGAGCGACGCTGCCGGCATCAGGTCGTGCGCATCGGCCCGCGAACCACTCGACGTCATCGCAAGCCAGATCAGGCCCGCAGACAACAACTGCCTTATCGGTAGTTCCATGGTGTCCCCGCCGTTTCCTTCGGTCATTTCGGCAAACAGAAAATCGCGCCGCGGCCAATGAACCAATGGCCGCGACGCCGTCATGCATTCAACTTGCGATCAACTCTTCCCGGGCGGGTTTTCAGGACGCCCTCCGGGCGGATTCTCAGGGCGCACGCCGGGGGGATTTTCCTGACGCGCTCCCGGCGGATTTTCCGGCCGCACGCCCGGCGGATTTTCCTGACGCAGACCGGGCGGGTTCTCGGGACGCACACCAGGCGGATTCTCCTGGCGCAATCCGGGCGGGTTCTCAGGTCGCGTCTGGGCTGACGCCACAACGCTGCCTGCGATCGCCAGCAGTCCAATCGTGCATGACACACCGAACAGCTTTCGCATCACCATTTTCTCCTCAGGGGGAAGCAGTTCGCCCCGGATATGGAGAAAAGACATGCCGCTCACAATCAGCCCCCGGTATCGATCGTCCACACCTAGGTGTGAGCAGAGATTTGACAATTATCACGTCGCGCCGGAGACGGTTGATCGAATTCGACATACGCGAAGCAGGTGACGCTGACGCAGACGATGCCAATCAGTCTTTGGCGACGCTTGCGACCTGAGGCGCATAATCGAGAGCGTCCATAACGCGCAGTAATGACCTCATAACGAGACGAAGTAGGATACCAAACGCAACAATATCGACGAATACTTTTCCGATCAGCACATTACGCGGATTCATTCACGGCAGCTGGCATGTTCGGCGCGGTTTCGTCACGGCGGCGAGATAAATGATGCGTATTTCAACGCTCCCGCGCAAAGAAAACTCCCGGCCCGCTCGCACACGTCTCCCGCAACCATTTAATGAAAATCCGGGTCGCCCTTTTGCGTGTTTGAGATTTCGCAAACCAGCCGATCCCATGCCAATATAGTTACACGCAGCCAGGCGTATCTGTCGCGTATTGAGGTTCGGTGTGCCGCACTTCAGCTTGAGCGTCGCGTTGATTGCCCTGAGCGCATTTCTTCTGCGGCCCGTCAGCGCGCAGGAAATGCCGCCAACGGTGCTGGTGCTCGACCAAGCCGGTCCGGGACTTGTTGCCTATGCAAATATGACCGCGCATCTGCGAACGGTCCTCAACCGGGAAACCGGCAATGCGATCAGCATCTATGCCGAGAGCCTTGATCTCAGCAGATTCCAGAGCGACACCTATCGCAAGCTCCAGTCGCGTTTTCTTCACGAAAAATACCGCGATATCCCGGTCGGCCTCATTGTCGCGCTCGGCGCGCGCTCGCTCGAATATGCCGTGATCCTGGCCACGGAAACATGGCCCGGCCTTCCGGTGATCTTCGCTGCCGTCGCAGACGACGCCATCGATAAAGCGGCACTGCGTTCCCATGTCACGGGTCAGACAATTCGCGTTTCGCTGCGCAACTCTGTCTCGGCAGCCGCCGCGGTCGTGCCCGACCTGACGCAAGTGGCGCTGGTCGGCGACCCGCTCCAACGGCAGGCGTTTCGCTTCCATCAGGTGAAGGAGCTTGACGCGATCAAGGCTTCTGTGGACGTGCTCGACCTGACCGGCCTTCCGATGAGCGAGGTAAAGACCCGCGTTGCCAATCTCCCCGACCGCAGCGCCGTCATCTACACGACGATCAATGTCGATGGCGAAGGCAAGGCCTTTCTGCCGACGGAGGCGCTTAGACAGATTGCCGCGGCGGCCAACCGCCCTGTCATAGTCGATATCGAAGGACAAGTCGGCGCCGGCGCAACCGGCGGCTTCGTGGTTCTGACCAGACAGATCGGCGAGCAGGCCGGGTTGCTCGCCGCTCGCCTTTTCAAAGGCGAATCCGCCGCGAGCATTCCGGTGACGCAGATCGACGCGGTGAGGCCGGTCTTCGACTGGCGACAGTTGCAGCGATGGAATGTGGAGGAGTCCCGGCTGCCGCCCGGCAGTGAGATCCGCTTCCGCCAATTGGCAATATGGGAGCAGTATCCCTGGGCGATTGCGCTGGCCATTACGTTATTCTTTCTCCAGACGGCGTCCATGCTTGGGCTTGCCTATGAAGACCGCCGCCGCAGGATGGCCGAGGCCAGAAATCAGCAGCTGCTCGGCCGCCTTGCGCACCTGAACCGCATTGCCAGCGCCGGCGAACTGACCGCATCCATCGCCCATGAAGTCCGGCAACCTCTCGCGGCCATTGTTGCGTCCGGCGCAGCCGGCCTGAACTGGCTCAAGGGACAGACCCCCAATGTTGCCGAGGCCCAGGCGGCCCTTCAGAAGATCGTCAGCGAGGTGCATCGGGCCGATGACGTCATCAAGAACGTCCGCGCGATGTTCCGCAAGGAAGCTCCGCAGCGAACAGCGGTCAATCTCAACGATTCAATCAAGCAGGTTCTCGCCCTCACAGCACGGAGGATCTCCTCGGACAACGTCAACCTGACCGTGGAATATGCAGATCCGCCCCCGATCGCGCTCTGCAATTCGGTCCAGATCCAGCAGGTTCTTCTGAACCTTGTGATGAATTCCCTTGAAGCAATGGCGTCGATGCCCCGCGACGAGCGGCGCCTCAGCGTATCCTCCTATGTCCGAAATGCCTCGCAGGTCGCCATTGTCGTTGAAGACACGGGCCACGCCGTTGCACCCGACCAGATCGATGGAATTTTTAACCCGTTCGTCACGACCAAGCCCGGCGGAATGGGATTGGGGCTTGCGATCTGCAAGTCCATAATCGAGGCGCATGGAGGGAAAATCTCAGCTCGCCTCGGCCGCGAACAGGGCATGAGTTTTGAAATCGCGCTGCCACGTCACGGGAGTTGGACACATGAACCAGCATATGAGCCAGAGCAAGGCACAGCAGGCCTCCGGTCAGGAGCGTGACAGTCGGGCGACCGTCTACATCATCGACGATGATGAGCCGTTGCGAACCTCGCTCGCAAGCCTGTTCAACTCCGTCGGGTTGAACACCCATCTGTTCCGGTCCGCAATCGAGTTTCTCGATGCCAAACTCCCGAGAAGGTCCGCCTCCTGCCTCGTCCTCGACGTCAGACTTCCCGGGATGAGCGGCCTGGATTTTCAGGCAGAGCTAGAGAAGGCGGGACCTCACATTCCGATTGTCTTCATCACCGGTCACGGCGACATCCCCATGACCGTGAAGGCTATGAAGGCCGGCGCTGTCGAATTTCTTACCAAGCCGTTTCGCGACCAGGATCTGCTTGATGCCGTTCAGGCCGCCCTCGAACGCAGCAGAACGCAGGACATGCAGGAGCGACAGATATCCTGCATCAGGCAGAGCTTCTGTTCGCTCACCACGCGAGAACAGGAGGTCCTGAAGCTCGTCGCCGCCGGACTGATGAACAAGCAGATTGCGGCCGAACTGGGCGTCAGCGAGATCACGGTGAAAATTCATCGCGGGAACATGATGCGCAAGATGCGGGCGAAATCGCTCGCCGAGTTGGTGAGAATGGCCGATTCACTGGGTTTGGTATCGGTTCAGCCGTCCGCCGCCAAGCTCGACGCCTAGTTTTTTCAAACCAACGTTTACCTGTTTCGACATTACGCATGATTTTTTTCTCCGCTCGCCCCAATACGATGTCCCGATTCCGGGATTGCGAAGGCACTCGCGATTTGGGGCGCCAGCGTGAGGAACGTGGGCAGCATTTCGGTCATCGACGACGATCGTGCCGTACGGGAGGCAACAAAAGGCCTGCTCAGATCGCTGGGCTACGTTGCTGCATCTTTTGATTGCGCGGAGGCCTTTCTGAGCTCGGACGAGTTTTCCTGCACGTCCTGCATTGTGACCGATATTCGCATGCCGGGAATGGGCGGGATCGCGTTGCAGGCCCTCCTGATCGAAAACGGCCACAAGTTTCCCATCATCTTCATGACCGCCTTCCCGGATGAGGACATAAGAAGGCACGTCCTCGCGGCCGGCGCCTCCGGTTACCTGGTGAAGCCGTGCGACCAGTCCCTCCTCGTAGGCTGCATCGAGGACGCCCTGCGGCATTGAGTGGCCGTCGTGCAAGGGCGCTTCAGCGAGCTGCACAATCTGCGTCAAGCCGTGCAAGCACCCGCCGCAGCACCTCGAATATGACGGCGGTCGACCAGCCAAACAGAAGCACGCCATTCATGGCGGTCATCGGGCCTAGTATCTCCCAGCGTTCGACGGGCAGAATGTCGCCATATCCGAGCGTCGTATAGTTCACGAAGGCAAAATAGACGGGATTTGCGCCGGGCGGAGCGGCATCGATCAGACCGTAACAGCCACCCCAGACAATGACTTCGGCGGCATGCACAATCATGAGACAGAGGACCGTCGGAATCATGACGGCACTCAGTCCGACATACGGGTGGCTGGGTTCGCCGGCCGATGCTGCGCGGGCGACCTTGATCACGAATACCATTGCGAATGAATGGATCGCGATGTTGAGAATGCTGATGAGACCGCCGAGGATGAACTGGATGAGCATGCGAGCGTCCTCCCTCAGGGATTCCCGGCGATCCTGCCTGTCTCCTTGATCGCAAGTCAACAAATCCTGGGCAAACACCCAGCGGCGGCCGGCGCCGATGGCTCAAAACTAAACCTTCGTTTAGTCACTGCAGCATTGTGCATAGTTTAGCGCGAGGCGGCCGGCCCATAGGATTTCACAACGATGTCGGCTCGTCTGTGCTTCGCCGCGCAGTCGCATCGCAAGCTTTCATTGCTCATGCCCGACGAGGGCGAATGCCCGTCTGTTTCCATTGAACGCCTGCAGGATATCCAGCCATGCCAGAGAAAATTGAAATCCTGCTCCCGAGCGCAAAGGACGTCATGAAGAAACTGGCGCTCGCCGAAGCGGAGGAGGCCGCGAAGGAAGCCAAGAAGCAGGCCAAGATGGATGCCGACAAGAAGGCACTGCTCGACAAGCTGTCGAAGCCTTCCGGTGTTTCCGACGAGGAAGCGATCCGCCGCGCCGTGCGGATTATCGAGGGCGCTGTGAAGAATGGCCTGACCGAAGTGCGCGTCTACCGTTTCCCGAACACCATGTGCACCGACAAGGGCCGCGCCATCAATCAGCAGGAAAAGGGATGGGAGCAGACTCTCACCGGCGTGCCCAAGGAAATCCACGGCTTGTGGGACCGTCATTTCCGCTCGAAGGGATACAAGCTCCGCGCCGAGATCGTCGATTTTCCAGGCGGCGTTCCCGGCGATTGCGCGCTGACCCTGTCCTGGAGCTAGACGTGCATTCGCGTTTCCGTGCGTGAGCGCGCTTTGCCGGCTGCGCGTCGCGCACGGAGCTCCGGCCTTGCGTCCTGCGCTTTTTTCCGAGCGGCCGTTGCAGCGGCGGCGCTGCACTGACGAAAAGCGAGGGTATCGATTGCCTAAACCAGTGTTCAATTCATCTCCTCCCGCCAGCGATCCACAGTGGTTTCCGTTCATTCAGGCTGCATTTCAGAAAAAATCAGGGAGACACGCATGTCCAAGCGCAAGGCGATTGCAATGACACTGGCTCTGACCTCTTGCGTCCTGATGTCGGTGCACGGCGTGGCGGCAGCGCAGAGCAGCAAGAATGCCAAGCCGAAGAAGGTCACGTATGAGCAGGCGTGGAAGCTCTGCAAGGACGCGCTCGGCAAGGAGAGCCATGCCGCCCTCGACACCAACACGCGCTATCTGCGTGGCGGCGCCTGCATGGCCAAGTATGGATACAGCTTCTAGGCGGATCGCTCTTGCGCGCCGGCAACGCGTGTGAGAGCAGCCGCTCGGGCCGCGAGATTTCGCCTGGATGCAGTCAGTCAACCTTCAGCCGCGCCGCCCGGCGCGAAGAGGAGATGCACCATGTCCATGACAGCCGCGAAGTTTCCCGAAAAAGAGGCCGATCCCTGGCGGACCTTCAAGGTCGGCGACTGGTGCAAGAAGATCGAAGTCCGCGACTTCATCGTTCGCAACGCGACACAATATCTCGGCGACGAAAAATTCCTCGCATCCGCATCCAAGCGCACGCAGGAAGTCTGGGCCAAGCTCCAGCCCTACTTCCAGCAGGAGCGCAAGAAAGGTGTGCTCGCCGCTGACGGAAAAAACCCGTCCACCATGACCGCCCACAAGGCGGTCTATATCGACAAGAATAATGAAGTGGTCGTAGGACTCCAGACCGACGAACCCTTCAAGCGGGCGATCTTCCCGTGGGGCGGCCTGAAGATGGTCGAGGCTGGCCTCAAGGCCGCAGGCTTCGATCGCGACGCCGCGGTCAGCGAAATATTCACGAAGTACCGCAAGACGCATAATGACGGCGTGTTCGATGTCTACACGCCCGAGATCCTGAAATGCAGGAAGTCCGGCATCATCACGGGCCTCCCCGACGCGTATGGCCGCGGCCGCATCATCGGGGACTACCGGCGCGTCGCGCTATACGGCGTCGAGCGGCTCATTGAGGCCAAGCGCAACGAGCGCGCCCAGGTCAACGACATGTGGCCGACCGATGAAGTAATCCGGGTCCGCGAGGAACTGGCCGAACAGATTCGCGCCCTCGAAGACCTCAAGAAGATGGGAGAGATTTACGGCTTCGACCTGTCGCAACCCGCGGCTGACGCCCAGGAAGCGTTCCAGTGGACGTATTTCGCCTATCTCGGCGCGATCAAGGAGGCGAATGGCGCGGCCATGTCGCTCGGCCGCGTCTCCAGTTTCCTTGACATCTACATCGAGCGCGACATGCGCGAGGGCACCCTCGATGAAGCCGGCGCGCAGGAACTCTGGGACCAGGTCGTCCAGAAGCTGCGCATCGTCCGCTTCCTGCGCACCCCGGAATACGATGCGCTGTTCAGCGGCGATCCCTATTGGGCGACCGAATGCGTCGGCGGTATGGACCTGAACGGCAAGCCGCTGGTGACGAAGAGCAGCTATCGCATGCTGCACACACTCACCAACCTTGGCCCTGCCCCCGAACCAAACATCACGGTGCTCTGGTCGAAATTCCTGCCGGAGAACTTCAAGCGTTACTGCGTCAAGGTCAGCAAGGAAACCTCCTCGCTCCAGTACGAAAACGACGACCTGATGCGCCCCTACTGGGGCGACGACTATGCCATCGCCTGCTGCGTGTCCGCCATGAAGCTCGGCAAGCAGATGCAGTTCTTCGGCGCGCGCGTGAACCTGGCCAAGGCGCTGCTCTACGCCATCAACGGCGGCCGCGATGAGATTTCAGGCGATCAGATCGCGCCGGCATCGTCACCGGTTACAAGCGATGTCCTGGACTTCGACGAAGTCTGGAAAAAACTCGACAGCACGATGGAGTGGCTGGCGAAGACCTACGTGCATGCCATGAACTGCATCCATTACATGCACGACAAGTATTTCTACGAGCGCCTTGAGATGGCGCTGCACGATCGCGACATCCTGCGCACCATGGCGTTCGGCATCGCAGGGCTATCGGTCGTGGCGGACAGCCTT